>Ga0214473_10000203_pt1 | contig 83828 bp, 49 predicted proteins | sample RVTome_7_FD_203509 | JGI IMG/M metagenome (GOLD analysis project Ga0214473, IMG submission 203509) | Soil microbial communities from uranium-contaminated site in the Upper Colorado River Basin, Wyoming, United States - RVT98D197 | ecosystem: Environmental > Terrestrial > Soil > Contaminated >... | reverse complement strand
CTACTTCTGGGGCATGGTCGCCGGCATAGTCCCCGCACTGATCTTCCCGAAGGTGTTCCCTCGGACACTGCCGCTGCACTATTTCCCGCTGCTGTTCGCGCTGTCGCTGGCCGGGTGCATCATCGGCACGTACGCCACGAAGCCGACGGACGAGAAGACGCTGATGGCATTCTATCGCAACGTCCGGCCGTGGGGCTTCTGGGGACCCGTGCACAGGAAGGTGGTCGCCCTCTACCCCGATTTCCAGGAGAACCGCAACTTCAGCCGCGATATGTTCAACGTCGTCATCGGCACGATCTGGCAGACCTCGCTCGTGCTGTTGCCGATGTACGTCGTGCTGCTGAACTGGCGGGCGGCGGCCGTGGTCGTCGGCGTGATCGTGCTGACGTCGTACATTCTCAAGAAGAACTGGTACGACATGCTGGACAAGGAGCCCGCGGCCGTGCCCGCAGGCCCTGAAGCTTCGAGGCCGGGATTGGAGACCGTCGGCGGCTGACGGTATAGTGCTCCGCCTACTCCAATCTGGTGGATACCGGGTGGCAGCGGCAAGCGGAGTCTTCGGAGCTTGCCGATGGCGTGCAGGCGTAAATACGAGCCATCGGCAAGCTGGCGCTTGCCGCTGCCACCCATCATGTGGCGTCGAGTTCTCGTAAGAGCAAAGGGAGTGGGTTATGTCTGATGAGCGCGTGTTGATCCGATTGGTGGTGTTCATTGTCCTGCTGTCGTGCGTGACGTGTGTCGCGGCGCCGGGGAGGCAGAGGTCAGCGCGCCAGGGATTCGAGAACTTCGTGCGCCGCGACGGGGACGTGCTCGGAGACGGCGGCCGCGAGTTCCGGTTCCTCTCGTTCAATATTCCCAACCTGCACTACGTGGAGGACGACATGCGTTTCGAGCAGGGCATGCCGTTCCGCTTGCCCGACGCCTTCGAGATCGACGACGCCCTGGGGAGCATCGAACAAATGGGCGGACAGGTCGTGCGCATGTACGCGCTTTCCGTGAAGAAGCCGGGCGATCCGCCGGAATTGCCCCGGCACATTCTCGGCCCCGGACAGTTCAACGAGGATGCGTTCGTCGTGCTCGACCAGGTCGTCGCGGCGGCCCACCGCCATCGCGTGCGCGTGATCATCCCGTTCATCGACCAGTGGAGCTGGTGGGGCGGCACGACCGAGCTGGCGGGATTTCGCGGCAAGAAGCCGGAGGAATTCTGGACCGATCCGCAGGTGATCGAGGACTACAAGGGCGTCGTTGCCTTCGTGATCAATCGGCTGAACACCGTCACAGGCGTCCGCTACCGCGACGACAAGGCGATCCTGGCTTGGGAGACCGGCAACGAGCTGCACTGCCCCGTCGAGTGGACCCGGCAGGTCGCCGCTTATATCAAGAGCCTGGACTCCCAGCACCTGGTGATCGACGGCGCGCATCGCCGCACGCTCGAGCAGAGTTCGCTGGACGATCCCAGCATCGATTTCGTTCAAACCCACCACTATGAGAAGGACGCACGCGAGATGATCGCCAATATCGTCGCCAGCGCGAAAATGGCGAAGGGCAAGAAGCCCTATCATCTCGGCGAGTTCGGCTTCCTCAGCACGGCGGCCCTGTCTGCCGTCATGGACACCGTCCGCGACCAGAAACTCGCCGGGGCGCTGCTCTGGAGCCTGCGATACCGGACCCGCGACGGCGGCTTTTATTGGCACCACGAGCCGGCCGGCGGCGACTACTTCAAGGCCTATCACTGGCCCGGCTTCGAGAGTGGTGAGAAGTACGACGAGCGCCGGCTGATGCAGCTCGTGCGGGAGAAGGCCTTTGCGATCCGCGGTCTGACCGTGCCGCCTCTTGCCGAGCCGAAGGCGCCGCGCCTGCTCTCCGTCACCGGCGGCGGCCAGATGACCTGGCAAGGCTCCATTGGCGCAGCCTGCTACGACGTGCAGCGAGCCGAAGCGGCGAAAGGACCCTGGGCCACGATCGGCGCCGGCGTGTCGGACGCCCAAGTTCAGTACCGTCCGCTGTTCGTCGATGAGTCGGCCCGGCCGGGCAGGGCGTACTACTATCGCGTCATCGCCCGCAATTCCACCGGCCCCTCCAAACCCTCCAACGCAGTGGGCCCCGTGCGCGTGACGCATCGCACCCTCGTGGACGAATTCTGGAACGATTCCCGCATGTTCGCCAAGGAGGGCAAACTCCAGTTCGTGGACAATCAGGCCCGCAAGTTCAAGGAAGATTGTCACCGCCTGTCCGGCGAAAACAAAAGTGCCGTCATCTACCACGCGCCGGGCGGCATCCAGGCGGCGAGAGTTTTCCTCTTCAGCCCATCCGATCAGCCGGGCATCCGGGTCGCCTTCTCGAAGGACGGCCGGACGTTCGAGCCCGTCGAGCTGACCGTGGCACGCACAGCCACCTACGGCGAGGATGCCTACGGCTTCTGGAAAGCCATGCTCTGTTCTGCAAATCCGGGCGAGTCGATCTGCGACTACGTGAGAATCGAATTCCAGTCCGAGGCGCAGCTATCGAGGATCGAGGTCGATGCAGACCAGGCTGAGTGACAGACAGCTCGCCGCCCGCGCGCGGCGAGAGCTGCTCGAAGACATCCTGCCGTTCTGGCGAACGCGCACGCTGGACAGGCGGCGGGGCGGCTTCATCGGGCAGATGTCCAACGATCTGCGCGTCCAGAAGGATGCCCCGAAGGGACTGATCCTCAACGCACGCATCCTCTGGACCTTCTCCGCCGTCTATCGGTACACGCACGACGAGCAGGACCGCGCCCTGGCCCAGCGGGCGTACAAGTACCTGACGGGCTATTTCCGCGACGAGCAGCACGGCGGTTACTTCTGGGAGCTCGATCCGAGCGGCGCCGTACTCGACGGCAAGAAGAAGGTGTACGGCCAGGCGTTCTGCATTTACGCCCTGGCGGAGCACTACCGGACTTTCCGGAGCGCGAAAGTTCTCAAGCAGGCCATCGATGTCTTCCATCGCATCGAGTCGCACGCGCGCGACGGGGAGCACAAGGGCTACTTCGAGGTCATGTCGCGCGATTGGCAGCCTTGCGAGGACATGCGGCTCAGCGAAAAGGACATGGACGAGAAGAAATCGATGAACAACCACCTGCACGTCCTGGAGGCCTACGCGAATCTGCTGCGTGTCTGGCCGGAGCCGCTCCTGGCGGACCGCTTGCGCGAGCTGATCGGCCTTTTCCAGCGGCACATCCTCAATGCCGAGCAGACGCACTTCCGGCACTTCTTCGATGAAACGTGGGTTGCCAAGTCGGACAGCTACACCTTCGGCCACGACATCGAGGGCAGTTGGCTGCTGTGCGAGGCGGCCGAGGCGCTCGGCGACCCGCGGCTTACGGCGGAGGTCCGGGCGACGGCGGTGAGAATCGCTCGCGCCGTGCTGGAGGAGGGTCTCGATACGGACGGCAGCCTGTTCTACGAGGCTCGCAAGGGCCGGATCACCAACCGCAACAAGGAATGGTGGCCGCAGGCCGAGGCGGTCATCGGTTTTTACAATGCGTGGCAACTCACCGGGGAACGCGCCTTTTGCAGGGCGGCCCTGCGCTGCTGGCGGTTCATCGAGGACCGGATCGTGGATCACGAGCATGGCGAATGGTTCTGGTGCGCCAGGCCGGATGGGACGCACGATCCGTCCCAGCCCAAGGTGTCCGCCTGGAAAGGCCCGTACCACAACAGCCGCTGTTGCCTGGAGGTCATCCATCGAACACAAGCCAAACGAGCACGATGAGGTTGTGTGCCCCGCTTATGCGGGAATGCGATAGGTGCAACTGATTGTACGAGGACCGAGCATGACACGCGAACAATTCAACGAGCGGCTGCGAAAGCTTTTCAGGGAGTATGAGGCACTCATTGACCGGCCCAACCGGATCAGCGGCGGGGGCAACGGTGTGTTCGACCGCTATAAGAACCCGGTGTTGACGGCCGAGCACACGCCCGTCCTCTGGCGCTACGACCTGAGCTACGAGACGAATCCGCACCTGATGGAGCGACTGGGAATCAACGCCACTTTCAATCCCGGGGCCATGGAGTTCGACGGAAAGATCCTCCTGGCGGTCCGTGTCGAAGGCGTCGATCGCAAGAGCTTCTTCGCCATCGCCGAAAGCAAGAGCGGCGTCGACGCTTTTCGCTTCTGGGATTACCCAGTGGTCATGCCCGAGACCAGCGACCCCGACGTCAACGTGTACGACGTGCGTCTCGTGCGTCACCAGGACGGCTGGATTTACGGCCTGTTTTGCACGGAGCGCAAGGACCCGAAGGCCCCGCGCGGCGACTTGTCCTCGGCCGTCGCACAGGGCGGCATCGCACGCACCAAGGACCTCAAGACCTGGCAGCGCCTCGACGATCTGAAAACGCGGTCGCCCCAACAGCGCAACGTTGTCCTGCATCCGGAGTTCATCGGCGGCAAGTACGCGTTCTACACCCGCCCGCAGGACGGGTTCATCGAGGCCGGCTCCGGCGGCGGCATCGGCTGGGCGCTGGCGGACAGCATCGAGCACGCCGTCCTTGGCGAGGAGAAGATCGTTCACGACCGCAAGTACCACACGATCAACGAGGTGAAAAACGGCCTCGGCCCCGCGCCGATCAAGACGGCCGAAGGCTGGCTCCAACTGGCGCACGGGGTGCGCAACACGGCGGCGGGCCTGCGCTACGTCCTCTATGCGTTCATGACGGCCCTCGACGATCCCAGTCGGATCATCCACGAGCCGGGCGGCTACCTGCTCGCCCCGCAAGGCGAGGAGCGGGTCGGCGACGTCTCCAACGTCACGTTCTCCAACGGCTGGGTGGCCCGCGACAACGGCCAGGTCTTCATCTACTACGCCTCCAGCGACACCCGCTGTCACGTCGCCTCCACGACGGTTGAGAAGCTGATCGACTACTGCAAGAACACGCCGCGCGACCCGCTTCGTTCCGCCGCCTGTGTCCGCCAGCGCATCGACCTGATCGAGCGAAATCTGAAGATCCTGCCGTCCATTATGAAGTAATACCGATCACTCGCGGGCTTTCCTCTGTCTACCGCTGCCACCCACCACTCCGCCCTCCGGCCCAGGCTTCTCCTCTTGCTTGCAGGCCATTGAGTATGGGGGGAGAAAATGGTAAAATAGACAAGATCGTGGTGCCGCCGGCAAGGGATGGGCGGAGGCGTGACTTGGCAGGCCGCTGACTATCGGTAGAACGGAGCAAGGGATGATATACCTCGCAAGAATGGGCTCAGTCCTGTGTGCACTGGCACTGATCCATACCGTCGAACCAGCCGGGGCTCTGGCATCGTCAGGCCCGGAGCATCCGGGCGTGAACATCATCACCCGCGACAGCTACCTGCCGGGAGTCCCCGTCCTGGTCCGGGTCGAGCTTCGAGACGACACCGGGGCGATCCTGCGGGACCGGTGGGATGCCGTCGCGACACTTTCCGTGGACAATCCCGGCGTCCGCCTCTCGCCCGACCGCGTGCAATTGTACAACGGTCTGGGAAGCGTCCTGGTCGCGTTCACCGGCGGGGGCGATTTCACGCTGACAGCGGACATTGACGGCTTGAAAGCGACCGCATCGCTGGCCGACTGGAGCGCCCGGCCGATCAATGTCGTCTCGGGCGCGCTCGATAGCTCGGCCACCTGGAGCGGCGTCTACCATGTCACGGGCGGCGACTTCACCATCAAGGACGGCGTCACCTTGACGCTCGAGCCCGGCACGATGGTCCTGATCGACGGCGTCAAATCGGGCGCCGATGGGACGGATATGCAGATCGAAGGATCGATTCAGGCGATGGGCGCAGCCGCCTCGCCCATCACGATCACCGCGTTCGTTGCCGGCGAGAACTGGGGCGAACTGCGATTCGTCAACGCTGAGCCGTCCAGTTTCAGCTACACGAACATCGCGCAGGCGGGGCACTCGCCGCGAGTGGGGCACTCGAACTCCGGGCCCGCGATTCGCGCGCAAGGTTCGCAGATCGCCTTCGACCACGTCTCGTTCACCGATAACGCGGGCAAGGTCATGCACGCCACCTCCGGCTGCGACCTTGTCTTTCGGCACTGTCTGCTGGCCCGGTCGGTCATGGGCCCGGAGATCGCGTCCACCGGCCTGCTCTTCGAGGACTGCTGGGTCACGGAAATGCACGCGCGCGACGACGCCGATGCCATCTACATCCACCGCCAGCAGGCGGGGCAGAAGTGCACCCTGGCCAGGGGCGTCATTGCGGACATGCACGACGACGGGCTCGACACGCTCGGCTCGAAGGTCATAGTCCAGGACTTCATCATCCGCGGATGCCGGGACAAGGGCGTCAGCGTTTATAACGGCGAGACCACCCTCGACCGTTGTCTGATCGTGGAGAACAACACGGCGCCGGAGGACCCCACGATTGCCACGATCGCCGCCAAAGCAACCGAGGGCGCCACGACCATCGTGAACATCAATCACTCGACGATCGCTGCTTCCAGAGTGGCTGGATACACGGACATCGGGATTCAGTCGCACAACAAGTACGGCGTGAAGAGCGGGACCATCGTTTATTACGTGACCAATTCCATCATTGACGCCACTGACGCCGTGGATGTCCAGCAGCCGTACCTTGAATCCGACATTCACATCGATTACTCCGATGTCACCGGCGAAACCTGGCCGGGAAGGGGCAACCTTCGCGCCGATCCGCTCTTTGTCGATGTGCAGAATCACGATTACCGGCTCCAGCCCAACTCGCCATGCATCGGCAAAGCCGGCGACGGCGGCGACCTGGGCTATTTCGAGGCCGATGTGCCGACGCCGGTCCAGGGCGCGTTGGCGGAAGATACGGTCTGGACGGCCCGCGGCGGCCCGTATCTCATCACGCGCGAGTTCACGGTCCCGGCGGGGATCTCGCTGACGATCCAGCCGGGCACGTCGGTGTACTTCGAGCCGCTCTCGCGGATGGTCATTCGCGGCCGGCTTGTCGCCGAGGGCAGCGAGGACGCGCTGATCCGATTCACGCGCACGCCGGGCAGCCAGGGCACCTGGGGCGGTCTGCAGTTCATCAGCTCGGTCGCCGACAACCGCATTGCCTACGCGGTAGTCGAGTACGGGCGGACCAACGATGGCATGATCGGGGTCGATAGGTCCCGTCTTCTGCTCGAACACGTCACGTTCGATCACACGGACCTTCGCCGCATCCGCGTCATCGCCTCGTGGCTGACCGTGCGCCGTTGCACGTTCACCGACATCTTCAGTCCCGACCAGGCGCCCACCACGGACAACATGAGCGAGCACATTTGGGGTACCGTCGTGGAGGACGGGCAGCTCATTGTTGAGGACTGCGTCTTCGGCAAAAACAAGGGTCACAACGATGCCGTCGATGTGGATGGGCCCGCTCGGCCGAAGCTGATCCTGCAAATCCTCAACAACCTGTTCCTGGGCGGCGGCGACGATGCTCTCGACCTGGAGGGCGACGCCCACGTCGAGGGCAATACGTTCACGAACTTCCGCAAGGACCGCTACAATACGGCCCCGCGCGAGTCCAACGTGATCTCCGCCGGTCGCGGCAAGAGCTACGTCGTCGTCCGCAACGTCTTCTACAACTGCGGCCACGTCGCCCAGATCAAGGACAGCTCGTTCATGACCTTCGTCAGCAACACGGTGATGGACGTGGCGGACTCGGCGTTCTTCTTCCAGATTCCCGAGCTGGGGGGCTCGCCTGGCAAAGGCGTCTACGTGGACTCCTGCATCTTCCACAATGCCCCGACCCTCTTCGCCGACTTCTACACCAATGACCCGAAGTGGGGCACGACCCAGATGGAGGTCCACTATTCGATCGTTGCCGCCGCGTGGCTGGGATTCGGAGCGGGGAACGTGGACGCCGATCCGCTGTTCGTCGCGCCGCCGACGGACTTCCATCTCAAGCCCATGTCGCCCGCTATCGGCACGGGGGCCAACGGCCGGGACATGGGGGCCTATGTCCCCGCCGGAGCCTCGATCTTCGGCGAGCCGGGCGAGATCACCTGGCGAACCTCCGCGACACTCACGGTGTCCGGCGCCGGGATCACGCATTACAGGTACAGCCTGAACGATCCGAACGGCCCATGGAGCGAAGAGCGGCTTGTCGATACGCCCATCGAGCTGGCCGGCCTGCTTGACGGCGGCTCCTGCCAGGTCTACGTCTTCGGCAAGAACTCCGCCGGCGTCTGGCAGACCGTCCCTACCGCCTCGCGGGTGTGGCAAGTGGACACGTCCTACAGCCGGCTGGTCATCAATGAGCTGCTGGCGTGGAACCTGTCCGCCGTGGAGCATGGCGGCACGCATCCCGACCTGATCGAGCTGTACTACGACGGGCCCGAGCCATTGGATCTGTCTGGCATGGGTCTGACAAACGACGCGGGCGAGTCTGCCAGGTTCACCTTCCCACAAGGCACGGTGATGGAGGGCGGGCAGTATCTGGTTCTCTACACCGCTGCGGACCAGTTGGGCTTCGAGTTGGATGAGCATGGCGGTTCCATTCATCTGTATGACCCCTCGGGGACGCCGATCGACTCGGTCGAATACGGCTGGCAGTTGCCCGACCTGTCTATAGGCCGGGTAGGCGTCAAAGGCGAATGGCATTTGACGAGACCAACGCTCGGCAAGGAGAACATCGCGCATCCGGCCGGTGATCCGGCGGCCGTGAGAATCAACGAGTGGCTGACCACAGGCGCTGCTCCATTCGCTGACGGTTTCATCGAGTTGTTCAATCCACAATCATCGCCGGTGGATATGAATGGCTGCCGTCTGACCTATGACGGCCAGACCCAGTCGCAGGGAGGTGGCTTCGCACCTCTGACGTTCTTCGCAGAGCGCAGCTTTACCGTGTTGACAGCCGACCAGGATCTTTCAATGGCCGGTGGGACCATCGTCCTGCTCGACCCGCAGTCTCGCGAGATCGACAGGATCGTGTACGGCCCGCAGACGGCCGGCGTGTCCCAGGGCAGATCGCCCGATGCATCGAGCGTCATCGAGTCCTTCGCATTGCCGACGCCGGGAGCCTCCAATCCCGTGATTGCTCCGCCCGCTCCCGTCGTGAAGAGTCTGATCGCCATCGACAGCATCTGGTCCTACGAGCAGAGCGGCACAGCCCTCGATACTTCGTGGCCCCAGCCGGCGTACGTCGATTCCGCTTGGCCGACCGGGCCTGGAGTGCTCTACGTCGAGAACGCAGCCCTGCCCGGACCCAAGAACACGCTGCTGAAAATCGGGCAGCTCACATACTACTTCCGGACGCATTTCTCGCTGGAGGTCGCTCCCGAGAAAGTCACGTCGCCGGACCTGACGCTGCTGGTCGATGACGGAGCCGTAGTCTACTTGAACGGCCAGGAGGTCTATCGTCTCGGCATGCCCGCCGGGGCGCCCGCCTCCAGCACACTGGCCGGCCGTGCCATCGGTAATGCAGTCTTCGAAGGCCCATTCCAGATCCCGACAGATCATCTGGTTCAGGGCGACAACGTCCTTGCCGTGGAAGTGCATCAGAACGCCTCGACCAGCGGCGACATCGTGTTCGCCCTCATGCTCGACGCCACCATCGGCGGCGCACCCACAGAACGTTAGAAGCGGCAGTTTCAGCCGATTGGGTGGCAGCGGCAAGCGCACGCTTGCCGATGGTCTGCCCGTTCGCCGTGGACATACCCATAGGTCTTGCCGTCGCCACGCAGACCCACATCAACCTTTGATCTTCAGCCGCAGCACGGTGAGCGAGTAGGGCGGGAACGTGTGTTTGAACTCGCCGCTCACGCCGTTCAACGATGATGTCACGGGAGCGATCTTTCTCGGCTCGGCGATGGAGTTCTCGTCGGTGAGTTTCTGGCCGGTCAGGAGGATCATCGTGCCTTGCGACGCCACGCGTCCGGCGCCCTTGAGCTGCACGTCGGCGGCAATGGACTTCTCCGCGCTATTGACCACTTTCAGGATGACCTCGCTCGCCTTCTCGTCACGGCTGGCGGTGACGTAGAGGCCGGGCTGCTTGCTCGACGGCGGCTGCCGGCCGCTCACCTCCGCCGGCAGGACCACGTCGCCGCGATTGCGGCTGAACAACTGCTGGACGTAGTAGCTCGGCGTGCCGTAGGAGGTGAGATTGTCGAACCAGATCAGGTCCGGCCGCCACTGCCAGCGGTCCTCGTGGCCGAACAGCGGGGCATAGGACGACATCACGACGACGTCGGCGTTGCGCTCCAGACCGGTCATGAAGGCCGCCTCGGACAGCGCGCATTGCCAGTCGTTGCGGTTCTCCGGGCTGACCGTCTTGACGCTCTGAGCGGCGTACTCGCCCATGAAGACCTTCGGGCCGTTGCGGCTGTAATCGTCATATCGGCCGGCGCTGTCGAAGAACCACGCGGGATTGGCGTAACAATGTTCATCCACGATATCCGCTTTCATCTCGGCCAGCTTCGGCCAGAGGAACTGGAACCGCTCGTCGTCCGGCGAAGGGCCTGCGCTGGAGATCAGCCGGATTTCCGGGTGTTTCTCTTTCAGCACCTTGGCGAATCGCTCGTATCGCTCGATGTACTGCGGCCCCCATTGCTCGTTGCCGACGCCGAGCAGCTTCATACCGAATGGCTTGGGATGGCCCATCGTCGCCCGCTTGGCGCCCCAGGGACTCGCGGCGGGACCGTTGGCGAACTCGATCAGGTCCAGCGCGTCCTGGATATACGGATCGAGCTGATCGAGCGGCACGAGCTCGTTGGAGTTGAACTGGCAGGCCATGCCGCAGTTGAGGATGGGAAGCGGCTCGGCCCCGATGTCCTCGCACAGCAGGAAGTACTCGTAAAAGCCCAGTCCGAACGTCTGGAAGTAATCCGGCGCGGGACGATGCTTGAACTCGTCGTTCCAGCGGTTGATCAGCAGCGGCCGCTCCTCGGGCCTGCCGATCGTGTTCTTCCACTGGTACCGCGTGCTGAGGTATCGTCCCTCGACGATGCACCCGCCGGGAAACCGCATGAAGCCCGGCTTGAGGTCCGCCAGCCACTGCACCACGTCGGCCCGTAAACCATTCGGCCGATCCTTCCATGTCTTCTTCGGGAACAACGACACCATATCGACATCGACATGGCCGGGGGTTTCCAGCAGCACTCGCAGCCGGGCATGGGCCTCCGTGGCCGTCGGCCGCAAGGTCGCCGACTTCTTCGCCCAGCCGGCATCGAGTCCCCTGACATTCGCTTTCGCCAGAACGCGCCCGTCCGTTGTCACCATCTCGACGCGCAGGACCGCCTTCTTGTCGCCGCGGACAATCATCGAGAACAGATACCCCTCGCCCTTGCGCACGCCCATGCCGGAGAAGCCCTCGTTGACGACGCCGTACCCCTCGCCGGCTGTGGTCGCAGTGACGCTCAGATAGTGCGGGTTCACCGCATTGAATGGGTCCTGGTCCAGAACAGCGAGCGACCCGGCCGCATCACCCTGTTTGACTTCGCTCCAAGCCATCATCGCGGTCGGGAACTCGAACGAGCGGTTCTTGACCAGCTCGGCGTACAAGCCGCCGTCGGCCCCGAAGTTGATGTCCTCGAAGAAGATGCCGTACATTGTGGGACTGATCTTCGCACCCGGCTGATCCGCCCGGACGACCAACTGAACCGTGCTCTCAGCGCTCTCAGCCGTGAGGCCGATGGAGCAAGCCACGAGGCTCATGATCACGACGGCACAACTACGCTGGCAGACTGCTTTCATGGTGTTCTCCTGACCAATGGATAGAGCGTTCCCGCGTATCATACCGACCCGGTAGCTCGGATGAACACCACTTTCCGCAAGGCATCAACCATTTTGCGAATAACTGGGCGTCACGGGATTGCGGCCGCTTCTCCTGACAGGTTCTGGTTCCGGACCGGGTCTGGGAATTGGCTTTGTTTCACACAATCGCTGACGACAGGAGGGGTGGCAGCGTCAAGCCGTAGAGACGCAAGATTTTGCGTCTCCACCAGGCGATGGTCCTCCTGAGACGCCCCGGATTGGCTTTGTTTCACACAATCGCTTCCGGCAGCATGGACAGCATGGGTGGCATCGTCAAGCGCAGCTTGGCGATGGTCCGGCTCAGATGCAGTGGAGCTGTCGCCGGGTTCGAGTTTGCGTTTGAGCCGCAGGTGCTCAAGGTTGGCCATCGTCCTGTGCAGACTGCCTTCGATCCGCCGCTCGTGCATCAGCAGCCGGTCCAGGACCCTTTCCCGGAAGAAGTCCTTCGCCACCATCCGCCCGATCGCATAAGTGGGATCGGTGCCCGGATCGCGCCTCAGCCTCTCCTCGTCCTTGGGCGACAGCTCGTCGAGGAAGGCCCTCATCGACTCCTTGAGCTCCTGGGCGAGCAGGGAATCGAAGACCTCGTTCTGCACGCGTTCGGCCCGTCGGAGCCGCCAGGTGAGGCTGACGATCCGCTCGGCGAGGAAGGTCTCCATCGTCCCGGCCGGCTCGAGCTCATCCAGGAACTGGCCGCGATGCAGGTCGAACTCCTGCTGGTCTTCGCCCATGATGACGTTCTGCCGGGCGAGCAGGCCGTGCTTGATGGCGTTCTGGGCGACGATGGCCTTGCCCTGCGTCGTCTTGGGACCGGTGGATTTGGCGGCGTTGCTGCGGTTGGCGGAAACTTGGGCTTCGGTAGCCATGACGTGATCCTCCAAAAAGTTAGTGGTTATCATTTACTATTCACTGTTAAGTTATGTCAGCATCATACACAGGCAGGCGCTTTTATGTCAAATAAAATCATCCGCGTCCGGCGATTTTTTTGCCGGCCGCGAGCGGAAGACCGTAAACCCTTGTTTGACACGGATTCATGCCGATGGCTGCTGGATGCGGGCCAACACCATCGGCAAGCTCCGCAGGCTCCGCTTGCCGCTGCCACCCGTGGTTCTTGACCTTGAAAGGGCTGATGGCACACCCTGCGTCCGGCGCCCGAGAGGTGACGTTTCTTGCCTCTTACCTTCCTGCCTTCTCATCTCATGGCCGGATATCGGACGTTTCTCCTCCGCCGGTGATGCATGGGGGTCATAAAATGGCTGTTGGGGGCACGCCCGGGGCCGCCTGAGCAGTTCCGCGGAAATGCCGGTCAAGGCGGGCAACGCCAGCGCCGACGTGCACCCTATGGGACGGATTCCTGTGACAGTCCGGCCCGAAGATGATCGGCCGAGGGATCGTTGGCGACCCGGGCCCAACTGCAAGGAGCACAGTTATGCCCAGAGCTGCTCAAGACAGCCACGGACAGGATAGCAGCGACGCGACAAGCACCCCTTACCCAGACCTCCTCAACACGCTGGTATGGAATGCGATCCTGGAGCGGGCGACGGACGTGCACGTGCACTGCGTGGAGGAGGGAGTGCGGGTCCTTCATCGAGTGGACGGCACCATTCAGCCCAAGCTCCTGCTGTCGCCGGCCGAGGGCAGGAAGCTGCTGAACCAGTTGAAGAGCGCATCCGGCCTGAGCGTCACGCGGTTCTTTGCTCCGCTCGAAGGCCAGCTCGTCTGGCCGGATGAGGACGTGAAGTGGGAGATCCGGGTGACGCTCGCGCCCGTGCGGGGCCGCGAATCCGCGCACCTGAGATTTTTGAGCGTGCCCCGGGACGAATGGGACATGTCCGGCCTGGGAGTCTCGGCGGAGGACCAGGAGCGGGTCTCCGCGAGCATGCGCTCCCTCAGTGGCCTGGTCCTGATCACCGGGGCTACCGGCTCGGGCAAGACCACCACCATGTACTCCCTGGCCTCGCTGCTGGACCTGCGGGCCATGACGACCTATTCCATCGAGGACCCGGTCGAGTTCCGGCTGCCCTACGCTCAGCAGATCGAGGTCGATGAGCGGCACGGGCTCACCATGCACGAGGGTCTGCGGACCATCCTGCGGATGGACCCGGACCTGATCCTGGTGGGCGAAATCCGGGACAAGGATTCGGCAATCGTCGCGGCGCGTGCGGCACTATCGGGGCGATTGGTCCTGGCGACCATCCACGCTCAGGACGCCGCCGGGGCGGTGGATGCGCTGCACTACCTCGGCGTGCCGCATCATATCATCGGCAGCTCGCTGCGGCTGGTCATCGCCCAGAGTCTGGCCCGACGACTTTGCGGCTGCTGTGCCCGGCCGAGGGACCTGAGCGGGGAGGATCGCGAGCTGTTCACAAGGTTCGGCGCGGAGCCTCCTGAGAGCCTCCTGCAGGCCGACGGCTGCATCGAGTGCAACTCCTACGGCTACAAAGGACGCACCGGAATCTTCGAAGTGGCGCCCGTGGACGACGAGGTCGGGACAGCCATCAGCTCGGGCACGCACCACCGCGAGCTTCTGGACTGCCTGCGCAGGAGAGGCATGCAGTCGATGGTCCATGACGGCCTGAGAAAAGTCGCCGCCGGAGTCACCTCCGTCGAGGAGGTGTCGCGCGTGTGCGGCCTGACCGCTGGTGCCGAAGCGGCGAATCAAATCGCCAATCCGCCTGTCGCGGAGATCGTGGTCGGATGATCTGACCCGCAGCCCCGTTCGTAGTGACGCCGTGAGACGTTTCTCGTGATGCCCTTACGGGCACACTACAAGCACGCCGGCGCTTGACGCTGCTACCCGCAACCTCATGCTTGCTCCGCCACGGCCTTGCCGCACGTCCAAAACGTCTGCATGAACAAGATGTCCATTCCTTTTCTATCGGTGGCGGTGTACACTCCTGGTGTTGGTTGTGACGATGGAGAAGAATGACCATGGCGCACGAAGAAACCATGACGTCGAGGGAACGAGTCCGGAAGGCCCTGAATCATGAATCGCCCGACAGGGTCCCCATCGATTTCGGAGGGTTCCAGACTGGAATCCACAGGAACGCCTATCGCCGGCTGCTCGATCACATGGGTCTCCGGGACGAGGTGACGATCCTGGACCCTGTGCAGCAACTGGCCCGGCCCTGCGAGGAATTGCTGGAGCGATTCCGCGTGGATACCCGCTACATCCTGGCCCATGGGCCGGACGGGTTCGACGGCACGATTCGCAAGGTCGAGCGCAACGGGCGGCTGTGGCACGACCTGAAGGACGAGTTCGGCGTCGTCTGGTCCATGCCCGCCGACCACGGCCTGTACATGGACATCTCACACCACCCGCTGGCTTCGGCGACCGTGACGGACCTGGCCGCTTATCCCTGGCCGAACGGCGCCGATCCGAGCCGGTTCACCGGCGTCCGCAAGCATGCACAGATCCTTCGCAAGGAAACTCCTTACGCCCTGGTCACCGGGATCAGCGGCGTCGTGTACGAGTACTGCTGGTACATGCGGGGCCTGGAGCGATGGTTCATGGATATGATAGAGCAGCCGGAGTTTTGTGCCGCGTTGCTGGACCGGACGCTGGCGTTTTGGCTGGATTACCTGACGGGCTTCATGCGGGAGGTCGGCGACCTCGTTGACGTGGTTATGATCGGGGACGATCTGGCCGGCCAGAGCGGGCCGTTGTTTTCGCCGGCGTTCTACCGCCGGGTCGTCAAGCCCCGCCAGAAAACGCTCGTGCAGCGAATAAAATCGCTCACGCGGGCCAAAATATGGTATCATACGTGTGGCAGTTGCGTCGAATACATACCGGATTTGCTGGACAATGGAATCGATATCCTCAACCCGGTGCAGACAAGCGCCGCCGGGATGGACCCGGCACTGTTGAAGCAGCGGTACGGCCGCGAGCTGGTGTTCTGGGGTGGAGGCTGCGACGCCCAGCATGTCCTGCCTTCCGCGACGCCCGAGCAGGTTCGCGAGCAGGTCCGCCGCAACATGGAGACGTTCAAGCCCGGAGGTGGATACGTGTTCAACAGTATCCACAATATCCAGGGCGATGTGCCGCCGGAGAATATCGTGGCGTTGTTCGACGCGGCGTATGAATACGGATGGACGAGGGATGCAGAATAACGGCATGTTTCGCGACGTGATACGGGTGAAAAGACTATGAACAGGCAGCAGAGAATCTCACGCGGGTTCACGCTCATCGAGTTGCTGGTCGTCATCGCCATCATTGCCATCCTTATGGCGGTCCTCATGCCGGCCCTCAGCCGCGCCCGGGAGCAGGGCAAGCGAGCCGCCTGCATGAACAATACCAAGAGTCTGGCGCTGGCCTGGAACCTCTACGCCGACGACTTCGACGGCAAGATGGTCAACGGCAACACGGCCCTGGACGGCAATCCGGCGCCGAGAGCGGGATGGAATTGGGACGAAACGTGCTGGGTTTACTGGCCTGGCCTGAATGCCACCGAGGAGGCGGCGATCAGAGATCTGCGGCGGGGACTGCTCTTCCCGTACTGCCCCAGCGTCAAACTGTTCAAGTGTCCCACGGGCATACGTGGGGAAGTTGTCACCTACGCCATTCCCGATGCGATGAACGGCTATAACGCCATCCCCGGCGCCGCACAGCAGATCAAGACATTGAAAACTCAGATCCGCAATCCGAGCGAGCAGATCGTCTTTCTGGATGAGGGCCGGCTCAGTCCCGCCAGTTGGACGATCCACTATGATCAGGAGCGGTGGTGGGACCAGATCACCGCCCGTCACGGCGACGGCACGAACTTCTCCTTTGCCGACTCGCACACCGAGTATTGGAAGTGGAAAGACCCGCGCACGCTGGAGGTTGCCAAGATGGACATCGGTACTTGGCAGAACAGCGCCCGCACCAATACGGCCCAATCGACGCAGCAGGGCAACGAGGATTTGCATCGCGTCCAGCGGGGCGTCTTCGGCAAGCTGGGCTATACGCCGACCCAGAACTGAGAGAGTGCCTCGCAAAGCGTTGAATCGGTCGAGTGTGAGATCATGCCAGAGACAGGGTTTACACAACAGACCGAAAAGCGTAGGACCTATAGGACCCATGTTGTCCGCTGCCTTGCGCATGGCCAAGCCCAAGCCTTTACGCTCATCGAGCTGCTGATCGTCATCGCCATTATCGCGGTGCTGATGGCCGTGCTCATCCCGGCCCTGAACCGGGCCCGGGAAATGGGCAAGCGCGCCGCCTGCATGAACAATACCAAGACGCTGGCCCTGGCGTGGACGCTCTACTGCTCCGAGCACGACGGCATGATGCCCGCCGCACAGGGGCTCGGGAATCAAGGCTGGGTCAGAGGCTTGACGGGGACATATGCGACCCGGCCTGTCGAGGCGCCGCTGCAAGAGCAGATCGGCGCGATCCGTGCAGGCGAGCTGTACCGGTACGCCAGTACGGAGAAAGTGTATCGGTGTCCCGTCGCGAAAAGAAACGAGATGCGGACCTACAGTGCGGCCCCGTCCCTGAACGGGTACAGTCCCGAGGATGCTCCCATCGTGAAGAGCCTCAATCGGTTGAGGCAGTTGTCCACGCGCCTGGTCTTCATCGATGATCACGGGGAGAACTGGGACGCCATGTGGTACATCTTCTACAAGGAGTCCCGCTGGTGGAACCCGGTCCCGATGCGTCACGGGGCGGGCACGGTGGCCTCTTTCGCGGACGTGCATTCGGAATTCCACGGCTGGAAGGACCCTCGCACCGTCGAATACGCCCAGATGACCTGGCAGCAGGCGGAAAGCAGCCGGGGCTCGCAGCCGGCCCAGCCGGGCAATGAGGACCTGCGATGGGTGCAGACCGCCGTATGGGGCAAGCTGGGCTATACATTTCAGCCCTGAGGCTCCGGACACCAGGGGAGATTGCCTGGCTCAGGTGAGCTACAGGCAAGACGCAAATTGGTGAAAGAAAAACGCAATCATGCGTCGCCTGCGTGCCGTGGAAAGCCGATAATCGAAGGTGGTGCTACCAAGTCGGCCACATTCGCAAAGGCCTCCTTCCGGGACAGGACCCATAGTAGGCAGGGTGCCAGGGCAGACCCCATCGCCAAGCTGCGCTTGACGCTGCCCCCCATCTTTTCGGCGACTTTGCGTTCGCCCTGTGCAATGCACCGCTGTGCATTGACGCCGGGGGGGGCATTTTGTACAATGGAGGCCGCGTGACCTGACGTCGGCGCGCTGCGTCGAGTTGTGGGCTTTCGTGATGCAATCTTCAACAAGAGGAGGACTGCCATGTGCAAAGCATCGTTGTATCTCGCCTGTCTCGCATTGTTGTTCGGTCTGGGCACGAGGGTGCAAGCCGCCAAGCCTTTCCAGCAGGATGCCGGAGCGGACGGGCTTGTCTCGGTGGAAGCGGAGCACTATGACAACAAGGTGGACAAGGGGACGAACACCTGGTCGTTGGTGACAACGGCCGCGGGGTTCACGGCGGCGGAGGGATTCAGCGGCGGGCAGGCGATGCAGATCATGCCGGATACCCCGCTGGGTGGCCGGTCGATCAGCACCAACTGGGTGCAGAACAGTCCGCGGCTGGACTTTCAGGTCAATTTCGTGAAGACCGGCGTCTACTACGTGTGGATTCTCGCCTTCGGCCGGGACGGCAATTCGGACTCGGCTCACGCCGGCCTGGATGGGTTGGCCCTGGACACCTGCGACAACCTGAGCGGCTGGAATGCCCTCTGGAGGTGGCGCGATACCGCGATGGACGGCACGCTGTCCACCATTGAAGTCACTACCATCGGAGTTCACACGTTGAACCTCTATATGCGTGAGGACGGCCTGGCGTTTGACAAGGTGGTCCTGACGACGAATGCGAGCTACACGCCCACGGGCCACGGTCCGGCGGAGAGCCTGCGAGGCGTCCCGGTCAGTGCCGTCGGGGCCAGCCCCGCCGATGGGGCCGGCGATGTGCCCAGAGACGTGATTCTCTCCTGGCAGCCGGGGCCGTTCGCGGCCCAGCATGACGTGTACTTCGGCGCCGTGCTCGCGGACGTGCAGAATGCCGCCAGGACCAATCCGCTCGGCGTGCTGGCCGGCCAGGCCCAGGATGCGAACACCTACGATCCGCCCGGACGGCTCGAATTCAGCACGAAATACTACTGGCGTGTCGATGAGGTCAACGCGCCGCCGGACTCGACCATCGAGAAGGGGAATATCTGGAGCTTCACGACCGAGCCGTTCGTCTATCGCGTGACGAGCATCACGGCCACGGCCTCCAGCGCCAACGAAGGCGTGACGCCTCAGAATACCGTCAACAACTCCGGATTGAACGCGAGCGAGCAACATTCGATGGTGGACACCGCCATGTGGCTCAGCGCGAAGGGCGGGCCGCAGCCGACCTGGATTCAATACGAGTTCGACGGGACTTACAAGCTGCACGAGATGCGCGTGTGGAATTACAACATCGTGGTCGAGTCCATCGCGGGTCTTGGCTTGAAGGATGTCACGGTCGAGCACTCCGTCAACGGCACGGACTGGACGTCGCTTGGCGATGTGCAGTTTGCCCAGGCCCCGGGCCAGGATGGGTACGCCCACAATACGACGGTAAGCTTTGGCGGCGTGGCGGCCAAGTATGTCCGTCTGACGCCCAAGAGCAACTGGGGCGGCCTGGCGGCGCAGTACGGCCTGAGCGAGGTGCGGTTCTACTATATACCGGCTCAGCCCCGCCAGCCGAGTCCGGCCTCCGGAGCGACGGGTGTGAATCCGGAGGTCGTCCTGAGCTGGCGAGCGGGACGAGAGGCCGCGGTGCATGAGGTGTACCTCAGCGTCGACAGCAACGCCGTGGCGGATGGCGTCGCCCTGATCGACAAGCCGAGTGAGGCACGCTATGCTCCCTCTGTGGAGTTGGGCACGACCTATTACTGGAAAGTGGTCGAGGTGAATGACGCCGCTACTCCCAGTGCATGGGCAAGCAGCGTCTGGAACTTCTCCACGCTGAACTTCCTCGTCGTCGATAATTTCGAGGGATACACGAATGACTCGCCGAACCGGGGCTTCCAGACCTGGATCGACGGCTGGGGCTTCTCGGAGGACGAGTTCTTCCCCCAGGGCAACCCCGGCAACGGCACGGGCGCCCTCGTCGGCTATGATCCGTCGGTGCGCACCATCATGGAGACGGCGATCATCCACGGCGGCAAGCAGGCCATGCCCGTGGAATACAACAACGTGAATCAGCCGTACTACTCCGAAATCGACCGGACCTTTGACACGCCCCAGGATTGGACGGTGTTCGGCGCCGATACGCTGCAGGTCTTCTTCCGCGGCAATCCGATTGGCTTCGAGGAGACGTCGCCCGGAACCATCACCATGGGCGCCGCCGGGGCGGACATCTTCAACACCGCCGACGAATTCACATATGCCTACAAGCCGCTCAATGGCAACGGCTCGATTACCGTTCGCGTCGATAGCGTGGAGCAGACCGACGTGTGGGCCAAGGCCGGCGTGATGATTCGCGACAACCTCGGTGCTGATTCCAAGAACGCGATGGCCTACGTGACGCCTGATGGCCGGGTCGGCTGGCAGTTCCGCCAACTGCCCGTGGGCACCTCCGACAGTACCCGCAGCGACCCCGGTGCGATCACCTTGCCGCATTGGGTCCGCCTGACCCGCGAGGGCAACGTCATCACGGCGGCCCATTCGAGCGATGGAGTCAAGTGGGATCCCATGGTCGAGGCGGCGAATCCGGCGGAGCCGTCATTCCTGACGATCCCGATGAACACGAACGTATTCATCGGTCTGGCGTTGACCAGTCATGCGGCCGGAGTAGGCTGCACGGCCCGGTTCTCCAGTGCCGCCACGAGCGGCGGCGCCGCAGGCGCGTGGCAGTTCGCCGAGATCGGGGTGGACCATCTGCTCAACGACCGCGGCAGTCTGTATGTCGCCCTGCAGGACGGCGCCGGCCGGACCGGCGTGGTGACGCATCCCGACCCGGATGCGACGTTGCTGGACACCTGGCAAGGGTGGAGCATCCCGCTGGCCGATTTCCGCAACGCCGGCGTCAACGTCGCAGCGATCAAGAAGATGTTCATCGGCGTGGGCGACCGCAAGAAACCCGCGGCCGGTGGCGCCGGAAGGTTGTTCATTGATGATATCGGCTTCGGCCGGCCTGCGTCCGATGAGTAGTGCGCAGGCACATTCCGAAGGGCCTTTTGTGATCGGAGGATGATCGACATGTCTCAATCACGTGTGTTGCTGGTCTGCATGACCATGCTGCCGAGCGTCCAGAGCGGCGTTTGGGCGGCGACCCCGTGCAGCTTTCGTTGCTTGCCGCGTTGTTCAGTCGGCAGGCCGGATATGCCGACCGGCAACGAGGAAGTGGCGGCGTGCGTATTTCGTGGTCCGATTGATTCTGCATGGGCCGCCCGAGAGAGTTTACTGTCATCCTGGAAAGGAGGGTCATTCAAATGTGTATGAGGCTCACTTGTTCAGCGTGCCTGATGGTCCTGCTCCTGATCGCCGGTAGTGCCTCCGCCATTACCGTGACGACGGCCACGGGCAGCGGCGCGGACACGTTTCTTGCGAACGATAGCCAGAGCGGCATCGGCACCAATGGCCCGGATACCACACATGGCGCAGAAATAAGGATGAGAGCGTTCCGCCAACTGGCCAACACACGCTCCAAGACTGGTTACATTCGGTTTGACATCACTGGCATAGCCGGCGACATGAGCGGTGCCACATTGACATTTGACGCGACCTTCCTCAAGGGAGGAGTAAGGACAGTACAGGTCTATGGATTGATAGACGGAGACGATGATTTTTGGGACGAGAGCACGCTTACCTACAATACCGCTGCTGGTGTGGTCCCCAACCCACCCACGACTCTTGGCAACTGTGTCCTCGACATGGCCAAGGTGACATTGCTGGGAACGATTACTGTTCCTGCTGCCGGTGGGACATATCCTGTCACGTTCAGTTCAAGCCCAGCCGATCTTCCTCTGACAAGCTTTCTGGATGCGGATAGGAATGGGCTGGTGACATTTCTGTTCATCGGCACCGACAATGAGGGCGAGATTGCCTCAAAAGAGCACGAAACGTTCAATCCACCCACTCTGATTTTGCCGAACGCCGGTATGGGGCCGGAAAGGTCAGCAACGTGCCTCAACCCGGCCAATGGGGCGGAAGATGTGCTTCGGGACGTGGTTCTTCGCTGGACGCCGGGGGTCTTTGCCGCCACGCACAACGTGTACCTGGGAACCAGTTTTGATGATGTCAACGCGGCCAGCCCCAGCGTGCTGGTCAGCCAGGGAAAAGACGCCAACAGCTACGATCCGCCCGGTCACCTGGAATTCAGCCGGACCTATTACTGGCGGATCGATGAAGTGAATAGCGCGCCGGATTTCACCGTTCACAAGGGGGCGGTCTGGAGTTTCACGGTCGAGCCCTTCGCCCGTGAAATCGCCGATGTCATCGCCAAAGCATCGAGCGCCGAGGCGACGGCAGGGCCTGAGAATACGATCAATGGCTCGGGCCTCGATGGAAACGGGCTGCATTCGACCGGCGACAAGACGATGTGGCTCAGCGGCAGAACCGGTCCCCAGCCGACATGGATTCAGCACGAGTTCGACCGCGTCTACAAGCTCCATGAGATGCGGGTCTGGAACTACAACATGAGCATCGAGTCCAGTTTCGGCCTGGGATTCAAGGCTGTCACGGTCGAGTATTCCGTCGATGGCGTGGACTGGAAGGCACTTGGCGACTCAGAGTTTGCGCAGGGCTCTTCCGCCGACGGCTACGCGCACAACACGACCGTGGATTTCCAGGGTGTGGCGGCCCAATACGTGAGACTCACCGCCAAGAGCAACTGGGGCGGATTCGTGCCACAATATGGTTTGAGTGAAGTGAAGTTCTTCTATATTCCGGTCCAAGCCAGCATGCCGGGTCCGGCCTCGGGCCAGGCCGGCGTAGATCCCGATAGTATCCTGAACTGGCGGGCGGGACGCGAGGCGGCTTCGCATGAAGTCTATTTCAGCGTAGACAGGCAAGCCGTAGTGGATGGCACGGCCCTGGCGGGCACTGTGACTGACAGCAGCTACGATCCGGCCTCGCTCAACCTGGAAGTGGGAAAGACCTATTACTGGAAGATCGTGGAAGTCAACCAGGCGGCGAGCCCCAGTGCGTGGGAGAGCGATGTCTGGACCTTCTCCACGCGCGAGTATATCGTCATCGATGACTTCGAGAGTTACACGAACGATTCGCCGAACAGGGTCTTCCAGGCGTGGATCGACGGATGGGGCTTCTCGGAGGATGGGTTCTTCCCCAACGGCAATCCGGGCAATGGCACAGGCTCGATGGTCGGCTATGATCCTGAGGCCGGCGACATCATGGAGACCACCATCATCCACGGCGGCAGGCAGGCCATGCCCGTGGAGTACAATAACGTCAACCCGCCGTATTACTCTGAGGTCGAGCGGACCTGGCAGACGCCCCAGAACTGGACGCTCAACGGCGCCGATATGCTCCAGGTATGGTTCCGGGGCAATCCGGTCCGGTTCATCCAGAGCTCGCCGGGCAGTATCACGATGGGAGCAGGCGGGTCGGACATCTACGGCACTGCCGACCAATTCACGTTTGCCTACAAGTCCCTCAATGGCGATGGCTCGATCATCGTCCGGGTGGACAGCATCGAGAATACCGACCCGTGGGCCAAGGCCGGCGTCATGATCCGCCGGAGCCTGTCGCCGGACTCGTCGTTTGCCGGCGTGTACGCGACTCCCGGAAACGGCGTGCGATTCCAGGCAAGATCGCTCGCCGCCGGCTCGGCGACGAGCGACACGAGCGTTGCGACGCCGGAGCAAATTGCCTTGCGGGCCCCGGTGTGGGTGAAACTCGAGCGCACCGGCGACACATTCCGTGCGTTTTATTCGGCCGACGGCTCCAAGTGGACCGCGATGTCGTGGAATCCGCAGACGATCAGCATGGCGGAGACCGTCTATATCGGCCTGGCGGTGACCAGCCACAATGTCAACGTCGCGACTACCGCCGTGTTCTCGAACGCCTCGACGAGTGCCGGGGCCGGCGGATCATGGCAGTTTGTCGAGATCGGGATCGATCACCAGTTGAACGACCGCGACGCTCTGTACGTCGCCCTGAAGGACGGCGCCGGCCGCACAGCGGTCGTGACTCATTCGGATGCCGACGCCGTGCTGCGGAACACCTGGCAGGCATGGAACATCCCGCTCGCTGATTTCCAAAGCGGCGGCGTCAATGTCGCGGCGATCAAGACAATCCATATCGGCGTGGGCGACCGCAAGAAATCCTCGCCAAGCGGCGCCGGCACGCTCTTCATCGATGATATCGGATTCGGCCGTTCCGCCGCCGTCGCTCCGTAGCGGTCGTAGTCCCGCCGCCGTGATTGGCGGCTCACTGAGACCGTCTAGATGGCACGGACTGCGCTCGGAGCTGCGGACCCGTGTGTTCGCAGCAGGGATGCGAGCGCATCGGCGACGGTCTCCAGTTGCCCGATCGTCATCTCGGGGTACATCGGGAGGGAGAGGACCTCCTGGGCGCTTTTCTCCGCCACGGGGAAGCTGCCCTTTCGGTAGCCGAGGAATTCGTACGCCTTTTGAAGGTGGATGGGCACGGGGTAATGGATCGCGCATCCGATGCCCCAACTGTTGAGCGCCGCGAGGAGCTTGTCCCGATTGGGCACGCGAACGGCGAAGATATGGTAGATGTGCCGGGCGTAGGGGGCCTCGCGGGGAAGCACGATGTGCGGCAAGTCCTCCAGAAGCTCGTCGTAGAAGCCGGCGCGCTCCCGTCGGGCGTCGTTCCATTTGTCGAGGTGCTTGAGTTTCACGCTCAGGACCGCGCCCTGCAGGCCGTCCATGCGGTCGTTCCAGCCGATCATGGCGTGCTTGTATCTCTCGCTCTGGCCGTGATCGCGAAGCACGCGGATCTTCTGGGCCAGCTCCGCATTATCCGTGACAACCGCGCCCGCCTCGCCGTAGGCTCCCAGGTTCTTGCCCGGGTAGAAGCTGAAGCAGCCGGCGTCGCCGAGGGAGCCGGCCTTGCGTCCTTTGTACTCGGCCCCGTGCGCCTGGCAGGCGTCCTCGATGACGAGCAGCCCGTGCCGCCTGGCCACCGCGAGGATCGGGTCCATGTCCGCGGGTTGACCGTACAGATGAACGGGAATGATGGCTTTCGTCCGGAAGGTGATCGCGGGCTCCAGAAGGTCCGGGTCCATCGTGCAGGTCTCGGGGTCCACATCGACGAACACGGGAGTGGCGCCGCAGAAGCTGATGGCTTCGGCGGTGGCAATGAACGTGTTCGGGGTCGTGATGACCTCGTCCCCGGCGCCAACGCCGAGTCCCACCAGGGCCAGCCGGAGCGCCGACGTGCCGCTGCTGACCCCAAGGGCCTGCTCGCACCCGCAGTAAGCGGCGAACTCCTTTTCGAAAGCGGCCACAAACGGCCCGCCCGCGAACGCCGCGCTTTCCAGCACGCTTTGCAGGGCGGGAGTGAGCTCCTCACGAATGGACTTGTACTGTGCACCGAGGTCAAGAAGCGGTACACGCATCATAGGATAACTCCTTTCTTCATGAAAGCCTAATCTCCATTTTGCAGAAGTCCGGCTTCTAAGGGCCTTCGGCAGCTCGAAGCACGCGCGCGGGATTTCCCGCGACCACTGCGCCTGCGGGGACATCCTTCGTGACCACGCTGCCGGCCCCGACAAGGGCATTTTCTCCAATGGTCACTCCGCACAAGATCGTGACGCTCGATCCGATGGATGCGCCCGACCTGACGAGGGTGGGTATGCAGACCCAGTCCTCGTCCGTTTGCAGCCGGCCGTCCCCTCGTACGGCGCTCGGGAAGCGGTCGTTGATGAACGTCACGTTATGGCCGATGAAGACGCCATCGCCGATCGTCACCCCGTCACAGATGAACGTGTGGCTCTGTATCTTGCAGTTCCTGCCGATCCTGGCGCCCTTTTGAATTTCCACGAATGTGCCGATCCTGCTGTTGTCGCCGATCTCGCACCCATAGAGGTTCACGAAGTCGTGGATGATGACGTTCTCCCCGAGCTTGACGTCAGGCGCGATTTGTCGCCTGCCCCAGTTCTCGCTTTGCATGGACAACTCCTGCTCCGCGTCGTGGAGTGGTTCGAATCTCAGTCCGCGAGGCCCGCCGGCTCACCCATGTCCGCATCTTCCAGGCGCCGACGGCTGCCGCGACGACAACGATGCAACAGACAGCCGCGGCCCCTTTGAGACCGAGCCGGTACAACATGCTTGCGTAGTAGAAATCTACCGCGGACCTCGTCAGCACATTCTGCGTCAGCGTGCAATCCCTCAAATCCGAGAGAGCCCGAATGCGGTTCACGCGAGGATCGTTCTTGGCGATATCGACCCGGGCAACCTGAAAATCGTCCTCGTATTCGATGTCGATTCGACGGGATTGATGGGGCGCTGCTTCGACCGCCAGCCGGAGTCGCCCATCGGAGACGGTATAAGCATGGGGTGCGCCATCGACAAGCACCCGCCGGATCGGCACATCCGATATCTCCGCCTTCTCCACAAACCAGGTCAGCCCATGTTGCTGATCGTTCACCAGATCGATGCTTGCGCAAAAGGCCCGGATGTCGCGGTTGCCGTCGGGACGGCTTTTCTGCAAATACGAGTGACGCGCCACGTCGCCCAGGCCGGTCCATCTCGTGTCGGGCTGCAGGGCGTTCACCATCTCCGCGGTCTTGTTGAATGCGTCCATCCCGCGGCGAAACAGCGTGTGATGCCCGAAAAACAGGACCGGATTGTCGAGGAACAGATCGAGGGCGATGGCGGCCTGAGACCTTCCCTCCGGGAGATACCGCGTTACGCTGGCGAAGTTTTCATAGTGGACCGTGATGGACCGGAGGTGGAAAACAGGGTCCGGCGGCGGATCGAGGTCCAACGGTACGTTCGTGGCGTTCGAGGTGATCAGGAAATTGTATTTCTTCAGCAGCCCGAAGGTCTCCAGGGGAGCTATGTACTGAGGAAAAACCATGACCCGGTCGAAGTCCAGTCCGGTCGATTGCCTGAATTGCTCCATGCGCGCCAGACCCTGCCGGATATTGGCCTCCTGGACAGGCAGAGGCTTGGCCGGCAGCGGGTCCGTCGCGGTCGTGTGATACCTGTAGAACTCCCAGCGATCGTGATTGTTGCCGTGAACGCAAATCGAGTAGTGCTCGGGATGCTCCCGAAAGAGCGTCACCACCTTGTCGCTGCTCCTGTCGTAGTTCCACGGGATGAATGCAATCGTGGTGTGAAAGCGTGCCTTCTGCATCTGCGTCAGCAGACCCTGGTAATTCAGGAACCCGTAGGGCTCCGTCAGCCAGGGATCGTCGATGGTCAGATTGGCGAAGTCCGAGTCGCGATGCCAGCAGTGGCATCCGCCGGCAAACCGCAGGAAGGTCAGAATGGGAATGACGCTGACGAGATTCCCATCTGTCTCCGGGTCGAATACGAACCCGCCGTCCGGTACGGGATGGCTGAAAGCGGCACAAAAGACGGGACCCTCCATGCCTTCGATCTCGCCATAGATGGGGTGCGACGTCCCGTCCGTGAATCGAACCAGCATGAGGGGTGCGATCTTGCGGCTGGGACCGGCCGAGCTGAGGACGATTGTGCTCGACTGCACATCATGCCGGACCCTGGCTGACACCGCCGTCAGTTCCCGCGTCACGTTCCGGCTTGCCTGCGTGGTCTGCCAGGACGACAACTTCTTCTCCAGGCGGACGAATTTGACGCCGGCAAGTGCGCCGGCTCCGTTGGGATCGGGTATGGACGGCATCGATGGCCGCGTGGATAGTATGAGGATGGGTATGCAGGCGCCTCGCAGGGATTTCCACAGGACCGTGACATCGGATCGAGATGCCGCGGGATCGAGAATGGAAGCCTCCACAATGGCGGCCAGAGCGGCTTGCTCAGTCGTTGTGGAGGCGCTCAGCTCGGCCGCCGCCTGTGCCGGGGAGCGCCGGCCGCAGGTCAGCCCATAGAGATCGCAAAGGGCGCTGATCGTCCGCCATTCCGCGCCGGGCTGGCCGCCGGGGGTGATGAACAGCACCTGAGGCGTTTGCCCGAGACAAGCGTACGGCCCGACGAGGAGACACAATGCCGAGAATAGTATAAGCCTTTTTGCCGCAAACATGGCATCCATGCCTTTGAAGTGAGATCCGCCCTCAGGATTGTCTGATCCGTTGAGAGCATCCGAAGTTCTTGGGTTTTCTGCCACCCAAAACCTCACGCTTACCCTGCCACGATCTTGTGGTGCACTTGGACTGACCATCACGCGGGAACGGAACTGACCTCGTATTTCGCCAGCACGTCCCGGTAGACCTTCGCATACTGCTCGACGACGCGGTCCCAGTTGTAATCGCGGGATAATCGGTCGGGTATGGCCGGCAGGAGCGCGCCGAATGGGTCCGCGTCGGACAATGCGCACTTCAGTTTCTCAGCCAAATCATCCACGGAGCCGCACTTGAAGGAGATTCCCAGCCCGTCGGCAATCTCGCGGTTCTCCGGAATGTCGCTGAACAGCACCGGGCGTCGAAAGCTCAGCGCCTCGAGCAGCACCAGCGGCAGGCCCTCGATAGTGGATGGGAACACGAACAACCGGCAATTCGAGTACAGGGCCTTGAGGCACTCATCATACTGGTAGCCGAGGAAGACGATGTCCTTGCTCGCCTCTTTGCTCAGCACCTTCGCATATTTGTTCGTGTGCGACGAGCCGCCGACGATCACCAGTTTCAGATCGGGTTTGACCTTCTTGTAGGCGTCGATGAGCAGCTTGGGCCCCTTGGTGGCGAGCAGCCTTCCCACGAAGAGAATGTAGTTGTCCTTGTCGAGGCCGAATTGCTGGACGAGTTCCGGTCCCATGGGCTCCTGCAGCGTCACGCCGTTGGGCACGTACTCCGTCGTTCTGTCGTATGTCCGGGCATAGTAGTCGCAGAGGGTCTTCGATACCGCCGTACACCTGCAAGGCGTGCAGATGAAGACTCGCTCGGCGATTCGGGAGAGCGCTTGAAATACCCTTCCCCATTTGTCTCTTCGGTACGCCTGCCCGTGCGACGTGGCCACCACGGGATGGAACAACCTGATCAGCGGCGTCACGATGGCCGGCTCCACGCTGTGAATGTGAACGAGGTCGTACGGTCGGGCGCTCACGTACAGGGCGGACAAGAGGGTATGGAGGATCATTTCGAGGTGCTTCTCCCGAATCGTGGGGAGCCGGACGACGTGGACATTCTCATACTCGCTCATCTTCGGCGTGTAATGGCTCCTGCACAGAACGGTCACCTGGTGGCCTTGCCTTGCCAGCCGGATCGAAAGCTCCTCCACCGCCTTCTCCACGCCGCCGTACGTTGCCGGAATTCCCCGGCATCCCATCATGACGATATGCATGGTAAGCACCTTCTGTTGAAGACGCGATTATCTGTTGTTGAGGATCGTATCGTATGCCTTCACCAATCTCTGCCACGAGTACTCGGTTTCCGCGAGCCTTCGGGCCTCGCTGCGGATCCTCTGTTTGCGGGGGGTTTCGCCCTCTGCGATAAGGCCCATCGTTTTGTCCGCCATGTCGAGCCAGTCGGAGCAGAGGATCATGTTGTGGCCGTCGATGCAGCCGGGGATTTCGTCGAGACCCTCCTGTGTCCCGAGCACGATCTTGCCGCAGGCAAAGGCCTCGAACGCTTTGAGCCGGGGCCCGGCCGTCGTCAGGTGTCCTTTCTCGTACGGCAGCAGGACCAGGTCCGATTCGTGCAGCCACGGAACCAGCGACTTCTCGTTGGACAACAGGCGTACTCTCGGATTCAGTGCACTCTCGTGCATCACGTCGGACGGCAGCGCCGTCGCGTCGTTGACGGCGATGACGGCCGAGTAATCGTGAAACCCTGCCTGCTCGAAGCGTGCGACGATCTTCAGGAAGTTTCGCAGCGCCGCCACGTTCTGATAGTAGGGCACGCTGCAATTGAAGAAGAGCCTGTTCCCGGGCCCGCCGTCGGGTCCGGCGGTGAACTCGCTCAGATCCACGCCGTTGCACATCCGGAATAGGGTCGTTTTCGCCCCCTCCACCCGCTCGCCGATCGCGCCGGCGGTGCGCTGCGAAGAGCACAGAATGCAGTCCGCGCGTCTCCAGAGGCTGGTCTCGAATCGCTCGACGGCCCTCTTCAGCAGCGGTCGCAGCACGCGCCGGCGCCTGAGTTTCTCTTGGACAAAGAGTCCCAGGAGCGATGGATCATCGAGGATGACCCTGGCCTTCCACTTGCGGGCGAGCAGGCAGGCGGCCAGGAAGGGATACACCTGCTCCGACTGGACCCATGCAAAAGGCCCCGCGGATTTGCGGAGGCGGCGGACCATGCACAGGGTGAGCATCGCGACGGACAGGGCCCTTGTGACGATGGGGATTCTCCACTTGGAGAAGATGTTGGGCACGGGCACCGCGTGGACGCGTATGCCCGCAAAGTGACCGGGCGTTTCCGGTCCCCGGCCGTTGTAGGACGGCGCCGCGATCTCGACGCGTCGTCCCGCCGCCGACAACTCCCGTGCGATGCCCTTGATGCGCGTATTCAAGCCGTTGTGGGATGCAAGGTCCTCGTATGAGATCATCAAGAGGGCCCCATGCAGATTCTCGATTTCGGAGTTCGGATTTCGGATTGCAGATTGGAGAACGGAGCGAGTCGGCAATCCACAAGCTGATCCGAAGTTGTCCTTCACGGCCAGGAAGTGCAGGTACCCCGCGTACCAGGCGAGCGCGCAACGCAACTGGAACCTCCCGGTCTCGGACTGCAGCGTGCCTGTCGAGAGATAGTAGACTGAAGTCATGGCAAGTCGCGCGGCTTTGAGCAGCAGGTAGATCGTGAACACGGCCTTTCCCTTGTGCGCGAGTTTCTGATACCCCTCCGTGACTCCCTTGCCAAAGAGGCTCTCGACGAAGTACCGCTCGGTGGCTCGATGGCGGCCGACCACGTGCCGGACGAGCGCCTTGGGATTATAGAAGAAGCGGTATCCATGCTCCTGCATCCTGTGGCACAGGTCGATCTCTTCTCCCCAGATGCTGTTTTGCCCTCGTTTGCCCAGGTCCTCGTTGAAGCCGCCGAGCGTTTGGAAAACCTCCCTGCGGATGGCGATATTGCCGCCGAACGGGAATTCATCCCTCTTCATCCACCGGGCGGTCTCACCAAACGAGGTCTGTCCCACGACGTTGCCGTACTTCGGTGCAAACCAGCCGGGGGCGGCGCCGTCGGGCCATGACGCCACGATCTTGCCGCCGACACAATCCACCTGGGGATCGTCAAAGGAGGCAAGGACCTCCGCCACGTAGCTCGATGAGGGGATGGCGTCGTCATCCCCGAAGCTGATGATGTCTCCCTGGGCCAGGCGCACTCCCGCGTTTCTCGCAATGGACAGCCCCATTCGACCTTCGTAGTGGCAGCGGACCTGGCTGAACTGCCGTTGGATCGATGCGACGATCTGCTCCGTGCCATCCGTCGATCCATTGTCGATCACGATGATCTCGTATGCGTCCTGTGCGACGCCATCCTGGCGGACGAGCGCGTCCAGACAGGACCGAAGCTGCTCGGCGCGATTTCGCGTCGCCACGACGATCGACATCCTCATTCATTTCTCCTGCATCTCGACTGTCTGCGGCTCGCCCTCACGCGAGGAGTACCACCGGTAGTACGATTCGCTGATCCCGCACGCAATCCACGACAGCCAGTAGATGCTGGTGTAGGATTGCCAGACCTCCGTGATGCTCATGCCCAGGCAGGCGACGTGGGTCGCCAGACATGGGAACAGGACCATGGTTTTCACGGCGCGCTGCGCACCGCTTTGGGCGAAGCGGACCAGGAGCAGCAATTGCCTGATGCGAAACAGCATGTAGATAGAGAGACCGACGAGACCCGTGCCAAAGACCACCTCAAGGTAGTCGCTGTGCGAGGCCAGGCGAAAGCCTAATGTCTTCTTATCCATGTTGTCGAGCCAGGTGCCGCTGCCCAAACCCAGCAAGACGTTCGTCTCCGCAAGCTTGTGAAGCATTTGCCTCCACACGAAGACCCGGATATGAAGCGAGCTGGCGGTGATGTAGTCGCTGGATCGCATGTCCCACGATACGTCGTTGGACATGTACGTCCTCAGATCGGTCTTGAGAAGCCCCCCGAAGGACGCGGCAAAGTAGGGGAGGAACACGAGAATCGACAGGAACAGGAGAATCAAGACCGCTGGAAGCAGTTTCTTCGGATTGGAGAGCAAGGCGTACACGATCATGGCCAGCGCGAAGACTCCCAGGCCGATCCGCGTGGCGGAATACACGAGATTGACCAGGCCGGCGAGGAAGACGGCGAGGAAGAAGCCTCTCCTGAGGAGGCTGCCCCCGGAGAAGACGACCTGGCCGAAGATGTAGGGCAGAATGATGGCCAGGTACATCGCATACGACATCCCGTTCCGAAACGTTCCGGGGATGCGCATGTCGCGCGAGAGGACGAAATGATTCCTGAATGCGATCTGGCACAGACCCACGGTGATGGGGATCACGCTGATGATGACGAGGATCTGGAACACTCTGTCGATCTGGCGCTTCTCCGTGAGGAACTGGGTGATGAGCAGATAGATGCAAAAGCCGGCCGAGATCCTGACGAAGCTCTTGACCGTCATCATCGTGTCCACGGAATAGAGCAGGGACGCCAGTACGACGGCGAGATAGAGGGCAAAGGGCTTCGTCATAAGCGACCGGAACGGCTGCATTTGGCTCGTGGCCGTGTAGAGCATGGTTGCGCCGATGAGACAGAGATTGACGATACCGATGAAATTCAGCAGTTCGCGGCCGCCGATGGTGATACTGAGCGGCGGGAGGGCCTTCTCAACGACGACGGCCAAGACCACCATGGCCGGCGCCAGCACCACGGGATAGATGACGATCAGGGTCAATAGCATCAGGGCGGTCATGAACCCGATGCCCACGGCCGCGTTGAAGACCACCAGACACCCAATGACGACGGCGAAGAACAGCCCCGCGAGCAGGAACAGCCGGGGAACGGCGGCTCGCTCCACTCCATCGATCCTTGCTGCATTCGTGTCAAACATCCCGTGTCACTCCACCGAGCCGTTCATCAGGAATCTCTCCAGCCGCCGCGTCAGAGTGCCGATCTCGAAATCCGCCGGCCGGTTCACGCCCGGCAACCTCCCGCTGCTCGCGTGGGCGCGAAGGATCGTGCCCAGCGTCTCCCTGATGCCGGCGGCGTCATGGGAGCTGAGGTATCCCAGGTTGTATCGTGTGATGAAGTCGCGCAGGATCTGATCGTCCGTGATGGCCCAGATCGGCCTGCCGGCGCCGACGTATTCGAACAGCTTGCCGGGCAGGGCGTAGCTGCTTCCCGTCTTGTGGGTGATAATCAGGTTCACGCCGGTACTTGCGTACTCCCTGATGACCTGGTCGTGGGCTGCAATCCCGTGGTAGACGACCGTGCCGTGCAGTCCATACTCCACGATCTTCGCCTCCAGGGGATAGTCGCCCGGCGCGCCCCAGAGGTGAACGCGAAGCAGGCCGAAGCCCCGAGCGTCGCTTTGCCTGAGCAGGCTCAGCGACTGAAACAGCAGCTCGGGATTGCGGCTCGTATAAAACGACCCGAAATAACCGATGTCGAGCAATCCCGGCTGTCCGTTCGCGGCCGGACCGGGGCCGTACTCCTGCGGATCGTATCCGTTCGTGATCACCGCGCCGGCCTCGATCGCCGACAGGTGCGGATAGTAACTGCAGTATCTGCGCTTGATCTCGTCCGTCAGGAAAATGAAGCGATCCACGTACCGGATGAGCATGGCCTCCTTGAAGATCTCCAGACGCCTGCGGATGGAGTTGTACGTGCACAGCTCGGGTCTGGCGTACACGTCGCGAATCTCCAGCACCAGCTCTGTACTCGATCCGCCGAGCCGTCTGAGCATGGCCCCAACGTACAGGGGGTCCAGCGTCGGTATGCTTGCCAGAACGATGGTCCTGCCGTTCGGGTCCGCCGCCTGCTTCAACTGTTCCGCGAGCCTTCGAGCATGGCGCAGCACCTTGAATTCACGAATCCCCTTGGACAGCATGCTCGACGATTCGTCGCAGTATGGCAGTTGGACAGGGGCCCATTCGAAGGCGAAGGCGTCTCCGGACAGGTGTCTCTTGAACCGGCTCCACCGCACGGATGCCATCTTCATATCCTCTTCGGTGAATCCCAGCAAGAGCAGTAGTTTCCCATGGATCATAGTGCGTCCGTTGACCAAGTTATGCGGCCCGGCCGGCCTGCAGGCCCGTGAATGTCCGGGAAATGGCTTGTCGGATCGCTCCCACCTCCTGCGACGAGAACTCCCGCAGGGCCAACAGAGCGGCCGCATACACTAGCGCGCCCACGCTTATACAGGCCAGCAACCTCAACACGGGGGAAAATGTCAAGACATGCTCCACGTAGTAGACCACGACGCCCATCACCGCGGAGGCGACCACCACCTTGAACAGGGACCGGTAGGGGAATCGCCACACGAACAGGCGCCGGGAGAACCAGATGATCAGGCACAGCAACACCGCATAACACACGAGCGTGGTCGCGGCGGCGGCGACGTATCCATAGCGCGGGACGAACAGAACGTTGAGGCACACCTTCAACAGGCCGGCAAGGACCAGGGCGACCGTGATCGCGCCGGTCTTCTGGTGGTAGAGAAGCCCCCAGTGGAACCGCTGTTGCAGCCCCAGCAGCAGGACGCCGAAGAGCACGAAGGGCACGATTCTGTAGCCCTCGGCGTATTCGGCTCCCCCCAGCAGACTCACGACGAGCCTGGACACGACGCTGAGCCCGACGGCGGCGGGAATGCCCAGCAGGAGGTACAAACGGGTCACGCCGGCGACGAAGCGCTGGCTGTCCCGCTCTCCCTGATTCTCCCAGATGCGTACGCCGATGGCCGGCTCGGCCATGAGGAACAGCGCCGCCAGGAGCATGATGCTCTTGTCGGCGATATTGTAGCTCAGCGAGTACAGGCCGACCTCACTGGTGCCCCGGAGCAATCCGAGCACGTACCGGTCGGACAGGGACAGGACCCAGGCGGCCAGGTTGCCCACCATCAGGGGCAGGCCGTAGAGGAACATCGTTTTCGCCATCTTCAGATCGGCTCGGCCGAATCGAATCCGCACGCCGGCGTCCATCGCCTGCCTCCACAGCAGGGGCAGGATCGCCACAATACTGAGGGTGGCGCCGAGGAGAAGGCCCTCCACACGGAATCCCAGCAGGAGGATCAGGGCTATCCCCAGGGCGAATCCCGCCACGCTTTGCCAAACGGCGAACGCACTGTACCGGCCCACGAATCGCCTGGAGCGCAGGATCGACTGGAACAGGTTGAACGCGCAGGTCGCGCCGAAGAGGAGACCGCCGATCATCAGGAGGAGCCACAGGGTCCTCGATAACCATGTCCTCAGCACGAGCAGGATCGCGTAATACAGTACGAGCAGCACGATCAATGCGGCCAGGCCGACGCCCGTCACGGTGGTTTTGAAGACCTCCAGTTGCTGCCGTCCGCGTGTATAGGCCGGATAGTACCGGCTGATCGACGTCGGCAGCCACCCGAACACCGTGCTCAGGACCATCACCGTCGCCATGACAAGATTGTAATGACCGTATTCCGCCGGCGGAAAAATCCGCGTCACAATGGGGATGCTGACCAGGCCGACGATCCCCGGCACGACCTGGGCGGGCAGGTACTTCACGATGTCTTTCAGGAACCCATCACTCATGCGGACTGACCAAGGCCCTCAGGCACCCCAGGTAGCATTTGATCGTGAAGCGGGACACGAGCCATCGCGCAAATTGCACGAGATGCCTGATGCCGTACTTTCTGACCCTCGCGGCCCATGCCTGCAGGTTGTCATGCAGATACGTGGCGCCTGCCTGCTCGAACCACCATTTGTCCGTGATGCGACCGTCTCTAATGGGCTCGCCGATCCGCTCGATGAATCGCAGCATCTCCCGCCGGTGCGCATTCCTGACCCGGCGGGGGCGCTCTCCTTTACCAATGTGGGCCGGGACCGCCCTGTAGTCCTCCACACCCCAGGCGCTGATCCTGACCTGGAGAATGAACGAATGCCTTGCCTCCTCCTTTCTCGGCTCGAATTGGAAACTCCCCAGCGAGTAGGCGATCAGCCCTTTTCCGATCCGCTCGATCCCCTGGACCACGTGAGGATGATGGCCGAGCACCAACGCGGCGCCGCTTCGAAGGAGATCGCGCGCCAGTTGGATTTGCCCGAGAGAAGGATAATGGATGTACTCGATGCCCCAGTGGAGAGAGACGACGAGAACGTCACAGCGCCGCTTCAGATCGGCGATTTGCTCGAGAATGGCATGGCGATCTATCCGATTGACCAGGGATGCATTCTGCGAGTTGCCTCCACCGTTCTCGTAGTAGGCAAGGAACCCGACCTTGAGCCCCTTGCGCTCGATGATTTCATATCCCCTTTGGGATGCCGTCCTGCCGGCGCCGACGAAGCGAATCCCTTGTTCCCGCAGGACCGCGAGGGTCTGATCGAGACCCGCCGGACCGAAGTCCAGGATATGGTTGTTCGCCACACTGACGATATCGAAGCCCGCCTGACGCAAGTATCCCACCCTCGCGGGGGCCGCACGCAGGGTGATCTCCTTTTCGGCCCCGGCGCCTGTATCGCAGAGCACACATTCCAGGTTCCCGAACACGATATCCCCGGCGCGCAACAGCCGTGCCACGTGCTCGAATGGGTCTTGCCCATCCGGACCCGAAAGCGATACATCTCCCACCGCAATCAGCTCCAGTGTTTCCACCTGTCCGGTTTTCCCCTTTTCGCCCTGAGCCGGCGTATCCGCGGCGCGCGGAGCAGCTTGTTCAGGTGACAGCCTCGGAAGTCCCGTTCGCGCTGCAACATCGAAGATGCTCCGGAAGGTGCGAGACGATGAACTGCAATTTCCCGGGACCCGTAGATTCATCCGGAGGGATCATCTCGTTCCTGATCGATACACTGTCTCCCAGCATTCGTTGCAGGACGTCGATTGCATGGGCCAGATCTTTCGTGAATGCCCGCATCTCGTGCTCATCGACGGGCGCTGTCCTGAGAGTCACACGATCGATCGCCTCCTGGACGATCTGGACGCGGCCGATGGTGTGGCTTTCCTTGAAGGGAAAGGTCAGGAGACAGTGGCCGATGGATGCGCCCTCCGGCGTGACGATGGAATCCTGGAGCCGGCCGTCGACGTCCGGCAGGACCGGGTAGTACTGTCTGCCGCACTGCTCGCAGCCGCTGCCCACCGGCACGGAAGCGACATCGGCCGTCTTATAGCGGATAAACGGATGCACATAGTTCAGAAAACCGGTGCCGGTAATCTCGCGGGTCCGCGGGTCCACCTCGGTAATCCCATACTGGGGCATGCAGTGGAACGCACGGCTGTGCTCACACTCCCCGCCGATGATCACGTGCTCGGCCAGCCCATAGAAGTTGTACGAGGGACACGCGAATACGCCTTCGGCGAGCGTCCGTTGCCACGGGTACAGCGTCTCGGAGGCGAACAGGATCGCGGTGAGCTTGAGATCCACGCGAGTCCCGTGCCGCTTCACCAATAGAGCAAGATTGGCGATCGCGCTGGGATACCCGTAGAGGAAATTGATCCCATAAGATCGGATGGTCTCGAGGTAGAGAGCCACAGTCTCCCGTTCCCGCACCAGAGGCGAGAGACGCAGGGTGCGCAGGACGGGGTCCCACACGTACGGCCTGGGGCCCGGAATGTGCTGACCTCTCACTTCCGCCCGTGCGTCGCCCGGCTTGTACCCGACGCGGCTCCACTGATGAAAGGCGAACGCCCACTCCCGGTCGAGCTCATCATCATCGACGGGAAACTGCAACGGCTGTCCGGAGGTCCCGGTGGTGAAGCGTTGTTCCATGTGCTCGATCCGTCGATTGCGGGCGATAAAGGCCTGCGGCTCCTTGCGGATCTGCTCCTTGCGTAAACAGGGCAGCCTGTGCAGATCGTCCAGCGATTGGATGTCCGCCGGCTTGAGGCCGTGCTCGTCAAAGACCCTGTGGTAATAAGGGACGTTCTCATAGCAATGGGTCAGAAGGCGCTGTAATTCGCGCATCTGATACTCCTGCAGCCTGGCGGCGTCCCACCACTGGGACTCCTGGAGAAAGTTGTAGGTCTCCCAGAACGTCCGGCTGAGTCGGAATCGCAGAGGAATCGTTCCATAGGCGGTCTTGAGGGTCTGCTTGACAGCTTGGGGGAGTTTCCCGGCAATCGTGCGCAGTCTCATCGTGCTGCCTCGGCGGAGAAAATCGTCGTGATGGCGGCTTCACGGGCCGCAACGGGGACTCGAACGCAGATACGTGGAGCCTCCACGCGGACTCCGTACCGCGGCGAGTAGTCATAGGTTTGCACTTCCACGCCGCCGCCCTCGATCTCGAAGGTGGCGAGCGGTCTCCCCGTTCCCTTCTCAAGAATCCCTGTGCCGCGGACAATCACGTCCGGGGACAGGTGAAATCTCGTCTCTGCGCCGAACGATCTTGAGCACGAGATGCGATCCTCCGTCTTCCACCGGCCGGTTTGTCTGTCGAGGCTGATCGTTCTCCTGTGCACAACGCCGGCATAATCGATCTCCCCCTCGAAACTGGTGTGGCCGGGAGTCTCCGTCAGCCGGGCGAATCGGATGTTTGCGCGGTCCGGCAGACTGAACAGATCGCCATTCAACGGTCCGTTTTGCTCGCACCCGTCAATCTTCACCGTGTTGTGGTAGTCTGTGGACCTGAACCTGTTTCTGTGATCCGGCCATGGCGTGTAGATGTACGTTCCGGGGTCCACGACCACGTCGTGCCCATTCAGCACGAGCTCGATGCTCAGCTTGTCGTTATGCGCGTGGCCGCCCCTGCCGTTGGGGCCATTGGGTCCGCAGGATGCCAGGCAATAGTCGTGACCCTGCCGCAGGACGTGCCATCCCGCCTGCGGGAAACTCCTGCTCGCAATCGTCTCCACCGAGCGGCCGGTCAAGCGGCTCCATGTGTCGTATCCCGCTCGCCCGAAGAGCCACAGGGCGTCCTCGCTGAATCCGAACTCCTCCACCTTGAACTGCGGCTCGTCGAAGAACACGGCGCCGAAAGAGAGCAGGTAGCGCATGTCCAATACGTCACGTGTGCCCAGGACCAGGAACCTCCCGGAGTCATTGTCCCCGATCTGCGGCATTCGACCGTTCGGCTTGAGCAGGTGCAGAACCGCCACGAACATCTCATGGAGTCGCTGCGTGTAGTCGGAACCGAGGACCCGTTCGGCGGCCTGCCGGTAGCTCTCGCCGGCTGACTCGCGTTCCTTGACTACGGCCAGCACCGTCGCGAAGAAGAACAGTTCCAGCGCCAGGCGATGATAACAGGTCGATGCTTCGAAATGGCACCCATCGGCATATACCTGGCGTGTCATCTCCGCGGCCAGCTCGCGGAGGCAGAAGTCGAGCCATCGCCGGCTTTCCCTGAAGAACGGGCAGTACACGGAAATGAAGAGCAGGCCGACGATGTCGGAGAGATAATGATTCGTTCGTTGCCCGCCGCCGTGCTCCAGATGATGATAGATGAACTCCCCATGTTCGTGGATGCTGGAATGGAGCCGGTGCAGGAAGGCGGGCTCGAGCGCGCCATTCGCGCGAAAGTGCTCCGCGGCTGTCAGCCAGTTCGCCGCCCGGATCGCCGCATCCATCGTGCACTTCCAGTTCACCCCGAACCCCACGGGGTTGCTGCGAATCCAATCCTGGACCTGGCTGACGAATTCCGCCGCATATGCCCGGCTGCCGGTCAGGACGTACGCCTGACCCAAAGCATTCAGGTGCTGAAAGCGCGAGAGCTCCCAGGGGACTTTGATGTCCGCGCCGTCGGCGTGGCCGTACTGAATATCTCGATGGAAATCCCGTGGATTCCACTGGTGCCCGCTCTTGAAATCGCGGTGCCAGTCGATGAGCCGGTAGGGCGGGCCGGGGGGACTCAGCCTCGTCGGGCCGCTGCCCAGCAGATCGAAAACGTGATCGCAGATAGTGTCCGCCTGGCGGATTCTGGCTTCCGCAGCTTCCGGAAACAACTCAAGGCAGGCCGCGGCGACCTGGCGGAGGTCTTGTCCCGCGCCAAGCAGACGCTGCTCCCGTGCGAGGGACCATTGCCTGGGCGGCCTGCGGCGGATGCGGCGGTAGTGCCGACGCTCGTATCCGTGTCTGCATGCGGCCGCGACACGGGTGCAACTGCGCCGGATGGAAAAGTTTCGAACCCTCATCAACTTCCTTTACTTGCCGCTTGAGGGGATGTCCGCGATCCGGACACGGTCCTTTGGCGCCATCCCATTGACATACAGCAGAAACACGTTGCTGGCGGCGGCCGCCACGGCAATGTCGAGGTCGCCGTCCTTGTCCATGTCGGCGAGCCTGACGCTGTGGCACCATCGCAGGTACACGTTCGACTGATCCACGACGTGCTCCGGCCAGTCCTCGCGGAAGGTGGCGCCGGGATTCTCATACCAGACCACCGCGTTCTGTGCCTCGTCCGCCACGACGATGTCCGGGTCGCCGTCAAGGTCGATGTCCCCGACGTCGATTTCCCGAAAATCGCGTCCCTTCTGCGGGCTGCCCCTCGTCACGAAACAGGCATCCCACCGGCCAAACACATCGCCCGGCCATGGATTCTTGAGCAGGCATACGTCGCCCTGATGGCCGGCTGCGGCGATGTCGAAGGCCCCATCCGCATCGAGGTCAAGGACCTTGAAGACACTGATCCCGTGCCCGGCGGGAAGACGGGCGATACAGTACTTGCGCCAGTCATCCGCTCTTTGGGGATTGCCCGCGTGCGCATAGAGACAGAGCTTCCCGTACTGCTGCCAACTGTCTTCCGAGGCGATGATCTCGCTTCGGCCGTTCCCGTCGAAATCGTGTACCCTTGCGTAGAAGCATCGGATGCTGTTGGAGTCGACGATCACCGCCGGCCAGGCGCTCGGGGCGCCCCGGTTCTCCAGCCACCCCAGGCCGTTATCCGTCTTGGTGGTAAACGCGATGTCCCGGTCTCCGTCGCCGTCGACGTCCCCTGTCTCGACGTGGTAGGTCCTGTGCGAATCGTTCCTGTAGGCAACGTGTTTGGTCCACGAGGGCGCCTTCCGGCCGGTCTTGCCGACGGCCTCATACCAGACGATGTCGTTGCGCATTTCATCGCCTGCGACCACGAGGTCGGCCCTGCCGTCGCCGCTCAGATCGGCGATCGCCGTGTAATGAGCCCCTCCGGCGATATATCTCTGTGTGAGCATTTCCTTGAGGCGGGCCTTTACATAGACGTTCACAGGATGCCGGCTGAAGCCGCCGCCGACTCGCGGATCGATCACGCATCTCCTCCAGCTTTGCGGATTGCGCAGGTCCCGCGACGGGTCGTACGTCATGATCTTGTCTGATCGGAAGGAGGTGGCGACGAGCTCCAGGTCCCCATCGCCGTCGATGTCGAAGGGCTCCAGGTTGTGTGCCCCATCCGTGAACGCGATAGTGGAATCGATAAGGATTCCCTGCCACGCGGGCCTTTTGCACACACACCCGGCCAGACCCACGGTGGGTGTCCGGTACCCGAAATCCTTCTTGTAGCGGTCCGCCTCGCGCCTCGCCGCGTCGAGTCGGTAGCCCGTGTACAAGAGGCCGACGATGAGAAGAAGAACGAACGGCCGTTCAAGGTTTCTTGCCCAACGCACGGTATCTCTCTCCCGTCAGGTTGTCCGGACTTCGCCTTTGTGGTTTTCCGGACGGAGACAAGTTTCTCAAGCGATGTGGTCCCCGGCGCAAGGTCTCTCGTGCCGGACTGCCGATCCGGCCGTGCTCAAGGCCGCAAGGCCGGCCCGGTCATTGAATTCGTCGAGGAGTCGGATCGAGTTCCACCCTTCCGCCGCCATTCTTGAGCGATTTCGATGCGGCCTCGAGCACCTGTACCACCTGCAATCCTTCGAGACCGCTCGACTCCGGCTTGGCGCCCGTGTGGATGCAGTCCACAAAGTGCCGGCATTCCAGGCTGAGCGATTCCACCTGCTTGACGAACGGGGAATACATGTCCCCGTGATGGTAAGAGAAGTGGAACTCGGCAAACGAGTCATAGTGCGCAGGCACCTCCACCCGCTTATCATAGATTCGGATCTTCTCCAAGGGCTCGATATCGTCGTAGGCCAGCATCTTACGCTTGCCCACGAACGTCATCTGGCGAATCTTGTTCGGGTCGAGCCAGCTATTGTGAATCAGGGCGAATGCCCCGTTGGCAAACGTCAGGGTCATGTTCGTCACGTCTTCGATGCCCGCCGTCACGTGGGCCTTGCCCTGGCAGTTGACGCCGATCGGGGTCTCACCCAGGATGTAGAGGATGATCGAGATGTCGTGGGGCGCAAGGTCCCACGCGACGTTGATGTCCGTCTGGAAGAGGCCGAGGTTGAGCCGCCGGGAGCTGACGTACTGCAGCTCGCCCAAGTCCCCGCGGCGGATGATTTCCCTGATCTTCCGCACGGTCGGGGAGTAGATGAAGGTATGGCCGACCATCAGAACCAGCTTCTTGTCCTGGGCAAGCTGGAGCAACCCCATACATTCTGGAGTAGAGCCGGCCATGGGCTTTTCCACGAGCACGTGCCTGCCGGACTCCAGGACCTTGCGGGCCATGGGATAGTGCAGGCGGGTCGGAGTGGCGACCACCACGGCGTCAATATCCGGGTGATCGAGGAGCGTATCGAAATTCCCGCACACCTCCAGGTTCGGATAGAGCTTCTTCATGTGCGTCAGCCGGGCCGGGTCCGAGTCGCACGCTACCGATACCTGGCAGTCCGTCAACGCGTTAAGATTCCTCGCAAGGTTGGGGCCCCAATAACCACAACCGACTACTGCGATCTTGAGCATTTTCCGTCACCCTCGTTTTCTATCGGACCCGGACGCTCGCGAGCTCTTCAAGGATCGCGCGAGGAGTCCGGAGCATGATCATGATGTTGATCCAAATGGATTTCTTCCTGCTGTATCGAATGTCCAGGCGCACCATCTCATCGAACGTAAGCCTGTTCTTGCCGCTGACCTGCCAGAGTCCCGTCAACCCGGGTGTCACGTCCAGGCGCCTCCTCTGCCACGGTTGATAGTCCTGCACTTCATACGGAATGGGCGGACGCGGCCCGACGAGGCTCATCTCCCCGCGCAACACGTTGATCAACTGGGGCAGCTCGTCGATGCACGCCCCGCGCAGGATGGCCCCCAGTGGAATCACGCGGGGATCGTTGTCCAGCTTCGCCATGGGCTTTGATGTCGCCTCTCCGTCTTCCGCCGTGCCGTTGATCAACTGGGCCACATGGTTCTGATGGATGGAAGTGTCCGCGTTGGCCACCATAGTCCGGAACTTCCAGAGCATGAACGGCCTGCCTCCCCGGCCGATTCTCACTTGCCTGAAGAACACCGGCCCCCGGGAAACCAGCTTGATCAGGAGGGCCGCCCCAAGAAACACGGGGGCCAATACCATAAGCCCCAGGAGCGAGCAGGCGATGTCCAATCCCCGCTGCCAGGCGGACAGGCCGCTGCCTGGAGCCGACATGATCGGGTAAGCGCACGCCACGCCCGTGAGAACCCTTTCGCAAACCGCGGAAACGCCATCGCTGGAATTGCTGCGCGTGCTCCTGTGGCCCGTGAACGTGAAGAGATTCTCCGCCGCAGGTCCGCTGCCGGATTCAGCGGCACAAATGTCTTTGGCGGCGCGCTCACTGGACTCGCCGTTGGCGTCGGTCCAGTCACACGGGTAGGTGTACACGCTGCAATCCGCCTCAGTGAGCTCCCCGTCCAGGAGCGCGCACAGGTCTTCGATCATGTGCCAGGCTCCCTCGCGGGACGTGTAGGGCATCAGCACGCCGATTCGGGACGGATCGAACCATCCTGCCTCGTCCATGATGCGAAGCCGGCCCTTGAGAGCGTCCAGCAGGCGGAATGTCCCGCGTGCGTCGCCGTTGTGGCCGTTGGCAGGCAGGATCGCTAGAGCGATCTGGTGTCCGTTGCGCTCGGCCCGGGCCTGTTCCCGTTGGAGGGCCGCTTGAAATTGCTCGAGCGAGTATATGCCCGGCGAGCCGGCGGCGTGCACGGGTTCGCTGCTCATCCATAGTCTCAACCGCGCAGCCAAATCCCGGACTGGACTGACTGGTTGCTCCCTGGCCATTGCGCATTCTCCTTTCGCCATCCGTTACAAGGCCGCATAGATCCAATTGGGGACTGGAAAACGTCTCTTATTGAGGAGAACGCCCAATACGTTGGCATCGAGCTGCTGCAGATACTGTTTCGCCTTGGAGATGGTCTCCCAGCGTAACCGCTCCGTCTCGACGACGAGAATCACCCCGTCGCACGAGCCGGCCAGTCGGGCCGTCGAGCTATCCTCATCGAGGGCCGGCATGTCCACGACCACGCAGCGGTAGTTCTGTTTGATCGACTCGATGTAACGGGTAAGATGATCGAAGGCGACCGCTTTCGCCCCGGCGCCGTTGGCAAGGCCGGCGGTCAGCACGTTCAGGTTCGCCGCCCGGCGCACGATGATGTCGTCCGCGTCAGGCTTGGAGTTGGGTGAGAGGACATCGACCAGACCCGGCGACAGCCTCGTCCGGAAGATGCGATGGATGGACGGATCGCGGGTGTTTGCATCCACCAGCAGGATGGTTCCGCCGCCCTGCTCGGACAAGGAGGAGGCGAGATTCGCCGCCACGGTGCTGACTCCCTCGCAACGGGAGGAACTCGTGACTCCGAGGACATAGTGGCTGTGCAGGGAGCCGTTGGCGCTGAGGAGCAGTCTCTCCCGAAAGACCGCGTAGTGCCGCCGCATATTGGCGGGAAGGTCCCACTGGACCGGCGCCGTCTGGCGGGGCTTGATCCCAAACCGCTTCCACAACGTGGATTTCCACACCGGGCCGACGGTGTTGGCACGTGCCTGGGGGATGGACGCCAGGGTGGGCAGTTGCAGCCTCTCGTGCACGTCCTCCGGCGTCTTGATGGAATGGTCCAGGTACTCGCAGAAGAAGGCAAAGGCCACGCCGCCGACGACGGCCAGGAGCAGGCCCAGTCCGAGGCGAGCGGCCTTTCCAAGACCTGTCGGTGTGACAGGCAACGTGGCGGCCTGCAAGATGCTGACATTCGAAATCCTGTCGCCCTTGAGCGCCTGATCGATGCGCGCTTCCTCAAACTTGCTGAAGTACCGGCCGTAACTGGTCTCCAGCAAGTTGATCTCTCTCTCCATGCGAGTGGTCTCGTTCTCGACCTGGTTTACCATCTTCAACCGCGCCTTGGCCGCCGCCAACTGGGTGCGCATCTTGTCGAGCTTGCTCTGCAGCCCCGAGATACTCGACTGCTCCGTAAGCAGGGCCAACTGCATCTGCTGGTAGGCGTTGTTCACGCCCTTTCTGACCTCGGTGCGGTTCGGCCTGCTCTGCTCCTTCTCCAGAATCGCCGTCGCCTCCTCCACCTGCTTACGCATCATATCCAGTTGGCGGCTGTCGGGTCGATATTTGCCTTCGAGATCCTTTTCCGCCACCCGCAAGTCGTACAACTTGCTGCGCATCAGGTCCGCACCGTAATCGGAGAAGCCCGAGATTTCCTCGGTTGTGATCGTTTCAGGGACTGCCTCCAGGATGTGCTGGATCCCCGCGATCTTCGCGTCTGCGGCTGCCAGATCGGCCTCCGCCTCCGCAATGTTCCGCTCCAACGCTCCGATGGCGTTCACCATGATGCTCCGCTGTTCCACCAGGTCCGAAATCCCTGTCGTGTCTTTGAGATTCTGAAGCTCCTTCTGCGCTTCCGTGAGTTTCGCGTGCAACTGCGAGACCTGTCGCTCGAAGAACTGCTGGGAATTGGCCATGCAGTACACGGTAAGGTGTTTCTCGAGATACGCCTGGATGTATCTATCCAGGGTGTTCCTGGCGGCCTCGGGGTGTCGCTCCTCGTAGGACAGATCGATCACACTCGTATTTTGCCGGGCCTCGACCTTGAGGTTGTCCGTGAGCTTGCGGATGGCCTTCTCCCGCTCATTCACGGGCCCGGAAAGGCCTAGGCTGCTCGCGAGCTTTCCGGGGCTGTCCGCCACGATGTCCAGCGTGTTCTTGACGGACCGCAGGGCCTCGTCGGCAGGCTTCACCGCAGCCAGGGCCTCGTCGGAATCCGGCGGGGCGCTCCTGGGACCGTGCAGCAACAGGCCGGCGCCCAACTCATCGACCACCCGCTCGGCGATCTCCCGGCTCTTGAGGATCTCCATCTCGGAGTTCACCTCCCAGTCATACGACCGGTTGATGCCGACCACCTCGCCCACTGTAGCCGTTGGATCCAGACTTACGTTCTCACGTCCGACCCGCAGAAGCAGCTTGGCCTCGGAGCGATAGGCACAAGGCTGAATGAGCGTCTCGACAGCGACGGCGCCGAACAGGAGGACCATGAACGCCAGCATCTTCTTCTTATGGCCGAAAACGATATACAACAGGTCCCGGACCGATCCTTTTCGCACTTTGCTCCGGGCGATTCGTTCATCGCTCATAGGGATGCTCCCATCCTCATCGCAAATCGTAGCCGACGGTCGTGTCGCCCGACTGGCTCAGCACGACCAGGCCGGTCTTGGGGATCAGGTTGTTGATATGTTGATCGATCCATTGTCCGACCTCGGTGATTCGCGTTTGAGGCACGTAGACAATGTCTTCCGGCTCCAGGTAGAACGAGTGGACCTCGCCGCCTTTCAGGGCCGATTTCAAATCGATGCAGTATCCGATCTGCACGCTCTCCTGGCGGCGGAGGATGACCACGCTGCCGACTTCCGCGGTCGGCAGACGGAACCCGCCCGCCTCCATGATCGCATCCAGTGCGGTCAAGTGCCCGGGCATGAGGACCACCCCGGGCTTGAGGACCTCGCCGCCCACGAAGACGCGGCGGCGATAGAACGACTGGACAATCACCGCCACGTCCGGCTCCTTCAGATGGGATTGGTACAGGGCCAGGAGTTCCGACCGCAACTCCGCGGGCGACTTCCCTTCCGCCGACACCTCGCCGATGAGCTGCAGCGAGATCTTCCCATCCGGGCGCACCGCTTGGGTGACGTTCAGCTCGGGCGTGTAGAAGAATCGCACGTCCACCACGTCGCCCGCGGACAGCGTCATGCGCAGCGGCTCGGACGGCCTGGGTGGGATGTCCGTCTGCCCCTGATACGACGATCCGCAGCCCGGCAGACTGCAAACCGCCAACCCTCCCAACATCAGAACGCACAGATTCCTGCCTGCCGCTTCAAGGATGCGCCTCATCAGTTCTTCTCCATCACTGCCGATCCATCATATTCATCGTTGCGCAGACTCCGTCCTCGTCGGCTGCACAGAGGATTGTCTCACGGTGCACCCTTCCATAGCCGACGCTCCGTCGACTTCAGCTCCTCGGAAGCTGAATCGATGCTCCTTCTCCATGTGCACACCATCGGCACGCGCAAGCGGCATGCAATGCACACCTGCAGGATCAACAGCGCATCCCCACGCTCCGAAAACCACCAGGCCGAGATGAGCGACTTCCCATGTGTTGCCCCTGCCGTCCAATCGGACATCGGACGCAGGTCATTACCCCCGTAATCTCACTCTATCGCGAGTATATGTATACACCCATCCATCCCCCGCGGCATCACTGCCACGAGGAATGATCCGTACCGTCCAGCGCGCAGTACGCCGCTCCTACTCCACCGGTCCTGTCAACATCGAGTTTTTGTAAGAGCGTTTCACGATCGCTCAGAACGACCCGCACCGAGGATCGTTCCATGCAGCAAGAATCCAGAATCCCCGCGAATGCTCCTGCGGTCAACTGAGAGAACTCCCTATTTTGGATACAGCGTTGTGCTCAGTACCTACAGCACCGCCACGGCACAATAGAGCATTTCCCTTGCCTCACTGGAGCAGGGGACGCGTTCAGCTTGTAAGGGGGCGCCGTGGACTTGTATCGCAACCCCGACGCTCGCGACGCGGCAGGTAGATAGAAGATGTCGCGTCTCTGGGATCGTCGCCTATCGGGCCGCGACAGCGCCTCCGAGCCGGTGGAGACCTTCCAGGAGAGTCGCGCGCGGGCAGCCAAAGTTCAGCCTTACCCAGCCTGGCCCTCCAAAATCCTCTCCATCGGACATCGCGACACCGAAACCCTCGAAAAAGCGGGCGGGGTGCGTCACGTCCAGGTCCCTCGCGTCAATCCAGGCCAGGTATGTCGCCTGAACGTCATCCATGGACAGTCTGGGAACCTCGCCGATGGATTTGTGTACGATGTCTCTGTTGCCGCGCAGGTAGTCGATCAATGCCATCCGCCATGGCTCGCAGTCACGATAGGCGGCCAGACATGCGGCATAACCCAGTCCGTTTACGCCAGGGACGATGCCCTCGCGTGCCTTGTTGAATCTTGCTCGGAGTTCCTTGTTTTCGATGACGGCAAATGCGCAGTTGAGTCCGGGGACGTTGAAGGTCTTGCTCGGGGCCATCAGCGTGATGGTGCGGGCGGAGACTTCGGGGCTGAGTGTGGCGATCGGCACGTGCGGCCCGCCGTCGAGAATGAGATCGCAATGGACCTCATCGGAACACAGGATGAGATCGCGTGCGACACATATTTCGGCGACGCACCGAATCTCCGCAGCCTCGTATCGCCTGCCGACCGGGTTGTGAGGGTTGCACAGAAGCAGGATTCGAGATCGCGGGGAAAGGTCGTGCTGGAGCCTTTGGACGTCAAACGTGTACAGATTGCCTTCTCGCCGCAGGGGGATGGTTCTGAGACTCTTGTTCGACAGTGGCGGGGCGGACAAAAATGGCGGGTAGATGGGCGTAAAGGTCAGCACCTCGTCCCGATCGTCGCCAAAGGCACGGCACACGACGTTCAATGCGGGCACCACGCCGGGCAGCCACACGATCCACGACGGCTCGATCTTCCACCGGTACTTCTGCTCCATCCGCTCGACGACCACCTGTACGAGCTCCTTCGGCGGCAGCGCATAGCCGAAGACTCCATGCTCCACCCGTCCGTGCAGCGCATCCAGTATGGGCTGCGGCGCTCGGAAATCCATGTCAGCCACCCACATCGGGATCACGTCCCGGCCTCTGTAGCGTCCCCACTTGAGGCTGTCCGTATTTCGCCGGTCGATCACCGCGTCAAAATCAAAGCTCATGCCCATCTTGGCCCTGCGCATTATTGTCTCTTCATGGGCGAGACGTCCATGGGACACACGGGCAAAGCTTGCCCTCGACTCGATCGGGGGATGCCCGTGCTACTTTTCGCACACCCTCAGTATGAGACCTCGATCTGCTGCCTGCCTTTGACCGTGCCGGGCAGGATGACCCATTCCCTTCTTGCGTCGAATCGCTCGTAGGGCTGTCCGTTGATGGTCACGCTCTTGATCTGCCGTTCCTTCGGGTGTCTGACGCGAACGAAGATGTTCTTCGGGTTATTGCGCGCCGGCGGATCGACGACCGCCATGATCTTGTCTCCGCTCGCCTCCGCTTCAAGGTCGAAGGATAACACGCCAAAGTGCGATGGGGCCCGCTCGATGCCGACTTTGCCGCCTTTGGAGAGCCAGTATCGCGGGATCGCCTGGCCGAGATAGAGGTCCTGGCCCATCTGGTCATTGACGAACATCAGGCGCAGCCAGTACGTGGACTGGGCCTCGTCGGAAGTCTTGAAGTGGTCGCCCGCCGGATAGCCCAGTTCCGGCAGAGAGTGCTCGTTGCACAGGCGGATCTCCGGGTAAAACGCGGAAGCGAAGCCGTTGAAGTAAGCCCGCACGAAGTGCTTGACGTCGTCACGCCACAGGTAGGGCAAGGGCCCGTCGAGCAGGTTGGCTTGCATGGAGAACCCGCCGCGAGAGAACCAGAACCGATCGAAGGAGGGGATCGCATAGCCGTACCGCTCGGAGATATAGAGGTTGTCCTCGTAGTCTTCGAGAATCCACTTGGTCTCGATGGCCTGCGGGTCAAGGACCTGATATGCCGGCAGGAACAGGGAGCCTTCCAGCGTCTCGCGCAGCCAGCCGTGCGCCCGGCCGCGCTCGTACAGCCGCGAAGGAATCTTGGGCACATACGTGCCGTCCCGCAGTCTCACGACGGGACACTGGATGCGAGCTTCCGTGATGCCCCGCATGAAATCATCGTAGTAGGCCTTCGCCTCCTTCTGGAGCCGCGGGCCATCCGCGTGGCCGGAATCGGCCAACGCATCGGCCAGAGATCGGAACCCCCACACGGTTGCACTGTTGGTCGCCAGCCAGTTCCAGTAATCCGTGACGTCCTCCAGCGAGCCGCTGGGCAGCCAGCCGTATTCGAGCACCTTCGTACCGCCGTCGAGAGTCCGCATCGTCGCCTTGCGCTCATTGACGACCCAGTCGCAGGCTTTCACAAGTCCCGGCCCGGCCCGCTCCATCCACGGCCGGTCTCGCGTCATCCACCAGTGCTCGGCCATGTTCCACATGACGTAGCCGTGGCTCTTGTTGTAGCCGCCGGTCTCGTGCCCGCCGGCCCCGTAGAACTGGCCCTCGCTGCCGGCGAAATTGCCGGGCATGGAGACGGTGCCCTGGTAGTGCAGGAACGCATCGAGGTTCTGCCGGGTCTGCTCGTGCATGCCTCGCCGATCCAGGTCGCTGATCATCATCACCGACTCGTTGGGATACACGCCGTAGTGGAACGTGCCGACGTGGGCGTGCAGCCGGTCGGAATCCAGCTCCTTGAAGCAATTGACCAGCAGGTGCCGCAGGTGGGCCTTGTAGAAGTCGTTGATCCAGGGCTCGGGCGTGTGAATCTGCGTAGCTTTGGCGGTCAGCGTGCGCCAGAATTCGCAGACGCGTCCGGCGTCAGCGTCGAAGTCCCTCGCCTGTAGGACCTTGATCTCCTCCGGCGAGGTCAACGTGATCGATGGGATATAGAAGTACAGAGTCCTGGATGCCCGCGGCGCCAGGTCTGCCGACCACGCAGTGGCGTTACCCTCGGCTGTGAACGTGCCCTCCTCGGGATTCTTGATAAGAAATCGCAGCCGGGAGTCCTCGGTCAGCGCCTGGCCTTGTTTCACGATCAGTTTGTCCTCGCCCTGTGAGCCCGATGTAAGCCGCAACTTACCGATCCCGGTCTTCGTGTCGGAGACATTGACCATTCTCACGCGAACCAGCAGGACGGTTGGGTCATCGAGATCGATGTCGTCGAGATCGCCGTCGAGCGTATCGAGGACGCTCGCCTGCTCATAGTAGATCGGGCCGTCCTGCCACCAGGTGTACAGAAGCGGCAGGTAGCCCTCTTCGAGTCGCCGCCCGCCCCGCAACGTGCCGTCGGGCAAGCCCAGCGAAATCCGCAGTTGGTCGCCTTTCCACCCCTTGCGGCCGCTGTCGCGCTCGCTTCGTTGTACGTTGAACCATCGGCCGACGGAGGTGACGTCGACCTCCCCGTTGGGATGCTGCCGCATGGTGTTGCGATCTCCGGGCAGGCCGTGCACGAACCACAGCGGATGCTTCAGCGGCATGTCGCCCCACGCCCGCTGCAACGTCTGCTCGGGCGAGTCCTTCACCCGCTCGTATACGCTCTTGCCCGTGAAACTGGTGCGCAGCGCTTGGCGGTATTCCTCCAGAGTGATTTCGTCCTCCGCATTCGTGACGAGCACGCCCAAGTCATCCACGAGTATGCGATCTCCCCTCGCAACCTCATCAGCGGCGAATGAGAACGGGCGGTGGTTCGATCGGACTGTGACGATCGTCCGGTCATAGCGCGAATCCATGGGATCAGTCATCATGTGCAGGTTGATGTCCATGTTGCTTGGCGACCTGCCGGAACGCGTCCAAGTCCCGTCTGTGTCCACAGGGATGGAGCCGCCTTCTGGCGCTCGCCTCAAGAAACCATTATAGACCTCGATTTGGCCGGTCTCGACACCAGTTGATTTGACCTCGGCTGCGGCGGGTTCGCCGAACTGGATTCGGACCGTCAGTGGACGATAGGTCGATTCTGTGAAAACCTGCATCTTGTTGTAAGCCGGGAGAGGCTGCTTGGCGTTCAGTCGAACCCAGAGGGTCTTCCGATAGCTCACCCCCGGTCCCTTGACGCGCTCCAACTCTGCGCTCGTGATCGGCAGGATGGTGAACGTCCAGCGTTTGCCGTCCACTTGGAGCGACGTCTTGGCGGTGATCCACTTGCCATTGGTCCAGTCATCCATGGCGTCCCAGCCGACGCCGCCCGCGCCTCGTTCCACGAGCACCGGGTCCGCCTGGCCATCCCAGGTCCGGTGCCAGTACTGAAGGCTTACCGCACACGGATCGGGCAATCCCTGGTCGCCGGCGAACTCGACGACCACCTGCCTGACCTTTCGCGGCTCGGCCCAGCGGCCCTGCGGCTGCGGACTGGCTGAGCCGTCATGCGGCACGGGCACGCCAAAGGCGGCAATGTCACAATCTCCAACGGGCGCCTTCTGCCCGGTTGTCGCGGCTGTCAGCAATCCCCCACAGATGAACATGATGACCAGAACGGCAATGCATTCCATGCTTCTCATGTTTATGATCCTCCCGAGAATTCCATACGTGTCATTGGGTGCTATCGGCAGGTATGTTATGCATTGGAGACAAAAGAGGCAAGCGTCGAGTGGATCAATCAATACTTCCCATGCTGTTCCACCAAGTCCACGAGCCTACGGAGTCTCTCCGGCTTGACGTGGGGGGCGACACTGCAGGCGGAGGACAGGATGTAGCCGCTGCCGGGTGTGCCGATCTCAATTCTGTTCCTGACGGCTCGCTCGAATGTCGCATCGTCCGCGTGCAGCATCTCGTTGACGGCGTCGAGATTGCCTTTGAAGAAGAACCTGCGGCCGTAGTCGGCTTTTGCCTTCGCCAGGTCCACCGTGCCCAGCGGCGGCGGGTCCAGGGTATCGATCCCATTCACCGACGTCCCGGCCATGAGATCGAGGCGGTCGCCGATAGCCCCGCACGTGTGGACGTAGGACTTGACGCCGTGATTGTGAATGGCCCGGAAGACCTCGTCCTCATAGGGCGCGACGAATTCCTTATACATCTGCCGGCTGATGAACCCCGCGCCGGCAAAGGCGGAGCTGACCAGGATCGCGTCGGGCCGGCAGCCGGCGTACAACTGCACTTGGGCCAGCACCATCCGTGTGAACACCGCCAAGGCCTTGTGGCAGACTACCGGCAAATCAACCAGGGCCATGAGGGCCTGTTCGTAGCCGAACAGTTCCATCAGATGCGTGAAAGGCGAGAACACCTCCACGTGCACCGAGACATCCGGGGCTGACTGCTGCACCCTTTCAAGCGTGCCGGTGAACCACTCCGGATAGGCCGCCGGGTCGGACAAATTCGCCTCCGGCTTGATGCCCCACAACTGGGGCATGTGCCAGGTGTTCCACACGTACCCGGCCGGTAGAGACGCAATATCTTGCGTCTCCACATCGGTGGATCGGTAATCCGCGCGGGCAAGTCGCATCCCGCCCGGCCCGAATGTCTGCGGATTGTCATCGGGTGGGACTACCGTCTCCAGCCCTGATTTCCAGTACAGATGCTCGCGTTCTCCGACCTTTCGACAGGACTTGACCTCGCCCCGCCAGTCCGGGGGCCTGCCTGGGATATTCACAAGGATGCCGTCGAACCCGTACCGTCGCTGCAATTCCACCAACGCGGCGGCGAAGGTATCCGAGTCGAACCAGATGTCCGACGGCTTGGCCCCGCAGTGGAGGAAATAGTGGCCCAGTGCCAACTGGCACATCACCGGGACACGATCCGGCGCTTGGTGGTCCATTGCCGTCAAGACACGCTGTCTCGAATTCATGACTGTAACACCATTTACTATTTACGAATTACAATTTACGATCTATGAATGGTTATGGGGACCGCCACTCAGCGGACCTGGACAAATGGTAAATCATAAATGGTAATTCGTAAATCCAAAGTTCAGTGCGAGTTGTGTCCGAAGGGCTGCGTCATCGCTCCCGGTCAGAGCGGCGAGTGCCGGGTCCGCGTCAACGTGGACGGCGGGCCTCCGGAACGTGCTGGTCACAGCCGCCTACATCAACGAGGCGCCGTGGCCCATCAGGGCGAGCACAGCGTTCAGAGGTGGTATGATTGGCGAGTTGCCCGCGTACAGAGACTGGGGCTGGGGCATCATGCGGGCTCTCAGACTCGACGTTGAGGAGTGATGGTATGCGACTTTCCGGTGTCGCCCTGGTGTGCGTGATCGTCGGTTATGCTGCCACGTGGGGATTCGCTCAGGAGAAGGAGGCTTCTTCTGATCCTGAGGCAGCGGAATTGGCGAGCAAACTGCGTGACAAGGGTTGGATCATTTACAGCGCGAAAGCCGACGCGGGGGATTGGGACTTATACCTCATGCGTCCGGACGGGTCGGATCGCCGCAATGTCACGAATACGCCGACGTTCAACGAGGCAGGAGCGAAGTTCTCGCCGGATGGGCGCAAGCTCCTTTACTATCGCATGCCCAAGGGCACGCCGGTGGACAACAACAAGTATGGCCTCTATGGGCTTGTCATCGCCGACGCCGATGCTACCCACGCGGATCTTTGGGGCAATGGATACCAGTGGGCTTCGTGGGGACCGGGGGGAAAAAGCCTCGCCTGCCTGTCCATCAAGGGCATCGACATCGTCGATATGTCCAGCCGGAAAGTCACTCGCAGCCTGGCCCGCAAGGGGATCGTGCAGCAACTCGTCTGGTCACCTGACGGCAAGTGGTTCATCGGCACGGCCAACGGGCTGGGCGTCGCGTGGGCCATCGGCAGGCTAAACGCCGACTCGGCACGGATCAGCGCGGTGAGCGAAACAGACCGCTACAACTGCACGCCCGACTGGTTCCCTGATGGGCGGCATGTGATCTATTCCCGAGGCATCGTCCCGGACAAAATGGACTGGGCACAACTCTGGATGGCCGATGGCGATGGCGACGAGCGGCGCATGCTCTATGCCGAGGAGGGACGGCACACCTATGGTGGATGCATCTCGCCGGATGGTAAGTACGTCCTCTTCACGAGGTCGCAGCAGGACCTCGGCGAGGTCGATAACTCGCAGACCACCATGGCGATCATTCGCTTCGAGGATACGCCGATGGTGCATGGCTCCGCCAATGCCCGGCCCATGCTGGATCTCGGGCGGGGCTGGGAGCCGCACTGGACCTACGCGGAAATCGGACAAAAGACCGACGCCGGGGCGGTGGCGGAGCTTGCGAAAGAAGTAGGGAAGAAAGGCTGGATCGTGTACGGCGTGCGGACGGGGGCGGGGGATTGGGACCTGTTTCTCATGCGGCCCGACGGGTCGGGCGTCCGTAACATCACGAATACGCCCGCCTTCAACGAGGCGGCGCCCCGCTTCTCGCCGGATGGCCGGAGGCTTCTCTACAGGCGCCTGCCCAAGAGCGAGAACCTTGAGCCCAACCGGTACGGGATGCAGGGCGTGCTCATGTTCGCCGACAGCGATGGGGGCAACCCGCAGGCCTACGGCAAAGAAGGGGAGTACACCTGGGCCTCGTGGGGCCCGCACGGCGACATGATCGCCTGCATGTCGGAGAAGGGCATCTACTTCGTGGAACCGGCCGCGAAAAAGGTCCTCGGCACCCTGGAGCGCAAGGGCTTCTTTCAGCAAGTGACCTGGTCGCCCGATGGGAAGTGGCTGTGCGGAGTCGCCAATTCGTTCGGCGCCGGCTGGTCCGTGGCGAGGATGAACGCGGCCACCGGGGAGGTCAACGCGGTCAGCCGGGTGGACAACTGCACGCCCGACTGGTTCCCCGACTCGCAGAATCTTATTGTCCCACAATGGGAGTAAAACCCTCGCCTTCAGGCGAAAACTTCAGTTACATCGCATGCGTCGAATGCTATCAGACATCGGGCTACACGTGACTTGGTCTGAAGAACGGTCTTCTTCCTTTCAAAGCCCTCGCCTTCAGGCGAGGGTGGTTTACTTTCTCCTATCGCCCCGCGAATCAGGCCGGCAGCAAGTATGGCTGGACGCAATTGTGGACGGCCGACGCCGAGGGCCGCGAGAGACGCTTGGTATATGGCGAGGATGGCCGCCATGTGTATGGAGGCGTGGTCTCGCCCGACGGGCAGTACGTGCTCTTCACGGGCAATATGGAGGAGGATGGCGACCCGACGCGGTCCGGCGCGCCGATGGGCCTGATGCGGCTGCGGGATGCACCGACGATTGGTGGCGAAAGCAAGGCCCTTCGCGCCGTTCATGGGGCCATGAAAGACGGCCCGGTCCTCGTCCTGCCGGACGGCTGGGAGCCGCACTGGACTTATACCGAAATCAAGAGCGCCAGCAATCCATAGAGAGGAGACCACATGAAAAACGGCCTGCAAATGCTGCAAGTGGCATTGCTATCGGTCTGCGCGGTCGTGCCGGCGGCTGCCGAGCCATCTTCCGAACTGAAAGTGCGCATTTCCTGGGGCCATCGGTCGGCAATCGCCGCCCCGTTTCAGATCAAGGTTGTGACGGAACGGCTGGAGACTGTTGACACCTCGGCTGAGGCGATGGAAACAGAGGACAGACTCGATGACGGGCTGTGGCGGACGACCGCCGGGGCGGGCGATGTCGACGGTCTGCTGCTCACGCTGCGCTACGCCGACACGCCCGTCAAGGAGATTCAGAACCTGCACAGCATCTGGAAGTACCTGTTCGAGCACAGCGACACAGACACGGGGATCCGGCTTCACAGCGATCCGGCGTTTCGCCCGGACCCGCGCAGGCTGACGATCCAAATGGATGAACAAGGCACGCAGGGATTCAGCGTGACAGTCGATCAGCTTCTGCGGAACAGGGCCTTTTGGGTACCGTCGCTCGACATGTACCTGGCCGTCGGTGACGCGCCCGTTTCCTTTGACGAGCACCAGGTGCAACTGCAGGCGTGGCGAGGCAAAAGCATTCTGGATCAGGTCCATGCCGAGCCCGAGGCGACGTACGAGCAGTACACGGGCCGATGGGAGGACATGGGCCGTGTGAAGTACGTGAACCCCTCGCAGCCGTTCCCCGGCCATATCGTGTGCGTCACGTGGGACAGCGCGATTCCCAAGTTCGGCATCGACCGTTGGGCGGGCGTCTGGAGCGACTTGGGCAACCCGGACAAGCTGCGTTTCTGGTACGACTTCGGCGACCTGTCGCGCGGGATCGCCGACTCCTGGAAAGGGCAGCGATTGACGGATGGTCTGCCCGTCATCACCACCGCTATTGAGAAAGGTGGAATCCGCTGCGAGGTCGAACAGTTCGCGTACCCTTTGAACGGCCCGCCGCAGGAACGACGCGGCGACATTCCCATGGTCCTGCTGCACAAGCTCATTGTCACAAACATCGAGGAATCCGCGAAGCAGGTCTCCATCGGGATCAACCACCAGCGAGACCTACCCGAAGCCGCACAATTGCAGATCGCAGCCGAGAGCGGGCGCGATGCATTCCTCTTCGCGAACAGTGTCACCCGCGAGGTCCTTTTCGCGATCGAGGGCGCGGAGTTGAATGTCGGCGAAATTCGTGAATCGAATCCGGGTGCGGCGGACAAGGACAAGAGATCAAAGGTGAGGACCTGGCATGTTATGATTTCATTCGATCCGGCCGCGAAGGGCTCGCGGGAGATCATTATCAAGCTGCCCTCGCCGGTCGTTGCCTTTGAGGATCGCGAGAAACTCAGCGCTTTGTCTTACTCGCGGGCCCGCCTGCAGACGCTGGCTTTCTGGTCGGCTTATCTGGCGCGCGGCGCACAGTTCCGCGTTCCGGAGCCGGCGGTGAACGAGTTGTTCCGGACGAATCTCTGGCACGCGCTACGGCTGCCGCGAAGACACGGGGGCGCGGGCGGGGATATCAAGATCGATCTGCCGTACTCGAATTTCGCCTACGGTCAGCAGGGGACGCCCTGGCCGGTCAATCAGGCGGTATACGTGGACTACATGCTCTACGACCTTCGCGGCTACCACGGGATTTCCGTCGAGGAACTCCTGGCAATGTATCGCAACAACCAGGAGCCGAGCGGCCATGTCGGCGGCTATGCGAACTGGGGCGTGTACACGCCGGGCATGATCTACGCGGTTGCCAAGAACTACCTGCTCTCCGGCGACCGGGAGGCCCTGGACAGGCTGATGCCTTATACACTCAAGGCCCTCGATTGGTGCCTCGCCGAGATTCAGCGCAACCGCGAGCGGCAGGGGCCTTCCAGCGGATTGGTTCGCGCCCCGTTAAATGACTTGACGGGCGAAGGCGTGTGGGCGTTCAACCAGGCGTACATGTACGCGGCTCTGGATGTGTTCGGCAAGGTGCTCAAGCAGATCGGCCATCCGCGGGCGCAAGAATGCCTGACAATGGCGCGAGACTTCAAGCAGGCGATCGAGCGGGGCTTCGGTGCTGCGACCATGCGCTCGCCACTGGTGCAGTTGCGGGACCACACGTGGACGCCCTACGTGCCGTGCGAGGCCACCCGGCCCGGGCGGCTGTACGAGCAGTGGTACCCGACGGACGTGGATACGGGGGCGCTGCACTTGTCCCGGCTCCAGGCACTCGACCCGGCCGGGCCGCTGACGACCGGCCTGCTCCACGACCACGAGGACAATCTCTTCTACGGCGGCTGGGGAATGGCGAATGAGCCGGTCTACAATCAGCAGGCGACCGCCTACCTGCTCCGTGATGACCCCAAGGCCGTGATCCGCGCGTTCTACAGCATGATGGCCTGTGCGTTCAGTCACTCGGTCTTCGAGCCGGTGGAGCACCGCTGGGCCTGGGGCCAGTACTTCGGCCCGCCCAGCACCGACGGCGCCTGGTTCGAGCTCTACCGCAACATGCTGATCCACGAGCTCGACAATGACACGCTGCTGCTGTTGCAAGCGACGCCGAGAAAGTGGCTGGAGGACGGCAAGAGCATCGAGGTCCAGTGGGCGCCGACGTACTATGGGCGGCTGTCGATGAAGGTGGAAAGTCACGCCGCCTCCGGCACGATTGCCGCCGAGATCGATATGCCGGACCGAGCGTCACCCGGCGTTCTCCTGATTCGTCTTCGCCATCCGCAAGGCAGGCCGATCCACTCTGCGACGGTCGGCGGCTGGCCCTGGACAGACTTCGACGTGCAAAAGGAATGGCTGCGAATCGAGCGGCCCAATCCTGGGCGCTATTCCATCGTGGCATCCTACTGACTCAGTTTTGCGGCTCACGCCGGTTCCGGCTCACCTCCAGGATGCGTGGCTATGTCCGCGGTCGCTGAAGCGGCACTGTGTTTGGGGAACAGGCGGGCCACGAGGCGGCCGAGCATCACGTATGACGCCGGGATGATCACGAGCGTCAGGACGGTCGTGAACGACAGGCCGAAGATGATCGCGATGGACATGTTCCGCCACCACTGCGTCGATTCGCTCTTGGTCGCCCAGGTGAAGGTGTGGAAATCGAAGGAGATTCCTATAGCCATGGGGATCAGGCCGATGAAGTTGGTGGCCGCACTGAGCAGCACTGGACGCAGTCGCGTGACACCGGCCTCGACGGTCGCCGACACGAGACTCAGGCCGTCCCGCTGCAACTGCTGTGCGAAATCCAGCAGCACGATGCCGTTGTTGACGACGATTCCCGCGAGGCTGATGACGGCGATGCCGGTCATGATGATGTTGAACGGCAGGCCGCAGACGATGAGCCCCAGCAGCACGCCGACCAGCGACAGCCCGACCGTGGACATGATGATCAGCGGGATCAGCAGCGAGTTGAACTGCATCACCAGGATCAGGACGATCATCAGCAGGGCGATCACGAAGGCTTTCATCAGGAACGCCTGCGCCTTCTCCTGCTCCTCCTGCTCGCCCGCATATCGGATCTCGTAGCCGATGGGCAACTCGACCCACGTATGAGGTGCGATAATGCTTGGCAACGCTGACACCAGCGATTCACGGTTGAGGAACTCGACCTGCACACTACCAAGGTCTTTCCGGTTTTGCTTCAACAACCCCTCTACTGACGTGGACGGCTTGCCACCCGCAAAGTCCTCCGCCCGGTACAAGTCTCGGTCTGCAATAGCCCGATTGAGCAATGACAGGATCTGCACCTTCTCCTTTTCGCTTGGCGATTCGGCTGAGAGGGCTTCATTCAGCGCGGAGGCATCCTTCTTTGGCAGAACCTCCCAGATTCTGGAAGGCACCCCTGATTCGGGCCTTTCCCTTGCGTCAAGAAGGGTGCGGCGCAGAGTGTCCCAATCACGTATGTCCTTCTGCGTCACGCGGGGATCGCCAAGCGGCCGCAGGAGCCTCTGGACATCTGCCAACACTGCGGTACTTAGTCTGCCTTCGACATCCGCCGTCACGGTCACCACGCGCTTCTGGTTGACGCGGTTGATCGTTCCAAACCCGCCCTGGTACTCGAAGCGGCCGAGGGTACTGAGCGGCACGGCGTTGCCCGTTGCGTTGGGGACCTGCAAGCGGTAGAGGTCGTCGATATTGACCCGCTCCTCCCGCGGCAGGCGCACCGTGATGTCGTACTCGTCGTTGAACTGGCGATAGGTTCCGACCTTGGTCCCGAAGATCGCCATCTTGAGGAAGTTGCCGACGATGGCGGTGTTGACGCCAAGGAGCATGGCCTCCCGACGGTTGACCGTGAAGGCCAGCTCGGGCCGCGTCGCCTCGAGGTCGCTGCGCAGGTTGACGAGGCCCTGAACGCCGACGATCTTGTCCTGAGCCTCCCGGCTGAGTGACTCAAGCCGCTTGAAGTCCTCCCCGACGATGCGGACCGTCACAGGCGCGCCGGTCGGGGGACCATCCTTCTCCCGCTCGACTCGAATCTCGGCGCCGGGAATATCCGCGATGGCGCGGCGAATCTCGGCGATGACCTCCAGGGAGGGCTTCTCCCGCACTTCGAAGTCGTAGAAGACCAGCGTGAGATTGGCCAAATGCGAGCCGCCTGCACTACCCGTCAGGTTGAAGCCGCCGCCGGCGGCGCCGACGTTCGTGATCATGTACTCGATGTATGGATCCAACGGCTCGATGCGCTCTTCGATGATCCTCGCGATGCGGTCGCTCTCGCGAATATTCGTCCCCTGGGGGGAGCGGATGTCGATCGTGGCCCGCTCAGGGTCGCCCTGCGGGAAGAGCTCGACGCCATTGCCGAACTTGAAGTACAGAACGCCCATCGCTCCCAGGAGGAAGCAGGCGAGGATCAGCGTGACGCCGGGCCACGAGATCGCCAGGTGCTGCATCCGGCGATAGCCCCGGATGACGCGGCCCTCGCGGCCTTTGGGCGGCGCGCCGCCCGCGGCGACCGCGCAGAACGTCGGGTTGAACACCAGCGCCACGAACAGCGAGCTGAGCAGCACGATCGTCACCGTGATGGGAAGGTACTTCATGAAGTCGCCCATGATCCCCGGCCAGAACATCATCGGAATGAAGCTGGCCACGTTGGTCAGGGTCGAGCTCGTGACGGGCCAGGCCACCTCCCGCGTGCCGATGATCGCCGCCTGCAGCCGGGGCACGCCCAACTGCATGTGCCGGTAGATGTTCTCCACGATCACGATGGCCGTATCCACGAGCATGCCCAGCGCCAGGATGAGGCTGAACAGCACGATCATGTTCAGCGTGTAGCCCAGCATTTGAATGAGGAAGAAGCTGGCGAGCATGCTGAAGGGAATGATCAGCGAGACGATCATGCTGGACCGCCAGCCGAGGAACAGCACCAGGATCCCGACGACGAGGACCAACCCGGAGGCCATGTTGTTCTCCAGATCGGCCACCATGTTGCGGATGTACTTCGACATGTCGAAGGTGATGTCGAACTTCACGGCGGGGGGGACCTGCTCCTGCGCCCTGGCGACGACAGCCTTGATCATGTCGGAGACCAGCACGATGTTGGCCCCGGTGCGCTTCTGGACGCCCAGGGTGACGTTGTCCCTGCGGTTGAGGCGCGAGTAGCTGGTCCGGTCCTTGAACGTGTCGCGCACGGTTGCCACGTCGGCCAGGTAGATGGGCTTGCCGTTGCGCGTGGTGATGAGCAGGTGGTCCACCTCTTCCGGCGTGACGAACTCGGCGGGCACGCGAACGTTGAACCGCGTGCCCTCGGTTTCCAGGCCGCCGGCGGAGATGTTCACGTTCTCCGACGGGATCAGCGCCAGGATCTCAGGAATCGTCAGGTTGTACAGGGCCAGCCGCTCCGGATTGAACTCCAGCCGGATCTCCGGCTCCAGAGCGCCTAGTACATCGACCTTGAGCACGCCCGGAAGGGTTTCCAAGGCGTCCTGCACGTCGTCGGCGATCGCCTTGAGCTGCACGGGCGAGACGTCGCCGGAGATGCTGACCTGCATGATGGGGAACTCGTCGAAGCTGATCTCCTTGATCACCGGGTCCTCCGCCTCCTGCGGAAGCTCGCCCTTGGCCATGTCCACGCGGTCGCGGACCCGCTGCAGGGCCACGTCCGGCGCCACGTCCGGGGTGAATTCCACGGTGATCATGGACATCCCCTCGGCGCTGCTGGAGGTCACCTCCTTGACGCCGCGGATGCCGGTCAGCTCCTTCTCGATCTTCATCGTGATCGAGGTCTCGATGTCTTCCGGCGAAACGCCCTCATAGACCGTGTTGATCAGGATGAAGGGGATGGGGATATCCGGGAACGCCTCTCGCGGCAGCGAGTAGTAGCTGTACCCGCCCAGGAGGACCACGAGCAGGCCCAGCACGGCTACGGTGATGCGGTTCCTGATAGCAAGATCAGTGAGTATCATGGCGACTGCTCGCTTTCCTTGCCCGATGGAACGACGTTGACTTTCTGCGCCGGCGCGACGAAGCGGTGGCCGGAGATGATGAGTTGATCGCCCGGCTGGAGGCCCTCGGTCACCTGAATGCGGTCGCCCTTGATGACGCCGAGCTTGACGTCGCGGCGCTGGGCGAGTCCGGACTCGACGACGTACACGGCCTTGCCGTCCTCCATCGGAATCACCGCCAACAGCGGGATCATGATGACGTTCTCCAGGATCCGGCGGGTCAAGCGGGCCCGAACGATTTGGCCGCTGCGCAGAAGCCCATCTTTGTTCGCCACAGTGATTTCCATGCGTGTGGAGCGGGTCTGCGGGTCGGCCAGCTCGCTGATGAACGTGATCGTGCCCGCGGCCGACTGCTCGCGGCCCTTGATATCGGCGAGGACCGCCGCCTTTTGACCGACAGAGAAGAAGGGAACATCACGCTCGGGCGCCTGCACGACGACCTTGACCGGATCGGTTTCCACGATCTCAGCCACCGCCGTGCCTTCCTGGACGTACTCGCCTTCCTCGGCGGGAAGGTCGTTCAGAATGCCCGCGATCGGAGCGATGATGCGGGTCCGCTCCAGGCGGGCCTGCACTTCCTTCAATTGCGCCTTGCTGGTGGCGAGCTTGGTCGTGGCATCATCGAGGTCGCTTCGAGAGGTGGCGTCCGTCTTGACCAGGGCGGACATTCGCTCGTACTGAATCTTGTCGCGGTCAAATTGCGCCCTGGCGATCTCCACCTGCGGCCCGATCAGGTCCGTATTGAGCTGGACCAGCAGATCGCCGGCCTGTACGGTGCTGCCTTCTTTGGGTGGGATTCGCTCGACGCCGCCCGCCACCTCGGCGGCGACCGTGACGATTCGGTTCGGCTCGACGGCCGCCGGCAGGTCAAACGTGTCAGGCAACAGCGGCTCCGCCGTCACGGCCATGACCGAGACGTTGACCGGCGGGGCTTCTGTGACCACCGCCTCTCGTTTCGGCGCCGGTATTTGCGTGATAGCAGCCAGCACGGCAATCGCCCCCAACAGGACGACCAGCGTGATGATCGCACGCAGCCACGCTCGACTCTTTGTACCCGCTTTCTTTCTTGACGACGGATTGCTCATGGATTTTACCTGTCTCTCTGCGGCGTTTTCGACCGGGAAGCCCGTTTTTCAGTATTGAAAATGCGGCTGTCTCGCATCTCGGCGGACATACGGCACCAGGTTGTGAAATGTAACTTCTTCCTCCCTCACAACTTACAGTTGCCGCAGCTCACAATGCTTCAGCTACTGCCATCTTATTTATCTCCAAACAGATGTTTCATACGATAGTTTAAAACATTTGTTTAACCTGTCAAGAGTGCGCCTTCCATTTTTCGCGGCAGCCTGCTCTCTATAGTCGTTCTCCGGCTGCGGTTGTTGCTACCGCCCTGCATTTGGGTCGCTTGCGAAGACCAGGAGCGACGAGCACAGCAGGCCGCAATAGGAGGAATTGGACCCATGGGACCTATGCTTGCCCGGCCTCCTGGCTCATCGACCTTTCGCAGGCTCAGACGTTGGCCGGGTCGGGGTGGACCCAGGGGCTGCGGTAGGGGCGCGCCAGGAGGCGGTTGGCCTCCTCGTCGCCGACGATCTGTCCCTTTTCGGGGTCCCAGACCAACTTTCGGCCGAGCTTGCACGAGAGGTTGGCCAGGATGCACGAGGCGGCCGTGACATAGCCCTGCTCGATGTCGGAAATGGGCCGGCCCCGCGTCTCGATGGCGTCGAGGAAGTTGCGCCAGTGGCGGCGCATTGCGGAGGCGACGTGACGCTCCAGGTCCTTCTCCGTCTCGTCCTCAGGGAATTTATCGTACTCGTAGAGGGCCTTGCCCTCAAGTTTCTCGCCCTGGCCTTGCGGGATGAACTGGTACTTATGGACATCGGCCTTGAGGGTGCCTCTGTCACCGTAGATGAAGGCGGCCCAGGGGAATTCCGGATCGGGAGCGGCGCCCCAGGTGCGGTGGGTCCAGACGATGGGCAGGCCGTCGAAGTCGAATGTGGCGGTCTGCGTGTCGGTGATGTTCGCCTTGCTTCCCTTGTCCACGAGGATTCCGCCGGAGGAGCTGACGCTTCTGGGCCAGCCGAGGTCGAGCAACCAGCGGACCATATCGAGCATGTGCACGCACATATCCCCGACGATGCCGTTGCCGTACTCCGTGAAGGCCCGCCAGCCTCGCGGGTGGTTGATCGAGCAGTACGGCCGCATCGGGGCCGGGCCGGTCCACATCTCGTAGTCGAGATGCTCGGGTGGCGTCGTGTCCGGCGGATTGCCCCGGGCTCGCATGTGATAATAGCAGCAAATCTCGACGTAGGCGACCTTGCCGAGCTTGCCCTCCTTAATGACTCTGTCGCGTGCTTCGACGAGATGCGGCGTGCTGCGACGCTGCATGTTCACCTGCACCACCCGCTTGTACTTGCGCGCGGCGGCCAGCATCGCCTGGCCCTCCACCACGTCCGTGCTGATGGGCTTTTCCACGTATACATCCGCGCCGGCCTGAACGGCGGCGATCATCGCCAGGGCGTGCCAGTGGTCGGGTGTCGCGACGTGCACGATGTCGAACTGCTCCTGCTTGAGCATTTCCCGGTAGTCGCCGAACATGCGAGGCGTCTTCTTCGATTTCTGCCGGGCGGCCACCATCTCGGCGGCCTCCGCCAGCATGCGTTTGTCCACGTCGCATAGCGCGACCACTTCGACCGGCTCGATCTGGAGCAGGCGAAACAGGGCGCCCTTGCCGTACCAGCCGGGGCCGATCAAGCCCACACGCCTTGGCTTGGGCTGGGCATACGCGGGGACATGACTGCTGAGGGTGGACAATGCGACTCCGGCGCCGGCGGCTCGAAGGAATTCGCGACGATTCATGGCGTTTCTCCTGATTGCGGCCTCTACAGAATCCGACATCACATGCCCCGACTATACCATGTCTCCATATAACCCGCAAGCCACACGGCACCATACAGGGTTCCTTCGACCCGGTGCCGAGTCTATCCTCCATATGTCACCCCCGCGCAGGCGGGGGTCCATGAACGCGCATTAGGTTCCTGGATTCCCGCCTTCGCGGGAATGACATGGCAGAGGGCTCCTGCTCGACCGGACAGATAGCCTTTGGCCTTACCGATGCCACCGGACACAGTACGGTGGCTATCGTGCCGGCTCAACCGTGACACTGGTGGTGAGAGGGCCGGCGTGTAGCCGGCAAGGGCCGGCGGCGGGGGCGGTCAGGCCGCGGAACGTGACCTCCTTCTTCTCGTCAGGGCGCAGCCAGACGCAGCGCGTGACAGTCTGTCCGGCCGCGATGAGCTCCACATTGCCGAGCCCTTCGTCTTTGCCGTTTTGCACGGTCACGGTGACACTGTAGGGCTTACCCGTGATGACACGGCCCGCAGCGTCTTCAGCGGCCGGCTTCAGGTCGATATAGGCGGGTTGCACAACCGGGATAGCTGTGTCCCGCAATCGGACGCGCGAGACATCGTGCAACGCCATCAGGTCGGCAGCGCCCTCATATCGCGGAAAGTCGAGATCATCGAATGCGAGTTGTTTCACGTTCTCGCAGATCATCATCGGCCGCAGGTCGCCCTGGACGCAGCCCAAGCGGACGTCCTCGAAGGTGAGCTTCTCGACGTTGCGGGCATAGAACCCCCAGGCGGGAAGCGGTCGGGCATCGACGCCGGGCGCTTTGACTGGCCCGCTCGCTGGGTCCGGGCGACGGCCACCCTCGAACTCGACGCTCACGTCGCGAAAGGTCACATCCTTGAAGGGGGCGTCGCTCCAGCTTTCGACGGAGCAGGCTGCTCGATAGACGCCGGTGGCGTTCGCGCGGCTGACGAGGATGCGACCGGCGGCGTTGCCCGGCTTGATCAGAAAATGGAAGGGCGTGGCTATGTTCTTCATCGTGATGTCCGAGATCAGCACGTCGTCGAGGTCGCCTTTGGTGGCGTCCCATGCTCCCGGCTGGAGGTTGATGCCGGCAAGCATATTGTAGCGGTTGGAGGTGCGGTGCGGCCGGACGCCGGGGCCGTAGAAAAGGCAGTTGTGAATCGTCAGGTGCGTGGCGGGGCCGATCAGGCGGATCCCGTTGCACGAGGAATTCACGACGCAATCGGAAATCAGGGTATTCTCCCAGTACCGTCCGGCGATGGAGTCGTCCCCGGTGTAGAACTGGCAGCCGATGATGCTCACGTTGCGGCAGGGCCGCTCCGGGGCGCCGCGAAAGTGCACACCGTCCCAGCCGCCCGTGAACTTCACGTTTCGAAGGTCCACGTCATTGCTGATCTGAAAGAAGATGGCATAGTTCGCCGAGTCGGTGAACGACACATCCCGGACTGTGACATTGCGGCAGTTGACGAACACGAAAGTGTGCGGCCCGCGCATCCGCTCCTCCCCGGTGGGATCGAAAACCTTGTTCCCGTCGATCACGCCTTGTCCGGCGATCGCGATGTCCTCCAGGCCGTCGGCGAGGAGGAGCGCCCTGTGCCACTTGCCCCACTTGGCCTCGGGCATGAAGTCCGGCACGGTCGGATGCTGATACTGGTTGAGGTCGGTGGTTCCCACCAGCGTCGCTCCCGCCTCCAGGAAGAGCGTTACGTGACTTTTGAGGTGCACGGTCCCCGACAGGTAACGTCCGGGCGTGAGCCGCACCTGGCCGCCGCCGGCCCGTGCGCAGGCCTCGACGGCCTTGTTGATCGCGGCTGTATCGGGCGTTTTGCCGTCCCCCTGGGCCCCATAATCGCCAACATCAAAGATGCCCCGCTCAGCGGCAGTCGCCTGGCGCGATCCCGCAACCAGCATTGCTGCCAAGAGCAGCCGGCAGGTGATGGTCAGTACACGTCCATGAGCTATTCCCTTGGCGTCCATCATGAACCAGCCTTCCATAATCGGACCATTCCATATCCAGGCGTCAGTCGCCGGGATGTCCCCATCTCTTTACCAAAAACGGGACCCGTGGGCAAGAGAACGGCAGTTACGGCCGGGCCCTTCAAGGGACTCAACGAGATGCAACGTCTGCACACAGACGCACTTGCATGACAATGGCAGAGCGTATTCCGCCAGAGTGCACGTCCGAAAAAATAACCGGTTCTCAAGAGAATCAGCACTTTGGTGGTTGAAACGTCCGGAGAAAAGTGGTAGTATGGTGCTAGTGCAGGCCCGAATGGTGTGACGCTTCAATCGAGGGTCCTTCGCAACGTGGGGAAACCCGCCGGACTCTTCTCCACAACGAGTGCCTTGCCTGTGTGCGACGGCTACTCTCGCACGGACGGAGGCATTGTGACCCGGTATAGCCGGAACGTGTGTGTACTCCCCGGGGCGGGTAGAATGATGGCGTGTGAAGAATCTCAAAAAGAGTTGCGTTCGTCACGCCGATAGTATATAAGATAGACTTGAGTGTGAGTCCTGCCCCGTGGGTGCATCGCGCGGTCGTCGCCCGTGGGGTCAGCGCGCGATTACACGGCAAGTCAGAGTCGGAGGCCCTGACACGGAGTGAGTTTCGCTCGGCACACGGTACACGGGGAAGTTGGGTGCGTTCATCGCACGGCATCTCGGAATTCGTCCATCCATTTTCAATTGGGGTGTGTCTCTCTGCGGAAAGGAGGTGAACAGCTCGATTCGATCTGTGTGTGAAACATCTTGGAGACATTGGATGTGTTGATTTGGGTGAGGACCACCGATGGATGGAGCGATCTACGATCTTTAGAGGAGGGCGGGTGCCTTGGTGCCGTAACCAGGGGCCCTGAATAGTGTCACTTGTGAAGGAGGATTCAAATGTATCGAAAACGACTATGTGTGTTTGCCCTGGGTCTGGCGCTGGTGCTTGCCACGGGCGCCTCGGCACAACTAGGGCAGGGAAAGGTGCTCATTGAGTACTGGTTCGGCAACGGCGTGGACAGCAACCTTGACAACCTCAAGGCCAATGCGGCGTTCCCGGACAATCCGGCCAGCAGCGAGTGGCTCGACGCGTTCGAGCGTGCGGACTGGGGCGGCGTGGATTACTTTGCCGGGCGTCTGCGTGCCTATCTGACCCCGCCGCAGACCGGCGAGTACACCTTCTGGACTGCCAGCGATGACGACAGCGAAGTGTACCTGAGCACCGATGACACTGCTGCCAACGCCAAGCTGATCTGCAGCGTCGAGGGTTGGACGGGATGGCGAAACTACGCAGGGACCGAAGGCGTGGTCGGACCGAATACGAAGTCCGCGGCAATCGCCCTCGAGGCGGGCAAGCGGTACTACATTGAAGGTCTGTTCACCGACGGGACCGGCGGCGGTCACATGAGCGTCGGCTGGGCCGGTCCGGGCATCGGCGACGCGGCGACCCCGATCACCAGCGCCTATGTCACGGCATTCATTCGGGACCCGGAGCCGATGTTCGGAGCTCAGAATCCCGACCCGGCCGATGGGGCCGTGGATTGGGTGATGCCCCTGCTGAAATGGACACCTGGCCTGCTTGCCACGATGCACAAGGTGTACTTCGGGACGACCCCGGAGCTGACGGAAGCCAATTTCAAGATGATGTGGCCGGGTCCCATGACGTTGCACCCTGTCACGGAGCCTCTCGTGGCGGGCACCACATACTACTGGCGTGTGGATGAACTGGAGGCCGACGGCACGATTCGCACGGGTAAGGTCTGGAGCTTCACGGTCACGCCGCTGACGGCGCACTTCCCCAGTCCACCCGATGGCGCGATGTATCGTCCGACCAACCTCACCGTCAGTTGGACGGCAGGTCAGAACGCTGCGATGCACAAGATCTACGGCGCCGAAATCAAGGCGGCGGTAGAAACCGCCAACCCCGCGGCACTGATCATCGAGCAGGCGGAGACATCACTTGACGCTTCGGCTTTGCTGGAGCCGGGCAAGACCTATTACTGGCGCGTCGATACAGTCGATTTCGGCGGCGTCCTGCACGAAGGTCCGGTCTGGACGTTCTCCACGTATGATCCGGCCGGCGGGGCCGTGGCTGAGTACTGGGACAACAGGTACTTGGCCGGCCAGCCCAAGGTCGTGAAGAACGTCGGTACGGTCAACTTTGACTGGGGCGGCGGCGGCACTCCGGGAACGAACTCTCCCGATGAGAACATCCCGGTGGACAACTTCTCCTGCCGCTGGTCGGCCGAGCTCAAGGTCCCGGTCACAGGGACCTACAAGCTGTATGAGGCCTCCGATGACGGTTCCCGCCTGTACCTCAACGGCGAGCAGATCGCCTGGGGATGGTGGGACCGCGGTACGACGGAAGACGCGAGCGCCGCGCTGGAGCTCGTGGCCGGTGAGCGTTATCTGGTCGTGATGGAAATGTATGAGAACGGCGGCGGCGCCACGGCGTTCCTGAGATGGTCCGGCCCGGGCATTGCCAAGGAGATCATCCCGCAGGGCGCCCTGCAGATCCCCGAGATGGCGGTTGGGCCAGTCCCGATCAATAACGCCACAGGCGTGGACGACGTGCCTACGCTTTCGTGGATCGCCGGCAAGACGGCCGTCCAGCATGATGTCTTCCTGGGCACCGACGCGAACCTGGTGGCCGCCGGCGATGCCGGAACGCTCCAGGGCAGAGTGGCCGAGACCAGCTTCACCCCGGCTGCGGCGCTCCTGTGGAACACCACCTATTACTGGAAAGTCGATGAGGTACGGGCCGACGGAACGATCGTTCCCGGCGTCGTATCGAGCTTCTCCACGATCGACCGTAGCGTCATAGACGATTTCGAGAGCTACGACGTTGACCCGATCAATCCGCTCAACAGCCCAATCGGCTGGTGGAAGCTGAACGGCGATCTCGCCGACAGCTCCGGCAATGGTCATAACGGCAAGACAGTCGGCGACGGGATCAGCTTCATTGACGACCCGATCAGGGGTGCGGTCCTCGATCTGCCCGGCGGCGACAATATCTATGTCGAGATCGGCGCGGTGGGTCTGAGCGGCAACATGCCGACGACCATTGCCTGCTGGGCGAAGGCCGACCATACGAACATCCCGGACTGGACTCTCGTCTTCGGGTTCACCGGGGACGCGGCCGGTGCCGGTGGAAACGGCAGTCACTTCAACATCGATAGCATCGGCGGGCCCGGCGGTGTCGGCGCCCATTCCTGGGGCTGGGAGGAGACCATCTTCACGGATGCTGAGGCTCTCGAGTGGCACCACTATACCATGACCTATGATGGAACAACCATCCGGTACTATGCCGATGGCCTTGCCAGGGACACCGATCCGGGCAAGTCCAACGTGCAGAACCTGGCCATCCGCGGAGACCGCGTCCATATCGGCAAGCGTGTCACGCAGGCCAGCTCCTTCCCCGGCAACGTCAGTGATGCTCGCGTCTACAACTACGCCCTCTCACCGGGCGAGGTGGCCGGCATCGCAGGCGCCGTTGCGGAGACAGTGCTTCCCGCTGTCTGGAAGGACAGCGGCGGCGCAGTCTCGTCGCTTGAGATGAGTTATGTCCACAGCGGCGACAAGGCAATGACCGTCATGTACGATGGCGCCGGCGAAGCCACTTGTGCTCTGCCGTTCGCAAGCCTGAATCCAGGGTCCATCGCGACCCTTTCCCTGTGGTTCTACGGGGATAGCACGAGTACGGCCGACCAGGTGTATGTCAAGCTGAACGATCAGAAGGTAGCGTTGAAGGTCAACCCGAAGGTAGGCTGGTGGCAACTGGCAGTCGTAAACGTCGCAAAGCTTGGCCTGACGAGCCTCACGAGTTTCAGCATCGGTGTTGACGGCGGCAAGGGTATCCTGACCGTCGATGACATCGTGTTGAACGCCGAAGGCCTGGCTCCTGCTTTTCCAGTGGAAGTATGGCTGGAAGCAGAGCTGGCTGACGTGCTCGGGGCCAAGGTACGGCTGTACGATGACGCGGCCGCTACCGGCGGAAAGGCCACTGGCACCGACAACGGCGACGGCAACAGTAGCAGTGCCCCGCCCGCTGCGGAGTGGCTCTCCACGTTCACGTTCACCGCTCCGGAAGGGGTCTACAAGGTTATGTTCCGATTGATCGCGCCGAATGGCAGCGACGATTCCTTCTGGGTCCGGATTCCCACGGCGACCACGCAGACCAATGAGTCTCTGGCCGGCACCGGCTGGGTGAAGTTCAATAACACCAAGCAGGGCAGCGCCTGGCACTGGGACGAGGTCCACGACGCCGATCACAGCAATGCGGTCGTGAACTGGACCCTGCCGGCCGGCACTCACACGCTGGAATTCGGCAAGCGGGAAGACGGCGGCAAAGTCGATGCGATCCTGATTACCAATAATCTGGGTCTTGCCGAGGGCAAGCTGGATTTGTCGCTGATGCCGCTGAATGTTCCCCTCGGGGTCCCCACCGGAGCTCCCAAGCCCGTGATTGCGTGGGTCTCCTTCCATGGAGGGGATGATGTACCGTCGACCGCTGCTGCCACGGCTGGCTTCACCGAGGCCCCTGATAAGAGCTACACGGCTCTGCTGGCAGCCAATGGCTACGACGTGGTGCGCTACATTCAGACGGGCACCCCCGATACGGCGCTGCTCAACGCGGCGGATCTGGTGATCGTCGGTCGCTCGGTCGCCAGCGGCAGTTTTAACACAGCCGCGGCCACCAGGTGGAACACCACCGTCACCGCTCCCATGATCGTCATGAATGGCTACCTCACGCGGAAATCCCGCCTGGGCCTCATGACGGGAAGCACGATCCCGGACACCACCGGGGACATCTCGCTGACCGCCACCGATCCCGCCCATCCGATCTTCGCGGGAATCGCGCTGACCGATGGCACCATGACCAACCCGTTTGCTGGCATTGTCAAATACGCCAGCGGGACTGCGGCGCGTGGCATCTCGGTCATAACCGAGCCTGCGGATAGCGAGGCCACAGTTCTGGCCACGGTTTCGGCAGCATCAGCAGCTACGGGTCCTGCTGGGGCCGTGATGATCGCCGAATACCCGGCTGGCGCCACCGTGGAGCATGACGGTGGGGCGGCGGACGTGCTGGCCGGTCCTCGGCTGGTGTTCCTGAGCGGTGCTCGCGAGGCGAGTGGAATCAGCTCGGAAACCGCGGGTATGTATGATCTGGCCACGGATGGCGCTCAGATGTTCCTCAACGCGGTCGCATATATGCTTCCATAAGCAGGATCGCGTTGTCGCCATGGGATAGCAGTCAAAGGAACGTCGAATCGGGCTGATGTTTGCAGCCCGGTGTAGAAAGACAAGAAAGGGTTTGGGGATACACACGTGTCCCCAAACCCTCTTTTTCTGCGCATCTGGGGCCACGGCACGCTTCGTCCCGCAGGCAATTGCCCAACGCCGATGAAGGAAGTTGCTCATACCCGGCACCGGCACCATGTCTCTACAGTTTAGGGTGCGACACGTACATTTGCGGGAGACATGCAACGGCCATGAGAAAAGCCTGGAACATGCTGAAAATGGCGGTGAAGGGATTCGGCAAGGATGACGTGATCATCCTGTCGGCGGCGCTGGCCTTTTACGCCAGCCTCTCGCTGGCGCCGCTGCTGATCCTGCTGGTGACGGGAACCAGTCTGCTGGGGGAGGATACGCAGGAGCAGGTGGTCCAGCGGATCGAAACGGTGGTCGGCCCCCAGGCCAGCCAGACCATTGAAACGATCATCGCGCAGGCGAAGGAGAAACAGGCCGCGGCGACGACCTCGGCGATTCTCGGCCTGGCCGCCGCGATTCTCGCCGCCACCGGCGGGTTGATCCAGTTGCAGGCCGCGCTCAACCGCATCTTCAAGGTCCGCGTCCACAGGGGATTTGTTCTCAGTTGGCTGTGGAAGCGATTCCTGTCGCTGCTGCTGATCCTGCTGATCGGCGCGATCCTGGCCGCGTCCGTCGTGATCAGCTCGGCCATTTCGGTAGTCTTCCCGCAGGGTGGCCTGGTCTGGCAGATTGTCAACATCGTTGTCTCCCTGCTCATCTTCACGGCGGTCTTCATGGCCATGTACAAGGTCTTGCCCAACGTCGATCTGGCCTGGAAGGACACCCTCGTCGGCAGCATTCTGACGGCCATCCTCTTTATGGCCGGGACCTACGGCATCAGCCAGTACATCAGCCGCACGGGAACCGGCTCCGTCTATGGCGCCGCCGGCTCGCTCGTTGTCCTGCTCGTCTGGATTTTCTACACATCCATCATCGTCCTCTTCGGCGCCGAGCTGACCTACGCCTACACGCAATTCTATGGCCATAAGGCGCGCCCGGATGAGTACGCCGAACGCACCGAGCCTGTCCCCCAGATGCAGGAACAAACCTGACGTGGCACGGCGTGACGGGTGCAGGTCTGGAAAGAATCTTGCATGGTGGAGACGCCACGCGAATTCGCCAGAATCCGAACACGACTGACTGCACCAGAATTGCCCGCGGAGGCCAGGGCAATCGCAAAGTCCTGAAAACGGATGCGTTGAAGACACTAGCTGGGTGGCAGCGTCAAGGCCGAAGGCCTTGGCGATGGTCCTGCGCACGGGACAGTCGCCATCGCCAAGCTGCGCTTGACGCTGCCACCCACCATGCGGGGCGACTTTGCGTTCGCCCTGCCGCGGCGGCGGAAAGTACTTGCATTCTTCGCTGGATGTGGTAATGATATTCTTCCATGTATTGCCGGCCGCGTCTGCTCACTATCGATTGTTTCGGAGCGGACAGGCCTCCGGTGCGTGGTACCATTCTACGGGAGGACCATAAAATGAAACGCACGATTTTGTTGTTATGTGTACTGTCTGTCCTGTCCTGGGCCGCCGGCAGTGTGCTGGCGCAAGGCAAGGGCAAGGGGCGGGAAGGCCGGACAGCCAACCCGAACAAGTCCGGGCAAGCCGCCAAGGCCGACGCGAATGCGCCTGCCGCCGAGAAGAAAGCCGATAAGAAGGCGACCACCCCGCAGGACGTCGAGAAGGCGGCCAAGGAAAAAGGCAAAGGCGCCATGGACCAGGCCCAGACAAAGGGCAAGGCTGCGAAGGACCAGGCCACGGACAAGGCGGCCGAGGCCAAGGGTAAGGGCAAGGGCCAAGAGCAGCAGATGCGCGCCTTCGAGAAGCAGATCCAGCATGAGGCTGCCAAGCACATGGAGCGTCAGGCCCGGCTGTCCCGTATCCGGGAGCTGGCCGTGAAGAAGGGTGACACCAAGATGGTCGCCCAGGTCGATGAGTTGATCGCAAAGGAGAATCAGCTCTACGATCGCAAGCTTCAGCAGATGCAGGCGCAGAAGCGTGCGGGCGAGACACTGCCGCCGACGGATGCGTCGAAGCCGAAGGGCGGCAAGGGCAAAGGCAAGGCTGAGAAGCCCGCTGGCGAAGCCGGCAAACCAGCCGAGACCAAGCCTGAGGCCCAGACGCCACCGCCTGCTGCCGGGGACACTACTGCGGGTGGGCAGGCTGCGCCGGCTCCTGCGCCGGCACCTTCAGCTCCTGCGCCGGTGACGCCTCCGGCTCCGGAGCCGAATGCGCCCAAGCCGCAATAGCGTGGTCAGTACGGTCAGTCAATTACTTCAGACATACGGGAGTTGAACCATGTCGAGAATGATAGTCGCCGCATGCATCGCCGTCACGCTGTGCATCCTTTGCGTGACCGGCTGCGCCAAGAAATCCCAGCCGCCGGCCCCGGCGCCGGAGCAGACCAAGTCTGCCGCCGAGTACAAAGCCGAGGCAGAGAAAGAGATCAAGGACGAGAACGCGTCCGCCGAACTGGACAAGCTCCAGCAGAGCATCGACACGGAAGCCGCCCAGGAGCAGCAGTAACGGCCGCCGCAAACCTCGCGAATCCACGCGTGCGGACGCAGTGACGCACGCAGATTGCAGAAATGCCCGGGACAAGCGCCTCTGCGGGCCAGCCAGACAGGCCTTCTCCGCACCGGTGCTTGTCCCGCTCCATTTCCTGCGGCAAGATCGCTTTCACTCCACGCTTTTGAACTTGGTGGACGAAGTGCAGACGTGACCGATCAGGTGGGCTCTCGTTGAGATCATCAAGGTTCGGGTTGGTTTCGGGAGAATTTTTCGACGCCGTGGTTTCGCGGCCGGCGGGATGCGACTCAGCAACCGATCCCATCCATCTTCCGCCGGGGCTATTATGAGCGAGAGGCGACGATCTCGGCGACGTTCCGGCTGCGGGCGCCCGCGTTCGGGCACACGCCGGCCACTGAGCGGCTGGACCAATGGCTCTTCCTGATGCAGCATTTCGGCCTGCCCACCCCGCTGCTGGACTGGACCGAGTCACCCCTGATTGCCCTGTACTTCGCGGTCGAGGCGTACTTCTTCGTGCCGGCCAGGGAAATTCAGACCAGCGCGGGAGTCTGGGTCCTCGATCCGATCGCCCTGAACTGTCTTACCGTCCCCGACACGTCTGTCTTCCCGAACACATGGACGGAGGGCCCGGTGCTGGAGAACTTCAAAATCGCGTTCGGCACGGCGGGCAAGGATCCGCAGATCGATCCGCACACGAAGGAGGTGTTCTACAACCAGCCGACGCAATACCCGGTAGCGGTACAGCCCTCGTTCGTCCATCCCCGCGTGGCGAGTCAGCGAGGCTGCTTCACTGTCCACGGCCAGCGCCCGGAGGACTTCGAGACCATTGCCGCCACCCAGCCCTCCTTCGGCGAGACCTCGCTGCTGAAGTACGCGATCAAGCCCGCGGCGATCAAGCCCATCATCGCGACGCTGTTCGACCTTGGCATCAGCCCGGCCAGCGTCTTTCCCGACTTCGACGGTCTGACACAGGAGCTCAAGCTCCGCACCGCCCTGGAACTGAGACTGTGAATCGCAGTTCGTCTCCGACTACTGAAGAAATGGGCCACAGAGGACACAGAGATCACAGAGAAGAGGAAACGGGAAGGCGGGGACGGGGCAAGGCAATCCGATCTTTCCCACTTTCATCCACCCTCTGTGTTCTCTGTGCCCTCTGTGGCAAAAACTACGTGGTTTCTTACAGGATGCGTCGGGCCAGGGGCAGTTGCCGCAGGAGATGGGCGAGGGCGAAAGTAATCGGGATCGTGACCAGGGCTGCTACGGCGAACTTCAGCAGGGGGTACAGGTGTACGTTTCTAACGGCCAGGGCGAACAGAATGATGATCGGGGCGTGGATGATGTAGACCGTGTAACTGCTCGAAGAGGCGGCCTGCGCGAGCCGGCCCTGCCGGTTGAATCGCTCCCGAAAGAGGACGATCAGCCCGACCATCATCGCTACCGCGAACAACTGTTCCCACATGGCGTAGGCGAAAGCCTGCCAGTGCGGCCCGCCGAGATAGCGCCAATTCTGTCCATTTGCAGCGCCGCCGAGGACAAGCAGAAGTGGCAGAGCGACCACAACGAGCAGACCCGCCAGCACAAAACAGGGGATGGTCATCGTGGTCGGCAAACGTTGCAGCCAGTCCCGCCGGTAAGCGACCACGCCGATAATGAACATGGCGATGTACTGAACAAAAAAAGCAAGCTGCAGGTTGAGTGGCCCAAATGCCCAGTTGACTGGGAACCAGAGCCTCACGACGAAGCTCAGGATGCCCAGCAGTACTGCAAAGGCCAGGATGGTGGTCGCGCCGGGGAGATTCCCCAGCGTCCCGCAAGCTGGTTTCAGAAGCAGTCGCCACGCCACGTAGAGCAGGCTGAAGATCAGCAGTACCTCGACGAACCACAGGGGGCCGCTGCCCAAGTGAAAGCTCGTGTAATAGGAGGTGAGCCAGTCGACAAAGGGTCTCCGCAGGTCGATAACGCCGCCTTTGCTGAGTACACAGATCAGAAAGGGCTGGATCAGAAACTCGAAGATGAGCAGGGGGATGCCGAGACGCAGGAAGCGGTCTCGCAGGAACGGGCCGGGGCCTTTGCGATCGCAGGAGGCGGCCGTGAAGCAGGCCGAGAGCAGAAAGAGCAGGCCCATGAAGAACGACTGGCTGACCGCGTTGTGGATTGTCAGCACGATGGAGGTCGGCACGTCGGCCCCGCCCTCCTTGTAGTACCACGAGCCTTCACCGCCGTAGGTGACCGCCAGATGGACCAGGATCACCATTGTGATCATCATAGTGCGGAGGTTGTCGATATAGAGCAGGCGGGGTTGCCCCATAGTCAGCGTGCCGCCTTTTTGAGAGGCCAGGGTTGGACGCCGCAGCGGATCGCCCACGCTTCATACAGGGCTTTCATCTCGCTCACCTTTTCCGGATGCTCGGCGGCGAGATTCTTCAACTCCGTCCGGTCGGCCTCCAGGTCGTACAACTCCCACGGCCCGTCGTCGGCGGCGACCAGCTTCCATTTGCCCTGGCGCGCGGCGCGATTGCCCTCGTGCTCCCAGAACAGGGCATCGTGGCCCCGGCGTCCCTTGCCCTCGAAGACCGGCAGCAGGCTCTTGCCTTCAAGCGGCGTTATCTCCTTGCCCTTGTAGTCACGCGGATACTCGGCGCCGGCGACGTCGAGACACGTGGCCATGAGGTCGATCAAATGCCCAGCCTCGCGCGTGATCGCACCGTCGTTCCTGATCACGCGAGGCCAATAGGCGATGAATGGCGTCGAAATCCCGCCTTCGTGCACCCAGTGCTTGTACCGGCGGAAGGGCGTGTTGCTGGCGTTGGCCCAGGACTGGCCGTAGCTCATGAAGGAATCCACGCCGCCGGGTGGCACGCCGTTCTTGCGATTGTCGAAGCCGCGAGGCCCGCCTTCAGCGCAGCCGCCGTTGTCGGCGAGGAACATCACCAGCGTGTTCTCTTGGGCGCCGAGCTCTTTGATCTTATCGAGGACCCGCCCGATGCCGTAGTCCATCCGCTCGATCTGTGCGGCATACACGGCCATCTTCAGGTCCATCAGCTCCTTGTCCTTCTCTTCGGTCCACGGCTGGGTCTGCGTGTCGCGCGGCGACATCTTCCACTTGTCGCTGATCAGACCCATTTTGACCATGCGCTGGTATCGCTCCTCGCGGAGCTGGCCCCAGCCCTTGAGGTATTTGCCCTTGTACTTGGCGATGTCGGCGGGCAGGGCGTGCAGCGGCCAATGCGGAGCGGTGTACGCCAGATAGAGGAAGAAGGGCTTCTCCTCGCGGCCGTGCTGATCGAGGAACTCGACCGCGTGGTCGGTGAAGGCGTCGGTGATATAGAAGCCTTCCTTCGGCGGCTCGTACGGCTGGTCGTCGATGGCCATCTTGCGCACGACCCCCGGGGCCTTGTCCTGTGTGATGTCGAAGTAGTTGGCGCCGCCGCTGACCAACCCGAAATAGCGGTCAAAGCCCCGGTCAACCGGCCAGTGCGGTCGGGCCTCACCCACGTGCCACTTGCCCGACATCAGCGTGCGATAGCCCGCGAGCCTCAATGCCTCGGCAATCGTGACACAGCGGTCGTTGAGATAGCCCTGATAGGCGGGATAGCCTCGGTTCTCGACCATGTGCCCGACGCCCGCCTGGTGCGGATAGAGCCCCGTCAGCAGAGACGCCCGCGTGGGACAGCATCTGGCGGCGTTATAGAATTGCGAGAATCGCAGCCCGCCCGCCGCGAGCTTGTCCAGGTTCGGCGTATGGACCTCGCCGCCGTAGCAGCCGATGTCCGAATAGCCCATGTCATCGGCCATGATGAGCACGATGTTCGGCCGCTTCGTTGACTGCGGTTGGGCCACAACCCTTGCACCCTCCAGCGACACAAAAGCAGCCGCAGCACCAAGCGTTCGCAGGAATTCTCTGCGCGTGCACATAGGACTCATGGGACCTACAGGACCACGGGGACTTAGCCTTTGTACATTTCGTCAAAGTACTTCTGAGCGGCGACGACGGCGGCTCGCATCATGTCTTCGGCCGTGGCGGTGTCACGCTGGGCCAGGGCTTTCAGGATGTCACGGGCCTTCAATTCCTTGGCCGCCCGCTCGCAGGCTTCCCAGCTCAGGACGCTGCGGATGACCCGATTGATCGCCTGCTGGGCGTTGTCGTAGGCTCGCGGCTGCATGTCGTGACCCTTCCAGCGGTCGTAGCCGGCCTGCCGGATCAGGCCTGCGATGGCGATGTTCATGCCGTTGACGCGGGCGCCGTGGTCGATGTCGTACTTGCCCGGGCCGCCGAGGATGATGCCGTCGTTGTAGCCCTGGCTGTTGAGGTGCATGTGCACCATCATGCCGTTGTCGATCTCCTCGACGGTATCATAGACGGCATCGAGGCCGATCATCTCGGAGTGGCCGAACTCCTTGTTGACGCCCTTGTTCGCCAGCGAGACGCCGAACTCCTCCGCGACCTTCCGCCAGAACACGATGGCGCTGGCGACGGTCGGGATGAGCATGGCCGGGTGTCCCTCGTTCGGCTTGGGCTCGAACGCGATGCGAAGCTGGCCGCCTTTGCCCGCCTCGTACTTGCACAGGCCGGCGACGCTCTCCTTGAGGTTCTGGTACATCTGCCGGATGCCGATGGTTGCGACATCATAGCCGAAGGACCCGTTCCAGATGACGAAGGCCGGGGGCTTGTCCGGGTGCCAGGCCTTGCGCAGCGTGCCGTAAGCCAGATCGACCGTGCGTGTCCCAAGCTCTTCAGCAGCCTTGCGCTCGTTCTTGTCAAGCGAGCTGATGCCGCCGTATCCGAAATGCGTATGCGCGCCGGGCGTGATCATCGCCAGAGAGAGCTTATTGCTCACCAAAGCGTCGGCCACAGCGGCGGCATTATTGTCATCGACTTCGGCGTCATAGTGCATCTCAATGCCGAGCTCGACGTTCCTGGGCAGTCGCGGCCGGATGTTCCTGGCCACTAATTCGATCATCTCCGGTGTGCCGAACCTGCCGCCGGCCCACTCCGGCCGGATATCCGCCGGCACAAACCCCCCCTTGCCCGCATTGAATGTCCACCGGCATATGCTATGCAATGATTTCTTCGCCATTTGCTCTGCTCCTTCCTCGCACGTATCCTGCAATTATTGCACGTTGTTCGACGGCCCAGCCCAGGCCCCATTGCGCGCCTCATCTTACGCTCCGCCATGCCCAGAGTAAACAAGAATCCTACCGCACCAACGAACCCTTCACGTCTCACTTATCTTTGTGCCTCTTCCTGCCGATAACGAGGCATAGGACGGAAGCACAAGCGAGGGATGCATCAACCCCGACAAACGGCTCGGGCTTCGCGGACTGAGGGGTATCTCATAGTCCGGAGGACCTGGGAATGAAGGAGACTACAAATTGGAGGCACAGAAATGTACCGTCACATAAATCGACACATCAAGGCGCTCCTCGATCTGCTGCGGAAGGATAACCACGTTCAGAACTATGACCATCTCATGAACGAGTTTAGGCAGGCGAATGCAGCGCCAGACGCGCGGGTCCAGGAGCACTACGTACGATTCTGGGGGGGAATGCGAGGTTTGGACGCCCAATGGCGTGCAGGATACTTCGAGATCCTTCAGCGCATCAGGAATGACCCGATGGCCTACCCGCGACAACTCCTTGAGCACATCTGCCATGAAACGTTGAGCAACCGTAACGGTGGACAATCTATCGAGTTCTCACTCACGACGAAACTGGTGCACATGGTGAACCCAAGATCGCCTATCTACGATGCCAATGTGCGCGCTTTCTATCTTCTTCCGGACTTGAATGGCGGCGGCGACATAGAAACAAGAATAGGTCTCTGTCTTGGCGTGTATGACGCACTTGTGAAGGAGTACAACCGAATCCTGGAGAATCGCCTGCTGGATGAGTCGATTGTCCGCTTTCGGGAAGAGCTCAATCCTGAAAAATTCACGGACGTCAAGATCATCGATTCACTGATCTGGGCCTTTGTGACCTGGGCGAAGCAAGGCCCAGCATTTGTCAAAGGGGAACTCCAATACGATTAGGCTGCCGACCGGAGCAGGTGGACGCGTGTTAGTCCTGGGGAGGCTATACCGATTTCGATGTATATGGGGTCTTCGCGGGCTCTGTAGATGCTTGCCCGTTGCCCGTGGGGGGAGCAGAAAACTGCTTGAAACTAATATCCGGGTTTGATAGTCTGCGGAGCAGCGGTGAAAATGGTGATAAGTGAAATCACACACTGATTCTGCCTGAGGCGAAGATGGAGAGTTCTCCTTGAAGCTGCCGAACGTCGAAAACGCGGTAATCGATTCTGAGAAGTTGCGCGATTATCTGCTATCGCCGTCGCACCCGGTAGGTCGGTTCAAGGCCGCGTTCTTCTCGTCGCTTGGCTACCGTCAGGAGGACTGGAAGCAGTTGGAGGCCGATCTTCGTCGGCAGCATCTGACCAAGGATGCCGTCCTTCATCGGGAGACTTCGTATGGCAGAAAATACGAGATTCATGGCAGGATAAGAGGGCCGGCGGGAAAGACAAGAGAAGTCGTTAGCGTTTGGATTATACTGGTTGACGAAGAGGTTCCTCGATTCGTCACCGCGTATCCGGGAGGCATCCGATGAGATTCAAGACGCTTGACACGGTTGTGCTGAACAGAGATATGCCGGAATTCGGACTTAAGAAGGGAGACCTCGGGGCCGTTGTGCAAGTCTACGAACCTGATGGGCTTGAGGTCGAGTTTGTGACGGCGTCTGGGAGAACGGAAGCGTTGGTCACATTGAACCAGGAAGATGTACGCCAAGTCGGCGATACCGATCTTATCACGGTTCGGTCCGTTCGTAAATCGGCATGAGAGACAGGTCAACGCACTCCAAACTGACCGGTAGTCATTTCAGATGGGCTTCAAGCCCATGCACCGTTTGATTGCTCAGAGCTGCTTATTCAGCACGGCTTCCCAGGTCTCGTAGGCGGTCTGGTAGGCTTTTTTCAGTTGCTTGTTGGGCTCGACGGTTCTTACCGGTTCGAGGCCGATGAAGGCGTCGTCGGGGCTCTTGTAGATACCCGCGCCGATGCCGGCGCCTCGGGCGGCGCCTTGGGAGCCATCGGTGTTGTAGAGTTCGACCGTCGCGCCGCTGATCGTCGCAAAGGCTTCGGCGAACAGGGGGCTGAGGAACATGTTGGCGTTGCCCGCCTTGACGGTCTTGAGCTTCGTGCCCATGCCCCGCATGATCTGCAGGCCGTAGTTGAGGGCGAAGACGATGCCCTCCTGGGCCGCCCGCAGGAAGTGGGTCTTCTTGTGGATGTTGAAGTTCCACCCGTGGACGGAGGCGCCGATGTTGCGGTTCTCCAGCGTGCGCTCGGCGCCGTTGCCGTAGGGCAGGATGACCAGTCCCTCGGAGCCAACGGGGACCTGGGCGGCCAGCTCGTTCATCTGCGGATAGTCGAGCCCGTCGCCGCCGAAATTGTGCTTGAGCCAGCTATTGAGGATGCCGGTTCCGTTGAGGCACAGCAGCACGCCATAGCGGGGCTTGCTTGGCGAGTGATTCATGTGGACAAAGATATTGACGCGGGACTTCGGGTCGTAGTTTTTCTTGTCGGTGACGCCGTAAACGACGCCGGAGGTACCGGCCGTCACGGCAATCTCGCCCGGCCTGAGCACGCTCAATGACAGGGCGTTGTTCGGTTGGTCGCCGCCCCGGTAGCTGATTGGCGTGCCGGCCTTGAGCCCGAGCTCGCCGGCAGCCTCGCTCGTCAGCTCGCCCTGCACGGAGAACGTTGGGACCGTCTCGGCCACGAGGTTGGTCGAGATGCCGTAGTGGTCGAGCACGAAATCAGCCAGCCGGTCATTCTCGAAGTCCCACATGATGCCCTCGGACAGACCCGATGGCGTAGTTTTGATCTCGCCCGTCATCTTCATCGCGACGAAATCGCCGGGCAGCATCATCTTATGGATCTTGGAATAGACCTTCGGCTCGTTCTGCTTGACCCAGGCGAGCTTGGAGGCAGTGAAGTTACCGGGCAGGTTGAGCAGCCGCTTCAGGCACTTCTGGATTCCGATCTCTTTGGCCGCCTGCTGGCCGATTTGCACGGCCCGGCTGTCGCACCAGATGATCGCCGGCCGCAGCACCTCCTTGTTCTTATCGACCACGACCAGCCCGTGCATCTGATACGAGATGCCGATAGCTTTGACGTTGCCGGGATCGAACTGGGCCTTGTCCCTGATCCTCTGCGTTGCCAGCCTGACGTGCTCCCACCAAGTAGAAGGGTGCTGCTCCGCCCAGCCGGGCTTCTTCGCGATCATCTCCAATTCCTTGTCCGGCGAGGTCGCCGCCGCCAGCACCTTGCCCGTCCCGGCGTCCATCAGCGTGGCCTTGATCGAGGAACTCCCGACATCGTATCCCAGCAGTAGTGTCATTACGTGCACCCTTCACATAGCTCTATCGTTTTGGATTTGCCACAGAGAACACAGAGGTCACAGAGGGGGATTGGCTCTTCTCATCTCTGTGTTCTCTGTGCCCTCTGTGGCAATATTCTAATCAGAAACCGCCGTGCGCCAATACGCACACCGCCGGTTTACTCGCGGTCCCATTTGAGTATCCACGGGTCCTTCGTTTGTTCCTGGAAGGCCTTGAGCTTGGCCTTCATCTCGTCGAGCTTGCCTTTGTACTGGGGGTCGTCGGCGAGGTTCTTCAGCTCGTGCGGATCGTTCTGAAGAT
>Ga0214473_10000202_pt1 | contig 84095 bp, 67 predicted proteins | sample RVTome_7_FD_203509 | JGI IMG/M metagenome (GOLD analysis project Ga0214473, IMG submission 203509) | Soil microbial communities from uranium-contaminated site in the Upper Colorado River Basin, Wyoming, United States - RVT98D197 | ecosystem: Environmental > Terrestrial > Soil > Contaminated >... | reverse complement strand
TGGAGGTTAGGCTTACTTGGGGAAGGAAGAATACGTCTTTCATTTTTCCTTCTCCAAAACGACTGGGCAAGGGATGCGGTGGACACTCACAAGGTTTGCAGGGCATTGCGAGCAGCGCAGCAGTGTGCACTGCACACCATCCCCTTGTCGGCGGCATCACGACGGAATGATGCATAATAGTAGCTCGTCGATTCAGGGAAATCCCAAAGCTGATTTCCTTGAATAATAAGCCTAACCTCCATTCTGCAAAAGTCCAGATACAATTGACCGGCATCGCATACAGGCGGCAAACCCATGCAGAGAATCCCAAGAGTCATATTGCTGATTGAGACATCGCACGAGTTTGGACGGGACCTCATCCGTGGGATCACACGATACTCGCGTATCTACGGTCCCTGGATGTTCTCGCGCGAGCCCCGGGGATTGCGCGGAAAGTCGCCCAAGCTCCACAAATGGGACGCGGACGGAATCATCATTCGCGGGGATGCCGTGAAACCACAGGAGGTCCGGGCGGCGGGTTTGCCCGCCATTTTCGCCCCGCGTGCCACCGGCGCCATCCCCGGCTTTCCCTGCATCCTTGTTGATTCCCTGGAGGTAGGCAGGATGGGGGCGGAGCATCTGCTGGAACGAGGGTTCAAGAACTTTGGTTTCTGCGGCTTTTCCGATACCCCGTGGTCGAGGAAGCGTGCGGAGAGTTTTACCCAAAGGGTGAAACAGGCCGGCTTTGAGACTCACCTCTATGAGAAGCCTGAGTCGCTGTCCACGGGGCCCTGGTTCAAGGAGCAGAACCTCATCGCCACATGGCTCAAGTCCCTCCCTAAGCCGATAGGAATCATGGCGTGCACCGACTACCGGGGCCAGCACGTTCTCGAAGGATGCAAGCTGACGGGCATGCATGTGCCTGAGGATGTGGCCGTCGTGGGGGTTTTGAACGATGATGTGATCTGTGAGCTGTGCGATCCCCCACTGTCCAGCGTGGCCCTCGACGTGGAGAAAGGCGGATACGAAGCGGCGGCGCTGCTGGACAAGATGATGGCTGGGAAAAAGATACGACCAGGCGACCACAGTGTGATCATCCGGCCGACCCATATTGTGACTCGCCAGTCCACGGATATTCTCGCCACCGAGGACCGCGAGGTGGCCCAGGCCATGCGCTATGTTCACGAGCATGCCCGCGAGCCGATCCAAGTGGCCGATGTCGTGGAGGCGACAGGCTTGTCCCGCCGCACGTTGGAGCAACGATTCCGCAAGGTCCTCGGCCAATCCATCCTGAATGAGATCAGGCGGGTCCGCGTGGAACAGGTCTGTCTGCTCCTGACGGAAACGAGCCTCTCCGTGGCGCAGATCGCCTCGGCCCTGTGTTTCAGCAATGAGAAACACATCGCCCGGCCTTTCCGCCAGGAAAAGGGGATGAGCCCCCTGGCCTATCGCACAAAGCACAGCATAACCGGCGTGCGAGGTCAGTAAGCTCACATACCTTCATGCTCTGATGAGGATTGCCGCCATCCAGGGCTGATGCGCAAAACGGGGGGAGAATAGCGCGAATTGGTGTTGGTCTCTGTCCCATGATTGCGTACAAGAGAGGTATGTGCCTGACTGAACTTTTAGCCCAGATGGCAATCAATACCTCGTGGGAAGAGATTACGCCCGCAGCGGTCGAGGCGTGCAAGAAGGTGATTCTCGACACCATCGGCGTAGCCATCGCCGGGTGGAGCGCCCCGGGGATACAGGGCACGGTACGGCAGATGCAGAAATGGGGCGGGCGGAACGAGGCGACGGTCCTTGTCTGCGGCAGCCAGGTTCCAGCCCCGAATGCCGCCTGCGCCAACGGCATGATGATCCATGCTCTTGACTATGACGATGTTCACGACCCCGCCTCGCTGCACCTGATGAGCGTGATATTCCCCGCCGTCCTGGCAGCCGCCGAGAAGGTGAATGCCTCGGGTCAACAGATTCTCGCCGGCACGATCCTGGGCGTCGAGGCCGCCGCCCGAATCGGCATGATCTACAACAGGCGTCGAGACGGCTGCCAGGGCAGAGGGTTCATGCCCACCACCGTGATTGGCGGCTTTGGCGCAGCAGCGGCGGCCTGCCGATTGTTCGGATACAGCGTGGACCAAACGGTACACGCGCTCGGAATCAATTACGCCCAGGCCGGCGGAAACAGGCAGGGCCTGCTCGAAAAGACATTGACCAAGCGGTTGCAGCCGGGCTTTGCCGCCAGGAGCGCGCTGTGGGCAACCTCGCTGGCAGGCCGGGGACTCACCGGTCCCGAGCATGTCTTTGAGGGCGAGGCCGGGCTGTTCAGTATCTACATCGGCGCCAAGCCGCCGGAGCCGGAAGAGATCACCAGGAAACGCGACTTCTTCGAGATGGAACGGGTCAGCATCAAGCGTTTCTCCTGCTGCGGCGTCGCTCATCCGGTCATGCAGGCGGCGATAGATTTGGCGCAGGAGCACAACCTGACCCGCGAGAGCCTCAAGGATGTATGTATCTACTTCTTTGAGGGGGGCAAAGGCGGGCCTTATGGAGAGAACCTCGTGGGCGGACCGTTTGAGATGGGAAGCGATCCCCAGGTGAACGCGCAGTTCTGTGCCCCATATGGTGTCGCACTCGGACTGCTGCGGCGCAAAGCGGGGCTCGCCGAGTTCACGAACGAGCGGATTCGCCAGGATACGGAAGTAGCTGAGCTGGCGAGACGAGTGCGGATCCTTACGGAGGTGGAGAACCCTCCGGTGACGAAACGGATCCACGACGATTTTCGCGAGCATACGGATATGCCCAGTCTCCTGCTGGTCAGGACCACGGATGGCCGGGAGCTGCGCAAGGTCTATACCATGCGGGACCTGCTCGACCCGAAACGGATGAGCACGACGGACGTGATCGCGAAATTCCAGGCGTGCGCCGAGTTCTCCGGAATATGTCGCCCGAGGAAGTGCGAGGAGATTGTCACTGCGGTTCGGGATTTGGACCGATGCCGCGGCGCTGCGGAGTTCATGCGTTGCTGTGTCCTTCAACCGAGTTGATGCTGCTATGTCGCTGACAAGAATATTGGCTGAGATTGCCGTTGAGACCGACTCACGCGAAATCACTGATAGCGCGCGTGAGGCGTGCAAGAAGCTGATTCTTGATACCGTCGGCGTGAGCATTGCGGCCTGGAACGCCCCAGGAATTCGTGAGCTGTTCGAGCAAATAGACGAATGGGGCGGGGACGAGGAATCCACTGTCCTGGTGTATGGGTCCAAGGTCCCGGCACCCAACGCCGCCTTCGTGAATAGCGCGATGGCTCACGCCCTTGACTACGACGATCTCCACGATCCTTCCGCCCTTCACATCATGAGCATTGTCATGCCGACCGTCCTGGCCGTGGCGGAGATGACGGATGCGACCGGCAGAGGACTCCTCGACGGCATCATATTGGGCGTGGAAACCGCCTGCAGGCTGGGGATGCCGTACAACAGGTTGCGCAAGGGGCCTCAGGGAAGAGGTTTCCTGCCGAGCAGTGTCATCGGTGGTTTCGGCGCGACCGCGGCGGCTTGCCGGCTATTGGGCTACAGCGTGGATCAGACCGTGAATGCCCTGGGGATCAACTACGCTCAGGCCAGTGGCAACCGACAAGCATTGTTCGACAGGACACTGACGAAGCGGCTGCAGCCGGCGTTTGCCGCCCGCAATGCGATCTGGTCGGCGGCCCTGGCCGGACAGGGACTGACGGGCCCGGAAAACGCGGCAGAAGGGGACGCCGGGTTGTTCAGGGTGTACATCAACGTCGCCCCGCCTTCCGAGGAGGAGATACGCCGCAGTCGCGGCTTCTTCGAGATCGAGCGCAATACGATCAAACGCTTTACCAGTTGCGGCCTGGCCCATCCCGTGACCCAGGCGGCGCTGGACTTGGCGAAGCAGTACGATCTTCGAAAGGACGACCTCAAGCAGGTCACCATTTACATCCACGGGGGCCCTGACGGCGAGAACCTGGTTGGCCGGCCCTTCGAGATCGGAGACACTCCTCAGGTAAACGCCCAGTTCTCCGCCGCCTATGGAGTGGCCGTGGCGCTGCTGCGCCGCCGTGCAGGGCTGGCGGAGTTCACCGATCAGCAGGTGAGGAAGGATACGGAGGTCGCGGAACTGGCGCGAAGAATCCGCATTGTGGCCAACCGCGACGAGCCCGGAGGGTACGTCCGCATCGAGGACGATTTTCCTCCTCACGTGGACAAACCTCACACCGTGGTAGTGACGACCAGGGACGGCAGAGAGTTGAGCAAGACCTATACCATCCGCGAGATCCTCAGTCCCAAGGCCATGACGATGGCCGATACGATCGCGAAATTTCGAGGGTGTGCGGAATTCTCCGGAATCTGCCCCGCTGATAAGGCAGAAGCAATCATCTCATCCATACAGCAATTGGAGAAATTGGATCATGCGTCAGATTTCGTCGCACACTGCGAGTGCGAGCCGTAAAGATCTCAGCCCGGTCAGGGGCGCTCCATCCGCAGTGAAGAAAGCGTTCAGAGTGCTGAAGGTGACGTTTGGGATCACCGCCAACGACGAGCAGTTGCTTCCGAAGCTCTTTTTCTCTGCCAGTTTCGAATCACTGCTGACCGATTTTCACGCTATCGAGCCGATCGAGTACCGCGATGAAGGGCTGGACTTTTACGTCACGATGACAGATGTTCCGGGCAAGCCCGTGGAGATCCAGGTGTCCGACAGGGAAATTCAACTGGCCGGGTCGATCCTCCAGGCTACCGAGCAGGCCTCTGATCTGCGGTACACGCTTTTCGGCAACGAGGGCCTCGTTTTCCGGTATATCCTCATGATGCTGGAGAAGAAGCACGGCATCTACAGTCTTCACGCCTGTTCACTCTACAATGAGCAGGCGAACCATCTTTATATCGCGGCGGGCGCCACCGGCAGCGGCAAAAGCTGCTTGCTGGCCAAAGGGCTGGAATTGGGCCTGAAGCTGTTCTCCGCGGAGATGACGCATTTCTATCTCGATCACGGCCCCATATTCTACAAAGGCGCCGTGGTCGACAACATACGGATCGGGAACCTGAAATACAGCTACCCGTTTCTGCTGGAGAGACTGAAGGGGCAACTGCCCGAGACGGATGACGAGTGGGGCAGGAAAGTGGCCGTCGATCTGAGGGAAATGCAGACCGCGTCGGACACGATCCATTCTCCGAAGATCACCCTGATTCTGCCCCGCGTGGAGGAGGGACGGCGCAACAACTTCACCAGCCGCCTGAAGGACAAACGAGTCATGCAAAAGGCCCTTTTCGACAATATCAGTGAAAAGATCGCGTCAAACATGTTGCTGTATGACAGCATCCCCACCGGGGGGCTGGATAGCCCTACTCTCATGCGAAATAGATACAACGCCGTCGATGGTTTGCTCAACTACGTCGATCGCGCCGTCAAAGTAGTCGCGGGCTCGGACAACTGCTGGGAAGGGCTCATGGGGTAAAGAATCGCCGCAAGGGCGAAAGCCCATCCTACATCGCTTGATTGAAGATCATTGAGGGGCAGGAGAAACGCATGGCCAGAGCATTTGAGAAGTTCATCCCGGTTCCGCAGAAGAACGGTGCGATCATGGTGATCGAAAAGGAGTTCGGGCCGATTGGTGCGGACGACTGGGTCACCATCGCCGCCGGACTGGCGGACATCGTCAAGTGCACGTTCGGCACGGCGAGTCTCTACAATGAGGAGATCCTGGAAGAGAAAATCGAGATCTACCAGAAAGCCGGGGTCAGCCCCATGATCGGGGGGACCCTGACGGAGGTGGCGATCCTCTGTGCCGGCGGCTACACCAAGAGGTGTCTTGCGCAGTATCTCAAGTATGCCAAGTCACTGGGCTTCACGCACCTGGAGTTCTCCGACGGCACGATCTACATTCCTGACGAGCATCGCGCCGACATCATCCAGATGTGCATCCAGGCGGGCTTCACGGTGATTTCGGAGGTGGGCAAGAAAGACGCGGCAAAAGACGCGGCCATCACGCTGGACAAGCGGATCGAGCTTATGACCAAGGACCTCAGAAGCGGGGCTTCCATGGTGATCATCGAGGCCAGGGAGTCCGGCAAGGGCATCGGCGTCATGAGCAAGAGCGGCGAGGTCAACTTCCAGGAGCTCGATACGATCGTCCAGGCCGTCGGGCTGGAGAAGACGATGATCGAGGCGCCGAACAAGGACCAGCAACAGTCGATCTACATGCGGTACGGACCCGGCGCCAGCATCGGCAACGTCCAGCCGAAGGACATCCTGGCGGCGGCGGCACTGCGAGCCGGCCTGCGGGGCGACACGATCGGCGCCTTGAGAAAAGAACAATGGAGGAAGTATCACGACGCCGTCGGTGCGCCACAGGATTACGCGATTTAGTGCAGTCACGTTGAGGAAACCATGAAGCGTGGAGCGTACGCCGTACTGAAGGACGTATTGTTCGGCAATCAGAATGTTCTCGTTTTGCTGCCCGGGGTGGCCGTGGCGGTCCTGGTGATGCTCGCAGGCGCCGTCGCCGCCAATGCGATCGGCAAGGCTATGGATTGGAGGGAGGGTCTTCTGAGCCCCATCCTTGTCGCAATCATCATTGGCCTGGTCGTCAGGAACGTAGCCCCCCTGCCGGCCAGATTGGAGCCGGGGATCAAGTTCGGACTCGGCAAGCTCCTGCGATTGGGAATCATCCTGATGGGCGTTCGTCTGAGTGTCCTTTCCGTGCTGAAGATCGGCGCCGCGGCGGTGGGCATGGTCTTCGTCTGCATCGTGGCGGGTCTTGCCATTACGGCGTTTGTGGCGAAGAAGCTGGGGATCAGTGAGAAGCTGGCGACGCTGGTAGCGGCCGGCACAAGCATCTGCGGCGTCAGCGCCATCCTGGCCAGTGCGCCAACGATCAAGGCCGAAGAGGAAGAGATCGCCTATGCCGTAGGGACCATCACCATCTTCGGAATGTTAGCCACAATGGCGTATCCCTACATGGCCGAATCCTTCCTGCACCTGAGCCCGGCGGCGGCAGGATTCTTCCTGGGCACCTCCGTCCACGATACATCCCAGGTCACGGCGTCATCGCTGATCTACGACCAGCTTTGGGCGCACAAGACATCGACGGGCCTGACCGGGGCGGATATCGCGATTACGACGAAGCTCGTGCGAAACACGTTCATGGTCTTCGTCATTCCGGTCCTGGGATATTGGTTTGCCAGGAAGAGCGCCCACACCACCTCTGCAAGAGGTCTACAGATCGCCAAGTACATTCCTCTGTTCGTGCTGGGCTACATCGTCGTGGTTCTCCTGAGGTCGCTGGGCGACTACGCCTTCGGCACTTCGGATGCAAGCTGGACGAGCGCCTGCGATTTTGTTAAAACGTCGGCGACGTATCTGATAGCCATCGCCGTCAGTTGTATCGGGCTGAACACGAACATTCGCAAGCTGACGAAGCTGGGTTACAAACCCTTCGTCTGCGGGCTGATCGCGGCCGTTTCCGTGGGCGCCGTATCCTGGCTGTTGGTGACGGGTTTGGGGTCTTACTTGAAGTTTTAGAGCGTCGTGGGGATGACCGGATTGAATTACCAGCTCGTGCAGGAGGTTGCGAAGGAGCTCTACATCAGGGCGCTCAAGATTCTGCCCCCCGATGTCAAGGAGGCCCTGCGCAAGGCCCACGCGCGAGAAACGAAACCCACCGCGAAAACCATTCTTGAGACCATCCTCAGAAGCATTGAAGTCTCCGACACGCAGGACATGCTGGTCTGCCAGGATACGGGGCTGCCCATCTACCTGGTGAAAATCGGGGGGCGGATCGCCGTGGATGGGTCGAGGCTCGGGGCCGCTCTCGCCGAGGGGACAAGGCGGGCCACGCTCGAATATCCCTTCCGGGGCAGCTCCCTGCACCCGGTGACCCGGGAGAATCCGCAGACGAGCGTCGGCACAGGGCTGCCCGTGATCCATTGGGATTTCGACCCGCAGGCCGACTGCCTCGACATCCTCATGATCCCCAAGGGCTCGGGCTCCGAGAATGTGAGCGCCGTACGGATGTTCACCCCCGCTGAGGGCTTGTCTGCCGTGAAGAAGTTCATCGTTGATACCGTCGCAGGCGCCGGGGGCAACCCGTGCCCTCCGGGAATCATCGGGGTCGGCATCGGCGGGACATTCGACCTGGTGGGCATACTGGCCAAGAAGGCTATCGCCCGCCCGGTCGGCACGAGGAATCCGGACCCCCTGTTTGCGGAGCTTGAAGTGCAGTTGGAGGAGGCCATCAACAGCACGGGCAGCGGTCCCATGGGGTTGGGGGGCGACGTTTCGACGCTCGCCGTTCACATCGAATGGGCGTACACGCACATCACGCAGAATCCCGTGGCCGTCAACACGCAGTGCTGGGCGGCACGACGCGCCCGCGCCAGGATTTGGGCCGACGGCAGAGTGGAATACGGTTTTTAGGGGCTGCGGCTATGGCGTCGTACGTTCTCAATACGCCCTTCAACGAAAAGCTCATGCGTTCTCTCCATGCCGGCGATCTGGTCACGATCGACGGCCACGTGTTCGGCATGAGGGACAAGACCCTGATCCACATGTTCGACGAGCACGATGAGTCTCCCGTCAACCTGGCCGGCTACCCCGTCCTGCATACGGCCCCGAGTCTCAAGAGAACGGACAAAGGCTGGGAAACGATCGTTGTCGGCACGACGACCAGCACCCGCATGGACAGGTTCACGGGCCCACTGCTGGAGGAATACGGCGTGCGCGCCATCATCGGCAAATCCGGACTCTATCAGGGCAGTCTCGATGCGATGAAGCGATTCGGCGCGTGTTACTTCGCTATCGTCGGAGGCGCCGCCGCCATCGAGACGAGGCAGATCGAGGCGGTGGAAGACGTTTATTGGCCGCAGCTTCACCCGGAGGCGATCTACAAGTTCAGAGTAAAGAACTTCGGCCCCTTGATTGTGGCGATGGATTCACATGGCGTGAGCCTGTACGAGAACGTGCGACAATCGGTCAGGCAAAGGCTGCCGGCGATCTATAAGCAACTCGGCATTCCCCAAATATAGTCCCTGTCAGGCAAACAAGATGTTCCTTCCTATCTCGGCGGGCTCGAAGAGGTGGAGTTTCTCGACGTTCAGGTGCAGCCTGACGGGCTCATCGACGCGCAGGACGGTCTGCGGACCAAGGTTCCCGATGAAGCGAGTCCCATCCTTGTCTTCGAAATAGACGTCGATCCGGTCGCCGAGCGGTTCCACGACACGGACGAAAGCCGAAATCTCGTTCTCCGTCTGGCCGGGATACGGCGCCAGGGAGAGATGCTCCGGTCTGATCCCCAGGGTGACGGGATGATCGAGATGCTTCTCAACCGCGTTTCTGAATCTCGCGGGTAGCACGATCTGATGATCCGCGCAGGTAAAACAGAGGCGATCATCTTTTCGCCTCACGCGACCCGCAAAGAAGTTCATCGATGGAGCGCCGAGAAAGCCGGCGACGAACTTGTTCACGGGCCGATCATACACCTCCATCGGCGGCGCTACCTGTTGAACGATGCCCTCGCACATCACGCAGATGCGATCTCCCAGGGTCATGGCCTCCGCCTGATCGTGGGTCACGTAGATCGATGTGGTTTGCAGCCGCTTGTGCAGGGCCTTGAGCTCTGCCCGCGTGCTCACTCGCAGCTTCGCATCGAGATTGCTGAGAGGCTCATCGAACAGAAAGACCTTTGGCCGGCGTGCGATGGCCCTTCCGACCGCCACCCGCTGGCATTGGCCGCCGGAAAGCGCCCGGGGCTTGCGGTCCAGCAGATGCTCGATTCCGAGCAGCCTGGCCGTCTGCGTGACTCGTTCCTTGATCTGGGCTTTCGGGTACTTGCGGAGCTTGAGGCCAAACGCCATGTTCTGGTAGACCGACATGTGCGGATACAGGGCGTAATTCTGAAAGACCATCGCGATGTCGCGGTCCTTGGGCGGCAGCTTGTTGACGAGTACGTCGCCGATGGTGATGTTCCCTGAGGTGATCTCATCGAGCCCGGCGATCAACCGGAGGGTCGTCGTCTTGCCGCAGCCGCTGGGCCCGACGATCACCATGAACTCCCCATCGGCGATCTCAAGGCTCACATCCCGAGCGGCAATGACCCCTCCAGGGAACTCCTTGGTCACACGCTCCAACAAGACTCGCGCCATTCCACACTACCTCTTCAGGCCGGTCGTTACCATGCCGGACATGATGTACCGTTGCAGAAAGAGAAAGATCACGGCTATGGGCAACATCGCAAGCACCGCCCCGGTCATCAGCAGGTGCCGGTTATCGACAAAGCGAGAGCGAAAGTACTCCAATCCGAGCGTCACCGTGCGATACTCCGGATTGTCCAGGTAGATCAACGGCCCCAGCACGTCCTGCCAGGTGGTCACAAACGTGAAGATCGCCACCACGATCAGCACGGGCTTGCAGTTCGGAAGGATCACCTGGAGAAACGTGCGCAACGCCCCGCACCCATCGACCGTGGCGGACTCGTCCAGCTCTCTCGGCAACGTCAGCATGTACTGGCGGATCAGGAATACGTTGAACGCACTGGCGGCAAAGTGCGGCACGATCAAAGGAAGGAACGTATCCACCCAGTGGATCGACTTGTAGATGTAGAACAGGGGGATCAGCGTGACCTGCGGCGGGACCATGAGCGTCGCCAGCAGGAGAACGAACCAGAAATCCCGGCCTTTGAACCTCAGGCGGGCAAAACCATAGGCGACACAACTGCTGGAGAGCACCTGGCCGATAACCGCCATGATGCTGATGAACAGGCTGTTACGCAGGTACAGCGAGAACCCGGTGGATTTGGCCCCGATGGTGGCCTCGGGCCCGCGCAGGGTCTCGGAGTAGTTTTGCCACTGGGGGGCAAAGTCGCACAGGGGCTCATGCTCGACATTGCACAAAACAGCAAATTCGTCTGTGCTGCCGGAATCGGCCGGTGCGACGAACAGCAGCTCGTCGAAGCCTCGCTCGTTCTGACGCACCATTGTCGCCGCGACGGCGACCTCCTTGCTCGTACCTGTCAGCCGATGAATGGGGGCACGCTCAAACACGATGACTGGAGGCGGGTCGGAGAGAGGTCTGACGACATCGTCAGGCAGCCAGGCGACGAGTTTCGTCGGCCCATCGCCTTTGCCCAGTCTGAGGTAGTACGTTCCATCCTGCCGCTCCGAGCCGTGCTCCGTCGCCCGGATGCACAATCGCAGCCATCTCGCTCCCTCAGCGATCACGATCCGGCTCGCCGTCGATACGGCAAGATCCTTTGTGCGGACCTCGCCTGGATAGAACGCCGGCGGACTCATGGACAGCGCAGCCGGTGATTTCAGCGAGCAGATGATCACCCAATAGAATGGGAACAGAAAGCCGGCCGCCAGGGCCGCCATGATCGCATACAGGCCGATGGAACGATGAGGCGGTTTCATGAACTCTCCACATGTACGAAACGCCGGGACAGCCGGATCTGGATCATGGTGATAGCGAAGATGATGCCGAAGAGGATGACGGCGTAGCAGCAGGCCCGCCCCATGCGAAGGTTGTTGAACGCCTCGTCATAGATGTTCACGACGTAGAAGCGAAGAGCGTCTCCGGGCTCGCCGATCGTCGAGGACGATTGCGCGAAGAACAGCGCAGGCGTGAATACCCGGAAAGCCGTGACTGTCGTCGTGATTACGGTGAACAGCAAGACGGGCGAGAGCATCGGAAGGGTAATGGACAGGAACCTGCGGACCGGCCCGGCGCCGTCGATTTCCGCCGCCTCGTACAGAGATCTCGGTATCTGCTTCATCCCGGCGTAGTAAATGACCATGGAGCCGCCGACCCAGAACACGTTCATCAGCACGACGGTGACAAAGGCATGATTTGCGTCCAGCCAGCTCACAGGGCCTAAGCCGATGAAGCTGAGAAGCCGGTTGATTACGCCGTTCTCGTTGTCGAACATGTTCACCCAGAGAACCGCCGCTCCCGCGCCCATAAAGAGCGATGGAAAGTAAAAGACCGATTTGAAGAAGCTCGCCCCGCGGATGTTGCACGTCAGCAGGCCGGCAAGGATCAGACCCCCGATGAATGAAATTGGGATGACCAATGCGGAATAGCTCAGGGTCCTCTCCAGCCCGATCCAGAAATTGCTGTCCCGCAGCAGATCGACGTAATTTTGCACTCCCAGCCATATCGGGGCACGAATCATGTTCCACTCCGTGAACGAGAGCAGCAGAGAGACGAGAATCGGAATCAGCATGAAGCATGCAAAGCCGGTCAGCCAGGGAAGCACGAACATGTATCCCGCGAAGTTGTCGTAGCGTCCGCCTGTCGCCGCCGGCTCCCGCTGCTTGTCCCTCCGTATTCGGCGGATGTACGCGATCGTGAGGATGGAGAATACGCCCATCGCGAAGGCGGGAAGGACGACGCGATTCAATAGGCCGGGCTTGGCTCTCTCGCCTCGCTTGAATGCCTGGTTGAGATCGCGGTCGAGCTTCGCGAGGTTCTGTCTGACCCTCAGGTCGATGAACCCGTTCATCCCCTCCACGAACGCCCTGTGCTCCGCCTCGGCCGCACCACCCTGGTGGCGCAAGGCCCGGGAGCGGCTCTCGCACTCGTTGCTGATCGTCAACTCGATCTGTTCGAGCCACTTGTTCAGGGTCGCCGGAACATAGGTATTCGCCGAGACGATCTTCGGCTGAGCGGATGCCAGGTCGTACAGAAAGGCTTCACAGCCTTCGATTCCGTAGTCGTTGTGGACCAGCGAATCAGATGCGGAGATCAGGGCCGGGATCGCCAAGAGCTTCCTGCCGAACATGGGCTGGGTTTCCTCCGAGATCATGAAGCGGATGAATTCCCACGCCTGCTTCGGGTGTTTCGAGCCGGAGTAGATGCTCAGGGCCGTGAACCCGGTCAATTGCGTGCAGTGGCTGCCCCTCGGCATTGGCGCCAATCCAAACCGGACGCCCGCCTCGTGAAGGGTCGCCAACGCCCAGGGCCCGGTAATGCCCATCGCGTATCTTGGCGACAGTAACAGGGTGTCGGCGGTCTCAACGGCGGCGGCGCCGAGCGACGCCTGTCCGATGGTGCAGCGGTCGGCATACTGGGTTTGGAGCACTTCAATGAGCGCTGTGGCCAATCGCTCATCATCCGCCACCATGGGCCGCGAAGGATTGACCGGGCGATCCAGGAACGCGCCGCCGTACATCTGGGACATCGCGTAGTTCCAGCGTTTCCCCGCCGTCATGCCGTACTGCCTGTACGTGCCGTCGGGGTTGCGCAGGGTCAACTTGGCGGCCAGTTCCTTGAATTCCTCCCAGCTCATGGCCTTGTCGGCGCTGGGCCACTGAGCGGGCGGTATCCCTCTCTCCTCCAACTTGTCTATGGAGTAGACCAGTGTGCGAATGGTCAACTGGTACGGCATGCTGTACAGCTTGCCATCCCACGTGCAGGTCTGCAGCGGAATGGAGTAGAAGCCGGCCAGGTCGAGCGATGAATCCCGTATGAACTCATCCAGAGGCGCGAATGCCCCGCGGGAGATCCATATGCCCATGGGTTCGTCGTACACCGTGATGACATCCGGCGCCAGCCCTGACGCCGCCTGGGTCTGAATCTTGGTCCAATATCGGCCCCACGGATACACCGATACTTCGAGGCGAATCTCCGGATGCCGCTGAACGAAGGCCTCGCACGCCTGCCTGACCATGACCACTTCGCCCGGCCCGCCCCATAGGGCGTAGCGAATCGTCGTCTTCTCCCCCGTGTACGAGGTGTTCTCGATCGATTCCGCCGCACGGGCACGGGGAATCGGCAAGGCGAGGACACCGAGAGCCGCCCCCAATACCAATGGCAAGAGCGAGAAACCCTTACACTGCGTCACTGTTGCTCTTACAGTCCACATATGTCTTCGCCGGGCCTATGTGGGTCTTCGTGCAGAATCATGAGGCGAGAGCACGTCAATCCATATGAAACATTTCTTGCAGAGGGCTGCGAACGGGCGTGTTGTCGGGATTGTACTCCATGAGGTCTTTCATATAGTCCCACCATTTGCGGGTGATGGGGCTCCGGGGCAACTCCTCGGCCGTGTTATTGTCACTAAGCTTCTGAACGGCGAACAACGTCATCGTTTCTTCGTCCAGGAAGATAGTATAATCGGAAACACCGGCTTTGGATATGGATTTCTTCATCTCCGGCCAGATTTCGTCATGCCGTTTCTTGTACTCCGCCGCACAACCCGGCTTCAACTTCATCTTGAACGCTTTTCGTATCATCTTCGTGCCATCCTTAAAAACTCCGGAGGATCGGAGGTGTTCAGTATTGCCCGAACCCCTTTGCGGCGTCGATCATCAGTCGAACCATGTCCGGCTTGACATCAGCCTGGATAATGTGGGCCGGCGCCAGCATGTAGCCGCCATTTTGCCCGAGGATCCTGCACAATCGCCTGATCTCGGAGGATGTCTTGGTGGCGTCCCCGCTGGGCAACAACTGCTGCTGATCGACCCCGCCGAAGAACGCGATGGAATCCCCGTATCTCTGCTTCAGCTCCAAGGGATCTGAGCCGGGGACGTTCGGTTGAACAGGATTGTACACCTGGACTCCCATCTCGATGAAGTCCGTCAGCAGTGGAGCCACCGCCCCATCGGAATGCATGATGATGATGACGTCCGGATTCACCTGTTTGAGCATGCGGAACATGCGCACGTAGCGGGGCTTGAATCGGGACCTCCACATGGCCGGCGACATCAGGACCGAGGTCTGTGTCCCCAGGTCCTCGCCGAACCAGAGGGCATCGACACCGAGCTTCACCAACTGCAGCGCGATGTGCGTAGTCCAGTACTCCACTTTGTCGGACAATGCCTCCAGCCATTCCTCATCCATGGCCAAAGCCATCATGTATCTTTCCAGCCCCACCAGTTGCCAGGCCATCTCGAACAGGCTGAGCTCGCAATCGCCGATGACGAAGAACTCCTGCCCGAATCTGGCAATCTCCTTCCTGGCGATGTCGAATCGGCCGGGCGCGTACGGATCTGGAAAGGCATACCGTTCAATGTCCTCTACGGACGACGCGTTCTTCAGCGGAGGCTCCACCACCTCCACGTAGAGCCGCGTGGGCCGCATCTTCATCCCGAATTCGTTGAGCGAGGTCCCGTCCTCAAGCTCCACGGCATGAAAACCGGCCGCCACCGTCCCGCCCACGACAACCGCGTCACTGCCGAGCCGGGTGCGAATGGCATTCGCGGAGATGCGATAGGTGAGGTCCTCGTAATAGGAGTGGGCATAGTCCGGCCGCATCCCAAGTTCCTCTGCAAAATGCTCGATCAGGGATTCGCACAGGTCGAATTGCACGGGGATGCGATCCGGGACGCCGCTGCGGGTCAAGGCAATCCTCGTTCGCTCCTTGGAGTTCATCCGCAAGACCTCTCATGTACCAACCATTTGGATCCTGCTGCATCCAACAGGACTTCTGCCTGTAATCGCATCCACAGATTATAAACGAGATTCGCTGACGGATGGCGAGGACTCGTCGTCCGTGAACGCGGAATGGGTTTGCGGCCCTCTGAGACGGGTGTCCTGCGCAAAATGGGGGTGGAAAGGCGCAAAATGGCGTTTCGACACATTTGCACAAGACATAAACTGCTCTTGGATTCTTGGTTTTACTAGGATGGCGGAAATGGCCATCTCTTTTTTTGGAGAAGATGTACGTGCAAAACTACAGAGCCATCAAGCCTGACACACACTCCCGGCTGCGAGGAAAAGAGATACCCTCTTTGGAAGAAGGTCGCAAGACGTTCGCCGCCCTGGCATACAGGGAGATCCCCAGGGCCGCCAAGGTCCACAAGGCCTGGACCGTGATGCTCATCGAGCGGGGCATTATCGACAAAGGCGAGGGACGCGAGATCCTCAAGGCCTTGAGCCGCGTCAACGACAAGGCAATCGAGGAGATGATCCAAAGCTACGATCCGCATTTCTATAAATGGCGGGTCCAGTTTGAACGCTATCTGATGGATAAGGTCGGGTCCGTCGCGAGCAATATCAATATCGGCCGCACGCTCCCGCCGCCGCTTTACCGGATGAAGCTGCGGGAGGCGGTCGTGCCCCTGATCCAGGCCACCCTGGAATTCCGCCGGAACCTCCTCGACCGTGCGGACGAGTATCGCCACGCGGTGATGCCCGGATACACCCACAACCAGCACGCGCAGCCCATGACGTTCGGTCACTACCTGCTCGGCCTGCATGAGGCCATTGATCGGGCGGCCATCCAGCTTGAACAGGCCTACGATGTCATCAACCTGTGCGATCTGGGTTGCGGGGCCCTGGCCGGCACCAGCTTCAACGTCGATCGGGAAACACCCGCCAGGTTCCTCGGTTTCGATCGCGTGATGGAGCATACGAATGACTGCGTGGCCTCGACGGACCAGGCCACGAACGTGGTCGCGGCGATGATCAATCTGGCGATTCCCATGAGCCGGGTCGCGAACGAAATGCACTGGTGGGCGACGTTCGAGTTCAACATGATCGAGCTGACCGACGCGATCTGCGAAGCATCGAGCATGATGCCGCAGAAGAAGAGTCCCTGCGTCTTCGAGGATATCCGCTGCACGCTCGGCAAGGTGCTCGGCTGCTACAGCGATATCGTGTGCCGCGCTCAGAACACCATCTATGGAGACACGATCGAGGTCTTCGAAGCCAGCGAATACGTTCCCAACACCGTCGCCGACGTCATCAAGGCGATCAACATCTTCAACAAGGTGCTGAACAATCTGATCGTCAAGAAGGACGTCATGCTCCGTCACGCCCAGCGCGGCTTCTCCACGGCGACGGAGCTTGCCGCGTTTCTGTTCCGCGAGGCTCATCTGCCGCTGCGCGTGGCTCATGCCATTGTCGGGGAGTCCGTCCACGAGGTCTGGGAAAAAGACGGCACAGCCACCGACATCAACGCGGCCGTGGTGGACCGGGCCGCGGTGAAGATCATCGGAAAGCCTCTGAATCTGGATCCCAAGGGCCTGGCACGGGCTCTCGATGCCACGCACTTTGTGGAGGCGCATAAGTCCCAGGGCGCCGTGGCGCCGAAAGAAGTCCACAGAATGGTCGCACGCCGAAGACAGAACCTCAAGAAGGCGCAGGATCGTCACGCCAGGCGTTGCGAGGCTCTTCAGGCGGCGGACCAGAGCCTCGAAGAAGCCGTGAAGAAGTTGATCGACGGCTGATACGCACGCAGGAATCATAGGTGTGCGGCAGCGGGCTGCAGCGATACTTGCTGCGCTCTTGGCATGTCCGTGTCGGCGCGACAACAACCGAACCTCGTCCCCGGCGGCCCTCAGATCCGGTGGTCCTGCCGAACGATGAGCCGCGGGCCGCCATCGAGACTCCGGCTCCAGTTCTTGGGCGGCGCGATCCGGCGGAGTTTGTCGAGTTGTCCGATCTCCTTCAGACGCGCATAAATGAGCTGCCACGCGCAGGGCGAGTCAGCGCGAACCTCGCAGCGGTCCTCGCGAGAGCCGCCGCAGGGACCGTTGAGCATTCGTTTGGCGCATCGGGTGATGGGGCAGATCCCGCCGTACTCGTGCAGAACGCATGCCCCGCAGGCGGCACACTTCTCCGTCCAGATGCCCTGCTCTTCCAGAATGCCGATGAACGTCGTGTCGAGACCGGCGTAGACGGGTTTGCTGTGAAACCGTTCCGCGACGGCCTGGACGCCGGCGCCGCAGCCGAGCGAAAGGACCGCGTCGTTCCTCTCGACCGCATCGGCCGCCTGCTCGATGAACACGTTGTCGCACTGACGCTCGATGGTCAGCTCCTCGACCGCCAGATCGACGTGCTGGATCCGCGACGCGATCCGCAGGGCCGAGCTGATGATGCCGACCTCGCGCTCGCCGCCGGCCAGACAGACCGTCACGCACGTTCCGCAGCCGAGCACGAGCAGCCTCTGGTGCTCCCTGACGATATCCAACAGTTCCGGAATCTTCTTTCGTTCGGCAACGATCATGAGGTCTTCTCCAATTTCGGATTTCGGATTTCGGATTTCGGATTAGCGGCTGCGTCTCTTTCAATCCGCAATCCGCAATCGCCAATCCGCAATCCCAAGGGGCTTGGGCCGAGCTTGCGAACCGTCTCGACCATGTCGGTGACGGCGTCCGCCAGGGGCCGCGCCATGGCCGCCGAGATGTTCACCATGTGAAGGCGTTCCTTCTCCAGCCCCATCTCCTCCAGCATGTCGCGCATGTACTGAACGCGCCGTTTGGCGTAGAGATTGCCGCTGGTGTAGTGGCAGCCGCCTTCAAGGCAGCCGGCCACGAGGACGCCGTCCGCGCCGGTCTCGAAGGCCTTGATCAGATACTCGGTCTCGATCCGTCCCGTGCATGGCGTGCGGATAATGCGGACGTTCGGCGGATACTGGATCCGCATCGTGCCCGCCAGGTCCGCCGCCGCGTACGCACAGTAATGGCAGCAGAAGGCCAGGACTCTCGGTTCAAATTCAGCTTTTTCCATATGATTTATGACACCTTGACTGATACCTTCTCCTTCGATGCTCCATTGCCCTCGGCGAAGAGCGTGCGAATCATCACTCGGAACTGGTCGGTCTCGAAGTGATTCAGTTGAATCGCCCGCGCTGGGCACTCGGAAGCGCAGATGCCGCAACCCATGCACTTGGCCGCTTCGATCTGTCCCTTGCCGTCGGTGTTGCAGAACGGGGCGCCGTACGGGCAGACGTGCACGCACGTCATGCACGAGATGCACTTGCTCTGATCCACGTAAGAGACTTGCGGGCTGACGTCGAGGTGCGTCTTGGAGAGCACGGTCGCCGCCCGAGCCGCGGCCGCCCGCGCTTGGGCGATGCTCTCGTCGATGAATTTCGGCGAGTGCGCCAGGCCGCAGAGGAAGATGCCTTCGGTGGCGAAATCCACCGGCCGCAGCTTCATGTGGGCCTCGACGTAGAAGCCGTCCGCATTAAGCGGCACTTTGAGCATGTCCGAGACTCGCTTGTTGTTCTGGCGGTCCGCCTCGATGCCCGTGCTGAGAACGACCAGGTCCGTCTCGATCTCGATCGGCTCGGGGAAATCGGGGCTGTTGACACGGACCTTGAGCCCACCGGTCTCGGACACGACCGGCGCCTGCTCCGGCGTGTATCGAAGGAAGACCACGCCTGCCTCGCGGGCCTTCTTGTAGTAGATCTCGCGGAAGCCGTAGGTCCGGATGTCGCGATAAAGAACGAAGACATCGGTGCCGGGCGATTTCACCTTGATGGCCAAGGCGTTCTTGATCGCCATCGAGCAGCAGATGCGGCTGCAATAGGGCCGCTCCTCGTCGCGAGACCCGGCGCACTGAATCATGACGACGCTCTTCACGCTGGCGGCCAAACGTCCTTCACGAATCTGCGTTTCCAGATCAACCTGCGTGGTCACGCTCGCCGATGTGCCGCCCAGGAACTTCGTCGTCTGGGCCTTCTCGGCGCCCGTCGCCACAATCACGGTGCCCGCGCTGACTTCGGACTTCCGACCATTGCAGGACAGAGTCGCATGGAACTCGCCGATGTGGCCTTTGACTTCCGCCACGTCCGTCGCGAGGCACACATCGATATTCTTGTGCTCCTGCACCTGCTGGATCAGACTCGCCATCAGGCCGGCGACATCCGTGTTTTCCAGCGTGTGATGAATGTCATGGAGATGACCGCCCAGGCGCTGCGTCCGCTCCACGAGATGGACCTTGAAGCCCTGGTTGGCGAGGGCCAGCGCCGCGGTCATACCGGCCAGGCCGCCGCCGATAACCAGTCCTTTCTGATCGACGGCGAGCGTGCCCGGCTCCAGGGGCGACAGCAACCGCGACCGCGCCACCGCCATCTTGACGAGCTCCGTCGCCTTCTGGGTGGCGATCTCGGGCGACGCGGAATGAACCCAGGAGCATTGGTCGCGGATATTAGCCATCTCGAAGAGGTAGGGATTGAGCCCCGCCTCGCGCATCGTCTCGCGGAACAGCGGCTCGTGCGTCCGCGGCGTACAGGAAGCCACGACGATGCGGTTGAGCCGGTACTCCTGGATCATGGCGCGGATATTCGACAGGCTCGTGTCCGAGCAGGTGAACATGGTGTGGGTCGCCAGCACCACGCCGGGCTCGGCCTCGATGTTCTTGGCCACTCGCTCCACATCGATCACGGAGCCGATGTTCCGGCCGCAGTGGCACACGAAAATGCCGATGCGCGGCTCTTCGTCCGTGACGTCGTGCTCGTCCGGGTACTTCTTCTTCACCGTCCGCGTGTTGCGGGCCGACGCCAACAGCTCCATCGCCATCGAAGCGGCGCCGCTGGCCTGCATGACGGTTTCGGGAATATCCTTCGGCTCCTGGAACGCCCCGCCGACGAAGACGCCCGGCCGGGACGTGGATAAAGGCAGCGATCGCTCCGTCGCACAGAAGCCGTACTCATTGAGCTCGATGCCGAGCCGCGAAGCGATCTCGACGGCGGAGCGGGAAGGCTCCAAGCCGACGGCCAGCACGATGAGGTCGAACTCTTCTTCTCGCAGCTTGCCCGTCTCGTCCATGAAACGAGCACGGGGGTTCATCGTCCCCGGCATTTGGACAATTCGCGATGGGATGCTCTTGATGTAGCGGACGCCGTTCGGGTTCTTGGCCCGCTCGTAATACTGGTCGAAATCCTTGCCGTGGGCGCGGATGTCCATGTAGAAGATCGTGGCCTCCAGGCCCGGTGTGTGGTCCTGGGCCACCATGGCCTGTTTCGTCGAGGCCATGCAGCAGATCGAGGAGCAATACTCGTTGCCGCACTTGGAGTCGCGGGAGCCGACGCACTGAATCCAGGCGACCTTTTTGGCTTCGCGACGATCCGAGAGCCGCATGATGTGGCCCTCGAACGGCCCGGCGGCCGACAGCATCCGCTCGAATTGGACGCTCGTGACCACGTTCGGATACCGCCCCCAGCCGAACTCGCCCTTGCGGCTCGCGTCGAATTCGTCGAAACCGGTGGTCAGAATGACCGAGCCGACCTCCAGCTCGACCGTCCGCTCTCCCATGGCGTGATCGATCGCGTTCTGCTTGCAGGCCTCCACGCACTCTTTGCATTCCGAGCACAAGGCGCAGTTCAAGCATCGTTCCGCCTCGGCCAGTGCCTGCTCCTCCGTCAGACCCGTCTCCACCTCCTTGAAGCTGCCGACCCTCTGGGGCACGGGCAGCTCGCCCGCTCTGGCGCGGGGCTTCTCGTCGACCTCGTCCAGCGAGGGAAGCCGTTCCTCTGGAACCGGCTTGACCGTGCCCTCGAACCGCTGGGAGACCATGTCCTTGCCGTTGAGATATCGCTCAATGGATTCCGCCGCTCGTTTGCCGGCGGCCACCGCGTCAATCACCGATTTGGGCCCGCTCACGGCATCGCCCCCGGCGAAGACCCCGGCCAGCGATGTCTGGAGGGTCACGGGGTCCGCTTTGAAGTATCGTCCCTGGGTCTGCGCACTGACGTGGCTGACAAACGCATCGTCGCTGGTCTGTCCGATGGCCGTGATGATCTGATCGGCCTCGATGGAAATCCGCTGCTGCTCGTCATAGACGGGATTGAACCGCCCATCGGCGCCGAAGACCTGCGTGCACTTCTTCAGCTCAATGCCTGCGACACTGCCGTTGCCGAGGATCCTGCGAGGCCCCCAGCCATTCGTCACCTTGATGCCCTCCTGCAAGGTCGCCTCGACCTCTTCCGGATAAGCGGGCATCTCGTGACGCTGTTCGAGCGACACCATCTCGACGGTCTTGGCGCCGAGGCGCAGAGCGGTCCGCGCCACGTCCACGGCAACATTGCCGCCACCGATAACGACGACTCTCGCCTTGACTTCGGGCTTCTTGCCCGCCGAGCCGGCTTGCTGAAGGAAATCGACGCCCTGGAGGACACCCTGCTTGTTCTCGCCTTCCACGCCGAGCGAACGGCCTTTGGTGACACCGGCGCCGATGAAGACGGCGTCATGTTCTTTGCGCAGCTTCTCGAAGGTAATGTCTTTTCCAATGCAGCAGTCGAAGACGAAACGCACGCCTTTGCGCCGAATGAGCTCGACCTCATGATCGAGCACCTTCTTCGGCAGCCGGTATTCCGGAATTCCGTAGCGGAGCATGCCGCCCGCCGCCGGTTGGGCCTCGTACACGGTCAGCGCAAAGCCCCGGTCGGCAAGATCACTCGCGACGGCCAATCCCGCCGGTCCGGCCCCGATGACAGCGACCTTCTTGACGCCGGCAGCAGGCTTCTTCTCCGGGGGCAGGCTCAGCGTGCCCGACTCCAGCATCTGGACCTCTTTGTCGGAGGCGAAACGCTTGAGGAGCCGAATGGCGATGGGGTCATCGGCGTTGCCACGCGTGCACTTGCTCTCGCAGGGGTGGGTGCAGATGCGGCCGCAGATCGCCGAGAGCGGGTTACGCTCCCGGATCAGATTCACGGCCTTGATATACTCCTTTTTCTTGATGAGCTGGACGTAGCCTTGCACGTTGACATTGGCGGGGCAGGCCACTTTGCAGGGCGAGTGGCCATTCTTGAGAATGCCGAAGATATTCGGCGTCGCCTGGGCGTAGTGCTTGGCGATGGCCTTGCGTTTGCCGAGCTCGCGGTCGAAATGATCCGAAATCTGCACGGGACAGGCATTGGTGCATTCGCTGCAGCCGTTGCACTTGGTCTCGTCCACGTATCGCGGATACCGCTTGACGGCGGCTTTGAAGTTGCCCGGCTCGCCCTTGAGGTCGGTCAGCTCGGACATCGTCAGGATTTCGATGTTGAGGTTGCGGGCGCACTCGACGAGCTTCGGCGACACGATGCACGTGGCGCAGTCGCCGGTCGGGAACGTCTTGTCGAGGTGGGACATCATGCCGCCGATGGCCGCCTCGCGCTCGACGAGATAGACCTTGAAGCCCGAGTTGGCCAAGTCCAGCGACGCCTGCACGCCGGCGATTCCGCCGCCCTGCACGAGCACCGCACCTATCTTCTTCTGACCATTATCACTCATAGACAGCCTTGACCACCTTTTCCGGCGAGATCATGAGCTTGTTCAAACCGAGTCTCTGGGGCGCGACGCCGAGACACAGCCCCAGCAGTTGCGTGATGTAGAGGACCGGCATGTCGTAGCGGTTGCCCTTGCTCTTGGCGATGTCGAGTTGTCGCATATCGAGGTTGATCTGGCACATGGGACAACTGACGGCGATGCAATCGGCGCCGGCCAACTTGGCCATCCCGACGATCGAGTCCGTGAGGTTCACGACCACATCGGTCCGCGACATGGACAGGCCGCCGCCGCAACACTCCACCTTGTGCGGCCATTCCAGTGCCGTGCCGCCCATGGCCGAAACGAGCCGATCCAGCGAGCTCGGGTTCTCCGGATCGTCGAAACCTGTGACCCCACTGGGCCGAACGAGCAGGCAGCCGTAGTAGCTGGCCACCTTCATGCCGGTCAGTGAGCCGTGCAGGGCATCCTGAATCGCGTCGGTCCCCACGTCATCCAGAAGCACTTCGAGCAGGTGACGCACCTTCACGGAGCCGTCATAATCCCGGCCCACCGCCTCGGCTACCTTGGCCTGCACCTGCTTGCTCGCGGCGATCTCGTGGTTCGCCACTTTCATTCGGTTGTAGCAGGCCGCACAGTTGACGACCAGATCCAGACCCATGTCCCTGGCCTTGACCAACGTCGCCGCCGGCAGAGCGGCAGCCAGAGTACGGTCAGTCTGATGTCCCGCCGTCGCGCCGCAACAAGTCCAGCCTTGCGGCTCGATCAGCTCGATGCCGAGCGCCTCGGCCACGGCCAGCGTCGACCTGTGCATGTCCCGCGCGGTCGACTCCGCCGAACAGCCTGGAAAATACGCGTGTTTCATTTGCCCGCCCCATCCTCTTTCGTCTTCTTGAAGATTCGACGCACGGTCTTGCGATCCGCTCCGCGCGGAGGCAGCAGTGCGATCTTGCGTTTCTTGAGCATGGCCGGGAACTTCTCGGTGTCGGCCATGAGCTTGCCGCTCCCGAGCTTGTAGGCGGTGATCATGGCGATATCGTACGTCCTGCCGAAGACCTCGACCGTCTTGAGGAACGCCCGATTGAACAGCGGCACGTTGCCTTCGGGTTTGGCGGCGCCGCGCTGGACCGCCAGCTTCCGCAGGGCATCCATCACCGCCGCCACGTCGATCCCCATCGGGCACCGCGTCGAGCAGGTCTCGCACGAGACGCACATCCACAGGATGTCGCTGTTGAGAAGCTCATCGCCCATGCCCAGGTGCAGCCGCCGCATCATCTCCGAGGGCGGACACTGCGCCATGCTCGACACCGGGCATCCGCTCGTGCACCTCTTGCACTGGTAGCACACGCTCAGGTCCACGCCCGAGATCCCCTGCACCTGCTTGAGGATGCCCCGAGCCGATTTGTTCTTTGAGATTGTCATCGTCATGTCTGTGGCTCACTCACACTGACCATAGCCTGTTGTCATCTCTTCATGGGTGGCATCGTCAAGCGCAGCTTGGCGATGGCGACTTTGCAGTGCGACAGAACCATCGCCAAGGCCTTCGGCCTTGACGCTGCCACCCGAAGTCCCTTCCATACGAGAACCCAATTGCGTTGATGTCATTTCAACTCTTTGCCGCCGCCTGCTTCTTTTCTTTGCCGGGCAGGGCCGCCACTTTGGCGAGCGCCTTGAGCGCAACCGGCGAGATTTTTCGGTAGACTTCCTCCGGCTTACCGGGCCGGCCATCGACGGTCAGCAAGTCGTCGACCTTGATCCCGAAAAGCCGCTCGTTCTCCTCCAGATAAGGCAGGATCAGGTCCCAGTCCGCCTGCGTGAGCGTGGTGAACTTTCCGCCGTTGAGCTGCTGATTGACCACCTTATGATGCGGGTCGCGGACGTAGATCGCCCCGCCGGATGCGAGCGAGAACAGGTTGCCGCCGGGATAGGGTTCGGGCAGAGGAACGACCTTGCCATCCTCATCGATCCGAACGCCGTTGAGGATTACGAAGCCGCCGCCGGTGAGCGGATCGCCCGCCATGAACGACTCCGCCAGAAAGTCCAGGCACGTGCCGTTGATAACGACCTTCGGCCGGCCGACGGAGTTGATCAGGGGCCGGCCCGCCCCGTTGCCGAGGATGAAGATGTTGCCGCCTTTGGCGCCGTACATGAACGTCTGGCCGAAGTCGCCGTGGACGACGAGCTTGCCCCGCTTGATGATCTGGCCCAACTGGTCCTGGGCGTTGCCGTGCACGGTGATGGTCAGGCCGTCGATGCCGGAGCCGAGATAGTCGCCGGAGCTGCCGTAGATGTCGATGGTCACGTCGTCGGTATCAGGTCCGAGCCCGCAGCCATGGAACCGCTGCCCATGCAGGTCAAAGGTGATGAACCGCCGCCAGCCCTTGAGGAACGCATCGCACAAGAGCGACGCATCGGACCGATCGCTTTCCGCCGGGAAACCCACCGCGTCGATGACCAGCGTGGTCTCGCCGCGAGCGGGCTCGCGCAGGTCGCCCCTGGTCTTGAGATCGATCAGCCGATAAGGCCCGAGACTGGGGTCATCCGCCTTGATCTTCGGCAGCGACCGCAGGAGCCGGAACAACTCGCTGCGAACGAGATGCAGGATGTGGCTGCGTCTCTTGCCACCGGTCGGGTACTTGCGGTCGTTGAGCAGCGTGAAGGCATCGATCACTGTCGCCGTGTTCTCCCGGCTGGCCCCCCGGTCGGCCAGGGTCCGGCACACCGTGCGGAAAACGTCGAACGACCACGTCTTTGCGCCTTCGCGGACGAATTCATACAAGCCGACCTCGCTGCCGGCCCGCAGACAACTGTCCAGCTTCTCTTCCACGGCTTTGTCGCCGCGAAGGGAAGCCGGGTCCACCGAGAAGTCGCAGGACTGGCTCCATTTTGGCATCGGCACGAGCTGACCGAATTTGTCCGTGCAAGCCATGCGAAGCGTGCCGCCGGCGTCCTTTTCGAGGTTGAAGAGGAACGCGCCGCCGTCCGTGTGGCTACCGCCGCGGGCGTTCCAATAGCGGTCGGCGACCGGGCAGATCCGCTTGTCTTCCTTGGCCAGGCTCTGCAGCGTCGCGTCGATTGCCTGCTTTTCCGAGGCGATCAAGCCGACCTGGACCTCGCCCTCAGACAAGGCGAACACCTGCGGCCGGAGCATCGCGGTATCCGTGATGCCGATGAGCTGGAATTTGTTCTCGCGGGCGACGTTGCGGGCGATGATGAAGAACCACGGGCCGTCGGGCGAGCCGTGAATGTGCGTCGTCTGGATCGCCCTGTAGACCCGCTGCTTCTCCTCGGACAGCCGGTCGAAGTCCAACTCGGTCGTCGGGGCCAGGGCCTCGATGATGTACTCGAGCGGGTAGTGATACGTCCGGTCCAGCAGATCGAACAGCAGGGCCGAGACCTCGGTGTCGGTGAGGAACTGCGGATAGATGTTCCGCTGCTTGAGGTACTCGCTGACGGAGTGATAGTTCGCGAAGTCGCCGTTGTGGACGAGGGCCATGTTCATCGCGGCAAACGGGTGCGCCCCGCCGGGATGCCAGACGCGGCCCTTCGTCGGGTAACGCTGATGCGAAATCCAGGCGTGTGCACAGAGGTCCTCGATCTTGTAGTACTTGACGATGGCCTCGGCGTAGCCGACGACCTTGAGAATCATGATGTTCCGGCCGTGAGACAGCACGAATGCCCGCTGCTTGCCGAGCGAGGCGTAGAACTTCTGGTTGAGCTTGAAGCTGTTCTGGCTCACGTACTCATCTTCGGCCGCACGTCGATCCATTGTCTCGAAACCGTTTTTCTGAACGAAGTCATCCAACGCCTTCGGCTTGACGCGGACGAAGTATCGCCACACGTCCGGCGGCTTGACCTCCAGGTCGCCCACCGCCTGCCAGTCATCCACCTTATCCAGCGGGGCGGACGCAGCCAGATCGAAATGCGGCGTGATGAACTCATTCTCCACTTCGGCCCGGGCGTTCGGGTCCAACAGCGCGATGTGCAGCATGTAGTGCTCATCCAGCACCTGCCGGCTGACGCCCAATTGCTCGGGCACCAGTCCAACTGCCGCGATGCCGCCGCCTTTGCCGTTGCCGCGGTTGTGCATCTGCTTGGACGGCTCGTAGATGTGCCGGCCGGACACCGGCTTCGTGCAGCAGAACCCGACGACGCCGCAGCCGCCCTCCTCTTCGGCCTTGCGAACCATCTGGGGCCATCCGCACGCGTCGGCGACCGCCTTCCTCGAATGTGCCAACTGTCGTATCAACTGCTCGTTCACCGCTCAGTGCTCCACGTCATTCGTATAGTCAAGATGCATCAGGAGGTCGGTCCGGCCGCGCAGCTCGCTAACGCTTCGCATCCCGAATCGCCACAAAATATCCACCAGCTCCTCGTGCCACGCGTTGTACAGATTGATCATCCGCTGTGTGCCCCAATCGAGATCCATCTTGCCGGAAAGTTCCGGGTCCGTGGTGGCGATTCCGCGCGGACAGCCCCGGCCGCTCTCGCACCGGCTGCACCGGACGCAGCCCAGCGAGACCAGCTCCGCCGTGCCGATCACCACGCCATCGGCGCCGAGCGCAATCGCTTTGGCCACATCGTGAGCGGTCCGGACGCCGCCGCTGGCCATGAGCGTGACTTTGTCCCGCACGCCCTCAGCCTGGAGGAACCCGTGCACCTTGCCAATCGCGTACTCGATGGGCATGGCGATGTTCTTTTTCGCGATATCGGGAGAGGCGCCGGTGCCGCCGTAGCCGCCGTCGATATGGATGATGTGCGTGCCGGCGGCGTAGCTGCCCACCGCGACCATGTCCACGTCCGTCGGCGTCGAGACCTTCGTCGAGAGCAAGGCCCGCCTGTTGATATGCTTGATCCAGTCGAGGTGCTTCATGTGGTCCTCGATGGAGTAGACGCTGTGAAACGGGAACGGGGAGAACAGCGAAATGCCGAGCACGGCCTCGCGCATCCGGGCTACGGCGGGGGTATTCTTGTCGCCGAGCAGGTGGCCGCCGAGTCCCGGCTTGGCCCCCTGGGCGTACTTGAACTCGACGATGGGCACGCGCTGGATCGTCTCTTCGCGCACGCCGAACAGGCCCGTGGCGACCTGCGTGATGACGTGGTCGTCATAGGGCCGCATCCGCTCCATGTAGCCGCCTTCGCCAGTGCAGGTGAAGGTATTCCAAGCCACGGCGCTGCGGGCCTTCGACAGTTGTGTCACGTTGCTGACGGAGCCGAAGGACATGCCGCCGCCATACCAGGGGACATCGATGCGGATTTGCGGCCGCCCGTCGCCCCGGCGGTTCAACTCGATGCTCGTGTCGATCTGGTCCTTCGGCACATTGACCGGGGGCTTTTCGGGGAACTTGAACCGCAGCTTGTCGAATCCGCCGCCCGAGTTGCCGGTCTGGTAGTTGAACCCGTATTCCTTCGGGGGCACGTGGCCCGTCTCGGCCATCATCCAGGTGGCGAGGATCATGTCGGCCGACCAGCGGTAGTCGCCCAGGATCGGCATCATCGGGTTCTCGATGATCTGCAGCGCCGATTTCGGACAGGCAGTCACGCAAAAGTGATTGGTCTTCTCGCACGCCGGACCGATGCAGCGATACGACTTCGGCTCGCAGAAATTCTTGTACCCTGCCTTGCGGACGTGCACGCCGTAGGGACAGAGCTGGGCGCATTTGCCACAGTGGATGCAGTCGTGATTGCGCCGGATGATGTACTTGGAGACCTCGTTCCGATAGCGCGGCGGGGCCGGCGCCACGTTGCGCTCGACCTCGACCTGCGGCACACGCGTCTTCAGCGTGTTGGCCGGCAGGATGTCTCGAAGATCACTTTCTTTTACCGAAAAGCTTGCCAAACGTATCCTCCTCGAGGTCCTCGAAGAACATGGCGCGTCCGACGTCGCCTCGCAGCCGTCGGACCTCGCGCATGCCCATCGCACCCATGACCTCGATCAGTTGGTCGTGCCAGGCGGCAATCAGGTTCACCATGCGACCGACGGCGTAGTCAAAGGGCACATCTTCCAGCCTCGCCGGACATGACATGCCCGGTTCGCAGCGATCGCACAGGTGACACTCCAGAGCGATCATCAGCGGCAGGTCGATACTGACCAGGTCGGCGCCGCAGATGATGGCCTTGGCCATGTGCTCGGGCAAGGCGATCCCGCCGCCGGCGATGAGCGTGATTTCGTCCCGCATTTCTTTTTCGATCAGCGCCGTATGAATCCGGCGGATCATGTCCCTCAGGAACAGGGGCTTATCCACGCCAATCTGGTTGCCATTGAGATCAGCGACGACGTGCAGCACTTCCACTTCGGGCAGGCCGGCCAGCTCGATGGCCCGCTGTACACCCCGTGAATCAAGGGGCACGCGCACCGAGACAACGATTCCAGGATGCTTATCTTTGAGCCGCTTGATGCGGTCGGCGACGTCGGGGCCGTCATACGTCTCCGCGAGCCGGGTGTGCGCCAGCGATTCCGGCGGGACCACGGGTTGATCCTCGCTCAGGCAAAACGCCACGTGGGGCAACAGGCGGTCGGCGTCCTCCCCAACAAAGGGCCACTCGGAGGGCCTGGCCAGGGCAACAATCTCCGTGCGAACGGCTGCCTCGCGCGTGGCGGGGCCCAGTTCAGGTAGCGTGTGACGCGGCGACATCATGTCCAGGACCAGCGGCATTTGAATCGACAGGCACGAGGCGTCGATTCGGAACGATTTGTCCTGGAAGGTCAGATACGCGGGCTTTCGGCCGATGTCCACTGACGTGCTGATGTACTCGCGGCCGTGAATGCCGTCGCGCGTGGGCCGGACGATCTCTGACATGTCGGTCCACATGCTGTCGAAGCCCGGCCCGCTGAATGGACCTCTGTACCCGGCGCCGGAGACGGGGATCTTGGCCGTCTCGGCCTGCGTCCACGTCGTATGAATGATGTCGGGCGTCCAATAGCTGTTGCCCAGCGCCTCGTACACCGGATTGACGACCAGCCGCAACAGGCCCTTCGTGCAGTTCTGAACGCAGGAAAAACAACCCATACATTCGAAGAACAGGGCATCGACCGCCTCCAGCGTGCGAACGTACTCCGCCTCCTGCCTGTAGCGGTCGTACACGCAGGCCTTCTTGACGCAATTGTGACACCGGGCGCAATCCTCGCGCCAATCGACTACGCCGAACTTGCCGACGCGAGGCCGGCGCGGCGGTACGGGTTTCGTCTCAATGTGGTACTTCTCAGGCATAGCTCTTCCTGCGCCTACAGGCCGGCGGCCATACGCAGTTTCGACATGAGTCTCTCTCGGCCCCCCGAGAGGATGTGAATGCCCCGGACGCCCAACATGGCTTTGAGCTTGCCGATGATCTCGGCACAGAGCTTCAGGCCCTCCTTTTCCTGGGAGTCGGCGTCGCCTGCGGCCTTGAGTCTCTCGACCATGGCATCGGGGATGTGCAATTCCGTGTGAGCCTCGCGGAGCTTGCGGGCCTCCTCGGCACTGCTCAACGGTAATACACCGGCAAGGATCGCTGTCTTGTCCACCAGACCCTCTTTTCGGGCCGCGCCGAGCCAGACGGCGAACTCATCCACGTCAAAGACGGGCTGCGTCTGAATGAAATCTGCCCCGGCCTCGATCTTCTTGGCAAGCTGGATCATGTTCAATTCCAATGGCCGAAGGTAGGGGTTCGCCACGGTCCCAATCAGCGCGGAGAACTTGCCCACGATGCCAGTCCCGTCCAAGAGCGTGCCTTTGTCGCGCATCTGTCTTATGGCCCAGACAAGCTGAATCGCATCGAGGTCGTACACGTTGGCCGAGTCGGAACAGCCGGTGACAGTCTGGTGATGACCCGAAGTGCACAGGACGTTTTGGATTCCGAGAGCGGATGCACCCAGCAGATCGGACTGGATCGCGATGCGATTCCGGTCGCGGGCGACTACCTGGTAGATCGGCTCGTGTCCGAGCTGAAGAAACACCAAAGAAGCGGCAAGGCTCGACATTCCGATTCCGCTGTGGTTGTCCGCCACACTGACGGCGGCCAGACTGTTCCCCAACGTCTCCGCAGCCGTCTTGATGATGGAGCCGTCAGCCGCGGCCGGCGGCAGATACTCGGCCGTGACGATGAATTTCCCTGCCTCTATGGCGCCGGCAAGCCTGCTATTCGGTTTCATGCCGCGTTCTCCCGGCGGTCACCAGCGCTCGTGCTCGATCTGATCGTTGTCCGGACAACTCGGGCCGGCTTCGCGCTGCTCGGCGGGGATGCTACGAGGGCGCCCGCCCGCAGACTCTCGATGCCGTCGATCACCTTCTGGATCTCGCTTTGCCTTTTCATCACCATGAGAACGCGGCCCTTTCCAAGACCGATCTCCTCCATCAACTCGTCCACGGCGCCGGCCCGCCTGGATGCGCGGAGGCCGCCCTCCAGGTGCTTGCACTCGGCGTCAAGACAAGAGCAAATCACCACAGCGTCGGCGCCCTTTTCGAACGCCTTGAGCAAATAGGGAATGGTCATCTTGCCGGAGCAGGGCAGGCTGAGCATCTTCAACCCGTCATCGCCAAACCGAGCCCTGAGACGCTCAAGCTCGCCCTCCGTCAGACTGTTGGAGCAGTAGAAAAGGTGGATTGCTGCATTTCCTGGAATCATATTCACTTGACCAAAACACGTCCCGGTGGGACAATATCTGTAAGGGAGGGGCAAGGCTTGCTTCTTCGCTGCCGCTAAACAGCTCTGCAAGCCTCGCCCACAGCCCAATGCCATCATCGAAACAGAGGCCGGAGAACAGCACCATCATTTGTTCTCCGTCGTCCATTCTTGGACTACTGCCGGCTGAACCGGGCCACGAACTCCAAGTGGTGCCTGAGGACCCACATCTTCTCCAGGAACTCCGGCCAGCCGCAGGACGGTTGGAACCCTTTCTCCGCCTCCGGGTCGATCACGGCGCCGCACGCGACGCCATTTTCGAGCTCTCCCCAAAGGTCCGCCCAGACACTCAAGGCATCCTGCACGACGCCGCCGGTGACACTTCGAAACTGCGTCAACTCGACCTGGGGCGAGGATGCTTTGGCGATTGCCTGCGACTCCTCTCCCTCAAACCTGACCAACTTCACACCCCGATTCATAGCTCAGGTCCCATGTGCGCCTACCCGGCGCCCGGGTGCTCACATTGCCCCGGGCCACCCTTCCCCGAGTGCAAAAAGCGTTCCAGTGCCTCGCGGCACGGCCTGTTGGCCCATATCTCCTTACGTATCAAGCACTTAAGTCAAACAATCGAAATTTCAGTCACGAACCTGTCTATGCAGAACTGGATCAATAACTGAGCACAGGATCAATAATTGTGCCACAACGGATGCGCAGGCATTTTCCCGAATCACTGCTGGTTTGCGATATGTTGCCGGCCGCCTGAGCGGGCCTGGAATGCTGGCTGTTGAACCAGCGAGATGGGCCGGCTACGAGCTTATGCCGTATTCCCGGAGGCGAATGCGAAGTGTGGTTCGGCTGAGTCCAAGCTTGGCGGCGAGGGTCCGCTGGCTCATGCCGTCGGAAAGCGCACGGGAAATGATGATCCGCTCGATCAATCGATGGAGTTCTTCTCTGGCGCCGGCTGACTCTTCCGCCGTCTTATAGTACCGTTCCAAGAGCATCTGGAGGTCGCCCTGTAAACCGTCAGGACTGGCCGGACCCCAATGGGCAGGTCCATCTGGTGCGCCATCGAGGATCTCCGCGGGCAGCAGGCTTATCGACAGCGTATTGCCGGGACTCATCACAACGGCATGCTCAATGCAGTTCTCCAACTCACGCACGTTGCCGGGCCACGAGTACGCCAGGAGATGATCCAGAACCTCACGAGAGATCTTCGTCACGGTTTTGTTGTTCTCACGGTTGTATTTTTCGAGGAAGTGGTCCACCAGCATGGGAATATCTTCACGCCGCTCGCGAAGCGGAGGCAGATGGATCGGCACAACGTTCAGCCTGTAGTAAAGGTCCTGGCGGAACCGCCCCTGCTGAATGGCCTGTTTCAGATTCGTGTTCGTGGCGGCCACTACGCGTACGTCCGCGCGAATCGTCCGCGCGCCGCCGACCGGCTCGAACTCGCCCTCCTGCAGGACCCGCAGAACCTTCACTTGAAGGCGCGGACTCATCTCCGAGACCTCATCCAGAAAAAGCGTTCCCTGGTCGGCCAGCTCGAACCGCCCCTTGCGATTCTGGACGGCGCCGGTGAACGCACCCTTGACGTGGCCGAACAGCTCCGATTCGAGCAGCGTCTCCGGCAAGGCCCCGCAATTGACTTTGACGAGAGGCCCCTGAGAGCGAGGACTGTTGTAGTGGATTACATTGGCTACCAGCTCTTTGCCCGTGCCGGTCTCGCCGTTGATGAGAATGGGCGCGTTCGACTTTGCCGCCGTGGCGGCGGTGGCTAGGACCTGCTGGATCGCTTTGCTCTGGCCGATGAGGTTCTCGAGACGATAGCGGCTGTGCAGCTCGCGGATCATCTGCTCGTCCCGGACGAGGATTTCCTCTTTCTCGACTTGAAGCAGGCGATTGATCTTGAGCACCTGTGAAGCCAGGGAGGCCACGATGGACAGCAGCCTCAAGTCTTTGTCGAGAGTCGATTCCACCGCGAAGGGCCGGTCCACGCTCAGCGCGCCGACGGTCTCGTTATCGACCTTGAGCGGCACACAAATGAACGCGATTGGCCAGGCGGGATCCACCTGCCTTGCAGTAGTCCGGTTGAGGAACCGCGCATCCTTATGGATATCCGGCACGACTTCAGGCAGTCCGGTCTTGACCACGTGGCCCGTAATACCCTCGCCCACATCGTATTCGCCCCGTGCCCGCTCGGCGCTGGAGAGCCCGTGGGCCGCGACGATCCGGAGCTTGCTCGTCGTCCGGTCGAGAAGCACGACGGTGCCCCGTATCATGCCCAGCTCGCTGGCCAGCACAGTCATGATCTGCTCGAAGAAGGAGTTCGGGGCCAGGGCGGTGCTCAGGACTTCGCCCATCCGTGTCAAGAGACTCAACTCACGGTCCTCGCGCGACTCGGCGGCAATTGCAAGCTTGCCATCGACGACCCGGAACCACTGGGGCACCCCGATTGCAGTGCTGCGCCGGTTGGTGGCCTTTCGCAGAGTCAACGTGCGGATCCCTCGGGAGATGCCGATCTCCAGCACCACTTGCGTGATGTGCCGGACTTTGGCAAGAAACCGCGAAGAGTGGGCCTCCGTCTCCAACAGCCAGTATGCGACCGTGCGGAGGTCGAAGAGCCGCGGGCAAATGTGCCCGAAGAACCGAAGCACGATATCCTCATCGCCCCAGAGATCGAGCATGCCGGTGAGGCTGTCAAATACGTACCACGCGCTGGTCCCCTCTGCGGCCGTCACAGCGGTCAGGGCCCGCTCCAGCTCCGCCGGATCGGAGGGATTGCCCACCTGGACCACCGAGCTGCGCATTGGCTCGCCGGACTCGTAGAAGTCAAGAAACACCTTGTCGTTATTGCCTTTTCCCGACGAGAAGCAGTCGATCAGACGGAAGGCGCCCTGCGGCACGAGCTCCCCATACGTGCGACAGATCGTCTGAGGCGAGCGATTGAAACTCACGTAGATGACGAGCGATCCCCTTGTCTCACTGGCGGCCAGGAAACTCGATATGAACTTATCCACCGGCGCGCCCGAGTCCACCTCCCAGACGATATTGTCGCCCGGCAGAATACCGCCCACAAGGTGGTCGATTTCCTGAATCCCAGATGTCAATCCCGGCTCACTCAACGCATGACCTCGAAATCATCACATGCGGTTCGTACCATTGTCATCAGCGTGCGCTTCAGACAAGCACGTTCAAAACGACCCAGAGATCGAGCGAGAACGATCCTGAGCGACGCGGTTTCATCCTACCACACCTGCCTTCCCATCGGGTGAAAAAATCGTGGGACGCCAGGTCTGTAACGATGGTCAGAGCATCATAAAGCTCAAGCATCGCTTCCACCGTGGAACCGCTCATAGTCAGCCATCGTGTTCAGGTTGGCGAACCAGCTTTGATCGTCGAGATCCATGAAGCGCACTCTGCAGGAATCGTAGACGTGGCTGATCCGGCGGCCGCCCGATTCGAGGACCTCGTTCATGGACCCGCGAATGCTCCTGCGGTATACGGCAAACAAAGGTTGCTTGTTCCCATCCCCAGTGACCGGAACGACGATGTCGGCTTTCTCGGCTTCGGCGAGCATTCGTCTGACGACGGGCAATCGGATCCGTGGAACATCACAGCCTACGATCAGGTTGAGCTCGCTATTGGAGGCTTCCAGGGCCGAGGCGACCGCCATCAGCGGCCCCTGGTCGGGAACCCTGTCGGGAATGATATCCAGGCCCAGGAAGGAGAACTTCTTTGTGTCGTTGGCGCTAATGAGGACCCTGGCAAACGTGCCGCGGAGCTGCCGGCAGATGTGCTCGATCATCGGTCGGCCGTCGATCGGGAGCATGCTCTTGTCTGTGCCCATTCGCCGGCTGTGTCCTCCGGCCAGCACGATGGCGGTCGCGTCCTCCGTCAGCAGCCATCGGGTCCCCGCAAGCTGAATGCGTCCGAGATCGAGATCGAAGCGGCTCCCGTCAGAGAGCACGTTCCTGTCGGCATGCTGTCTCACCTGTTGTGCAGAACGCTTCCAGGACCTGCGATCCGCGCGATCGACGATGAGGAACAGCCCCGGTTCCACCACTTGCCGCAACGAGTTCGATTCACAGATCAAAACAGTGTCACGGCCCACCGCTTCGAGCACGGCGGTCAAGCCTTGACACAAGTGCGTGCGCATGACGCGGAGCCAGTACACCTTGTCGGCGCCGGCCACCAGCAGCCTCCCGGTGTCTTTCCTTGAATGACGATCCGTTTCCTCCGTGATCCTATACTCCGCGTCCATTGACGAGCAGACGCCGCAGCCCAGCCCGCCTCGGGGACATGATCCATCTTTACCCTCGATTGCCGTTACTTTGACGCCGACGATCCGATGATTGCCGCCGAATCTTCGAAGCAGCGCGCACGCCAGCTCGGTCTTACCGACGTTGGACCCGGAGGAGCCGATCATCAGCATGTTCTCAAGCCGAATCATCCTGTCCCTCGTGCGGCTCGGTTATCCCTCAGCAAACAGATGACCTCGTGGACGGATTCCGGGGCAGTGGCATCAAGGACCTTGCCGGGGACATCTGCATACACGTCCCGGACCGCATCGGCTAGTTCCCGGCGCACGACGACGACAACGGGCGCCTCGCCGGCATGGACCAGCAAATCGACGGCTCGGCGCCAGCCCCGGGAGGCAAGCTCCAGCGGACCGAACTCATCCACGATGACAAGGTCCGCCCCGTCGGTCGTAGTCACATCGAGCGCGTGGGCGCCAAGTCTCAGCCCCTCTTCAGTGAAGTGGAACGGCCCGACGTCGCCCGGATTATCTCGTCGCACGGCCAGCGGGGACCGGGCCTCACTTCCCAGGTCCAGTGCATCGAATCCGACCAGATGCCCGTCCCGATAGACGGAAGGCGCTAGAAGTCCGGCCACACGGAAGCCGCAGTGCCTCGCCATGCGAGCAAGTCCGGCGGCCCCGGTGGTCTTGCCGCAGTGCCTCGGCCCCGTCCACAGAAAGAGCATCATGTGGAACACCTATAGGATAGAAGGGTAGCTCCGCAGGCACGTGACGACCGCAAACGCCCATAACCCCAGGGTCAAGGCGGAGATGCTCCCAGGGATCGGGGATCGGAGCAGCCCAAAGGGCATAGCGGACCGTGACTTCAACCTCTCGCCTATCCGGGCAACCAGAGGGACGGTGCAGGCGCAAGCCAGTGCAGCCATGCTGCCTCCGATGAAGATGTGGCGAAGCACTTGAGTGAGCCCGCCCTGTACCCAGTGGTCGTACCGGAACAGGTAGGTGATCATCACGGCGAATGCCGCATAGCTGAGGTAAGTTGTCGCCGCCGCTGCAAGGGACTTCAGTCGGATCTTCAGCACGTCAAACATGAGATCGTAGCAGGCCCCGGTAATGAGGACTCCCAGCAAATGACACCCGAAGAACGGCGAGTTCAGGAGCTTGTAGAGCATGGCACAGGCAGCGATAAGCGTGGCGGTGCCTCTCTGCGGAAAATACGATCTCGCGATGGTCAGGACCGCCAGACCTACGACCGTCAACGGCACGGATGCATAGGGCACGTTCGAGGCATAGAGAGCGTCGCCCAGCACGGCTTCGGATATGCCCCACACGCCCCCGAAGAACAATACTCCCAGAATGTATTCTCTCTTCATGTCCGGTCTCCTTAGATATCCAGATCGTCCCCATTCACGATACCATCGCCATTCACGTCGGCCTGTTGCCACGCCGCGTTGAACAGATCGAAATCGGTTGAATCCACCTTTCCATCCTGGTTCAGATCGCCCACCGGGAGCAAAGACGGCGCGAGCAACTGCTCGGTGAACAGCTTGGAATCCCAAAGATCGACGTCGCCGTCCTGGTCCAGGTCTGCCGGGCAAAGCCCCGCCACACTGTCTTCGCTCAGCGTCAGGAGCTGATAGTAATCGAAACCTTCTCCCAGGTTCGTGTATTGCTCGAGGACGCCGGTCACTGCTCGAAAGCGCCGGCCCGTCTCAATCACGGGCAGGTACAGATCGGGTTTTTGACGATTCCGGTTCGCATAGTCGCTCGCCCAGCAAAGGGCGCCTGTATCGTTCGGCTCGCGGAACGACTGGAGCTCGTAGTTGTCCTGTGCCTTGCCCAAGCCCCGCTCGACCACGGTCACATCTCGAATCTGCAGGAGCATGGACTCCAGCCTCTCCGCCCGGTGATCGGCCACGACCCACGCATCTTCCAGAGGCAGGTACTCGGGCGCTTTGATCTCATTCACGTCTACAACGAGCGGCCGGGGGAGGCTATGGCCATGACTCACGACCCTGAGCACCGGCTGAGAACCATCGGGATTCTTGTCCCAGTATTGCAGGAACGTCGTCCCGCGGTACTCCTCGACGAAGGTCTGCTGGATTTCGACCCAGTCCCCGACGCTCACGCTCGCGAAGGCGTCGCTGACCCAGCCCTTGACCTGAATGGCGCCCCAGCCGTCGAGGGCATTGGGATCCTGCAGGAACAGCCGGGGACGCCCGCCGGCCACCTTGACGACCGCAATGCCCCCGGAACAATCGACGACCTGCCCATTGTGCGGGCTGGCCCCGTCGGGGGAATCGGTGTACTGAATCTCAGGAATGGTCAGAACACCACCTTCCGCGACAGCAGAAAGCACGCACCCGAGACAAACGATCGAGACGCCAATTCTCATACTTGTCTTGCTCTTGTTCACCATCACTGCAATCCTCCAAATCGTAAATCCTCAGTACGGATACCAGTCCGGATCGTCCCTGGGCGGCGCCTCGAAATCGGGGGTCGCCGGCCACTCGGCTTTCCAGACCGTCTGTTTCCATGCGACATGGTAGTCACAGTAGAGAATGAAGCCGCCGAGCGTTCCTCCGGGCTTGGCGTGGTGGGCGCTGAAGGCCTTTGGGTAGCTCCCACAGTTGCGGCCCGCCGACCGATTGAGTTCATTGCCGCCATATCCCTTGGCGGGGTCCAGCAACTGATCGAACAGCAGGATCACGCGCCCGGGCGTTCTGATCCTCGCCGTATCCAGGAAACTGGGCATATTGTTGCCGCCCGGCTGACCATAGGGGGCCCAGCAGTTGGCGTCCAGCTCCAGACAGGAATTCATGGCATACGAGAAGAACCCGTTTCGCAGCGGTTTGTACGAGTACAGCGACTCGGGCGCCAGACGCGCCGAGGGGCACTGAAATACGGTTTTGACGCCGGGATAGGCGCCCCGGGTATGCTCGCGCCAAGGCTTCTCGTCCATCAGGGGCGCCAGGACATCCACCCAGCCGAACCAGTAGTCGGCTCTCCCTTCGGGGGTGAATGGTGCTTCATCCCCGGAACGGTCCCTTCCGTCGGTGTGCGGATAGTACCCCGAGTTCTCTGCGGCGTATGCGGCAAAGGCCAGGCCCCATTGGTGCAGACGGTTCTGGCAGACGGCCTGCCTGGCAAGCGCCCTGGCCCGGCCCATTGCCGGCAGGGCAAGGGCCATGAGCAGCGCCACAATCGAGATCACGACAAGCAACTCGATGAGACTGAACCCTCGCCGGCGCCCTGAGGGCGGCGGGGCAAGCCCCACCCTGCGGGCCGGCCGGCGCTGTGAGCAGACCTCTGTCGAGAGCGTTCTCATCTATCCAACCTCGCTGGAGAACTTCTCAAAGGACGCCTGCACCGCGGCCTCGACGTCCCTGCGAAAGCGACTATACGCCCGGAGCCATCGTTTCCCTTGCTCGGTGAGCACGGTCCGTCCGCCCAAGCGACCGCCGCGGTGCTGTTCGATCAGGACGACGCCCAAGGCCGTCTGAGCTTTCTTCAGATCACCCCACGCCTTGCGATAGCTGATGTGAAGCGCATCGCTGGCGGCGCGTAGCGATCCGGTCGTCTCAATGCGTTCCAGGAGCCGGCACTTGCCGCCCCCAAACACGCCATCAACGTCTTCGCTATTGAGCCACAGCTTGATTCTTGGCCTCAGCTTGTCCACCGTCGTCATGTGTCACCCTACGAGAAACAACCCAACTGGCAACCGCCCAGACGGATGTTCTGCTGATTGCAGACGCGTCCGATCCGGACCGGCTTGACGCCGAGTTCGGCCGCGAGGCCCAAGGCCTGGGCGCACGTCAAAGTCCGGCGACCGTTCATCTCCTTGGACCGCTCGATGACCGCTTTGGTCAGTTCCTCTTGCGACTTCATCAATGCTCCTTCGCCATTTCACTCGCGTTATGTCGAGACCGACATAACGATCCTTATAACCAACTTGTAGTTTACCACGAATTCGACGGCGTGTGTGCACGCCCGTTACATCTTGAGCAGCATCTTGTAAGACTTCAGTACCTGTTTCGCCTTGTCGAGCGTCATCTCCGGGATGCCCAACAAGACTTCCATCCGCTCGCCGTCGGTCATCAGGACCATCTTCTGCAACATATCCTTCGTCAGGTATTGGCCGTAGTCGAAGATCGTCAGAGAGGCCTGAATTCTCTCAATCTCGCCTTCGGGGACATTGTAACTCCGTACATGCCGCTGAAGCAGCACCGACCGGTGCTCCTCGTCCAGAGGCATGCCGGCAAACCTTCTTTCCGTATGACAGCGAGTGCATTGTCCCTGAGAAACCAGATCGATCGAAGGCGCCGCCATGGCGATCAGGTCGGACTTGGTCGCCACCGCTCCCAGCGTCTCCACTCGCTGGTTCAGAGCGAAGACCATATTGCAGACGAACACCATCAGAACCGTGTTAACCACCAGAAGGCCGCCGATCATCACTTTCAAGAATGTGCCGTTCATAGTCTATCACTTTCTGAACCTGGGTGATCTTTCATTCCTCACGTACGATCAGGCAGTTTCCCGGCCCGCGGTCTTCTCGTAAACCGGGAAATTCCGTACGATATAGCGAAAGGCCAGCAATCCGCCCGCGACCACACCCAGCGAGATCAAGTACTCCGACACGGCGGGGCTGTAACTCTGCCAGGTGTGAGCCTGGATGCCAATGACACTGACGTTCAGCCGATGGATGAGTACCCCTGCCACGGTAAGGAGGCTGCCCCAGAACAGACCTCTTTCCGTACGAGCGACCTCCGGCGTGGCAAGAAGCGCCAACGGTAGAGCCGATCCGATGGCCAGTTCCGCCCAGAACATCACCGCCTGCGGATTCAACGTGAAGGCACTGAAAACTGCTCCGCGGACCGCCACGTCCACGACCCGCACCACCAGGTAAACCGAAATCAGAATCGGTATCGCCTTGGCCAGACCCGACAGAAGCTCCAACTCGGGTTCGCGGCGGAAGAGCCGGGCGCTGACGATCCCCTCGAAGACCACCATCGCCGGGCCCACCATAATCGCCGAGAGCAGAAACTCGATCGGCAACAGGGGCGTATGCCACAAGGCACTGAGCTTGTGGGGGACGATCAAAAACAGGGAACCGAGGCTCGATTGATGCAGGCAGCTCAACAGGACCCCGGCCATAATCAGCAATATAGGCACCGGCCGGCTGCGCGGGACCGCGCCGGTCGCTTGCAGCAGCTCGAACAACGCGGTGATGATCAGAATCGCCGCAGCCCAGCGGACGCTGCTCGTCATCGCATAGGTGAACAACGTGATCAAGACGATCACCGCCAGCGGGGTGAATGTCTCCCACAACCGCAGCAGATCCTGCCGCTTGAACCTTTCCAGAACACTGGGAAGGAATTCGAATACGAGGATGGTCGAGTAAGTCGCTACGCACCAACCGACTTCGAACATCACGCTTTCGTGCTGCCAATTCCAGGGCAGAAACATCCGCCACATCACGATCCCGCGACCCAAGTCGATGAACAAGGCGATCACGAAGAAGATGTATCCCAGCAGCGCCGTGAGAATCGCCGGTCGAGCGAGCGGGTGATATTTCTTGTTGCCCCAGATGTAAATGGCTGCCGTCAGAGTGAAACCGCCGGCCGCGAGGGCGATACCCGTCAGAATATCGAAGCCGATCCAGAACCCCCACGGATAGGAATCGTTGAGGTTGGTGGTGGAACCCAGTCCAAACAGGAATCGTTTGAGCGTCAGTACCACTCCGACAATGAGCAGGACCCACAGCACGAATTGACCCAGTAACCGGGGTTTTCCTTCTGCAATGAAGGTATCACTCATGGCCGCTGCCCTCACTTTCTTTGGCCTCGGATTCGATCTTTCTTCGCCTGGCGCTATAAACACCGATCATGCCCAGCGACAGGCCGACAATGACATACGGCGGTGCCTTCATGGCCCGACTGGTGTTGACGGCCAACGGCTCGTCAGGCAGATTCGTCGGATAGTGCAACTGCTCGAACGGCACGCTCGACAGGTGCAAAACACACGTACCGCCCACCTCGTGCTCCCCATAGATGTGTTGATAGTACTTGCCGGGATTCTCTTCGAGCCGCCGGTGCGCTTCGGCCAGCAACTCGTCCCTTTCCCCCCAGACGATCGCATCGGTCGGGCACGTCTTGGAGCAGGCCGGCTCGGTGAAGCCGTCTTTGCCCTCCTTGAGCCGATCGAAGCACATCGTACATTTGCGAATCTTGGGCCAGGCCTTGTCCCATTCGAACTTGGGGATATGGAACGGACAGGCCAGCATGCAGTAGCGACAGCCGATGCATCGCTCCGTGTGCCAGATGACCGGACCCGCTCTGGTTTTCTCCAGCGCCTGGACGGGACACGACACCACGCAGGCGGGCCATTTGTCCCGATCCTCGGCGTCGAGGCCGCAGTGCATGCACTGCTGCTTGCCGAACACCCACTGGAGACGGCCGCCCACCTCGACCTCATTGAACGTCAACAATGTCCAGGTTTTGGCCGAAAGATCGCAGGGATTCTGATATCCTCGATTGGCAAACTCCGGCGCCGTTTCCTTCTGGGCGGGAAGAAAACTGGTCTCCTCGCCTTCCAGGCCGTTCCATTGCTTGCAGGCCACCTGGCAGCCCCGACAACCAAGGCAGCGGGTGGAATCGATCAACATTGCTTTCATGGAATAGGTCTCCTTCCTGGTCACGCTTTCACGACATCACACAGGAACGTTTTATATTCCGGGATCGTGGTGTTGGCGTCGCCGATATGGGAAGTCAGGACGTTGGCGCAGCCTTCGATGTCCTCTCCCAGCCGCTTGCGGCGATTCTCCGCATCCAGGCCGGCGTAGCCGAAATGCCAGGGAATGGCGATGTGATCGATGATCTTGCCGCCGCACCGGAAGGTCTGGAACCTTCCCGTCACCAGAGCCCAGGCCTTCATCTCGCCACGCTTGCTCTTGACGATCACCAGATCACCGCTTTCGATGCCTTTGCGGCGGGCCAGGTGCTTGCTGATTTGCACCCACGGATCCGGGAAAAGCTCCACCAGCCAGGGCAGATTCCGCGTCATGGCGCCCGCCTGCCAGTGCTCGGACAAGCGAAAGGTGGTGGCCACGATGGGAAACTCCTCCGGCGTTCCTCTTTCCTGCGGCCGCCAGACCGTCGCGACCGGATTGAAGTCCCATCCTTTCTCTTTGTGACGACCCAGCAGTTGCAGTTTGCTGAGCGTGATGGGACTTTCCCAGGGCTCGTAGTGTTCGGGGAAGGGCCCATCCATCGGACTGGTCGAGAGTAAGGCGCCGTGTCCATCGGGCCTCATGATAAAGGAATATCGCGAGGCTTTATTGGGTGTGCCGTCGAGATTCTCCAGCGGCGGCCAGGCGCCGTCCGGAACGTCACCGACCCATTTGCCGGCGTCCCAATCGTACTTGACCACGTAGCGGCCTGGATTGTAGGGGCTGCCTTTAGCGTCACAACTGGCCCGATTGTACAGGACGCGGCGATTCACCGGCCAGCACCAGGCCCAGTTCGTGTGCAACCCGACCACCCGGCCCGCGCCGCAGACAGTGTCGTATTCCGGTGTTGCCGGATCCGGGTCGGGGGTTCGTTTGGCCATCCGGTTGACCAGTTTCCTGCCGCTGTGTTCGATTACCTGAATGCCTTTTCGGAACGCCTCGGGCTCGTGTTCCAGTTCCACGAAACTGCCGCAGTAAATCCAGCAGCCGCAGCAGGTGGTTCCGTCGGCCTGGAGATTGGCGAACGTGGGAATCTGAGGGCCGGCCTGACTGTCGCTGACCCATTGGTAACCGTTGATTTCCATCGCCACCTTCCGGACGTCCGGATCCTCGTGCTTCGGATCTGGATGATCATACTCCCAGTGCAGATGGACAATCGGCTCCGGGAATACTCCGCCGTCGGCGTATAGCTCTTTGAGTTTCTTCACCAACTGGTCCAGCATGTAGGCATCGCTGCGGGAGTCGCCCAGCGGAGGAACTGCTTGGTAGCGCCACTGGACCCAGCGGCCGGAGTTGGCGACGCTGCCTTCCTTTTCCACCGAGCTGCAGGCCGGCAGCAGAAACACCTCGGTGTTGATCTTCCGCGGATCGACGCCGGGCCGTTTCCAGAAACAGGCCGTCTCGGTCTCCCACAGGTCCGCCGCAACCAGCCAATCCAGCTTCTCCAGGGCCCGCCGTTCCAAATTGGAATTGGGCCCTCCCACCGCAGGATTCTGGCCCAGAATCAACAACCCTTTGATGGTGCCGGCATCCATCGCTTCGAACAAGCCGATATGTGAATAGTTGCCGCTGCGCTTGGGAACGTAGTTGAAGCAGAACCCGCCCGCCTGGTCTTTGGTGGCATGATCGCCCCACCAGGCCTTCAGCAGGCTAACGATGTATTTCGGGTAATTGCCCCACCAGTTGGCCGAGAGCGGGTCCTTGGTCGTGGGAGCGCTGCTCTTGATATAGGCGTCCAAATCCGTATCGGCCGGCACCGGCGACTTCAGATAACCCGGCAGGATGTGGTACAACAGGGCGTGATCGGTGGACCCCTGCACGTTGCTTTCGCCGCGCAGGGCGTTGATTCCGCCGCCGGCCAGACCCACGTTGCCCAGGATCATCTGCAGAATGGCATAAGAGCGGATGTTCTGCGTGGCGCTGGTATGCTGCGTCGTGCCCATCGCATATAACCACGTGCCCGACCGGGTGGGCAGGTACGTGCTCGTGTAGATGTCGCAGATTCGGCGGTAGTCTTCCACCGGAGTGCCGGTGATATCGCAAACAGTCTCGACGTCGTACCGCGAGAAATGCTTCTTCAGCAGTTGGAGCACGCAGCGCGGATGTTGCAGCGTCTTGTCGCGTTTGGGGATGCCATCCGCATCCAGCTCGTAGCCCCAGGAGGCGATATCATAGGAACCGCCCCGGTTCTCCGGATGGGGCTGATACCCACTGAACAGACCGGTCTCCGGGTCGAAATTGAAATCTTCTCTGATGATGAACGAAGCATTGGTATGGGTGAGCAGGTAATCCTGCTGGACGCGATTGTTCTGCAAAGCGAAGTTGATCATCCCGCCGACAAAGGCGATATCCGTACCGCTGCGGAACTGGGCGTAATGGTCCGAGAAAGAGCTGGTCCGGGTGTACCGCGGATCGGCGGAGAGGATGATGGCGCCCGCCTTCTTTCGCGTGCCGCGTTTGATGGGCCGTCCGTCCGTCCACGGAATCCCCTCCTGAGCCCGCTGGATCCAGCGCGAGGCGATCGGATGGCATGCGGCGGTGTTGGAGCCCATCACCATCACCACGTCGGCGTTGACCATGTCGACGAAATGGTTGGTCATGGCCCCGCGGCCGAACGACGCTGCCAACCCCGCCACCGTCGAGCTGTGGCAGACGCGGGCCTGGTGCTCCAGGTACGTCACGCCCAGCATCCGGGCAAACTTGGAATACAGGTAGCACTCCTCGCTGTCCAGCGCCGCTCCACCCAGACAGGCCAGCCCGTTGGCCCGGTTGATCAGCTTCCCGTTTTCTTCCTTCTGGAAGGTCTCATCCCGGGTTTTCTTGACCAATCCGGCGATTCGAGCTATGGCATCGTCCCAGGAGATCTCCTCCCAGCCCGTGGCTCCGGGCGCGCGGTGCCTGACTTTGGTCAAACGCCGCGGGTTGTTGGCCACCTGGTATAACGCCGCCCCTTTGCTGCACAGGGTGCCTTGGTTCACCGGATGCTCGGGATCTCCTTCCGTATTGACCACCTTGCCGTCCCGAGCCGACACCACGAGACCGCAACCACAGCCGCAATAGGGACAGATCGTCGTGGTCTCGACGGTGCGCTGAGTCTTGAATTCCGGCGGGGCGGCCTGGGCTCGCCGGGGTGTGCCCAGCAGAAAACCCAGCGATGCGCCGATTCCCGCACCGGCGCCCGCCAGAAGACCTCGCCGCGTCATCGCCATCTTGATGACCTCCTTTCGCATGAGTCAAAAACTGTCAATCGAGAAACCTCTCGGACTAACTTTCCTGAACCCTGCAACTTCCACCAATTTGCCAACACGCCGCGGCAGGCTGCTCACAACGAGCCAGCCACACCGGTTCGGCGATATAACCTTCTCTCAGAGCGATAGGATCAAGCATAACAGCCGAGAAATAGTCCAGGTCATAATCCCAATCGTCCTTACCTGATTCCTCCGGGCACACGCTCGTCTTGAGGTATCTTTTGCACTTGTCACAGACATAAATGCGATAGGAAGCGAATTCATTGACGGTGAGATAACCCAGTTGGTCCGCCGATAGGTTCTTGCAGAAAGGGCAGCCGATTCGCGGAAAAGACCAGAAGGTATTGCAGCAACAGCACCAGAGCCGCCGATGCCCCGGCGAGCCGATCAATCTCCCCAAGACCGGACTATGGCCGCAAACCGGACAATAGCCCTCTTGCCAAAAAGCGGTCTGAGTCTCATCCCAAAGGCGCCGGGCGGCCTGTTGGCGGAACGGACGGGCCAGGTAGATCGAGAAAAACTGCAGGGCGTCAATATCGACGGAAAACTGCCGAGCCCAAACCTGTATGAGACCCCAGCGATGCTGAAGAGTCGCCTCCAGTAACTCGGATGCCGCTATACCCCCGGCGCGATACCCTTGCTCGAGTTTCTCCCAGTCTTCGGCTTTCTCGGCCAGATGCTCCCGGAATATCCTTACGATTGATTCAAAGACACTTTGAGCGGCGACATTCTTGATTTGAATATGCCCCGGACTCAGGAGGGGCTTGCCCTGTCTCAGCGTTTCTTGCATTGTGTCGCTATCTCGTTCGATGGGAAGACAATCGAACGATTCCTCATCTGAAACCATCGCCGTCACCGTCCGCATCGCTTCAGATAATTCACGGGCGGGTCTCAGAACATCTTCTTGCTCTATAGCTGACATATAGCCTTCTATTAACGTCGATTCCAACAAAGCCAGGTTGAATGAACCAGTTTTGTCGCATCCTCCACCGTTACCTTCGGTGGCCCGGCAGATAGTACGGCAAGCGAGCCAGATCCATAGCGATATCGATCGTGATCACCTTGACTCCCCGCGGAACGGCAATGCGCCGAGGGGAGAAATTCAAGATGCCTTTGATACCGGTTCTCACGAGCGCGTCTGTCACGTCCTGGGAAGCGGGTCCCGGCACGGCGATGATTCCCAGACGGATGCCTCGTGCGTTTAGAAGCCCCAGCCCGGCAATGTCCTCGATGAGCACGCCGGCCTTTCTTCGGCCAATCTTGCGCCGATCGATGTCGAAGGCCGCCGCAATCTCGAATCCGTAGGTTCGGAACCCGGGAAATGCCAGAAGCGCCGATCCGAGATTGCCGATCCCGACCAGGGCGGCTTTATGCCCCGTATCGAGGCGCAGGATCTCGTTGACCCGGCTGATAAGACTACTGAGATCGTAGCCCACCCCCGGCGTGCCGAAGTCGCCAAAGTAGGAGAAGTCCTTGCGGATTTGCCACGGTTCGACCCCGATCAGATCAGCGAGGTCCTTGCTGGACGCGCTCGCGACGCCGCATCGGGAGAGGTGCAGCGCTCCCCGAAGGTAAACCGGCAGGCGCCGGACTGTCTCATCCGGAATCTTGCGGTACCGCATAAGCCCTATTCCACGTGATTGTGTTCACATTCACAGACAGCTACCTTTACTCTATAGGCCCATCGCGCACAGTGTCAAGCATATTATATAATCCCGACGGACACCAGAATCAGAGCTAACCTCTGCTACAGCAATGATTTATGTCGCCGCAAAAAACTCTTTCGCGATCAAGTTTTTTTTGTATTGGCAGGCTGTTTCCACGATAAGCCGATAGAAAGCACGCCTTACGCGCATGACATTGGAGAGAGGACCGTGGTGAGTCGTCAGACCGGGTCAAGCCCGCAAGCGTGCGATAGGATAACGTAAGGCGGCGATCAGAAGACCTCTCCCCTGCCGGGCACGGCCGGCGACGTGTTCTGAGGACTCTCGATAGGCGAAATGAGTCCTTGATTTCCTTGGGGTGTTGCGGGACAATCTCTGCCGTGAGGAGCATTTCAGAAGGCAACGTTGGAGGTACGTGAAATGGCTCGATCTGCAGCGATCTTCCTGGTGCAGGTGATGACTGTCCCACTTGCGGCGGCGGGGCTGCCGCAGTTGGTGAGCGATGTGAAGTGGGTCCGCGCGGAGCACGAGTCCATGTACGGCACGATCAAAAGTGCCTGGGAAATCCAGGGCGACAAGTTCATCCTGAAGATCGCCGTGCCCGTGAACTCCACTGCGACCGTGTATGTCCACAGCGATCAGCAGAAGGCGGTCAAGGAGGGACCGGACTACATCCATACGACCGACCACGCCCGCTTCCCCCGCATCGAGGACAACTACGTCGTCTTCGAGGTCGAGTCGGGCACGTACGAATTCATCTCGCAACTGCCTCGCTGAAGGATATGCCATGAGAACGACGAGCATCCTCTACCTTGGACTTTCGATCCTTGCACTCGGCTCCGTTCAGTTGCACGCTGCCCCGAACGACGACTCGGCCCTGGGCATCGACCTTGCCGGGGTGACATACTGGTCCTCGGAGATCGTGTTCGTCGATCTGTTCAGACACTCGCAGACGTTCAAGAGCCAGGCCCCGGGCAAGGGCTATGACCAGGGCGGCCCGCTCGACCTGACAGAGACCGGCTGGGTCCGCTCGCTCCGCGGCGAGGGTCACTTCGCCGACTCGATCATCCTCAGCCGGCCGCCGCTCGGTTATCCCGCCGGCGTGTACACCTGCTTCTATGAGGGACAGGGCAAGGTTCTGTTCGCCTACCGCACCAAGATCATCGAGCAGAAGCCGGGGCACATTCGGGTCCAGGTCAACGCCGACCAGGACCTCCTGACTCTGCGCATCACCGAGACGAATCCCGCCGATCCCATCCGGAACATCCGCGTGATCCTGCCCGACTTCGAGGACACGTACAAGGACCAGCCCTTTCATCCGGAGTTCCTCAAGCGATGGGAGAAATTCAAGGTCCTGCGCTTCATGGACATGCAGCGGACCAACAACTCCGAGCAGGTGAACTGGTCTGACTGCGCGACGCCGGACATGCAGACGCAGGGCAGCGAGGCCGGCGTCGCTCTCGAATACCTTGTCCAACTGGCGAACACGCTCGACGCCGACCCGTGGTTCTGCATGCCGCACCTGGCGACGGACGACTACATCCGCCAATTCGCCAAGATGGTCAAGGCCCAGCTCGACCCCAACCTGAAGGTCTACATCGAGTACTCCAACGAGTGCTGGAACGGCATCTTCGCCCAGGCCCGTTATTGTCGCGACAAAGGCAAGGCGCTCGGCCTCAGCGACAATGATTTCCAGGCACAACTGCGCTACTACTCGAAACGATCCGTCGAAATCTTCAAAATCTGGCAAGAGGTCTTCGGCGGTACGGACCGCCTGGTCCGCGTCCTGGCGGCACAAAGTGCAAACCCCTGGACCAGCGGGCAGGTGATCGATTTCAAGGAAGCGTACAAGCACGCTGACGTGCTCGGCATCGCCCCCTACTTCGGCAATGCCCTCGGCGATCCGAAAAGGCAGAACGAGACCGCCCAGATGACCGTCGATCAGGTGCTCGACAAGTGCGCCGAGTACATCAAGGAAGGAAGCAAGACCATCGCCGAGCAGGCTCGCCTGGCCAGAGAATACGGGCTACGCCTAGTGACCTATGAGGCTGGCCAGCACCTCGTCGGCCACGGCGGGGCCGAGAGCAACAAGCCCCTGGAGGACCTCTTCCACGCCGCCAATCGCCACCCGCGAATGAAGGACCTCTACCTCGACTATCTCGCCGGCTGGAAACAAGATGGCGGCACGCTCGCGGTTATCTTCTCCTCCACGGGCACCTACTCGAAATGGGGCTCCTGGGGCCTGACGGAACACCACGGCCAGCCCCCCGCCGAAGCCCCCAAGTACCAGGCCGTCATCGAGTTCCTGGAGAGCAATCCCAAGTGGTGGTAAGGCGGTGTTAATAAATAATGGTAGCAAGTCAAACCGGGAGTTGGTATGATTCCTGGATATGAAGACCGTCACTCAGCTCCGGCGGAGATTCGCCTCTGTCTGGTCGCTCTTGGATGAGCGGACTCGGCGTCTCATGGCCGCCGGCGAAGCCCGAACCCTGGGTTATGGCGGCATCTCACAAGTTCGTCGCGCCTGCGGCCTGTCGCGCAAAGCCATCGCCCAAGGTATGCGGGAGATTGAGAAGGGGACGGCGGCGCCGGCGGGACGCATCCGGCGGGCGGGGGCGGGACGAAAGAAACTCATCACCCACGATCCCCGTTTGCCGGCCGCACTGGATCGCCTGATCGATCCGGAAACGCGCGGCGATCCGGAATCCCCGCTGCGCTGGATTTGCAGAAGCACGCGGACCTTGGCCGCGCAGTTGACCCGGCAAAAGCACCCGATCAGTCACGTGAAAGTCGCGCAACTGCTGAAGGAGCAAGGCTACAGCCTGCAGAGCAACCGCAAAACGCAAGAGGGCGAGGACCATCCCGACCGCGACGCGCAATTCCGCCATATCAACACGCAAGTCAAGCGGGCTTTGGCCAAGGGGATACCCGTCATCTCCGTGGACACCAAGAAGAAGGAACTGCTGGGAAACTACGACAACAGCGGCCGGCAATGGCGGTTCGCGAAGCAGCCCATCCAGGTGAATGGTCACGATTTTCCCAGTCCCGACGTCCCCCGCGCGTACCCTTACGGAATCTATGACGTGGACCGCAACACGGGATTCGTGAACGTGGGGACCCACCACGACACCGGTGCTTTCGCCGTCGCGTCCATTCGCGGCTGGTGGCGAGTCGAAGGCCGCACGCTGTATCCCAAGACGCGGGACTTGCCGATCACGGCCGATGGCGGCGGCGGCAATGGCTCGCGGTTGCGGCTGTGGAAACTGGAATTGCAGAAGCTGGCGGATGAGACGGGTCTGGCCATTGCCGTTTGCCATTTCCCGCCGGGAACGAGCAAGTGGAACAAGATCGAGCACCGCTTGTTCTCGTTCATCGCGTCGAATTGGCGCGGCGAACCGTTGCGCGACTACGAGACGATCGTGCAACTCATTGCGCGAACGACCACCGCCAAGGGGTTGAAAGGGACCTGCCGCCCGGACCGGCGAAAGTATCCGACGGGCCGCAAGGTGACAGATGAAGAAATGAAGCGTGTGAATCTGGAGCGCAGCACGTTTCATGGGGACTGGAATTATACGATCCGGCCTCAATCGACATAACCTGCTTGCTACCTTTATTTATTAACGGTGCCTTACGAGGAGGATTTCTTCGAAGAATATAGCCGCTCGCGAGCGGACTCGAGTGCACGAGAAGACCGTGGCGGAGTGAACACGAGGTTACGGGTGGCAGCAGCAAGCGCTGGCTCGCCGATGGTTTGCCAATCCGCCATCGGCAAAGCCTTCAGCCTTGCCGCTGCCACCCGGAGTTCAAACATCTGTGCTTTGGGGACTTGACGATCAGTAACTCACTCGGCTAACGGTGTGTAGTCACTGGGGATGTTGGGCTCGAAGGCGGCCGGATCCACAGCCTCTGCCCATTTGAATTCCATGAGCCACTGAACCGCCTGGCCATCGGCTGTGCCTTTGATCTCGATCCGGATGGGCAACTCCGTCTTCATATCCACCCACAGTCTGCCCACACCGTTCTGGAGCTTCTCGCCGTTGGTGGGCGGGTCAGTCACTTCAATCCCCTCGACTTCCACGTCGTCGATTACGGACCGGCCAAGCTCCTTGTACCCGTGAGCCAGAAAGCGATTGATGTAGTCTGCCGGGTCTTTGTACTCCTCTGGCAACTGGCCTCGCTGCTCCGGCGGCAGCAGCGACTTCGACCACTTCTTCTCGCCGGGGATCACGGTGACCAGCGTGTCTGATCCGGGGGCGACGTGCCATGAGACGACAGTCCCGTCGCCGGCGCCGATGTCCATGCGGAAGCCGTACCGTTCTGACAGGTAGAAGGTCCACTGGCCGGTAGGTACGGTTTTCGCGGTGTCGTCTCCGCCGACACCGATGGTCAGGCGGAACATGAAGGTGTCGATCTCGTCGATGTGGCTGGGTATTGCCGCCCAGGCCACACCGCCGGCATCCGGCACACTGATGATATTCAGGCCGAGCAGCCCGGCGAAAACCACCGCCGCCGCTGCCGCCAACTTCACAATTGGATGAGCCATAATCGTTCTCCGTAGTACGGGATGTGTGTCTTTCTGTTTGTCGGCCAGCGCCCTATCAATATCGGCGTGGACACGCTTGTCGAGGCTGTCGCTGGCCCTCAGGTGCAACTGCTTAACATGTCGATCGATATCACGTGCTGATCTCATTTGTCTGCCTCAGAATCAAGCAGGGATCGCAGTTTCTCTACCGCGTATCGGTACCGGCCCTGCACGGTATTGATAGAGACACCCTGGGCTTCGGCAATCGCCGCGAATCGCATTCCACTGTGCGAGCGCAGAAGCAAAACCTCTCGCTGCTCGTACGGCAGTTGCAGCAGCGCACTGCCCAGGCGGGCAAGCTGCTCACCGAAGATGGCGACTTGCTCCGGTGGCGGCGCATCACAGGCCGGGTCCGACATGTCCTCCAAAGCAGGCCCATGATGCCGCCGGGCGGCCTTGTTGACGTTGCGGGCGCGGTTCGCGACGCATGTCGCCAAGTAGCCTTTCAGACTGCCCGTCAGCTTGAATCGCCCGGCGGAATCGAGGAACAAGATGAACGCATCGTGCACGACATCCTCCGCTGAGCTTATGTCCATCAACAGCGCCGCCGCCAGGGTCACCAAATCGTCCTTGTACTTATCGTAGATGCGGTGAAGGACGCGTCTATCGCCGCGATTGAACCTCAGAATCAGATACCTGTCTTCCAGCATCGAACGGCCGCTCTCACAAGACAATCGACTGTCGTATATATAACAACGCAGGCATGCGCTTTCGTATATCAATCCGCTCTTTTTGTGTACAGGCCCGCCCATCGTGACGGGTAGAATCGCTCACAATCCTATGCATCAGAATCGTAGTCATTGGAAGGGTAAAGACGTGAAACCGATGATCTCTCTGGCGGCGTTTGTGGCAGTCATCTGCCAGTCTCTGGCGGCCCAGGAGCCTGTACGGCAAGAGAGCAACAACAGGCAGTTCGTCCCGGGGGAGGTCTGGCTCGATGCGAACGGCAAGCCGATTCAGGCCCATGGTGGCGGCATCCTGGTCCGGGACAACACCTATTACTGGTACGGCGAGGACCGCACGGTCCGCAACCAGACCGGCGTCTCCTGCTATAGCTCCACTGACCTGTACACCTGGAAGCATGAGGGCGTCGTATTCCCGCACGATGCCCTCCCGGCGGACATCCGCGACGCCTCCTTCTTTGAGCGGCCCAAGGTCATTTTCAACGCCAAGACCGGCAAGTACGTCATGTGGATGCATCTCGAGCAGCGAGGATACCATTTTGCACGGGCGGGCATCGCCGTGAGCGATCAGCCGGCCGGACCGTTCACCTTCCTGCATCACGCGCGACCCGTCCAATTCGACTTCGGCGCGAAGGCCGACGACCCCGACCGCCAGAAGGAATTCGGCGGCACCTATCGTGACATGAACCTGTTCGTAGACAACGATGGCAAGGCCTACGCGTTCTATGCCTCGGAAGGCAACTGGACGATGTACGTCGTGCGACTCAACGATGAGTACACGGGACCCGAGACGCCGATGGTCCAGGATAAGACATGGTCCCGAATCCTCGTCCGCAAGATGCGCGAGGCGCCGGCCCCATTCAAGTACGGGAATCGCTACTACCTGATCACGTCGGGTTGCACGGGCTGGACCCCGAACGCCGCCGACTACGCTGTGGCAGATAACATCCTCGGGCCATGGGAATCGAAGGGCAACCCGTGCACCGGTCCCGAAGCGGAGTTGACGTTTCGTTCGCAGAGCACGTGCGTGCTGCCGGCTTTGGGAAAACCGGGCGCCTTTATCTTCATGGCCGACCGTTGGATGCCGCGAAGGCTCTCCGATTCCCGCTACATCTGGCTGCCCCTCACAATCGGCTCGGACGGCGTTGTCACTGTCCCCTGGCTCGACAAATGGGACCTAAGCCACTTCGACAAGTAGTAACATGCCACGCCCTGCGGACGTCCGGAAGCGCCAGGTTTGTAGTGTGCCCGCAAGGGCATCAAGAGAAACGCCTTGCGGCGTCACTACAAACAGTTGCGCATGAAGAAGGCCGGGGGATGATCCCGGCCTTCTGCTGTGAGTGACCTTATCTGGACGCCCGCGCGATTCAGCGAGCGGATGCTCTGTCAGAATACCTCCTCGGGTTGAGGATCGGACCCGGGTTGAGGTCGGGGTTCAGGCCTGGGCTCAGGTCTCGGCGCCCGCCGGCTTCGCTCGGGGCGGCCGGGCTGCGAGGATTGCGACCGGATTCGAATCGAGCCCATGTTGGTCTTCAGCGAGACATTCCCTTCGCCCCCGCCGATGACGCCGGAGGCCCTGCTGCCCATGGAGAACGCATCCGGCTTCGCAACGTCCAGGGGCGCATCGCTCTGGATTGAGCCGAAGTCGGCCTTCGCCTGCACCTTGGCGGAGAAGCCATCAGGCACGATGAACTCGATCTCGCCGAAGTTGGCGTTCAACGTGACCTTGCCGCAGGTCTGGGCCGCGCGGATCGAGCCCATATTGCTCGCGGCTTGAACGGAACCATCGAGGTTATTCAGCCGGATATCGCCGAAGGCCTGGCTCACCTTGAGCTGCGCATCGTGAGGAACGACGATCTCCATCGTGACTGTCCGACTGGAATGATCCTGCTGCCTGTCATTCTCGGGCTTCGTCATGGTGACGCTGACCCCGTTTTCGGATGGCGTGATGACCGGCTTGGTCTGATCGACAATCCGCTGGGCCTCCTCCACGGTCTCGGCTCCGCCCTTGACCGCGACGATGAGCTTACAGTGGGGCTCGTTGCTGCCGCGAACGGAGATCGAGCCCATCTCATTCTTCACGTCGAGAACCTGTCCCGGGGTGAGCTCGATGATGTGGTCGGTCCGTGACACGACCTCTTCCTGGTTTTCAGGAGCGACCGGTAGCTCAGGCGGCGATGGCGGCAGCGGCGGCCCCGGCAGCTCTGGTGGCTCCGGTGGCTCCGGCACGGACGGCACTTCCATCTCAGGCATGTCCTCATCAAAGACATCCCGCACATCTACATTCACATTATACATAGACCTCTCACTGCCATACGCCGGCTCCATGTTCTCATACTTCATCTTCAGCTCTTTCTTCATAGGAGCCGGCGTCTTCATCGGGGGCATCGGAGGCATTTGGGGCATCGGCGGCATCGCAGGCATGGGACCCGGCTGGACAACGTCCGGCGATTCGCCTTCCGCGTTCGTCTGTCCATGCGTCAGGCTCTGAGCCCAGCCATGCACCTGCTTCTGCCAGTTCTCCATTTCCCGGCGCCACTGCTGCATCTGCTCGCTCTGCTCCCACCGCTTCAATTCCTCGCCCCAGGCCTTCATGTGATCCGCATGTTGCTGTTGCACCTTCGCCTGCATCTTCTGAGCCTCGGCGGCAGCTCGCTTCGCGCCATCCAGGGCTCTTTCGGTCTCGGCGAGGGCCCGTTCGCGTTCCTGCCCCTTGCGTTTGATCTGATCCGCGGACTCCGGCGCCTCACGCTCCAGGCGCGGCCAGTCCGGGGCCTCCCTCGGCGAGACCGTCGCATCGATCTCCTGTTCTGCTTCCACCCGTTCACGGCGCGGCCCGCCCCCGCGTCCATCCGCCGGCGGCCGACGCTCGCCAGCCAGGGCCCGAAGCTGCCTTTGCAGGTCCCGCTGCTGATTCGCCAACTCCTGGAGCTGCTTCTGCAGCGAGTCGAAGCCCTGCGACAATTCAGTCCCCTGCTGCTGATTGCTCTCTTGCGAAGACATCGCGTGGCGTCTCTCGGCCAGGGCCCGGAGCTGGTTTTGCAGTTCCTGTTGCTGGACCATCATCCGGTCGAGATGCTTCTGGACAGCCTTGAGTTCCTGTGATAGCTGGTCCTGGGATGGTTGGCTGCGTTCTTCGGTACTGACAGAAATCATCTCATCGTGTGTGACGTCTGTGATCTCATTGGACGCCGACTGGCGGGCCTGCGCCATGGGGAGCACGCAGGCGATCATCAGGGCGGCGATGGCGACAACGATTGCACGTTTCATGGTTCTATACCTCCAGGTTGGCTTTGTCAGCCAATTCAAACGGACAAGTAAACGGTTCGAGTTTTCAAACAGGCCGAGCAGGCCGAGGCCCGGCTCGACCGACGTGGTCAGCAGCCGCCGGGCCGTCTCCAGGAGCGTCCGGCGATACGCCGTCGTGCGCTCCCGAAGCAGGTTGGCGACCGTGGCGTCGCAGGACAGCTCGCGCAGATGGTGCATCTGCCGGCGCACAAGCCACAGCAGCGGATTGTACCAATAGGCGATCTGCAATAGCATGTAGAGGCTGTGCATGACCAGATCGCCCCGCTTGACGTGCGCCAGCTCGTGCAGGAGCATGTGCTCGGTGTCGCTCCGCGAGAGTTTGCTCAGGTACCCTTTGGGCACCAGCAGCACGGGGCGAACGGCCCCGAACACGGCGGGACTGGCAAGCCGCTTTGTCACCACGACCCGTGGAACACGCCGCAGCCCCAGGCGATTCGCGCAGTCGGCCATCTGATTGTAGAAGGATTGCGGCAGTGAAGCGGCTGCCGCCTGGTACCCATGGCGACCACAAAGCGAATGCAACCTGAGAAACAGCCATATTCCCAGAATCGAAGTGCCTGCAAGCCAGGTAAGCATAGCATAAACTTGCCATGTCAATTGCGGAGTGCGGAGTACGGATTGCGGAGTCGCTGAGAGAATTGAATCTGAGATCTCAAATTTGCCATCTGAAATCCCCACGCCTGCCGATTGCAGACTCATGATTTCATATCGCAGATCAGAATCGTGAGTCAAATCCGCAATCTGCAATCCGAAATCTGCAATCACGGCCGCGCTCTCAGCAGCCGCCGGCTTATCAGCGTTCATCAGGCGAAACGCCTGGCTGACGACCGGTCGGAGTTCCGGAACGATGCCGCTCGGCAGAGACAGGGTGGGCGGCAGGAGCAACTTGATCAGGATGAGCGACCACAGCGCGTATCGCAACTGCGGCCACGCCCATCTACGGATGAGCAAATCGACGCATCCGATCAGGAGTATCAGCAGGCCGGCCTGCCAGAACATGGCCGCCGACCAATCCCACCACAGGCGGGCGATCTGATTCAGTTGTTCCACCATGATCATTCTCCCCTATCTTCCGCTTCGCCTTCCAGGATCTTCCTGAGTTCCTTTTTCTCCTTGGCCGTGAGCTGTTTTTCCTCGGCCAGGAAGTGCACCAGCGGCCCGACGGCCCCGTCAAAGGCCTGATCCAGCAGAGACTTAAAGGCACTGAGCCGGGCCTTTTGCTGCGAGACTAGGGGCTCATACACGCTCGTATTGCCCTGCTTGACCTCGCCGACGGCGTCCTTCTCTGCCAGTCGGGTCAACATGGTCTTTATTGTGGTATAGGCCCAGTTGACCCCGGCCGGAAGCCGGTCCATGATCTGGCGCGCTGTAGCCGGGTGCTTCTGCCACAACGCATTCATGATCTGCCATTCTGCTTCTGTCAGCTTCATTCTACTATCCCTTCTACAATCGTAGAAGCCATTCTACTACATATGTCGAAGTAGGCAACGGAATGTTACACGAATTCCGAGAATTTTTTTCCAGCCGGAGCGATATGCCGATGGCGCAGAGATGATGTGCTTCTGTATCTTATGGATACGAAGATACTCATGACCCATCAGGGCCCCGAGTGTATCGTCGCCTGCTGACGTTATTCGGTTGGCACAGGCACATTCTCAAGGACAAACCGCACGTCCTGTGTATAGGGTTTCAAGGCCATCGTATGGCGGATGAAGGCCGCGCGGTCACAATCGGGACATTTACCACTGCCGATGATTCTCGTGTCGCTGGAGCTGCCGTAGCTACCGCCAATGGTTCTTGATCCACCGCTGTAACGCCATATGGCGTTGCCGTTCGCGTCCAGCACGTCGATTGCGGTCACAATGATTTCCGGAGGAGTTTGACCCGTCCATGTATAGGCACTGCTCCCCTGAGGTTCCGACGGCGGAGACGTCCTGTCTGTGGCATATAGATACAGGATTTTGTCGGGGTTGTACCTGGCTTTCAGCCGATAGTTGTGTTTCCCCTCGGACACGGTGGCCTGCTCCACGAGGACTTCCAGCCCCGGCGTCAATTCGACCCAGTCGCTGGTCGCCGCGAAAGGAATATCGACCGTGATGAACGTGTCACTGAGCAGTACAGACATCGTCCATTCGAGTCTGCTGAGCATCAACGGGAATGGCGCATTGGGTCTCATCAACATATCCACTGAAAAACTGTAGGGCTTAATGCTGACGGTGACCTCGCCGGTGGGCGCCCACAGCGTACTCACATAGCTTACCGGCTGGTACAAGGGCGACGACGGGTATCCGTAGCCGGTGGTGCCGGCCACCACAATCCGGTCGCCGGCCTCGTCGAACGCCTTCGCATATGCCGCGACTTCCGACAGGCCAACCAAGCCGTTGGGATCAATCACGTTGATCTGGCCTGTGAACGATAGGGACCGCTGCGGGCTCTTGTTGACCGACGGGGGCCCGTCAGGATTGAAGAACCGGGTCGTCAAGGCCATGGACTCCCAGCCCGGCGCCAGATGCTCGGCCGCAATCCAGGGTTCGTTTGCTTCCGCCACCGGCTCGTTCGGCTCCCCCGCCCCCGCCACGCCGCACATGCAAACAACCAGCACAAGCCATTTCCTGAATAGATCGTCGCACATCGTCGTCTCTCCTAAAGATGCCTTCATCAGGTCCACGCCACTGTAGAAGAACAACTCTCTTTGATCCGATTCCGCGGTCAGAGCCGCGCCTATTTCGCCGGATGCAGCGTCACGGTGATCTTGGGTGAGACTGTCTTGGCGCCCTCGTTATCCATCGCCTCCGCCCACATCGTATAGGTTCCGTCATACCGTACGCTGGACCACCGCCCTTCCTGATCCCAATTGTTTGTCGGGTCAGCGATCGTAGTGCTCGACGTGCTCCGGGTATCCGCCGTGCGGTATTCGAGCGTGTACTTGACACGCACCACGGTCCCGTCAGGATCGGAAGCTACGGATTTAAAAACGATTGGCGTCGGATACGTCAATTCGGCGCCATCCGTGGGGCTCAGAAGGGTAATGGTGGGCGGGATGTTGACGAGCCCGGTTCCCTCCATGAGCCAATGCAATTGCAGGATATCCATATCGGCCTGATCAACGAGGCAGTCACCGTTGATATCTCCGCCGATCTGGCTTTCACAGACCGGCTCGCCGAAATAGGATTTGCTGGCTTCCGCCGTGCCGCCGTAGGCGCCGATATTGATGAAACCCCCATTGGGAAACGGCTCCGTGCCCAGCGGGTTGATCGGATTGCCCGCGTCGATGCATCGGCTGGTGACGTCGTCACGTACCCAACTCTCCGAAGCCCGATCCCAATGGCCCGCTTGTGATTTCAAATGGTAATCGCCCGCGACCCAGACCGCACACGGATCCTCCGGCCCGGCTTCCTTCGTCAGATCGCTCGCATCGGCCCAGTAGCCCGGATCGACAAAGCACGGGTCCACGTCGATATTGCCCTCGCCGGGAAAGCCGCCCCGGACGTTGCTGTAGGTGACGCTGATCCGAGTTGCCCCCGGGAAACGTGATTCGAGTGGTTGCGGTCCGTCCCGGAGAATGCACTGCGTGAGCTGCATCGGCACAGGCCCAAAGGTCAGGCAATCGAGACTGCCGTACTGGCCGCGATTGCCGACGAACGTGCAGTTCGACATCTTGAAGAGTTCCGGGTGGCTGCGAATAGCGCCTGCTCCAAACCGGCTGGAGTTGCCGGAGAATATGCAGCCGGTTGCGATGAACCTATCAAAGCCGTTGTCTATTGCGCCCACATAAGACCCTGAGTTGCCTGTGAATTCACAATCGTGAAGTTCCATATCTCCGGCCGAGATCGCCCCGGCTATGTGCCCATCATTCCCGGCAAAGGTGCATTCCAATGCGGTAATGCGGCGATTGGGAGCGCCGCCCACCGCGCCGGCCCTGAATCCTGAGTTGTCTCTGAATGCGCAGCGCACGAGGGTCAGATCGCCTGAAGTGCTAATGGCCTCCCTGTCAAAACCCGTAAATGTGCAGTTCGTCAATGTGAGATGGCCGCCGTGACAATCAACGCCGTGCCCATCACCCTCGAACACGCAGTCCGTCAGGACGGAATTGCAGTCCTGGGCATCGATTGTGTCACTCCAATTGCCGATGAACTGGCAATCCGTGATGACAGGACTGCTGTGCTGGATCTCCATGGCCCCACCCATGTTGCCTTCAAATCGGCAATTGGTCAGGATGGCGTTGCTGTTGTCCGAGTTGTCCATGGCCGTTCCCTGGTTGTTGAGGAATGTGCAGTTGGTCAGAACTGGATTGCTCCCATTGCGGGCCAGCAGGACCTCCTTTGATGTCGTGTAATTGTCCACAAAGCAGCAATTGCGGACTATCGGGCTTCCTGCATCAATCAGCATGCCTGCCCCGCCGACAAGCGGCTGGCTTCCATATGGGCGGATAGGCGACATGGAGCCGGCGGTAATCGTGAAACCGTCAATCACGGCGGTGTTATCTGTGCCACTGCCCGTGACGACGTTGCAGGTATTCTCTTTCTTGGGGAAGTCAGCGGCACCAGGATCCCTGGTGAAGTTGGTGGCACCATCGTTGCCGGCCAAATCGCCGCTGAGGATGGTCTCATAGAGTTTTATATCCCGCGCATCAGGATTGGGTCCCGCCACTCCGGCGTAGCCGCCTTTGAGGGCGACGCCGGTGAGCAGTTGGAACGTGGCCAGCCGGTCGCCGGGCGTAATGCCCACCCCCTGGTCCGGCCTGTAGACACCCTTGGCCACATGGATCTCCACCGGCTTTTCCGCTGCCGCCGCCAATGCCAGGGCGTCCTGAAGGTGGTTGCAGGCGTCCGCCCAGGAAGCCCCGGTCTTCGCGCCTCCTGCTGCGGCGTCTACGTAGATGATCCGCACCGGTTCCGCGGCCGTTGCCGCCGCGCATGCTAAAAGAATGACCGCGAACGATTTGCTGAGAGTTCCGCTCCGCATTGTCGTCCCTCCTGGAAAACACCCTTATTGAGATTGAGAATCCAAAACAGGGTTACACCCGCTGTTCAAACTCCGGCCCGAACCTCAGCCTGCCGCGGCGCAATACGTCCGCGGCGGTCGATCTCTCGCAAGAAGCAATCTCAAGGTTCCGCATTCATGCTCATGTAGACGCGAATCAGATGAAATCGTAACACTCCAGGAGCCTTCAGACACGAGAATTTCGCGGAGAGTCCACTTTCCATGCGCCTAATTGGTCACATGGAGAGTGATCGTGATTTTGGGCGAGACGGCGACCGCGCCGTCATTGTCCATAGCCTCGGCCCAGAGAACGCAGGAACCCTCGAACGGCACACCTGTGGTGCCCCACCACTGCCAGTTGTAGCCCCAGCCGTTTGAGGGGCCGCTATCTGTGGAAACGGCGGTTCGCTCCTGGCCACCCTTGGTGTACTGCATGAAGAATTTCACGCGGACCACCCAGCCATCGCTATCCACGGCATCGGCATAAAGGTTCACCCACGCCGGATAATCGAACACCTCTCCATCTTCAGGCGCCGTGAGTGTGACCGTAGGCGGCGAGTTGACCAGGTCCGCCGCGTCCGTGAGCCAGTGCGACAGTAGAATGTCCATGTCCGTCTGATCGACCTTGCAGTCGCCATTGATATCGCCGGCGATCTGAGTCTCGCAGACCGGCTCGCCAAAGTAGGATTTGCTGGCCTCGCTCGTGCCGCCATAAGCACCCAGGTTCACGACGCCGCCGTTTGGGAAAGGCTCCGAGCCGATAGGCGCATTGGGGTCCCCCGCATCGATGCACGCGCTCGTGACCTCATCGCGTACCCAGGCCCCGACACTCCGGTCCCAGTGGCCCGCCTGAGACTTCGAATGGTAGTCACCATTTACCCACACTGCGTTCGGGTCGTCCGGGCCGAGTTCGACACTCGTATCGTTCGGGTCCGCCCGGTATCCCGGCTCGACAAAGCACGGGTCCACGTCGATATTGCCTTCCCCCGGGTAGCCGCCCTGAACATCGCTGTACGTGACCTTGATCTTCGACTCCTCAAGAGGAAAACGAGTGAAGGGATCGGGACCATTCCAGACGATGCAGCTCGTAAGCTCCGCCGGGGTACGTAAGCATTCCATGGTGTTGGGACTGCCGCGGTTGCCAACAAAAGTGCAGTGCGATAGCCGCGTCAGTATCGCAGTGCTGAGGATCGCGCCAGATGCGAACACTTCCATTTCGGTAGAGTTGCCGGCAAAGAGACAACCCATGGCCTTCAGTTGATCGCCATCGGCATGAATGGCGCCCGCACCTATCTGAGACGAATTGCCGATGAACTCACACTCGTGAAGAACCAGGCTTCCCGATGTCCAAATAGCCGCGCTGCCCATCGCTTTATTCGCAGTGAATGAGCAGCGGATCAGGTTGGAGTCGGCGCTCTCGATGCTCCGGATGCACGTTCCACGGTTCTCAACGAACCGGCAGTCCTCCAAAGTCAGAACGCCGCCAAAGGATTCAATGGCGCCGCCATTCATAGAGCCCTGTCCGTTTCTCTCGAAGAAACAGTCTGTGATAACGGAGTTGTTGTCCCGCGCCTCCACTGCATAATACTTATTGCCTCGGAAGCTGCAATTCGCCAGGGCAAGATGGCTGTCGTGGCTGCCGATTCCAGCCTGGTCAAACCTGCAATTGGTCAATGACAGGCTGCTGCCTGCGTCGTTGGTCACCCCACCATGAGTAAAGACACAATCGGTTAGAACGGGGCTGCTGCCCAGACTCAGCATGCCTTGGCCGTCAAAGAGGCATCCAGTCACGACCATCTTGCTTCCGCTGAGCGCGCATACACCATACTCATACTGTCTGTTCGTGGTGAAATGACAGGCCCGAATCACAGGACTACCGCCGTCGATCACAATCCCACCCTCACTACCATATTCGTCGCCACATGGGCCCCATGAGGCTCCACCACCGGTAATGGTGAAGCCGTCGATCACGGCAGTTTCATCCCCCGAGCTCGCTGTGACCACGCGGCAACTATTCTCTTCGGTCGTTATCGAGCTTAGGGCATCGTCCTCCTTGAGGTCGCCGCTGAGGATGGTTTCGTAGAGCTCGATGTCGCGGGCGTTGGGGTCGGGTGCGGCGGCGCCGGCGTAGCCGCCTTTGAGAGTGACGCCGTTGAGCAGTTGGAAGGTAGCTCCCTGGTCGCCGGGCGTGATCCCGGTCCCCTGATCCGGCTTGTAGACGCCCCGGGCGACACGGATTTCCACGGGCTTACCCGCCGCCTTCGCCACCGCCATCGCGTCCTGAAGGCGCGTGCAGGCGTTTGCCCAGGATGAGCCGTCGTTCGCTCCGGCTGCCGCGCCATCCACGCAGAGGATTCGCCCCTCGCACGCCAGGCACCAGCCGAGGACGATAGTCAACGCGAGTCCCGCCAATCTGCCGTATCCGGTCCTGTCCATTTTCCTCTCCTTTCACAATCGAAGCCCTGTGCAGGACGACCCGCGAGCAGGAAGCTGGGCCGCCCCTCCACAGCGGCCCACACTGCCCGCATGACCTGTCCATCTAGCGGAATGTGGCCGCTGAACGCAGGTTTTCGTCACCCAGTTCCACGACCAGGACCAGCCGTCCCGGCATCGTTCAATCGTTCAGTCCAAGAGCCGCCGCCCGCGTTACGCGATTTCCAGAAAAATTCACGGTCCACACTGCACACGCTCATGGCTGGCCCTCCCCACCTATGGCGCAGAGACGGTTTGACATCTTCGTTGAGTCGAGTAAGATGGCGCGCGTTCGTTCGTTTATGAGGTTAAGGGATTTCGGCCATGGCGAAGCAGGACGCGAGTGTCGGTCCGATGACGGCCAATCAGGCCATAGGGATTGCCGAGGCGTATCTGTCCCAATTGAGGGACATTCGCTCAACACAGGCAAACTCACCTGAGACGTCGTACTACCCTGCTCTGGCCAATCTATTCAACGCCGTGGGCAAGACACTGAAGCCCAAAGTCCTTTGCGTCATGACCCTGAAGGATCAAGGAGCAGACAACCCCGATGGGGGACTCTTCACGGCCGATCAGTTCGGACGCAAGAGCGAGGCCAAGCCTCGACCCGGTCTCCCTCCATCTCGCGGCGCAATAGAGGCGAAGTCCGCAAAGAAGGAAGTGAAGGCCGTCGCAACCGGCGAGCAGGTCGCCAAGTACCTCAACTTATATGGCATCGTCATGGTGACCAATCTGCACGACTTCCTGATCGTCGAGCGCGGCGCCAACGCGCATCCCGTGGAACGCGAGTCGTTCTCGCTTGCGGATGACGAAACGGATTTCTGGCAGAATAAGGTCGCGCATCCACGCGCGACCGCGCAGCAAAAGGGCCAGCAGTTCATCGAATTAATCAAGCGCGCGTGTCTGCACAATGCGCCGTTGCTGAGTCCAAAACTGGTGGCATGGTTTTTGGCATCCTACGCACGCGATGGTCTTTTCCGTGTCGAGCAGCAGAAGCAGTTGCCGGCTCTGCAGGCCGTACGATCCGCCCTGGAAGATGCCTTAGGCATGAAGTTCACTGCCGACAAGGGCGAGCATTTCTTCCGATCAACGCTGGTTCAGACCCTTTTCTACGGCATCTTCTCCGCGTGGGTAAGCTGGCACAAAGCCAACCCGGGTCCCAACACGCGATTTGACTGGCGCACGTCCGAATGGTCTCTGCACGTTCCCTTCATCCGAACGCTGTACCGCCAAGTCGCCGAGCCCGGCCAGCTTGGCCAGTTGGGCCTGGTGGAACTGCTCGACTGGGGTGCTGGCGTCCTGAACCGCGTTGACCGAGGTGAATTCTTCAATCGTTTCGAGGACGAGCACGCGGTCCAATACTTTTACGAACCGTTCCTGGAAGCCTACGACCCGGAGCTGCGGAGGGAGTTGGGCGTCTGGTATACCCCGCCGGAGATCGTCAAGTATCAGGTCGCGCGTGTCGACACGGTTTTACGCGAGGAGTTGGACCTTCCCGATGGCTTGGCCGATCCCAATGTGATCGTATTGGACCCTTGCTGCGGCACCGGAGCGTATCTGGTTGAGGTTCTCCGTCGAATTGCCGCGACTCTGCGCGATAAGGCGGGAGACGCGCTCGTCGCGTCGGACCTGAAGGAAGCAGCGATGAACCGCGTGTTCGGCTTTGAGATCCTCCCCGCCCCCTTTGTGGTATCGCACCTGCAACTGGGCCTCATGCTCCAGGCGGAAGGTGCGCCGCTGTCACACCGCAAAGGTGAGCGCGTCGGCGTGTATCTGACCAACGCGCTGACGGGCTGGGAGCCGCCCAAGGGAGCTAAGGCCACCCTGCCTTTGCCTTATCCGGAACTCGCGGAGGAGCGCGACGCCGCCGAGCAGGTGAAACGCAAGAAGAAGATTTTGGTGATTCTGGGGAACCCGCCCTACAATGCTTTCGCCGGTCTCAGCCCGGAAGAGGAACAAGGGCTGGTCGAACCCTATAAGGCCAACCTGAACAAGCCTGCGAGTGCCGGCGGCTGGGGCATCAAGAAATTCAACCTGGACGATCTCTACGTGCGATTCCTCCGGTTGGCTGAACGACGCATCGCGGAGATGACCGGCAGGGGAGTGATCTCGTTCATTTCCAATTTCTCGTACTTGAGTGACCCATCCTTCGTTGTCATGCGCGAGCGGTTTCTCAAGGAGTTCGACAAGCTGTGGTTGGACTGCATGAACGGCGACAGCCGGGAAACAGGCAAATTGACACCCGACGGCAGACCAGACCCGTCTGTCTTTTCGACCGACTATAACCGTGAAGGCATCCGAGTCGGCACGACGATTTGCGTCATTGTCCGCAAGGCCACGCGTCGGAAGAAACCGACGGTTCGTTTTCGCCACTTCTGGGGCGTCGACAAGCGAGCGAAATTGCACGATAGCCTTAAGACCAAGAGGTTCGATGCGACGTACACGCTGGCCTGTCCGTCCCGTGAGAATCGGCTTTCTTTCCGCCCGGAAAAGGTCTCCGCCAAGTATATGTCTTGGCCCAAAGCGGTGGATTTATGTGCGGTTCCACCCTTCAACGGATTGATGGAAAAACGAGCCGGTGCATTGATCGATATGGATCGCGGCAGGCTTGAGGCACGGATGCTCGCATATCTCGATCCCGGCTTGTCATGGGAGGAGTACAAAGCTTCTTACGCGATCCTCACCGACAACGCCGGGCGATTCGACGCAGAAGATACAAGAGCCAAAGCAATCAGGCGGGAACCCTTTTCGCTTGGTCGATTATGCCGCTACACAGTGCGACCGTTTGATACCCGCTGGTGCTACTATACATCGGTGCGTCCTATCTGGAATGAACCGCGCCCTGCGCTTTGGGCGCAGCATTGGAAAGGTAATTCGTTCCTGATAATGCGTCCAGCGGGAGTCGCCGCGCCTGAAGGTGTGCCATTCTGTTTCACACGTGTCTTGGGCGACAACGACGCTCTTCGCGGACACGCGTATTACATTCCTATCAGATTGCTCAATGGAGAACGATTGTCGCGCGCGCATCACGATACGCTCTTCGACCTGCTCGGAGACGTGAGAAAGCAGGATGAGCCGGCGGCCAATCTTTCGGCCCATGCACGTGACTATCTTCGGTTGCTCAGAGCCAAAGACCCGGACACTGGCGCGGAAACGGCGGAGCTCCTTTGGATGCACGCCCTAGCCATTGGATACAGCCCTGCATATTTAACCGAGAACGCCGACGGTATCCGACGCGACTGGCCGCGCATTCCGCTCCCCGCTTCGCGCAAGGCCCTGGAAGCATCAGCAGCTTTGGGCGAGCAAACTGCGGTGATTCTGGACACCGAGGCCGAGGTTCCCGGCGTCACGGCGGCCAAGTTCACTCCTCTGTTCAAGACCATCGGGATCACAACGAAGATTGGGCAAGCGGTGCTCGACTTGTCCGTGACGGCTGGCTGGGCCCACGCCGGCAAACACGGTGTGGTCATGCCTGCCAGGGGTAAGCTGTCCCAACGAGCATACGATACGGGAGAGCTCAAGGCAATCGAAGCCGAAGCTGCGGCACGGGGGATGACGCGCGAAGACGTGATGCGGTTGCTCGGTGAGAGGACCTGTGATGTGTACCTGAACGACACAGCTTACTGGCGCAACGTCCCCACGAGCGTATGGGATTACCGTATCGGTGGGTATCAGGTCATCAAGAAATGGCTGAGCTATCGGGAACAGACCCTCCTTGGCAGAGCGATCAAGCCTGATGAGGCACGCGAGGTCACGAACATGGCTCGACGAATCGCGGCGTTGATCCTGATGCAGCCGGACCTCGATGCCAACTACCAAGCTGTGAAAACCAATGCCTGGTCCTGGCCACATGGGGAGCACGATCCAAAGTAGGCCTGTGCAGGGGATTCCGGGGGACGGCATACTCCATCCTGTGGCGAGTCAGGCGGGTATATTCTTTCCGGAAAATCTATCAAGATTTCGTGTAACGCGTGCGGCGGATCTTGGACTATACGAGTCAAACACATGGGAACTGAAGCCGGTTTTACGCAGTGGGTCCGCCAGGCGCAGCTTGGGGACCGGGGGGCGGCCGAACACCTCGCGGCGGTGGCCAGGCAGAGACTCTATTCGTACATCTACCGGCTCACCCTCAACCACGACCTGGCGCAGGACCTTCTGCAGGAGACGCTACTGAAGATGGTCGAGAATATAAAGGACCTGGAGCATCCGGAGCGGTTCTGGTGCTGGCTGTTCCGCACGGCGTTGGGCGCCGTCCAGCACTACTACCGTGACCTCGCCCGTCAGCAGGCGATCGAATTCTCCGCACTCAGCCGCCGGCGATTGTCGGATTATCTGGGGGAAGACCACAATGACGGCCTGAACCACGCGATACGGGAGGAGCTTTCCGAGACGATGGTCCTGGCGATCGGGCAACTGAAGCTGACATATCGCAACGTCCTGCTGCTGCGCTGCTACGAGCAGATGTCGTACGCCGAGATTGCCGACCAGATGGGCTGCAAGGAGCTGCGGGCGCGAGTGCTGTTCTTCCGGGCCAAGCGGTCCCTGAGCCGGCATCTGACCAAGCGCGGATTCGGCAAGGGACTACTTCTGACAGGGCTGGGCCTGTTCGGCCTGCTCACCGCTCCCGCCGACAGCATCCCGGCGGCAGGCACCGTCACCGCCGCCTCACTGCACACCGGTCCGGTCGCCGCATTCGCCGGCCTGGCAGGCACGCCGCCCGCCATGGCCCTGGCCGCCACCGTCACCGGGGCAGGCGTCACCCTGACCACGGAGCACTTCGCCTATTTCCTGCTCTTCCTCATCATCGCCCTGATCTCCCTCGTCGTCGCCCTCGCCTGGGAATGACCGCGAGAATTCATTTGACAGCTCGCCGCGGCCGTGCTATGTTGCATGTCAAGAGCGGCAGGTTCGCAAAAGACTGTCATATATTCGGTATCGCCATCATAGCCCCATTCATGTGTCATATCTGAGCCTGCTCGCCTGAGAATAGAGATTTTCCGTGTCCAATATGTGCCGGGTGGATGCACCGGGTGAACAGGCGAGTTCATGGAGATGCGGAGATGAGCGGAATGGGCGCCAATCGTAAACCATCGATGGGGAGTCATCCGGCATTTACCCTCATCGAGCTGCTGGTGGTCATCGCCATCATCGCCCTGTTGATGGCGATCCTCGTGCCGGCCCTGCAGCGAGCGAGGAGACAAGTCCGGGTGATGATCTGTCAATCCAACCTGCGGCAGTGGGGCCAGGTCTTTACCATGTACATGGAGGACAATGAGGGACATCTCCCCACCGGCGGCCTGGGCATGCCCGGCATATGGCTGCTTCGCGGCGCCTACCTGAGCGGCGACGATCCGAACGCGTCCGAGGACACGTACCACCACTTTCGCACGCAACCCATCGCCTGCTGCCCCATGGCCGCCAAGCCCGCCAGACGCGGCACCTTCACCATGGGCGGCAGCTACAACTCCCTCCCTATAGACATCCAAGGATCGTCGGGATCGACGTTTGGAGCCTGGGAGATCACCACGCCGGCGCCCGCGTTCCGCAGCAGCTACGGGTACAACAGTTGGCCGTTCCAGGGGTTTGCTCAGTTTCCCCGGCGATCCCGAGGCCAATACGTGGAGCCGGACATCTTGTCCCTGGAGGGCAGAGCCGAGATCCCCATGCTTCTCGATGCGGCATCCCCGTTCGGCAACCCTCGCAACTTCGATTCTCCGCCACGGTGGCAATCGGATGGAGGAATTGGCATCAGGACCTTCCTCATCAATCGGCACAGCGGCTACGTGAACGGCCTGTTCCTCGACTGGTCGGTGAGAAAAGTGGGACTCAAGGAGCTCTGGACGCTCTACTGGTTCCTGGAATTCGATAGGGCCAACGCCTGGACGCACGCCGGCGGCGTCCAGCCCGAAGACTGGCCCGAATGGATGCGCGAATTCAAGGACTATTAACATTCAAGCCGGCGGCGGGAGCTTGACGTTTGGTGTGCCGAGCCGAGAAAACAAAAAGAATCCTGAGACGTTAAGTCCCTGTGAGGCAAGGAGTTATGACGGTGCCTGAAAAAGGTGTGGGTCAGACCGTCCAATTTCCCGCTTTGCCGGACAGTATAATAACGTAGCGCGATCAGGCGGGTAATTCGAGAGATGCGTATGGATGCTAAGGAAGCCATGGTTTCTTGGCGCGTACAGACGACGCATGGAGCGAGCCGCGCCCTCGCGCCCGACGCACGCATAGTCCATCGTCAATCATCCATAATCAATCTCTCCGGTTTCACCTTGATCGAGCTGCTGGTGGTCATCGCCATCATGGCCCTGCTGATGGCCATCCTTCTGCCAGTCCTCGGCCGGGCGAGGAGTCAGGCCAAGGCCCTTCGCTGCCGCGCCAACTTGAAGCAATGGGGGCAGGTCCTTGCGCTGTACACGTCGGACAACGAGGGCCGCTTTCCTTTTCACCACCCGGATGCGATATGGCTGCTGCGCGGCGCGACCCTCAGCGAGGATGATCCCTGCAAACCGGAGGTATGGCATGGGGTATATACGCAAGGCATTGCCCGCTGTCCAGTAGCGAACAAAACAGGCGAGGCACACACGCTGGCCGATTATGATGCAAGTTACGGACCTTACCCAACGCGGAGTGTAACCGTCATGACCGGCTCGACGTTCGATGCCTGGGAGATCATCCGTCCGGGGCCCCCCTTCCTATGCAGTTACGGGTTCAGTCGTTGGTTGCTAAGCGGGACCTCCGGCTCGCCTGGCCGGGCGGTATTCTCGGTACGTGGAGCAGCAAACATGCCTGCGCTGCTGGATTGCACTGAGCCTGGCGGCAAGCCTCGCGAACAGGATGCGCCACCACCGGATCCGTCGAAACTGATATTCAGTGAAATGACACGGTTTTGTCGCGACCGGCATAATGGACATGTGAATGCCGTTTTCCTTGATTCGTCGGCGCGTGAGATCGGGTTGAAGGAACTATGGACCCTCAAGTGGCATCCGAACTACAACACAGCCGGACCTTGGACAAAGGCCGGTGACGTCCAGCCAGAGGCCTGGCCCGAGTGGATGCGCCGATTCAAGGACTACTGACTATGCTTGGCGACGCGAAAAAATGCTTTTCTTGAGGAATTGCATCTACATTTGCCGCCTGCCAATCGTTATTAACATAGTTGAATGGAGCGCGAGAGTATGTGCGACGTGGCGAAAAGCCAGGCATGGCATGCTCGGAGCGATTCAGCCGCACCGGCGGATAGGCGGGTAGACTGCGCTCCCATTGCTGTGCGTAAGTCTTGCGTAGGCAACCACTTATCGATCATCCATCATCAATCATCCCTAATCAGCGACAGGGGTTTCACCCTCATTGAACTATTGGTGGTCATCGCCATCATTGCCCTGCTGATGGCGATTCTGTTGCCGAGCTTGCAGCGGGCGCGAAAACAGGCCAAAGCGCTGGTCTGCCAAGCCAACCTCAAGCAGTGGGGCCAGGTCCTCGCCGTGTACCTGGAGGACAATGCGGGCCGGCTCCCCACTGGATATGGAGCCGCTGCGGTGGGGCTCATGCGAGGATCGCTCCCGATGGACGACGATCCAAAGAATCCGGACTTGCGCCAGCCGACTTATACCAAGGGTATCGCCTGCTGTCCCATGGCCACGCGCCCGACGACAGGGCCCACCCGATCGGTCTATTCAACCATCCCACTGGGGGGAGGAACCGTCGGTGATTCTGTTCGGTGGGAGGTGGAAGTGCGCCGTGGCTCCACCTTTGAAGCATGGGAGACGATACGGCCCCAGCCGACGTTTCGCGCCAGCTACGGATTCAATGCATGGCCTATCGTCGGAGTTTCGCACGACGGCATCATCGAGGGTCTCAATGTGTTCTCCTTGCGTCAAAGAGCGCCGATCCCCGTGATGCTCGACAGCACAGAGCCCATAGGCTGGCTCCAGCGAAGTACCGACTCGCCGCCCTCGCCGGGGGGCTGGAGGCTCAACAATGTATCGGCGATCTGCATAAACCGTCACGATGGGTATGTCAATGGCTTGTTCCTGGATTGGTCCGTAAGAAGAATCGGCCTGAAGGAGCTCTGGACTCTCAAGTGGCATACGGATTTTGACACGCGCGGACCCTGGACCAAGGCCGGCGCCGTCAAGCCCGAAGATTGGCCCGAATGGATGCGCAAATTCAAGGACTACTGACGTCGAATTACGACGTGCAGATACCTCTATGCGTGGATGAGTAAATGCCCGGTGGCGCGTGAGGCATGACGTGGCAGAAACGTAGCTAATCAAGACAATCGGGGATGCCTTCGCCAAGGCGAGGCGGGCGTGCCAGGGATGGGGCCCATCAGGTTCCTTTGAGTCCTTTCGACACGTACGTGGAGAGTCTGCAAACGCATCTTGAGAATGGTTGATCCAAAGGTGCACAGGATTCGCATGGAAATGTGAAGAAAAGGAGGTGATAGCCATGATCCGGGGACCATGAAACGCACGCATGTTGTCGGCGTCAGATAGGTTCACATCAGTCACTGGAATCGAGAGAAGAAGGAGATCAAGGATGGAACTTCAAATGAAATGGCTTCTGCAAGTGATCGCTGTGTTGGTGGTAGTGGTGGCGGGAACCGCCACGGCGGGATACGTCCAATCCGGTCCGTACGCCTACGTATCAGAAGATGATCCCCCGAACACCCAGACTTCCACGATGCTAGAGTACACGGATGTCGATACGGACGCAGAAGAGTGGGGCTACTGTAAGTGCGACGTGTATACTCGCTCCTGGGCGAAGGCTGTTGACAGCGCGTCGACGGATGCGTTCGGCGCGGCGTACTGGGAAATCTCCTGGCAATGGCAAGGGCCTCCGAGCACGCCGCCCGGCGGGACCCTGTCCTGGTACATTCCCGCTGAAGGTAGTACCGACGCATGGGGAGACACCGATCCGGGCAACGGGGGCTCCGCATACAGTTATGCCGAAGGCTATTCCGCGGCCTGGCTGGCGCGTAACACCGGGGGCAACTTCAACGGCGGGGCCTGGGCATCCGGGTCCGTGCAAGATGATGACTACGGCACTGGCAGTGTCGGGCCCTTCGGGGAGGCTGTAGAAACCGGTAATTGGTCTAACCTGCAACCTGGCCTTTTCGAGCTCTTCGGCGACTGGGAGTTGTCTGGTAGCGATGACGATACGATCGTAAGCGGTACTTCTTTCATTCAGGTTCTGGCTGGTACCGCTTGCGATGGCGCCACGGCCGCGTCCGCGGACGGCGCGGGGTCAGGGGCCGAGGGACTTGCGCAGACTCACACGGTGGCAAATGCTTGGCCTGAGGCGAGCTTTACATCCAACTGATCCGTGCGTCGCCACACGTAGCATATTCGCTGGCGGAGTCCTTCTGCCCAAATGCAACAAAGGACGCCCAATATGGGCTGGCGACACAGCTCTGTGATGTCGGGAGCGCCGTGCGCGGCGCTCCCGGCATCCCGTAGGTGATCCGTCCCTGCGCGCAGCTCTTTTGGCAAGGGTGCCCTCTGCACGCGCCAGGGCGGTCAAGAACATAGTGAGGTTCGGTCATGCCTAAGTCAAATGCAAAAAGGACGCGAAACTGCCCCTTGCGTCCAACCATCCTATTGGCCATATTGACGCCGGTATCCCTGTCCTTGGGTTCGCACAATGGCGCATCTGTGGCAAGTGATCCGGGGATTAGCCTTGATCGGAAGGCGCGCGCCGAGGCGGCTGCTCTGAAGGCGGCATCGAACGCCGCGACCCTGGGATTCAAGCCGTCGCTGGAGATGAAGGAGAACGCGGATTTCCTGCTGATGCCTGCACTGGTTGTGCAGGAGGCGATGTCGGACGGCAAAGGCACGACGGTTCGTTTCAATGCGGTCATGGAGTTGAACGCGCCATTGTGCCGGACGTATGTTGTCCTGTTTGAACGATACTGGGTCTCACGGGATTCCTATCGCGTGGCGGTGGTGTGGGCGGAGCCCCATGCGGGGAGTCTGAATTTCCCGATCTATCCGCCGACATTGAATGTCGTGAGTGACCCGAATCAGTTTGTGATCAGCCATCAGTTGCAGCACATGTATGATGGCACATTTCCCAAGCCACTGGGAGAACGCGGGCCCTTCAAGCACAAATTCAATACGTACTATGCGTCCGACATTCGATTCGCCGAACGGGAGACGCTCGATCTGCGCGTCAGGCTGTCAGCTATTCGACCTCTGCTTGATCCGAATGGCGACAGTGGCGAGCGAGTGCTCGACATGCTCTATCCACAAAGCACCGCGCCGCGCAAGGACGATCTGGCGAAGATGACGGTTCGCGCGATCGGCTCTCGGGGCGACGAGGTGAGCCTGCTGGACTCGGATGGGCAGTTGCTCAAGAGTGTTCAATACGAGTATGCCGGGCAGGGGGATGCGAAGCGGCTCAAGAGACAGACAATGTTCCTGCCCGAGCGCCCGATCACTGTTGCTTTTGGCGGGGAGGGACCGACGATCACGATAGCAGGTCAAAAGCGCCGGTATCCACAATTGGAGATCATGGACCCTCCGGGCGGACGCAAGTGCATCGTGGACTATCAGGCGGTAGAGCTTGGCGGATGCGCTGTGGACCTGCCAAGCCGGATCGAAGTGTATACAGGCGACGGCAGGCAACTCTTGCGCTGCGCACGATTGTCCAACTGGGCGCCATGTGACTTGTCGGGTGAACAGGTTGGTAAATCCGCAGAGCAATTCAGCCTTTTTGACCCCAATGAGAGCCGGTGCCGCGACTTGCTGCTCAAGTACTGGCTCAAGAGGCGCTCGGAAATGGCAAAGGACGATGTCGAGATATTAGAGCGTCTCCGAAAGCACTTCGCACAGCGACCCTCGGCCTCGACAACCGCAGGTGAGCTGTTGAAACGAGTGAACATGCTCCTGCAAGTCGATTGGATACTCGACGATCCCAACCGCCTTGACGAGGATTTTCGAGAGTACACGCGCCTGTTGCGATCCAACGGACTCGGCCGAATGGTGCTGTTCGGGGGCGAGAACGTCATTGAGACCACGATCCGCTGGGGCCAGATCGACACAGCGGACAGACTCCTGCCCGTCTGGCTGGATGCCGCCGTTTCTGACAACGACATGGCGTCCATCCTGGACTTTGCTTCCGCAAGCCTGGCCAAAGGAAGTCTCTGGACGACAGCCAAGCTCCTGGAGAAGGCCCTCGACAGGCGCGCGATTCCGGGCGACCAGCGATTCATCGCCCAGGCGCTTCGGGCCATCGCTTTATCCAGAGTCTGCAAAATGGTTCAGGACCCCGACGGCATCAAAAACGATCTGCGCGTGGCGCAGGCTCGATGGGTGCTGGCCGGGACGAGCGAAGCCGGCCTCCGGGAAGAACTCAGGGCGAGTGCAACCGCGGCCCGGAAGTCGTTTGACACGATAGACAAGCCCACACGACAGCATCGCACTCTGAAGACTCAGCTCGACGCGATAGCGTATGACCTGCTCATTCAGAACAACATTGAGGAGGAGACATCTATCGGGAATCTGTAAGAATTTTCAAGAGAATCTGCGAGGAGGGGATTTTTGCATCCACATTCGGCCAATCCCAGCCGCCATCATTGAAGGTGACGGTCTAATCCGCCAAGGACCGTCGATAGCGAAAGGAGCCGGGAAATGGCCGCTGACGGAAGGAAACAACGGGACGGACGCGGGGCACAACGCCGGTTGCCTCGGAGCGTCTGGGCCAAGTTGTACGCAGACTTCCATTCGCAGGTGGAACGATACTTCACGACCTGCCGGCTGCAACGCGCGGACGCCGAGGACCTGGCCATGCAGGTCTTTGAGGAGCTGGCTTACAGACAGGTCCCGAAGGATCCTGAGCCGTACATTCGCGCGATCGCGAGGAACATGCTGTCCCGATACCGGGGAAACAAGATCAAGGAATCGGCGGGACTGCAGAAGTTGCTCACCGAAGCGGCCGCAAAGGATGGAACCAGCTATCTCTTACGTTCAGAGGCATCGTGCCGAGATGCGATCGAGGCCATAGCGGCCACATTGTCGCCGAGGCAACTCGAGCTGGTCCGGCTGAGGTTCGCCGACGATCTGAGCATCGGGAAGATCGCCGCGAAGCTCGGATGCTCCCAGCCGGCCGTGTATAAAAGAATCCAACGGCTCAGAAGGCACGTCACTCAAGGTATCCCATGGCGACGAGGGCGGGTTCCTGCGCGGGCGTGATCAGGTTGCGGAGGTCCTTGCGGGCCTGCGCGAGCTGCTCTTGGGCCTGGGTCCGAGTCTTGCGCAGGGCGGCGACTCGCTCGGCGATGTCGGCGGGCGGCGTGCCGGGGGTTTGAAGATCGCGGAGCAGTTGCTCGCAGAGGACTTCGCCGTCGCTGGGGTTCGCGGAGTTCCGGCGGTTCGAGCCGGAGTTCCAGGTCTTGGTCCAGGTTTGGGGCTGGCCGGAAGAGCCCATCGAGCCGCCGCCCGAAACCCAGCCGGTCGTGAATCCGCCGCCGAAGCCCGTCCCGCCGCTCTGGAAACTGCCCGTCCCGCCGGAAGAGCCAAGATCGACAGCGACGCCGGCCTCGGCCTTAAGCCGCTCGATGAGGTCCAGTTTCTCTTTCATCCGCGGCCACTGCGCGTCGGTTGCATTGAGCATCTGGCGGATCGAATTGTTCCGGCTCTCTTCGGCCTGACGCTGCATTTCCGCCATCCGCTGCTGGAAGTCGCGCTGGTGCTGGGCCATTTGCTGCTGTGGCGTCATGTTCGGGTCCATCGACCCGCCCCACGACTGCATGGACTGCGTGCCGGAGGACTGCCCACCGCTTCGTTTGGCGCGGACCTGCGACCTCTGCACCTGCGAATAGGCGGATGTCACGATGATGGCGACAAGCACTATGACGACGCTGCAATACGTTGTGCGTTTCATGCACGAACTCCTTCTCTGTCGGATCAGTACGTAAAGACCTTCACTTTCTGCTGGAATTGCTCGAGACTCAGGCTGCCGCCGGCGAGGGCGTCAATGTCGGCCTTGCGAGCCTGAATCGTGAGGACCGTAGCGGGAGCCGGAGCGGTCGAGGCCCGCGGGGAACGGCCGGTGCTGCGGCTCTGGGGTGAAGCCGCCTGCGAGCCGGAATCCATGCGGAAGCTCCCCCCGCCGCCGTAGTTGAACGAGCCGCTGCCGCCGTACCCTCCGCTGCCATAGCCGCCCATGCCACTCATCATGCCTCCATACATGCCGCCGCCACCCGCGCCTCCGCTGGTGCCGCCCATGCCGCCCATCATGCCCGTGCCGCCGTACATGCCCCCGCCGAAACCACCGGCAAACGACGCGCCGCTGCGTCCGGTGACCGTCAGGATGATCCACTCGTTGGGATCGATGTTGCGGATATTGGCGGCGTGCTTGAGCGTCTTGACCAGGTCATCCTTCAACTGCTCGAAGCTCCTCTCCTCCGCTTGGCGTGACATGCCGCGAGGTCCGTAGGCTCTCGCATTCTGCGGAGCATACAGCCTGTCTCTGGCCCGCTGCCACACTGGATCGGCAGGCTCTGTTTTATCGCTCTCGCCCTGATCCTGCGGCGCCGGCGGGGACAGCGGGAAATCCGCCTTCATCATGAAGACAGCCCCCTGGCCTTGAATGTACAGCGCCTCGGCCCCCTGCCTGGAGTCCCCGAAGAAATCGCCGTAGTCATACAATACGCCGGAAATCGTTCGCGGCTCGCTGAGCTTCTCCCGCAAAATGTTCAGCATCACGTGCATGTCCTCGGCTATCTGAGCGAATTGCTCCGATGCGACCTCTCTCGTGGGGATGATCAGGACATCACCGGCAGCCTGCGAAGCGGTCACTCCCGGGAACGATGGACCCGTCCCAGGCCGATATGTTCCCGTTCCTTTGCTCGGTACGCGCTCTCCATCTATGATGTCGCTCGTAACCGACTCGTAAGGCACGCCGGGCGGATCGAAATCGAAGCCCTCTTTCCTGAAGGTCAGCTTGCCTGTCCAGCCGTAGGGCACCTGGATGGAGTACCTGCCCCGAGCGTCAGTGACGCCGGAAGAGCCGCCCGGCTCGGCTGTGACGCGCACGCCCGGAACCGGCTCATCGCCTACGGCAATCGTGTCGGAAATCATGACCTTGATAGGAAGGGCTGTGTAGTCCTCACTGGTCAAATCGGCCGTAACGGACGTGTACTCCCGCTGGACCGGCTCGAACGTGTAGCCCGGCTTCGATGGCGTGACCACACCCTTCCAACCGTATTCAACGTACGTACTATAGTTGCCGTTCTCATCGGTCATCGGCGCCGGGCCGCCCGGAAAGCCTTTCATCGTGACACCCGGCAGGCCGGCATTGCCGGAGATTGTAAAGGTGAAGACGCGCGCCACATAATCTTGATTTCTCGGGTCCTCCACGACTGAGGTATAGATCAGCGCGGGCGGCGAGAATTCATAGCCCTCCCTGATAGGCACGACCGTGCCGGACCAGCCGTATGCGACAGAGGCACTATAGGTGCCATCATTGTCAGTTTTCGGATCGCCTGGCAGGCCTTTCATCACGACACCCGCCACGCCGACGCTGCCGGAAATAACAAAGGTCTTTCCGGAAACGTCCGGCGATGCAGAGGTCTGGGAGCGGGCAAGACGGTTGAGGCCCGGTGTCAGCAGGCTCAGAAGGCTCAAGATGACAATGGTCCGATGGATGTGGGTCATAACGTCTATCCTTTCATGCGTGTTTCTTGCGGCTGTCAGTCATGGATGGTGGCGGCGGGGTCGCTGGCCCGGACGGCGAGGGCTTGCAGGCCCAGCCCCGTCCGCGTCCTCATCTCCTGCAGCGCTTTCTCGACTCGCCAGCGGTCCGTCTCGCGGCCGGCCTCGATGATATCGACCAGCTCGGCGAATCGTCCTTTCATGAGGTTTTCGAGGCTCTCCGTGCCGGCGGCAAACTGCTCAGCCAGCATGTACAGGTCCTTATGCGTTTGCAGGGCCAGCTCCGCCCGCTGCTGCGCCTCGGCCTGCAAACGCCGATCGACCTGGGCCAGGACAGTCGTCTGCACGACCGGCTGAATCGAGGCGACGACGGATGCCTCCAGGTCGGCGCGGAGCTGCTCGACATCGACCCGGCGCGGGGCGGTCCATCGGCCGATAGTGATTCCAGCGCCGAGGAGCAGGACCGCCGCGACGGCGGTCTTGACGAATCCGCCGACAAAGGGGAACGCACGGCGAATAAGCGGTCCCGCCGGCGCGACATCCTGCAGGGCCTCGATCACGCTGTCCTGCCGGGCGGTCATGCCGGTGCCGAGTTCGCGGCCGAGTTCAACGAGCGATTCATTCTGCTCTTTCAGGCTCTGCAGGTACTGCCGGCAGCCGAAGCATTCACTGAGGTGCTCCCGCAAAGCCTCGGCCTGCGCGGCGTCCAACGCCCCGAGCACATAATCGGCGATCTTGTCCTGCCTATCCGGGCAAGGTCTGTTCATGGCGCATCTCCTTGCGTGGTCAAAATCTCGTGCAACTCCTGGATAGCGGTCCTGAGTTTCTGATAGACCCCTGAAGTCGATATTTCCAGCTTCTCGGCGACGGTCTTGGCGTTCTGACCGTCGAAGTAATACATCACCAGCGGCAGGCGAAGGTCCCAGGGGAGCCGGGCCACCGCCTGCTGCAAGTCCTCGCAGGCAGGCCGGCCCTCGCGCCGCCGCAAGGACTCCTCGGCGTTCAACGCCCTTTCCGTCATCTTCTGCTTGCGGAGCAGATTGATGCTCAGGTTCTTGGCGATGGCCCCGACCCAGGCGCCGAACTGCGAGCCCGTGCGGAGCTGGCGGATTCGCTCGAATCCCTTGATCATCGTGTCCTGCGCGACGTCCTCGGCATCATGCACGTGGCCCAGAACGCCAAGACAGACGAGAAAGGTCTGGTTGTAGTGCCGCCTGACCAGCACGGCATACGCCGTCCGATCCCCCCGGCACGACGCCATCACCAGATCATGATCGCTGCGTTCGTCCAATCATAGCTCCGTCATCGGATTCCACAGTAAAGACACACGGCGGGCATCCAGATTACACAAAAAATCCCCCGCCCCCCGCAACTTTTTCGCAGCAATGAAACCCGGCCGAATCCCTCCAGGCAGTAGGTCTTGGCTTCCATAGGGTGTGCCGTGTACACCTTCTCCATTTGGCACCATGCTATGGGTGTACGACAAGATTGTGGCAGAGCAAGCGTGAGGTCGTGGGTGGCAGCGTCAAGCGCAGCTTGGCGATGGCCTCTTTGGGATGCGGTGCAACCATCGCCAAGCTTGCCCTCGCGAAGGCGGGGGGCCTGCGGCCTTGACGCTGCCACCCAGCCCAACCGCCACTTTTTTGTCGCACACCCCGTGCTATCGGGCAGCGACGATAGGATTTGACAGGACGGGTGGAAAGGGAATAGAGTGGTGACGGTTTGGCTTTTGTGATGGTTGCTGAATCGGGAGCGACGTCTATGGAAGGATTCCTATTTCTCCTGGCTCTGTTTTGTGTTCTCAGCGGCCCCATCGCGATGATCGTCAGCTTCGCCGCGTTCAAGAGCCTCAAGGAGCTGCAGTGCCGCGTGGACGAGCTGATGCGTGTGTCTCGTGGACCCGCCGCGACCGCCCGGCCGGCTGTGCCGCCTAAGCCTGAGCCGGCAAGGACAATCGAGCCGGGACCGGTCGTTGCGGAGGTCCGGCGTGAGACCGTCGTTCAGGCCCCCGTTGTGCGAATGGAGGAGGCGCCGAGACCTGCGCCTCAGCCGGCGAGCGTCGAGACGTTCTTCCAGAAGGTCAGAGAGGCCCGCGTGACGCCGGCGCCGATGCCGCGGGACGCGAATGTCAGCCTGGAGCAGTTGATCGGGACGCGCTGGGTGCTCATCGCGGGCGTGATCACCGTCATGTTTGCCGTCGGGTTCTTCCTGAAATATGCGTACGACCAGCGGTGGATCGGACCGCTGGGCCGGGTGTTGATCGCGGAGATCGCGGGTCTGGTTGCGCTGGCTATCGGCGAGGTGACCCGGCGGCGCGGGTATGACATCGTGGCCAAGGGCGTGACGGCCCTGGGCTTCGCGATTCTCTACGCGACAGTGTTCGCCGCCCATCGCTGGTACGGCCTGATCGGCACGCCGACGGCCTTTATCCTGGCCATCGGCGTCACCGCCGGGGCCATGCTCTACGCCGTCGTGCTCGACGAAATCGTCATCGCCATGCTGTCGCTGATCGGCGGATACCTGACGCCCGTGGTGCTATCCACGGGACAGAATCGGCCGATGCTGCTGTTCAGCTATGTCCTGATCCTCAGCGCGGGCGCGGTGGCCTGCGCCTACTGGCGAAAGTGGAGTCCCGTCAACATCCTCGTCTTCATCGGCACGTACCTGCTGTACACGGGCTGGTTCGAGCGGTTCTACCGTCCCGCGATGTCGCGCGAGGGGCCGCCCGAGCAGCTCGGCGTCGCCCTGTTCTGGTTGACGATATTCTTCCTCGTCTACCTCATGCTCCCGCTGCTGCACACGCTGGTCCGCCGGGTCAAATCCGCCCCGCAGGACATGGTGCTGGTCCTGGCCAACGCCGCCGTCGTGTTCTACTACCTGTGGACCATCCTGAACCACGACTATCGAGCGGCGCTGGCGTGGTGCAGCGTCGGCATGGGCGCCGCTCACCTGGCCGCGGCAGGAGCGGTCATCGTGCGGTGCCGGGACGATTCGGACTTATGGCAGGTGCTGCTGATCGCCGGGCTGGCATTCATCACGATCACCGTGCCGATTTATTTCGAGGTGTACGCGGTCGCGATGCTGTGGGGGATCGAGGGCCTGCTCCTGGTCATCGTCGGTCTGCGCTACCGCAGTCTTCCAACACAGCTTGCAGGGGCCATCGTGCTGGTGTTGGCGGTCGGCGATCTCGTGACTGGGTTACCCTTGCACATCGATCCATTCCGGCCGGTCTTCAACACCGCGTTCGGCACGTGGTGTTTCATCGCCGCCGCGGTGATGGTCTGCCACGTGCTGTATCGGCTCGACAGACGCCTGGACCCGGACGTGCGATCAATCAGTGCGCAGGGACTCTACGTGGCTGCTCTGGCCTTATTCATGCTGACCGTCGTGATGGAACTGTGGTGGTATGCCAGGCTGAACATGCCGGCCGGCAAAGGCGGCATCGTGTTCTTCTGGGAGCAGATGGCACTGGTCTTCGCGGTATTCATCCTGCTGTTCATCGCGCGTCCGATCTGCCCGCGCGGACAGGCCAGCCGGGTCACGGGGACCTTGCTGGCCGCGGCGGGCGCCATCGGCATTCTCGTGACGTCGCCGACAGTCCACGAGCAAAACTTCACGATGTTTCTCAACGGCGATTTCGCCCGGGCGATCCTGCTGATTGCCGTGCTGTTCGCGTCGGCGTGGCTGTTGTGGCAAACGGAGCGTCGCGATCCGGATGAGTTCGTGGCCTCCGGAGTTGTCGCACTTGGCGCGGTCGTCGTACTGTGGATTCTGCTGACCGAGGAGATCTGGCTATACTACCTGTACTATGAGCGTCTGCGTCCCAGCGACCAGTGGCGGTTCTTGGCGCAGATGTACATTTCTGTGCTGTGGGCGGCGTATGCGACCGTACTGATGGTGGTGGGTTTCTGGCGACGGGTGCGAACCTTGCGATATCTGGCTCTCGGCATCTTCGTGCTCCTGCTGGCCAAGATCTTCCTCGTGGACACTCGCCAGCTCGGAACCATGTATCGCATCGCCGGCTTCCTGGTGACCGGCCTGGCCCTCGTGGGAGTCTCGTACTTGTACCAGTACCTCAAGAAAACAGGCTTCTTCGACACGATGCTGGCGGAGAAGAAAAGCCCATAGTGATGCGTGGCCTGGATGATCTATTTGCGGCGTTGGGGCGGTCGGAGTTTCGCAGCCGGTTCCGCCTTCGCGGCAAGGAAGCGGCGTATCTGAAGGAGAAGGGGCTCGATGTGGTCCTTACCCATGCGAGGGACTTCATCGAGAGCCGGCTGGCCCCGGCCGAGCCCGCCAACGACGGCCGCCAGACGCCGATGCAAAACCACCCCGCGTTCATCGCCCAACATGCCACCGCCACTTGCTGTCGCGGCTGCCTGGAGAAATGGCACGCCATCCCCAAAGGCCGGCCCCTCTGCCCAACCGAGATCGACTACATCCTGAGCGTCATCCAACGCTGGCTGGAGCAGCAGAGGAACCAGTGAGCAACCGGGTGGCAGCGGCAAGGCCGAAGGCTTTGCCGATGGCGAATGGGTAAACCATCGGCAAGCTGCCGCTTGACGATGCCACCCATGAACCTCGCATTTGTCTTGGCGTGAAGGTCAGCCGTACCCAGTGGGCGGATTCGTCCGGAAAATCGTTGTGTCGCCGGGGACGGGGTCCTATACTGGCGACATCAGGAGAAAAAGGTATTGCCTGAGGATGGAAAATGTCGGAACGGATTCCGAAGGTTGTTGTCATTGGCGGCACCTACGTCGATATGGCCTTCCGGTGCAGCCAGATTCCCGCCCCGGGCCAGGCGGTGAGCGGGTCGGCCCTGTCCTGTGCCATCGCCGGTCCCGGCCCGATCCAGGCCATTCAGACGGCCCTGTGCCGCTGCGAGGTGCACCTGATCAGCAAGGTCGGCGGCGACGGGTTCGCCCAGATGGCCCTCAAGAGCCTCAACGAGTATAAGGTGGACACGGAGTACGTGTTCTTCGCCGAGTCCAAGAGCACGGGCGTCATCGTCACGCTGGTCAACTGCGAGGGCGAGAACGCCAGTTGTCACTACATCGGGGCCAACAGCGCCCTGCAGCCGGGGGATATCGAGACGGCAGAGGAGTGCATCGCCGAAGCGGATGTGTGCCTGATCCACGGGTGCCTGCCGCAGGAGGCGATTGTGGCGGCGCTTCGCTGCGCGGAGCTGCACGGCACGCCGGTCATCCTGAATCCCGCCCGGCCGCTCGAACACGCCGGCCAACAGCACGTCGATCTGCCGTCCGAGTACTTCTCCGCCAACGTCCTGATCCCGAACCTCGGGGAGGCGGCGGAGATTACCGACACGCTGGCCACAGATATCCGCATGGCCAAGTCGATCGGCTCGGACCTCGTTGCCCGCGGCGCACGCTGCGCGGTCATCACGATGGGCCGGCGCGGATGCATGGTGGTGGACCGCAGCGGGGCCGACCACGTGCCCGCCTTCGGGGTGGACCTGGTGGACAAGACCGGCAGCGGCGACGCCTTCGCCGGCGCGCTGGCCGCCTATTGTGCGGTCAAACACGACCTGCGCGAGGCAGTCAAGTTCGCCTCCGCCGCCGGTGCCCTGGTCTGTACGAAGTTCGGCGTCATCGAGGCCCTGCCCACCAAAGCCGAGATCATCCAACTGCTCCAACGAGAGGACATCGACCTGCTCCCCGGCAGCGAGTGACCGCCAGAAGCGGCTGAACCCAGCCTCGCCGAGAGCCGATATGGCATGCTCCGCACACCGCCTTGCCTCCTATTGAGGACTCCGCCCCCAAACCCCCAAGATCTTCCGCTTTCCGCCAACAGCATGTTTTCAACGCAGGGGGGGAAACAGTGACTATCCTTCAGGGGCGCCCTGCACTCGCTATGCGAAAGTAAACCACCCTCGCCTGAAGGCGAGGGCTTTGAAAGGAAGAAGACCGTTCTTCAGACCAAGTCACGTGTAGCCCGATGTCTGATAGCATTCGAC
>Ga0214473_10000201_pt1 | contig 84430 bp, 68 predicted proteins | sample RVTome_7_FD_203509 | JGI IMG/M metagenome (GOLD analysis project Ga0214473, IMG submission 203509) | Soil microbial communities from uranium-contaminated site in the Upper Colorado River Basin, Wyoming, United States - RVT98D197 | ecosystem: Environmental > Terrestrial > Soil > Contaminated >... | reverse complement strand
AACCCGAAACACGCTTCTGAGCCATGCCCCACCATGATTCTGCGGTTATACAGAAACATTGTGTCAATTCTCTTGACGCCTGAACCATTCGGTCGTAGCATTCAGCGGCAAGCTATTGACGAGGCAAACTCACGCGGAAATGTATGACAAAGGATTTGAAGCAAGACCCTAAGGGAAGGCATATAAGTATTTTCGGCATTTTGTTTCCAATATACTCAAATGTTACGAGGATGCGTCGCGTGTTCGCATGTTAATCCTCAAGGAATCAGCATAGCGGAGGTCCCAAATGACAAATCAATCTGAGAGTCTGATTTTCTTTGAAAGCCCAGAAGTCGAATATGGTGGTTGTTTCTTCATCAATGTACCCATCATCCTCGAATATGATGATACCCCATTGATTGAAGTTGTTCAAGAACAGGCAGCAGGTTACACAACCAAGTTTGAGGTTTACAACAGGGACGGGGTCTATATAGCCAAGGTAAAGGGTTCACAAGTCTACTTGACTGATGATGGCAGGAAAGCAAATCTCAAGCTCAGGCATCCAAACAAAATGACTGTTTGTGAGCTTGATGGTCAAACAATTTTTGAGATTCGGCGCAAAGGTGCAGCCGCATTAAGAACAGATGCCGAATTGTTCACACCGGACGGGCGCTTCTTGAAAGCTAATGACCATGGTGCACCTGCTAACCTTATTTCTGCCGATGGTTCCTCTCTCCGCGTTGGCACCACTATCTTGGCCGGGTGTCGTCTCGTGAGCTGCCGCGTGGGTATTCACATAAGCAGCAAATGACTAACGTTTTCTGCGGACCCACCGAGGGTTACGTTCCGTAGCCAGGATGGGCAAATTTTTCTGCCCATGCACAGAAAGTTTCTTTGTGGTTCTTGGCGATGTTCGTGGTTTAATTTGGGCGTGTAGTGGGTAGGGTGCGATGAATCGCACCGAAAATGTTGAAGGAGAAAATATGGTTGCCGGAAGGATTAAGCAGGTTCAACGGTTCTTGCTTGCGACTGTTATCGTTCTGCTCTCGATGTCGCCCAAGCTCTGTCAGGCCCAGGATAGGGCGGCTCTTGCCCAGACCTACATCCCCAGGTTCGAGAAGATACTCACGGAGAATATCGCCTCGTTCTGGTATGATAAGAGCATCGACCGCGTGAACGGAGGCTACACGATCAATTTCGGTCTGAAGAGCGAGCCGAAAGGCGAAGGGACCAAGATGATCGTGACCCAGGCCCGCCAGGTGTGGCTCTTCTCGCGATTGGCAAGGGCCGGCTATGAGCCCAGGAAATATATCGAGGCCGCCGACGTGGGCTACCGCTTCCTGAAAGAAAAGATGTGGGACGCGCAAAACGGTGGCTTCTACTGGGAAGTCGATGCGACGGGAAACAAGAAGCTGCGGCCGCGAAAGCACCTCTACGGCCAATCGTTCGGACTCTACGCTGTCTCCGAGTATTACTTAGCGACACAAAGACAGGATGTGCTGGAGTTCGCTATTCGTTTCTTCAATCTGCTGGAGGCCAAGTCCCACGACGATATTTACGGCGGCTACGTCGAGTTCTTCAATGAAGACTGGACGCCGGCGCCCGCCTCGGAAGGCTCGTATATGGGCGGCGACGGCAACCTGAAACTGATGAACACGCACCTGCACCTGCTGGAGGCGATGACCACCTTCTACCGCGCGAGCAAACTTCCACTGGCGCGCGAGCGGCTGATCGAGCTTATCAACATCGAAAGCAATGCGGTCGTGCGAAAGGGCCTCGGCGCCTGCACGGACAAGTACCAACGCGACTGGACGCCGCGACTGGAAGGGGATTACGCAAGGGTCTCATACGGCCACGACATCGAGAACGTCTGGCTGCTGATGGATGCGTGCGAAGCCGCGGGCGTTTCGAATCATCCGTTCGGCGATCTGTACCGCGCCTTATTCGAGTACTCGCTGAAGTACGGCTACGACCAAGCCGGCGGCGGATTCTACGACAGCGGACCGTTCGACCAGCCCGCCGACCGGCGAGCCAAGGTCTGGTGGGTCCAGAGCGAGGCGATTGTCAGCGCCCTGTATATGAACCGCATGACCCAGGCCCCGAAATATCTGCCCATTTTCGAGAAGACGGCCGACTTCATCGAAAAGAACATGGTCGATTGGGAAAACGGCGAGTGGCACGCCAATATCACCCCCGACGGACAGCCGCAGGGTGACAAAGCCAACACGTGGAAGGCGGGCTACCATAACGGCAGGGCGATGATCGAATGCCTGCAAATCCTCAAGCAGTGGAAAGACTGAGTTCGACGCCGCGATCGAGCGCATTCATGCGGTTCCTTACCATGGGAGACCATGCGATTAGATCGGCGACAGAGGTCCAATGATTCCCAGTGCCACGCTTGCGCGCCCCATTGGGTCGGCAAAGCTCAACAATTTTTTGAAAAAAACTTTTTTTATGTTGACAAGGTGAACAAGTAGGACTAATATTAGTATATAAGACTACTTAAGTCTTATACAGGTGGCTTGAACCTTAGTTCTGTTCTTTGGGGAAGCACAACGATGGTGGATGTAGTCCGGCGAAATACAGATTACGCCTTACGGCTGCTCGTGAACCTTGCGAAGAATCACACTGACGGCCCTGTCTCTACCCGCGCCGCGGCCAAGGAGGAAGGTGTGCCATACCAATTAGCGTGCAAATTGATGCAAAGGCTTCACAAATCGGAACTTGTGAGAAGTTGCATGGGGCCTAAAGGGGGTTTTAGCCTGGGTCGGGAGCCTTCGCAGATCAGCCTGCGTGAGGTCATCGAGACGATCCAGGGTCCGATAAGCGTAAACAGTTGCCTGGTGGCCGCCGATGCCTGTCAGCGACAGAGAGACTGCGGCGCCAGAGTGAAACTGGCGGAACTTCAGCGATACATACGCGATTATCTCGAGCGTATTACCCTCGACGAGTTGCTTGACAGCGGGCACGGGAAACATTAGCAAGGGGTCGAGACCCCGAAGGGAGAACGAGATGGCCGGACAAGAGAAAAAGAACGGCGTGCTGGCGGATTGTTTGGGGCAAGCCCAGGAGCTAACAGCACTCGTCGAATACGCCAAAGATTCGGTCGTGAGCAAAACGATACTGAGCAAGTCCGTAGGGAGTATCACGTTGTTTGCCTTCGACAAAGGCCAGAGTCTAAGCGAGCATACCTCCCCTTATGACGCGGTCGTACAGGTTCTCGACGGGAGTGCCCGGCTCACGATAGGTGACCGGGACAAGACGGCTTGCGCTGGGCAGCTCATCATTATGCCGGCCAATGTGCCCCACGCTGTCATCGCCGAGGAAAAATTCAAGATGCTGCTGATCATGATTCGCGCGTGAATCCAGGGGGGCTGCACGCGAAAAAGCAAGGAGACAGAACGATGCACAAGTGTCCAAAACAAGAGCAACGAGACTGGGCGCCGGGCGACTTCGTCGAGGTCGAATGTTCCGGCTGCGGCCAGACAATCGAGTTCTTCAAGGGTGAGCAAAGCCGAAAGTGCCGTAGGTGCGGCCAGAAAGTTATCAACCCCAAGCAGCAGGAAACCTGACAGGCCGGTTACCACAGCCGGCGGGAAAGTAGATTATGGTAAGGTGCCCCGGGCAAGATCAAAGATTCTGGAAGCCGGATGCCATCTTTGAAGTTGAGTGTTCGAACTGCGGCAAGGCGGTGGAGTTCTTCAAGGATGAGCCGCAGCTCAAGTGCCGCCACTGCGGGCATAGCGTCATCAATCCGAAAATCGACCTCGGTTGTGCCGAATGGTGCCAGTATGCGGAGCAGTGCCTTGGCGTGAAGGTCGGCAGTCTGACGATTGTCCGGCAGAAGTTGATAGAGGAGATGAAAAAGGTTTTTGGCTCCGACGAAAAACGGATTGAGCACGCGCTGGCCGTCCTGGGCTACGCCGAACAGATCCAGGCCATCGAAGGAGGCGATCCTTTAGTGGTTAAAGCGGCGGCCATCCTCCACGACATCGGAATCCATGAGGCCGAGCGAAAGTACGGCTCCCCGGCGGGAAAATATCAGGAGATCGAAGGTCCGCCCATCGCGGAGGAGATCCTGAAAAGACACGATATTCCGAATGAAACCATTGCGCACATAAGCAAGATTATTGCGAATCATCACAGCGCCAGGGACATCGATACGATCGAGTTTCGGATCGTGTGGGACGCCGACTGGCTCGTGAATATTCCGGCGGATTTTCCTGATGCGGGCAAAGAAAAATTGTGGAGTCTCGTTGATAAAACATTCAAGACCGGCAAAGGCCGCCAAATAGCAACGGAATCGTTTGTAAAGAACTAAACTCAGGCGCAGCAAGAGGGAATCTATGCTGGACGAGTATATGAACAAAGGTATCAAGGACGTGATCACAAAGTTTCCTGCTGTGGCCGACGTCCTTGAGCAATACAACATAGGCTGCGCACTCTGCACTGAAGGTTCCTGTCTCTTGAAGGATATCGTTGACGTTCATAATCTGTCCCAGGAGGACGAACAGACGCTGATGGCGCAGATTGCCGCCGTCATCGATCCCGGCCGGCAGGTGGAAATGCCTGCCGCCAGGAGAAGCCCCCAGGCCAAACCGAAGGACATGCAGTATTCCCCACCCCTGAGACAACTTGTTGATGAGCACGTTCTGATAAAAAGATGGCTCGCATTGATACCGAAGTTCGTTGAGAGTCTGGACGTGGAATCTGAAGAAGGCGGAAAACTCATCCTCGCGGCCGTGGACTTCATTCGGTCTTATGCGGACAAGTACCATCACGCCAAGGAAGAAGAGATCCTCTTTAAGTATTTCGACGAGGATTCGGACATTCTCAGGACCATGCGCGCCGACCACGAGAAGGCCAGAAGTCACGTCAGGGCTGTGCTGGAGGCGTTGGAAAGAAGGGACAGGGACGCGATTGCCGAACACCTGAACGCCTACGGCGAGCTTCTTGCCGGGCACATACTGAAAGAGGACGAAATCCTGTATCGCTGGATGGACAGAAACCTTTCGGTGACGCAGGTGGGCGAGCTGTTTTCAAAATTCGCCGAGGCCGAAGGCAAGATGGATAAAGACGTAATAGACAGGTGCAAAAAGTTTGTAGTAAAACTTGAAGAAGAAATCCAAGAACCAGGAAAGAAGGTGACAAAATGAGTGAATTTGCAGGTTGTCCCGGTTCAAAAATGTTCGATTTCCGGGCCAAAGAAGAGACACAGGAAGAAACCCAAACAGTGGATGTAAAATCGCAGTTACGGCAGTGGCCGATTCAATTGCATCTGATTTCGCCTCAGGCGCCCTATTACCAGGGAGCCGATGTGCTGCTGGCGGCTGATTGCGTGGCTTATGCCCTGGGAAATTTCCACACGGATTATCTGAAGGGCAAATCCATAGCGATTGCCTGTCCGAAACTGGATGAGGGCCAGGATACCTACGTGGAGAAAATAAAATCCTGGCTTGAGGACGCCAAGATAAACACCCTCACGGTTCTGATCATGCAGGTTCCCTGCTGTATGGGGCTGCTGAATTTGGCCAAGCAAGCCGCCCAAGCCTCAGAAAGAAAGGTCCCCATCAAATGCGTCGTGGTCAGCTTGCAGGGGGAAATCCTCTCGGAGAACTGGGTGTAAAGGCCGCAGGTTCAGGGAGGCGATTCAATGATTCCGTGCGAGCGCATACGGCTGGCCCATTGTGGCCGTGCCGAAGAACAGGATGACTTATAATATTCACTAATGGAGATCGTAAAGCATGAATATGTTTTGTTATCAGTGTGAGCAAACGGCGAAAGGAACAGGTTGTACAGCGTACGGCGCGTGCGGCAAAGACCCGGATACGGCTGATTTGCAGGATCTGTTGGTTTACGCGATCAAAGACATCGCTCGTTACGCACACGGGGCCCGAGAGCTGGGTGTGACGGACAGGGACGTGAACGTATTTACCGTCAAAGCGCTGTTTAGCACACTGACAAACGTCAATTTTGACCTCGCCCGGTTCCATGACTTTATGAGGCAAGCCGCCGTCATCAGAGACAGGGCTCGCATAGTGTACGAGCAGGCGTGCCGGAACGCGGGAAAGGACCCCGAACAATTCGACTGTGAGGTCGAGTGGTGGGAGGCGCTGGATGATCTGGACGAGCTGGATCGTGAAGGCGAATCCCTGACAATTCAGGGGCGCATCGGCAACCTCGGAGATGACATAGCCGGTCTCCAGGAGCTGATTACATACGGGCTTAAAGGTGTGGCGGCATACGCAGACCACGCCCAGATTCTCGGCAAGGAAGACGACGGCATATACGCGTTCATTCATGAGGCGTTGGATTGTCTGACGCGCAGGCCGACCAGGATAGAAGTGCTGCTCGCCCACGCGCTCGAATGCGGGAAAATCAACCTCAAGGCGATGGAGCTCCTCGATGCGGCTAACACCGAAACCTATGGACATCCCGAGCCGACAAAGGTGAGGGTCACGCCGGTCAAAGGAAAGTGCATCGTCGTTTCGGGCCACGACTTGAAGGACCTTGAGGATCTGCTGAAACAGACGCAAGGCAAGGGGATAAACGTCTATACGCACGGCGAGATGCTGCCCTGCAACGCTTATCCACGTCTGAAACGATATAAGCACCTGGTGGGCAACTACGGCGGTGCGTGGCAGGACCAGCGAGATGAGTTCGACAAGTTCCCCGGCGCCATATTGATGACGACCAACTGCCTGCAAAAGCCGAAAGACAGCTACAAGAGCAGGATATTCACCGCGGGCGTCGTCGGCTGGCCCGGCGTTGTCCATATCGCTGACCGAGACTTCACACCGGTCATCGAAGCCGCCCTAACCTCACCGGGATTTGCCGAAGATGCGCCTGAGAAACTCATTACGATCGGCTTTGCCCGCAATGCCGTGATGGCCGCGGCGGACAAAGTGGTCAAGGCCGTTAAAGCGGGTCAGATCAGGCACTTCTTCCTGATCGGCGGCTGCGATGGCGCTAAGCCGGGCCGGAACTACTACACAGAGTTCGCCGAGAAGGTCCCCCGCGACTGCGTCATTCTGACATTAGCTTGCGGCAAGTGCAGATTCAACAAGCTCGATTTTGGTTCCATAGACGGGATACCGCGACTGCTCGACTGCGGCCAATGCAACGACGCCTACTCGGCCATCCAGATTGCAGTGGCGCTGGCCGGCGCCTTCGGCTGCGAGGTGAACGATCTTCCGCTCTCGTTCGTGCTGTCCTGGTATGAACAGAAAGCCGTGGCGATACTTCTGACGCTGCTGTACCTGGGAATAGAGAACATCAGGCTGGGGCCGAGCCTGCCGGCGTTTGTCAGCCCGAACGTGCTGAATGTTCTGGTGGACAAGTACAACATCAAACCGATTGGAAACGTGGACGAGGATTTGGCCCAAATGCTGAAATAGAGCAACTCGCTCTCGCAGCGCCGGCGACGCTCAGTGCGAGAATTACGTGGAATCTGTTAGATTATTTCGCAAAGAAAAGATTTTCGTGAACAAGTAGGACTAAACATGTCGTATATATCATACAGTGTCGCAGACAAGACTGTGCCGGCTTTTGAGATAAGGACTTCATTGATTGGTTCTATGTCTTGACGATTAAGTGTAGCAGTTCAAATGTCAACTGTTTATTAAGGAGAGTTACCATGAAGGCGTTGAAAGTAGCATTGTTGGTGGTCGTTTTACTAAGTCTCGGGATGATCGTCGGCTGTCAGGAAGAACGTGCCAGCATGAGCAGCATAACGAGCAGTGAGCGAATTGTCTGGGATCAGGGCCAGACGGGCTTTCCGCATCCGCGCGTAGCTTATACGGATGCCCGATAGGTTGTGCAGAGTGCGGCCCGGAAAAGGCTGCACAGTCAGCAGACACGTAGGATGGGCAGGTTCTCCTGTCCATGCGGTTCCAACACAGCATGGGCAAATGAGTTGCCCATCCTACGCTTCTTATCAAGAGACACCAAATGAGCAGGCAAATGAAAACACAAGTCGCTTGGCGGGTGGTTAGTGTCGTGGCCTTGGCCGGCGTGGTGGTCTTCGCGTTTGTCAGTAATCAATCAGCCCGGCCACACCATGTTGGGGACTCAACCCTTGAAAGTATTGCCAAATCGGCGCAAACGTGGGAGCCGGCATTTGCGACGTGGGCGGGCAAACCGGCGGCGGATTTCTCCGTCCAGGATACGACGGGACGTAATCATGCACTGAGTGACTATCGAGGCCGGAACCTCCTGGTTGTGTTCTGGGCGACCTGGTGCCCGGCGTGCAATATGGAGATCCCCCATCTGATCCAGCTTAGGAACGAGGTCCCCGAAAGTGGGCTCGGAATCCTGGCTATTTCCAACGAGCAGATCGAGCAACTAAAGCCGTTCGCCGAAGCTAAAGGGATAAACTACACCGTCGCGTCGCTGAGCGGCGCAACCTTGCCGGCTCCTTTCGGCGAGGTCGGCGCAATACCGACTACCTTCTTCATCGACAGCCGCGGGACCATAAAACTCGCTGCGCTGGGATTGGTGCCCCTGGAAGAGGCAAAGGCGATTCTCAGAGCGCAACGGTAGCCGGCAGCTTGGGCTGCTTGTGTACGCTAAGCGTGATGATGGCGCTGGGGGTTGCTACGATTTATTTTTTGGGCGATTGAGTATTACCGCAGGGGTGTGATTACGCCCCACAGGCAGAGCGACAGCCTTGAGGTGGAAAGGAGCTATATGACTGAAACCGCGAGCCACACTCCATCAAGCCAAGAGTTGTTGAAACAGATGACAGGGGGGTGGATCACACAAGCGATCTACGTTGCGTCCGAACTCGGGATAGCGGATTTGCTCGCCGAAGGTCCGCGAACGGCCGACGAATTGGCTCAATGTACAAAGGCCCACGGTGGGGCGCTGTATCGGGTGCTACGTGCGCTGGCCAGCGTCGGCATTTTTGCTGAAGACGAGGATTGCCGATTCTCGCTGACACCGCTCGCTGAGAACCTGAGGAGCGAAGCCCTAGCCTCACTGCGGCCGTTTGGCATTATGATGGAGGCCGAGTTCTATCAATCCTGGGGTAACTTTCTGTATTCGGTACAAACCGGCGAGCAGGGATTTCAAAAAAGGTTCGGCGTGCCGTTTTTCCAATACATGACGAAGCATCCCGAACGGCACAGCATTTATGATACCGCCATGATGGTTCACGGGATCGCCGAAACCGAGCCGATGCTTGATGCCTACGACTTCTCCACCTTTGGCACAGTGGTCGATGTCGGCGGAGGCAACGGGCGCATGTTGGCTGCAATCCTCGACCGGCACCTGGCAATAGAAGGCATCCTGTTCGATCTGCCTGCTGTTGTGGAGCGATCTCGATCCATCATCTCAGATTTGGGTTTGTCCGACCGATGCCGGATCGTGGGAGGAGATTTCTTCAGCTCCCTCCCGACGGCCGATGCCTATGTACTGCGGCACGTTATTCATGATTGGGATGACGAGGAGGCGGTAGCCATTCTGCGAAACTGCCGGGATGCGATGAATCCGGGGGGCCGGATATTACTGGTTGAGACCGTGATCCCGCCCCTGGATGAGCCGTGTTTCGGCAAGTGGCTTGATCTGATGATGCTGGTCGTCGGCGGCCGCGAGCGCACGCAAGAGCAATACCGGCGGTTGTTCCGGCAGGCGGGCCTGACGCTGAGCCGGATCGTCCCCACCGCTCACGAAGTCAGTGTCATCGAAGGCGTGCAGGCAGCATAGAACCATGACCTCCAAAAGGCAGTATGCTAAGGTGGCGCGTGCGGCGACGACGTTTTTTTTTTGCTGCCGGGATCTGTGGCGCGCCGGGGAGAAGAGCAAATGTCGGCTGTGACGCCTATACACGTACAGAGGCATACGAACAGGCTGGTCAATGAAAGCAGCCCCTACCTGCTCCAGCACGCGCACAACCCGGTCGATTGGTATCCCTGGGGGACCGATGCCTTGGAGCAGGCGCGAAAGGAGGACAAGCCGGTCTTTCTCTCCATCGGCTATTCGACATGCCACTGGTGTCACGTGATGGAGCGCGAGAGCTTCGAGGACAAGCAAATTGCCCGGATAATGAACGAGCATTTCGTGTGCATCAAAATAGATAGAGAGCAGCGGCCCGACGTGGACCAGATCTACATGGACGCCGTCGTGCTCACCACCGGCTCAGGCGGCTGGCCCCTGTCGGTCTTCCTTACCCCCGAGGGTAAGCCTTTTTTCGGGGGCACGTACTTTCCGCCGAAGGACGCATTTGGCCGGCCCGGTTTCGAGCGAGTCCTGCTGTCGGTCGCCGAAGCGTGGAGGGACAAAAGGCAGGAGCTGATCAACTCGGCCGGCAAGCTCAGCGAACTTCTGGAGCGTGCCGGCGGGCCAGCCGGGAAGGCGGGACTTTCGCCGGATGTTCTGAAGAAGGCGTTCGAGCAGTTCCGAAGCATATTCGACCCCGTGAACGGCGGTTTTGGGGCGGCTCCGAAATTCCCTCAGCCGGCAAACCTTTCAATGCTGCTTGGCTACTGGCACCGCACTGCCGATGCCCAGACCCTTCACATGGTCGAAAAGACGCTTGATGCGATGGCTGCCGGCGGCATCTACGACCACCTTGGCGGCGGGTTCCATCGCTACTCCACCGATGCGCAATGGCTGGTCCCGCATTTCGAGAAGATGCTTTACGACCAGGCGTTGCTGAGCAGAGTTTATCTCCAAGCCTATCAGATCACCAGGAACCAGCGCTACGCCGAGATCGCAGCAGAAATATTCGATTACGTTCTGCGTGACATGACGGATTCCGGCGGTGGGTTCTACAGTGCCGAAGATGCCGACAGCGAGGGCAGGGAAGGAACATTTTATCTCTGGGAGCCCGAGCAGATAGCTTCGACTCTGGACGGGGACGAGGCGAGGTTGTTCAACGCTCACTATGGCCTGACTGAACACGGCAATTTCGAAAAAGGAAAGACCATTCTCAACATCGCGACGCCGGCGGAAGAATTGGCGAAGCAATTCGGCAAGGACCGCGATGAAGTCGCGCGCATCCTGGCCCGCGCCAAGGCAGAAGCTTTCAGGGCAAGGGCAAAGCGTCAAAGGCCCCACCGGGATGACAAGATTATTACGGGTTGGAACGGCCTGATGATTTCATCTCTGGCATACGGCGGGGCGGTCTTGAAAGAAGAAAAGTACACGACAGCGGCCCGACGTTCCGCCGAATTCATTTTTCGAACTCTGTACGAGGATGGCCGGCTCAGGCGATATTATCGAGATGGACACGTCGTCGGAGAAGCTTTTCTTGACGACTATGCCTTCATGGTCATCGGGCTGATCGATTTGTACGAAGCGACTTTCGACGCAAAGTGGCTGAGCGAAGCCAATCGCCTCACTGAGGAGATGATCGAACTGTTCGCCGATGCCGAGCGGGGAGGTTTTTTCCTTGCCGGTAGCGATGGTGAAACTCTGATTGCCCGGACCAGGCCGGGTTCCGACGGGGCCATTCCGTCGGGCAATTCCGCCGCAGCTCTGGCGCTTCTGAAACTGGGCCGGCTGACGATGAATCAGGAGTTTACCGCGCAGGGGGGCAACGTGCTCGAAACGTTCTCCAGGCAATTGGAAGAGTCGCCTGCCTATTCGTCTTTCATGCTGGAGGCGTTGAGTCTGTGGCTCGGGCCGGCGCGGGAAATCGTCATTGCCGGCAGCGCTGAGGCCGGGGACACGAAGCAAATGATCGCCTTGGTTCGGGGCAAATTCCTGCCCAACGCCGTCGTGCTCTTTCACGACAGCGGCAAAGTCGGCTCCGCCATCGAGACAATCGTCCCATTCGTGGAGAGTCAGATTGCTATAGGAGGCAAGGCAACCGCCTATGTATGCGAGAATTATGCGTGCAAAAAGCCCGTGCAGACAATCGGTGAGCTCGAGGGCCTTCTTGCTGAAGTCTCGGGCAGGTCCGGCAGTCACCCCGCGGGCGGGCGATGAAGGACTCGACGAATGACGAAGCATCAGGATAATTTGTCCCCATGAACGAGCTGAAAAAGGAACGAAAGACCATAGCCACCATGATAGGAATGTTCTGCACCGCTCATCATGGGACAAGCGGAGCGCAGCTATGTGTCACCTGCAAGGAACTCCGGGATTACGCCGAGGGGCGTCTGGACAGATGCCCATTCGGCGAAAACAAGGGAGCCTGCTCCAAGTGCAAGATTCACTGCTACAAACCCGAAATGCGAAAAAGGGTCACCGAGGTGATGCGCTACGCGGGCCCCAGGATGATTACAAGGCACCCCTTGCTTGCGATTGACCATCTTCTCAAAACCGTCAGAAGTCAGAAGGCGGGAGACAGAAGCTTTAGCCACAAAGGCACGAAGTCACGAAGAAAAGAGTGATAAAAGAAGCCTTAGTGTCTTGGTGTCTTTGTGGCAAGACCGACCTCTGACTTCAGACCACCTGGGCCTCGAATTTGCAGAGCTGGCAGAAATCTTTCATTTGGTGTTTGAAGTCGCCGTAGAAGAAGGTCTGATGGAAACCAGGGAAGGTGAGGACTTCCTGCCGGCCGTCGAATTTGACCTTGACCGAGACGACGCACCCGCCGGAGGGGGGCACGTCCAGATTATCGAGCACCGTGCCGGCCGAAATCAGCACTTTCGTCGGCGAGGAGCCGTCTGCGCTGCCGGGCAGCAGGTCGATACTTGTCACTCGCTGGCCCTTGCGCCAGAGCGTGCGCGGCACGGCGTCGCGGTTGCCATGATGATGCATCAGATCGAACGGCTCGGGCGCAGTGCCGAAACCGTTGAGCATCGTAGGGCACGAGCAGTGCGCGCCGATGATTGAATCGTCCGCGGTATCGGCCACCGGGTCCTGCTGGAAGCCGGGCCGGTCGAACAGATACTGCGTGATGATGTGCGAGGCTGCGGCGCCGTAGTCGGCCTCGCAGGCGGCGGGAATGCCGTCGTCGTTCATCCGCGACCAGGCGATGCAGGGCAGGCTCACTTTAAGCTTGCCCAGCGCGCCGAGGCAATCCATCGTGATGGCGTCGGCCTGCTCGGCTTCGAGAATCCTGCCGGCCACGTAGTAGCTCTTGACGCCGTTGATGACGTCCTGCCGTGTGGCGTTCGTGACCCTGCGGGCGCGGCGCATATAGTCATTAGCCATCGCCAGAATATCTTCGCTGTCAGGGGTCTGATTGTAGTACTCGATGAACGTCGTGGCCGGCACGACGCGCATTGTGATTCCCGTATCGGCCAGAGGCGCCTCGGAGCGGGTCTTGCCCTTGATGACCACGCAACGGGTCTGCCGGATCTTGGCCGCGGCGCACAGCATCTTCATCCCGTAGGCAGCCTGGCTGAAATCATCGGTGGAATAGATCACGCAGCCGGGCGTCTCGGCCAAATTGATCGTGTTCGTTGTGAATGACGTGCCCAACGGCGAATAGATGACCGATGGAATTTTGCTGCGGGCCACCTTTTCAGCGCTGGGCCATGCATGCTGCTGGCGATCCAGCATGAGTAGCAGCAATCCGTCGGCCTGTTTCGTCTCGGCTTCGGCGATCCAGCTTTCCGTTTCAGCGAGACTGTAGAGAGGCTCGCCGCAAAGCACCAACTTGGCGTGAAGCTTTCCGGCGACACTGGTTACTTTCTCGCTGTACATCTTCCTCGCGGCCTGCCCATCATAGACGGCGCCGGGCCAGCTCATCCCGTAGTCTTCTTTTCGGCGGACGAAAGCGGCTGCAATGGTGGGGACATATTTTGACGCCGGGCCGCATGCCCGGATGGGATTCTGCGTCATCATCGGTTCACTCATAATCGCGTTGCAGCCCTGCAACAGAACGGAGCCTGCTGCGAGCCCCGCTGCGCTGTGGATGAACTGCCGCCGGTTGAGGGTGTGAGTGCAATTACATTTTAGGGGACATCTTCCAGAACGCATGGTCATCTCCGTCTTAAATTGACTATTTTCCATTGACGATTGACTATTGAAAAGATCCGTGGACCAGTCTAACGCATCCGCGCCAATAGTCAATTGTCAATAGTCATTTGTCAATCCGACTGAGCGGCCAGAGCACGATGTCGCCGGTTTCGGCGGTCCCCCACCTTCGTTGGCTGCCCCGTTCCATCGCCACCTGCCCCTGGTCATCTTTGAAATTCGGCCCGACGCTGTAGAGGATGAAATTGTCGTCTGTCTTCTTATAAACGAGCGGCTTGTCGCTGTATGGGTCCAAAGGCAGTTCTTTCAGGAATCCGCCGGCAATCAGCTCATCAAGCGTCTGCGGGTACGCGTCTTTTTCCAGCCGCCATCGCTTCAGCGCCAGAACCGTCAGAGCGGATTCATGCTGCATTTTGCCGCGATACGCTATCTCGGATACCCGCGAGGAGGCCGGTAAAACCGTTTGGATCAGGAAGTATCTGTATTTTGGAATGGAGGCAAGTACCTCGTCCGGCATTTTCAGATCGCATGCATCCCTGCGATAGGGCGTCATTTTCGCCATTTTGGCTTGCAGATCGTATAATTCATTCCCCCTGGCAATTGTCTCATCACGGCCTGCATGAATCATGCTCAACGCTGTGTACAATGGCACCAAGTGCCGCTTGTCAGCTCTGTCGCTGTAGGAGCCACTCAGGTCTGTCAGTTCTTCCCACTGGCCGGGTATCAAATGGCCGCCGCCGGGCCCGCCGTCGGTAAACGAACGTTGAACGATATCCATGAAGAACAGCTTCTCACCCTCCATGTTTATGTGCGGATATCCACCGGGGTATATCTGCGACAATCGGGTCTGCAAATTCTGCAGGTCGGATGCCGAGAGTTCCTGCTCGCCCACCAGACGCAGTATTTCGTCACGAGCCAGCCCGCCTATCGCCAGACCCACCAATTGTTCGACGTGCGTTCCCTTGCCCTGCCAATGGCTGCCGGCGCGGGCGATAGCGATACAATCTTCGATGCTCTCTTGTATCTGCCCCCGCTGTCTCTCGATGCGCGATCGCCACATTCCCAGCCTTGCCATGTCCCTGAAGGGGCTCAAGGGCGGCAGCAGAATGCTCCAAAGCGGTCTCTCTTTGCCATTCGGGTCGGCGGTGTAAGGTCTGTAGCAGTAGGACTTGTCGCTGCCTGCTGTGAATTCCCGCCACGCCGCGTCGTTCTGTTTGACCCAGGCGCCGATATACTCTTGTTCGACATCCGAAAGCGGCCCCCCAATATCCTCGGGAAGGTCTTTATAACGCCTGTTGGCCTCGCGCAGCACGGCGACTGAAATGGCCCGGACAAAATCAGCCGGGATCTGACGGCTTTCGAGCCAGCTTCTCAGCTCGGCATTCGGAAATCCGGGAGGCACTGAGCGCGGCAAGGCGCCGCGCGGGTGAGGGTCGCCTATCTCGGCGCCTTCCCTGATGCAGTCCAGAACGTACTCGGCCATCCGATCAAATGTCGTGGCTGCCCACTCCGTATATGTGCCATAGGCGAAAACAGGCAAGGGGACCCAATCATAGTCGAGACATTTCTGCACGATGACCTGCTTCTCGGGGCCCAGGCTGTCCCAGTGTTTCTGGTTTTGGACGAGCCATTCCGCAGCTTTTTGCTCATTGCCCCTCAACAAACCCTTGAGCCACAGCGCATCTTGCCGTTCTTTGCCCCCTTGCCTGTATGAGGCCAATCTCTTTGTGACCGGGCTTTGCGGAACATACAGGCCGATGGCCTTCTCGTAGCGGGGCCAGGCATTGTCCTGATCGCGAATCTGCGGCTGGTTCATCTGATTGAACAATGCGACATAGTCCACGCGCATCGTGGGTTTGCCGCACGCGAACCAAATCGCGTAAAGGATGAAGCAGAGAAGCAGGATACCAGTGACCTGAAACGTTCGAGCGACAACCGTCCGCCAGAGCGGCCGGCAACGTCTTTTCGCCCGGCGCAGGAGAACCGCGAGCAGCTTGACGTCCCCGAACTCGGTGATAAGCTGCTTGGCCTTTTTCCGTTTCTCCTCATCGCTGGCGCAGCCTTTCAGCTCATCTTCAAAATGCGCCGCCAATTCGACCCGCACGTCTTCGCGGACCTTCCGGCGGTAGCGCATCTTTTTCAGCAGCGTATCAAGATATTGCGTCACCGACGAAGGAAGGTTCTGCGATTCTTTCTTATCGTGTTCCGTTGCCATGATTGTGTCCTCACCTATTGCGGTTCACATCTCGCCTCGCCAATCCACAGCACGCATTGATTCACAACTGAGCCTGGGTCCAGGCTATGCCGGAGCGAGGGCTCCGCCGAAGACGAGATTCAGGCCGGCGGTCAGCTCCTTGAGCTGTGCTTTTTGGCGGGCCAGTTCCCCTTCGCCTTTGCCGGTGATGGAGTAGTAGCGCCGCTTGCGCCCGGACTGGCTGTCCTGCCATTTGCCTCTGATGAGTTTCTTGGCTTCGAGGTTGTACAGAAGCGGGTAGAGTGTGCCTTTGCCGAGCGTGAGAATCTCGCCGCTTTGCTGCTCGATGGCCTGGTCTAATTCGTAGCCGTACATCGGGCCACGGGAAAGTATCTCCAGAACCACCACTGGGGCAATGCCCTTGAGCAACTGACTTTCGAACTTCATAAGAATCTCCTTCAAACCACGGATCTTCCTGGTTTTGCCAAGCCGTATTCTGCTTTGCGTTGCATATTATGTTATACATACTATGCAATGTCAACTACAAAATGCAGAAAAATTCACAATTTTTTTATGCTCAGAAATCAATGGGAAGTGAACTCGAATCGAGTTCTTCTAAACCGTGCCGGAAGATGCTATAATCTATCGCAGAAAGGCAGGCGCAATATGAGCGACGAATTCATTGGTGAGGCTGTCACGCCGGTCGCAGGTACATTTGAGACCGCTGCGATGACCAGAGGCGAGCCGGCGCTTCCTGCCCGATTTTCGTGGAGAGGCCAGCAGTACTCAACCGCCGAAGTCCTTGAGGTCTGGAAAGAGACGGGACCTTGCAGAAGCGGCGGAGGGGAGCAATACTTGCGTAAACACTGGTACCGGATTAGAACGGGCGACGGCTTGGTGATGACCATATATTTCGAGCGGCAGCCAAGATCCAAAAGCCGGAACAAAACAAGATGGTGGCTCTATGCCGTTGAACGCTCCGACGATGAGCGTCAATGAAGCTCCCAGGGGGCCCAAATGTTTTCCATTGCTCTGCGGCCAAAACGTATCGGTGGCCGGCCCAGCTCAAAAGCTCCCAGGTCGGGTGCTTTGCCGGCGTAGTCATCGTTGAAGTTCGCAATGACCACTCCCGAATCGATAACGGGATTGGGGACCGTCACTACCGGGTCGGTGAGCGTGACGGTCTTATCTCCCTGTTGCATCGGGACTTTGCCCCATTTGATCGTGGTTGTGGTTGACGAAGGATAAAACTCCAGGGCATACGATTTTATGAATGAGGGATTGCCTCCGATGCCGTGCTTTTCTCTGGCGATGCCCCGATCCATGCCTGTGAACAGGTCGTAATCAAAATCACAGGGCGTCTCGACTTCTCGTGAAGATGTCAGCCGGCCCGGGCAGTCAAAGATGTTGTTTCGCGTCACCGTGTTCGGATTGACGTGGCCGCTGAAGACGTGAAACGCGCCTTTGGGTTGAATGGCCGTGTTATGGAAGACGAACTTTCTCCCGCCGCCAAACTCATCCCGCTCGCCCACTTTTATCATGCTTCCGCCGAGGGGGTCTTGATGGGTGTGGCGGCTTTCCCCGAAGACGTTTCGGAAGATATACAAAGGCCCTTTGGATGTGCAGGCCGTGGCGATATGCTGGAATGTTCTTTCGATGTAGTTGTTCCATATCCGAACGTTCATGTTCGCGCCTTCGCTTTCGATGGCGTCATCCCAGACATTGGCGATGATGTTTCCGTAAATGTCCGAGTCGCGATTGGGACTTCCTTCAAAACTGTAGTTTGACCCTCCGCCGATGGCGTCGTTGTAGCCGTGATCTTCCGTGGATCGAATCTCGTTGTAGCGAATGACGTTTCCGCCGCTTGAATCGATGAGGCTGATCCCCTGGGGGCCCGATGGATGCCCCGTGTCCCAGTCGTTCGATGCGCCGCGCGGGTTCTCGATCAGATTGTGTTGGATGGTGAGGTTGCCCGAACCTCGCTGGGCGTAAATCGCGCTATCCGAGCCGCCTTCGTTGCCATACGTCCGCGGGCCGCCTATCCTGCCCCAAAACGTGAAATGGCAGTTGTCGATGACAATATCGTGACGTTGTGATTTGATCAAGAGGCCGTGAACCGCAGCATTTCTAAATTCCACCCCGCGAACGACGACGTAATCGGCGTCAATCACACAGGTGTAGTCTTCTGCGTTGCGGACGTCAATCGTCGCTTTTGAGTTTTCCGCCGGCGTAATCAGGTGATAACCTTTCGCAGAACCGGATTCGGTAATCACTAACGGATTGGAGCGAACGCTGCCTTCCAGATAGGTAATCTTGCCAATGGGAAAACGATCATCCCTGGTTTCACACGTTAGGTCGCGGCTATCGTTGTTGACAGTGATTCCAACATTGTAGCTCGTGTGGGGCTTGAGCCCCACGATGCTTCCGCGATACTCGTTGTCGCGCGGGTCGTAAACGAGGGGATAACCCTGACGCCACGTTGATGCGCCATTTTCCCTGAACCGGACGTCGCACTGTCCAAGGTCAGGCGATTTCAAATAAAGCCCGATACATTCATACGTAGGAACGGCATGGAAATCGTCTTTGTTCGCGCTGTACGAGTTTGACATACAGACCGCCGTGAACAAAAGAATCATAATCAGCAGATTTTTGGCACGCCCCAATGCGTTCATAGAGACACTCCTAAACAGTTGAAGCAATATCACTTGACCTTCCGCGGCCAATCATATCAGGCGGACCGTGCTTGTCAAGTTGTGACGAAACCGGGTGACAGGCCCTGCCGGTGTCAAAGCAGTCTCATCAGTGCCACGCCGAGGAAGACAGCGCTGCCGGCAAATACTATACAACTGAGCACTGGATGGCTCCGGGCGTAAGGGGGCAGCTTGCGGTCAAGATAGAGCAGGGCAAAACCGAGCAGGCCGAACACGACGGCGTTCATGGACGCGATCATGTTGATCACGGCGGCCGGCTGGTTGTCGCCCAGAAGTATGGTTGCAACCATGACGGCCAGGTACGCCCCCATCACAATGCGATAGCTTCGCAGCTTGTTGGAGAAGCCGGACGAGAAGCCGGTCAGCATCGAAGCAATCGCCCGGCTCTTGCCGTCCATGCAACTGACCACGGTGCTGAACAAAGTAAAAAACGCGACGACCAGAAACGTCTCCCGGCCGCGCGGCACCGAGTCGAGCATGCGGGACAAGGTGGACATGAGCTGCTGCTTCTCGGGGACGATACCCTGGGCGTGCAGAGTAGCGACCCCCATCGCGAGGAACGAGAACGAAATCCCCAGCATCAGCGCATACGAGGCAAGGCAGTCAATCCGCATCGTGGAGAGCCAGCGACGGTAATCTTCTTCGGTGCGGGCTCTGCCGATCTTTTCGTTGATCCACGTGGAATAGAGCAAGGTGGTCGTGCCGGCGCCGATCCAGCCCATCAGGCCCATGATGGTCGATATGGAGCCCTGTGGGATGTTGGGTACGAGTCCGCGCGCGATGTCGTGGCCGGGCAGCGGGACCTGAAACAACGTATAGACCACACCCGCCAGCAGCACGGCGCACATGGCCGCAACGACCTTCTCAAAGAATGGGTAGGAACCAGTATAGAGAAGAATTGGCACCAGAGCGGTGGCACAAAGAGCGCCCAGACGAATATCCAGAGCCGGAATCAGGCCGGCCAGGGCCGAGCCTACTGCCAGGGCGATGCCGCCGTAGCCTATCATGTCCAGCGAAAAGACCAGGATGATGAAATACTGCGCCCAATGCCGCGGGCCAGGCAGCCAGTCAAAGGCGGCAAAGACGTCGTCCCCCGAGGCGATGGTCAGCCGGGCCAGACCTTCACTGAATGCCGCCTTATATACGATGGTCAGAATGGGCACCCAGAGCAGCGCAAATCCATACTGCGCGCCGCTTCTTGGCGTGAGCACCAGCTCGCCCGACCCTATGGCCAGTGCGGCCAGAACCACGCCGGGACCCATGAACTTGAGCTTGTCCCTGAGACTCGCGGGCGCGTTCTTGCTTGTTTCCAACAGGCACCTCCAGTGACCGAAGACAGACTTCTGACTTCGGCCTCTATACCGCATAGGACTTCTCGTGTAACAAGGCCGGTGCAATACTATACAGAAGATACCCTTCGAGAAGCAAGGCGGAATATTCCTTGACGTTACAACGGGTTCATGCTACCATCCAAGAAGCAGATTATGGACTTCGTGTCTTTGTGGCAAATGTACTTGGCGAAAAGTAATAGGAGTGGAGAAACGATGAAAAAGATTCTGATTATGACATGTGCGATGGCGTCGATTTTTCCGCTGTTCCTGGCGGGGTGCTACCGGGCCGAGCGGGAAAGCCTCAGAGCCGCCCTGGCTGAGACCGAGCGACAAAGAGACGACCTGAAAGCCCAGGTGGAAAGTGCGGTGCAGGCGCGCGACCAGTTGCGGCTACAGGTGGACGAGCTCACCAGGTCTCGTGACCAGTTGCAGGAAAAGTTCACCGAACTCGCTGGCTCGCGCGACGAGCTGAAGAAACGAGTTGACGAGCTTACCGTTTCTCGCGATGCGCTGCAGGAGCAGGCCGAGAAGCTCAGCAAGTCGCGCGATGCGGCCGCCTCCGAGGCGCAGGCCGCCCAGCTTAGAATTGACGAGCTTGCAAAGAAACTGCAGGGCGAGACCGAAAAGGTCCGGGAGTTGCAAGGTCAGCTCAAGCAGGTCCAGGAGGCCATCGCAGCGCTTCAGAACAAATTCAAGCCGTGACGGCATCGGTTGGCCGGCGGATATTCTCAGAGTGTTGTGGGGTGGGGCGATGCCCCCCTATGAAGGTTTCTTCCTATTTCCCTTCTTGATGGAGGTCATTATGAGACAATGCAGATTGTGGATTCCGGTGATTTGTGCGGCTGTGATCGGCCTTGACGTGATTCTGGTCTGTGGCGGACAGTCGGATAAAACCAGCGAGGCGTTCCGGCGGGAGTTCATCCAGGACTTCCAGCGCACCGGGCTGAACACAACGCCCGGCGACGCCATGATGTTACGCGTACTGGTCGAAAGTGCAAGGGCCAAGCGCGGCGTCGAGATCGGCTCGGCCAGCGGCTTCGGAGCCATCAACATGGGCATCGGCTTCGAGCGCACCGGCGGGCATCTGTACACGCTTGAAATCAACCCGAAAAGTGTGAAAGAGTGCCGGGACAATCTGCAAAAGGTCGGCCTGGAGAAAACGGTCACCTGCATCGAAGGTGACGCTCTCAAGACCTTGCCGACGCTGGAGGGCGAATTCGATTTCATCTTCATCGATGCGTTGAAAAGCGATTACCTGAAGTACTTGAAGATTCTCGAACCGAAGCTCAAGCCCGGGGCTGTGGTCGTCGCTGACAACGTGATCCGCTCCGCCAACGCGATGAAGGACTTCCTGGATTACATACAGAACAGCCCCGATTATGACACAGTTACCATTCGGGCCTCCATGGAGAAAAACGACGGCATGACGGTCAGCTACAAGATCAGGTAGAGCCGCATGCCCTTCCTTGTTGATTGTTCGTTCGAGATTCGAGATGAAACGCCGTTTTACGACGAGCCTGGTCGGAAGTCTCTTGATGATGTTCAGTCTCTCCGGCCTGGATGCGTATGGGCAATTGCTCGAGCTAAGCACCGAACGGCAGGACCGGTACTATCAGGTTAGAATCCTGCTGGAAGGCAAAGACGTTCTCCATTCGCCGCCGGAAGGTCTGTGGTCGATTGCCACGCAGTGGAAGGAAAGCTGGCCTGCGGCTTGGGTTCACGCCGGGCCAACGGAAATTCAACGCGAGGCCGACTGGACGATTCTGCGGGGCGAGATCGAAACACCAGTGGGAGCCTGGAGGCTCTCGGATTCGTATCGAGCTGAGAATGGCGTCATCAAGTGTGTGCGAAGGTTCATATGGCAAGGGCCGCAAATGACGAAGTCCGTGACATTGTCCGTTCGTTTTCAGTGTCCCGGCAAAGGGTCGAAGGCCTTGCTGCCCGGCATATTGTACTACGGCAACCCATCCGGCGCGAAGAGCGGTCGCGTGCCTGTCTATTCGGGCGAGCCCGGCCAGGAAGCCCTCTTCGAGGAGCATCGCTTCCCCATGCCCTATGCGAGTTTGGAATGGTCCGGCGGCGACAGCCTTCTCGGAGCGGCGATCCACACCCTGCCCTCGCCTGTTCCGTACGGCAACTTGAACGATCAGTGGTGGTCGATGGGATTGATTGCCGCCGAGCGCGGAACCGAGCTGGTTCTTCTTTCGGGCCCGTGCGCCTCCAACGGCAGACGCAGCGTCATAAAGGCCTCGCAGCGAGGTTTCGTCCCATACGATAACGCTTACCTCAATGTGCCGCCCGGCGCGATTATCGAGAAGACGTTCTATTTGCAGGCTTACGATGTACCCGCCAAAGGCTCGGGGTTCCAACGTCCCACCTGGACCTCTCTCGATATCTTTCGTCCCTATAGCGTCGAAGGGATGCCTGCCTTTGACGAGATCATCGAAGCCAAGTACCGCTACGCGAAAACCCGCTGGTACGAGAATGGACCCGTAGCAGGCTTCAGGAAGTATCCCGATCGCGAGTATTTCGTCTTTGGCTGGTGCGGGCAGGCGGCTGCACCGGGCTATGCTCTGCTGGTCCTGGAGAACGAGCTCGGGGACGCGAAAGCGCGCGAGATGGCGACAAAGTCCCTTGACTTTCTATCCACGGCGGAATTCTACGACCAGGGCTTCTACACGTGGTACGATTACAAACAGAAGAAATGGCAGCAAGGCGGCGGGTCCCCTGAACTACTCTCACAGGGCCAGGCCATGCTGAATTTTGCCAATGCGATTCGCGCCGGCAGGGCGAAGGGATTGGATGTCTCCCGGTGGGAGGATTTTCTTGCCAAGGCGTGCGACTTTCATGCCAAGAGAATCCTGTTGGACGGCTGGGAGCCGCTTTCCACAAATGAGGCCTTCTTTATCGCGCCGCTGTGCAAGGCGTATCAGCTTCTTGGCGCCGAGGTGTATCGTCGAGCTGCCGAAAAAGCGGGCAAGCTGTACGCATCCAGACACCTGACCATGGACGAGCCTTATTGGGGCGGGACACTGGACGCCAGTTGCGAGGACAAAGAAGGGGCTTTTGCTGCATTCCAGGGATTCCTGGCGATCTACGAGCTGACGCACGAGCCGGACTACCTCAAATGGGCCGAGCACGCCTGCGACGTAGTCCTGACGTACATGGTAGTCTGGGACATTGACCTGCCCGCTGGTCGTCTGCGCGACCACGGCTTCAAGACCCGAGGCTGGACGGCCGTTTCGGTGCAGAACCAGCATATCGACGTGTTCGGCGTGCTGATTACGCCGGACATCTATCGACTGGGCCAGTACCTGAACAGGGATGAGCTAAAGAAGCTTGCGATTCTGATGTACCGCAGTTGCGGGCAACTCATCGACCCTTACGGGAGCCAGGGCGAGCAGCCGCACCATACCAATTATGCCCAGCACGGCAAGTTTGCGCAGCGCCTGAAGTCGGGCGACATTTCAGGCATCCGCGGCGACTACGTCGAGGAATGGACGGTCTTCTGGATCACCGCACACTTCCTGAACGCCGCCGCCCAGTTCAAAGAGCTTGGCCTGTCCCTCACAGATTAAAGCAGCGCGAGGTTAGGACGCCAGCAGGTGGGTACGCGGCTTCGTCCATTTGTAGCCCGTCAAGCATGAATCTGGAGGTTATTATCCTGTGATGGGGCGGCGCGCTGACGACCGAAATCAGCGGCGCGGGCAACCTAAGTGTTGACTTCATGGATGGCCTCAGCATGGAAGGATTGCTTCGCGGTTCCCCCGCCCCCCCAAAGCCAGTTCATCGAGACAAAGTCGTAGTAGGTGTCTCTGTCTCTCCGGTCAATGCCGAGCATGAGGCGCAAGTGACAGCGCGTCCGTGCGCTGCCATTTGTCGCTTTTCATGCTCTTGTTGGGTGACATACTAGTAGTTGGAAAGTATCGCATAGATATACGCGGCAACGAGAGATGACACCACCCCCAAAGAGAAGCCGATGAGCCTGTCTTTCCACGCGTCAGTTCGGAGTGTACGCGAATGAGCGGACAATATGGCCTCAACCGTCTCTCGTTGGGCTTTCACGATAGGCTCCAGAGTTTGCCTCTGCGTCTGTAGCTTGCTGACTGTCTCCTGTGTCTGCAAAACCACTTTTCGTTCGTCCATGAGAAACGCCTTGACATCACTTAGCGTAGATCCCACCGACGACAGACTGCGGATCATCTGTGAGTACCTATCGCCCGTTGGCTTGGGCTTGTCTCGCAAGAAGTATGTTGAAGCGAAGTTGAAGACCGCCACGCCAACGTTCCCCCACAGTAAGAAGCGGCCGCTTCCCCAAAGACTTCTATCGGCAACGAGGATAAGGCATGCAATGAGAGAATTCAATACTGCCAGCCCGAACATGAACCTATCTCTCTTACTTGAAGGATATATCGTGTTATTCATACTTTCTTGCCTAACAACGATCGGATTGATCCGCATAAGATGCAGAGTCCCTCGTTCCTGCCTGCAAAGGATGCCTTCGGATTTCTTGCCGAAGGCGTCACAAAACGCGCTCCTTTTCGTGGCCTAACAACAATTCGACTGATCCGCGTGAGATGCGGCGTTCTGTTCTCCTGCCCCTATGACGCGCCAGTGCGCCTCAATCGTATCTGCCGACAGGTCAGCGCCGCAATTCCATTCGACGAAATATCCGCCATTGGAAACCTTCACAAACCCGCTGGGGTCGCGGATGTCTGCAAACGCTTCACATTCCAGATAGGGACTGACATCAAAACTGCCAACCCGACCGTCGTCTGCAACGATGGACAAGACCCAATTCGGTTGTGGACAGACTTCTCTAATTCTCATTGGTCAAGCCCTTTAATGGGAAATGGCTTCTTGCCGTTCACAGCCAAGTTCCAGTCGGCCAGCAAATCTTCTTGATGAATCTCGATCCATGCGACGACCAGTTTGTGCTTGTTCAGCGGCAGTTCACCTGCCAGAAGCGTTCCGTCAAGGATTGAGTACACGGCTACTTTGCCTTGGTAATCGGCATGGATGTGTGGCATATGATGCTTCTCGGCATCGCGAAAGAACATCCGAATGAGAATCCCGTAAAACATGGAAATGGTTGGCATTCTGTCCCTTCCTTTATTATCCGGTATCGTGCATCTCACTGGGCACTGCCCATATCCAGTTTCCTTTCGTCTGAAGCACCAATGATAACACGCCACGTCGGTCAATGCAACAGAATCGCCGAGAAAATGGCCAGGTCCGGGGCACGTTTTGGAGAATGCGAGTCTTTTCGGCAAACGGCTGGCCGAAAGGCGGCCTCTTGGCCGTCCTTCGCCGGCCAGATGCTACATGTGTCATGTGCCGAATCGTTCGGCATAGAATTTCAACGACCAAAGCAGGAGCCAAGGTTCAATGATGGCATTGATGAGGCCGTGGCAAATCAATGGTCCCGTGAGGCTCCGGTTCCCATAAACGTACAGCGCACCCAGGCATATCCCAAGTGTTGCCGTACACAGGACGCCCCACCATCCAAAGCCCAGGTGCAGCAAGCCAAAGGTCAGCGCTGAAAGTACAATCTGAGATACGTTACTCATTCCGGCTTTTTGGAGGCGGGTCAGCAAGTAGCCGCGAAAAATAACCTCCTCAACAAATGCGCCGAACAGGCCGGCAATCAAGCCCCATAGTTTCAGCAGGCTGAGCTCGAACATGTTCGCCCGCACTTCGGGGATCTGAGCGGTACACAGCGAATAGGCCATCGCTGCGATGATGGCAAGAAAGACGATTTGCAGCGACGTGGGTGTCAACCATCCGCACGCACGCATCGAGAGCTGCCGACGGCGGAAGTATGCGCTGGCCATCCAGAGCGCCAATGCTTCGGCAAGAACAACGCCAACAAGGGTCACGGCGGTTCCGGGACGTAAATCCAGCCGTACCCCTGCGGCGGCAAAGAGGATCGGTGGAAGAATAATGAATACCGTCACCAGGACGTAGTAAATGTACAGTACGCATATTGCTTCGATAATGGCGCGCCGTCGGGATAACCCAGGATTTGCCTGCTCCATCGGTTCAGTCCTCTGCAATTACAATAAGCCGGCAGATTTAGGAGAGCGATAGTCCCACACCTTCGCTATGCACATCGCCAGTCTCGTTCGAGCCACGCATATTCCTGACTATCGACGGGCGTTCCGGCGATTTTTTCGAGTCTGTTCCGCTGGTCCGGCGAGAGTCTTGTCCACGAGGCGCTCAGGTTTTCTTGTGTTTGCTCGATCGTGTGGACGCCGCAGGTGCAGATATCGACGAGCTTATTCTCTAACACGAATGCGATCATGTCACGCGGCAGGCCGGCGTCATCGCCTTTGAGGTCTTGTTTTTCCAGCAGTGCCCCTCGTGCGAAGGGCTTGATCGTGATGACGCCGAGTCGCTTTTTCTTGGCGGCCGGCAATATCTGTTCCGCGGCGCGGTGCCGGATGTTGTAGGGAATCGAGCAGATGTCAAAATAATCGCCGAACTTCTCAAATGCCTCCAGGAAGAGCTCGGGCGTGAAGTGACACCCGAACCCGGTAAAGCGAATCTTGCCCTGCTGCTTGAGCTTGTCGAGCGCCTCGATGGAGTAGGACATATCCCAATAGCCCGACTGCGGCGTGTCCTTTTCGGTATTGCACAGCAGGCACAGATCGACGCGGTCGGTCTGCCATAGCTTCAGGCGATCCTCCGTCCACGTATAAATTTCTTTCTTGTCCGCCTCGATGCCCTTCATCTTGTGAGAGACGCGGATCGAGACAATGACCTTGTCTCGCGCTTTGAGTCTTTTGATCGCCTCGCCCGGCGTGCTGGATTCTTCGAGTGCCGTACAGGAATCGAGGAAATTCACGCCCATATCCAGCCCCGCGGCAATCATCTCGGCGGCCTCGTCAACCGTCGGCCTGCGGAAGCCTCCCTTGCCATCGGGAACTTGCTTGTAGGCCCAACTGTGGCCTCCGAATCCGATCTCCGAGACGCTCAGGCCCGTTTTGCCGAGCACGCGGTGTTTCACTTTGTGGCCGGCTGTTTGCGAGGCCGCCGCCGGATGTGAACCGTCCAAGAGCGGTGTTGCCATCCCGCCCGCCACTGCGCCAAGCCCGATGTTCTTTAGGAATTGCCTTCGCGTCGAGTCCGTTTTGCTTCGATGTTCGGATATGCGCCCATCCATTTTGTGTCCTCCCGGAAATTCTCTGTTGTATGAAGATCCACGACACAGTCATTCGCTGACCGAACGCACCGGTCTGCGCTACGAATTCTAACCCTTTCACTCTTGGGTTGCAACGACCATAAAGGTTTGTTATTTTGGTGCCGTTGATATGTCGCAGGAATTGCGAAAGGAACGATAGAATGAGCAAGCTGGCCATTAAAGGGGGCAAGCCCCTACGAGACGTGAAGAAAGACCCGTGGCCGAAGTGGCCGGTCTGGGACCAGCGGGACGAGAAGGCCCTGCTGGGTGTGCTGCGCAGCGGCGTCTGGTCCTACAACGGGCCGGCGGAAAGGCGGTTCAACAAGGCGTTCGCGGAGTACATCGGCAGCCGGTATGCGCTATCGCTGGCGAACGGGACCGTCACGCTGCAACTGGCCCTGGAGGCGTGCGGGATCGGCTGTGGCGACGAGGTGATCGTGCCGGGTCTGACGTGGCAGGCGACGGTCGCGGCGGCCCTGGACATCAACGCTGTCCCCATCCTCGTCGATGTCACCGAGGACACCTGGTGCATCGACCCGGCGGCCGTGGAGGCGGCGATCACACCGCAGACGAAGGCAATTGTCCCCGTCCATCTCTACGGCTGCATGGCCGACATGGATGCGATTATGGCCATTGCGCGCAAACACCATCTGCGGGTGATTGAAGACTGCGCCCACAAGCACGGAGGCGAATGGAACGGCAAGAAGGCCGGCAGCATCGGCGACATCGGCAGCTTCAGCTTCCAGCTCTCCAAGCTCATGACCGCCGGCGAGGGTGGAGCTTTGACAACCAGCGACCCGCAGCTATGGGAGAGGCTCGACGCCCTTCGCAACTGCGGCCGGCGCCCCGAGCAGGAAGGGACCGCGGACAAGGGCGCGGGCATCTACGGCGACGAGGGCAACTTCATCCAGTCGGGCAACTACCGCATCACCGACTTCCAGGCTGCCCTGCTCCTGGAAGCCCTCAGGCGCTTGCCACAACATAACAAAGTGCGGGACAAGAACGCACAATACTTCAACGCCCGGCTTTCGCAAATCCCAGGTGTGCTGCCGATGCGACGCGACAAGAGGGAGACTGCGGAGGCTTACTACAACTTCTCTTTCCGATACAAGCAGGAGCAATTCAAGGGTGTGCCTGTAGCCCGGTTCCGGGAGGCCCTGTCCGCCGAGATGGGTTGCCGCGTGGAGGCCAGCTACGAGCCTCTCAATGAGTGTTCATTGTACGCGCCCCATACAAAACCGTGGCGGTACAAGCTGACGGCGAAACACTGGAAACGGATCGACCCGACCCGCTTCAAGCTGCCGGTCTGTCACAGAATCCACAGTGAGGAGTCGGTGTGTTTTCATCACACAGTTTTGATGGGGACGAAAGGCGATATGGACCTAATGGTCAAAGCCATTGAAAAGATTTACGACAACGCCGAAAAACTCCTGTAAACACGTCAGTAAAACCAGGGCTACAAGGGTGCGGTAGAACAAGACCGATTTCAGATTGAGGCCTGTTACGTATTGCTCAAACACATGTAGAACGGCTCAAGACTCCTGCAATGTGGAGAAGGTTTCGGCAGGTCAAATTGGAAGGCTTGATCGCGCAGCCAAGCGTTTGATATGGGAAATATTAATGGACTCTTGGGAAAAGGCACAGTCAAACGGTGTCTTTACTAATCCTCATGATATTCCTCTCTATAGAGTAAAACACGCCAGTTGCATTAGCCATTCGCGCTGCTCTACATCATGCTGGACAAAGCATGACAGAATCGAGCAAAATAGGTTGTAGAGTATATGGGTTGTCATTATATCATTTTACATTGTGTTGAATCCGTCGAATCAAGAGGTTTGCCGATTTGACGTGAATCATGCTTCTGTCGCCAAGAGGATTATACCGTACTCGTGAACCATATTAAGGTGACCATCATGGATCACATTACTTCCGATTTGGTCGCAGCCTACTCCCGGTGTCAGTGCAAGGCATACTTGCTGCTTCGAGGAAAAGTAAAATGGGATCAGCATGAGTACGAGTGCATCTTGGAAGAGCGTGCTGCGGCTAATCGTTCCCGCTACATTTCCACATTGCCAAATGGCCAGTTCGACCCGCGATTCGGGAAAAAAGGCGGCGTTCAACTTTCACGGAAGGACAATCCATCTTGCACTATTTCTGCCGACGATCTTGTTGCGACGTGTGATGTTCTTCTTAAGCCCAAGGGGGAATCACCAAGGTCACACACACGACTGGAGCCTCATGTTGTAGTCGGCACTCACAGCGTCACCGATGATCAAAAACTGCGGCTAGCATTCGCAGGTTATGTTATCGGGCAAACAACCACGTATCGGCCATCGATTGGACTGATCGTGCCCCTTACCGGAAGCCCGAAGCAGATCAGATTGGAGCCGCTATACTCGAAAGTCCGCCCGATCATCAACGATCTACGGGAGCAGATTCACAGACCTGCCTCTGAACCTCCCGCAGTATGTTTGAACAAGTACTGCTCGATGTGCCAGTTTCGTGACCACTGCGTGCATGAGGCGGAGAAAGGCGACAGCTTGAGCTTGCTTGAAAGAATGACGCCCAAGCTAATCCGAAGGTATCAGAAAAAGGGTATCTTCACGGTCACGCAGCTTTCCTACTTGTATAAACCAAGACGACGCAGGAAAAAAGCAGCCAACACACCGCCATCGTTCAACGTCGAGTTGCAGGCTCTTGCCATACGCACCAACAAGATCTACTTGCATGAGATACCCACTATATCGAAGCAGCCCATCGAGTTGTTTCTGGATGTCGAAGGAATTCCAGATCAGGGTTTTGACTATCTCATTGGGCTTGTTATCCAAAATGGCAACGACGTTTCTTCTCACTCCTTTTGGGCAGACTCAGTAGAGGATGAGGCAAAGATCTTTGATGCGTGCCTCCAAAAAGCTGCCGAGCATGGAAATGCACCCATTTACCATTATGGCAGCTACGAACCAAGGGCGTTTCGGCGGGCATCGAGGAAACACGGTATCGACTGCGGAGCATTCATCAACAGGATGTTGAACGTGAACTCCTTTGTGTTCGGGAAGGTATACTTTCCGACAAGATCCAACAGGTTGAAGGACCTGGGGGCATGTGTCGGGGCATCATGGTCTGCGCCTGGCCCTTCCGGGCTCCAGAGCCTTGTGTGGCGGTATCGATGGGAAGAGACGCGGCGACAAGAGTACAAGGAACTACTCCTGTCTTACAATCAACAGGACTGTGACGCGGTCAGGTTGCTCACGAACGAGCTGCAGGATCTCACAGACGCCGCGGCATCCAGATCAGATGTGGACTTCGCAGGTCGGCCCAAGGAGAATAGCACGGCATTAGGCGAGGAGATTCACTGCGCATTTGATAACATCCTTAGTTCGGCGCACCTTGAGTGCCGTAGCAGACAGATACGGTTTCGACGGACAGGTAACCCCCCGAGTCCAGAACCAAAAAAGCGCGGCGCTCCAACAGGTCACAAAGGCCACTTCCGCACTGGCCCGACCACTGCTGCGAAGAGCCTGCATGTACGCCGTCCAATGAGATGTCCTCGCCACAAAGGGCAACGCCTTCATTGCACCGACGCTCTTGCAGAACACAGTGTTATCGACCTAGTGTTCACGAGGAACGGATGTAGAAAGACCACGGTGAAATACGTAGGAAGGAAAGGCTATTGCCCGATTTGCCACCGCGACTACTCACCACCGACGATCCGGCGATTTGGCGGGCACATATTCGGTCACAGATTCCATGCGTGGGCAGCGTATCAACGAGTGGTGCTACGCCTCCCATATCGCGCTATCTCTCAAGGCATCGAGAACCTGTTCTCGGAACGTATCTCTCCGGGCGGCATCGTCAGGTTCATGCGAGACGTTACACGCCGCTACTCGCATACGCAGACCCTGCTTCTAAGGCGCATATTGGCAAGTCCGTTTATTCATACAGATGAGACGAAGATAAGCATCGAAGGCACACAACACTACGTATGGGTGCTTACGGATGGAACACACGTGGTGTTTCAACTGACCGAAACACGGGAGACGACTCTTCTTCGGAAAACTCTGCGAAGCTATGAAGGAGTACTGATTTCCGACTTCTATCCTGGCTACGATTCATTTCCGTGCAGGCAACAGAAATGCCTTAGTCACCTCATTGGGGATCTTAATGACGATCTGTGGAAGAATCCCTTTAATCCGCAATATGAGTCGTTTGTTGCATCTGTCCGCGATATGCTCGTGCCGATATTCAAAGATGTCGAAAGATACGGATTGAAGGCATGGTTTCTTAGGAAGCATATGAGAGCTGTTGAGCGATTCTACAAGCAGACTATTGACGGCACTCAACACACGTGCGAGATTGTCCAAAAGTACCAGAAGCGGTTTGCTCGTTATAGGGAGTCACTATTCCTGTTCTTGATCGAGGACGGAATTCCCTGGAATAACAACATGGCGGAGCGGGGTTTGCGGCACTTTGCAGTGCAAAGGAAGATCTCAGGTTCATTCTTCAAGACCGGGGCCATCGACTATCTGCGATTGCTTGGGATTGCTCAGACGTGCCGATTTCAGGATAGATCGTTCCTTAAATTCTTACTCTCAGGCGAACGTGACGTTGACAAATACAAGGAGCGAAAACGACCTGCAACTATTTAAATCGCAGTGGTATACGCTGGACAAAAAGCACTGGCAAGAGATCGGTCCTGCCGAGTTTGATCTACCGGTGTGCCGTAGAATCTACGGCCAAGAGTCGGTGTGTTTTCATCACACAGTATTGATGGGTACGAAGGCCGACATGGACCTGATTCTCGAAGCGATCCGGAAAATCTACGACAACGCCGACGAGTTGAGGTGAGTCGTCACCGCGATTTTCTGAGGCGCCGGGCCTTGCAGACCATCGCGGCTCCGATCCCGCCGATGACGACCCCGGCCCCGAGGTTCGTCAGCTTGCCGATCCCCGTGTCGGTGAAGAAGATCGACACAAGGACCACCAGGCCGAAGAAGACCAGGAAGGCGCCGAGCGCCATGTTGATCTGTACGTCGTGAAGCACTCGCGCATCGTCTTGGTTCGGAGCTTCAGCCATTACCGCCCTCTCAGAAAATGGAGTAGATCGTAAAGATAATTGCCAGCACGCCGAGCGCCCACAACTTGAGGTTATGCCACCACCGGGGGTTCTCGACGCCCTCAAGGATCGAGGCCTTCGGAATCATCAGCACGAGCAGCCCGGAGACGATAAAGAGACCCAGAAAGACCGCTTTAGCGGCCGCCGGCGAGACATTTCTAAGCCAGTCGAAGTTCAGCATGCCGGTGCCTCGCAACTACTCTGTGGGACCTTGGGTAATCCAAACACCAGTCCGGCCAGCCGTCCATTCGGGTGTGGCTTCGTCGCGAAGCTCACCGCCACGTTGAGCAGCACGCCCACCACGAAGGACCACCAGGAGATGTACAAGAATGGCTCCTCAATCGTAAACAGGTGCCCTTTGAATATGTAAAGCAGGATCGAGGTGCATATACCGCCGACCAGCCCAACCAGGCCGCCCCACTGTGTGGCGCGGGGCCAGAACATGCCCAGCAGCAGGATGGAGAACGCCGGACCCTGGAAGAACGAGAGGAACGTTTGAATGGCGACATAGATTCCCGGGAATTGCTTGCTCAGCGGCGAGGTGATGACGCCGAAGATCAGCAGGACCACCGTGGCCAGTTGCCCCACGATCATGTAGTGGCGGCTGCTCGCGCCCTTCTTCAGGAATCGTTCATAGACATCCTTGGTCCAGAGGGTCGCTGTGGAGTTCAGGATCGAGTCGATGGTGGACATCAGACCAGCCAGGAAACCGGCGAACAACAGCCCGCGCAGTCCGGGCGGCAGCAGGTTCTTCACCAGCGTGGGAAACGCCTTGTCCCCATCCTCCATCCCAGGGTACATCGCCACGGCGATCAATCCCGGGAACATGACCAGCATGGGGATGAACATCTTGAAGAACGCTCCGCAGAGCATGCTCGCCTTCGCGTGCCAGACGCTTTTGGTGGCCAGGCAACGCTGCACGATGGCCTGGTTGCCGATCATGTACGCATTGGACATGACGAGAGTCAGTCCGAACAGGATCCCCGTCCACGGATAAGGCGTCTGCGTGTCGGCGGGCTGGATGAGCTTGAAATGATTCTGATAGGCATCGCCCATGGTGGCGATCTTGTCGGTCAGGCCGTCCCATCCTCCGGCGTGGTAGAGCCCAACCACCACCACCGTCGCCCCGCCCACGAACATAATGATCATCTGAACCACATCGGTCATCACCACGGCGGTCAGGCCGCCGAAGAAGGTGTAGAGGCCGACGACGATGGCCGTCGCAATGATCGAGAACCAGGGCGGCCAGCCCATCAACGGCTCGAACATGACCGCCGTTGCCCAGAACAGCACGCCCAGATCGAGGGCGAAGAAGATGATCCATGTCATGGACGCCACGGCGCGAACACCGTCATTGTAGCGCCGACCCAGGTACTCGGGGATCGTGTACAGGCCGGCCTTCCAAAAATAGGGGACAAAGATGAACGCCGCCAGAAGCATGGCCGGCATGGAGCCCAGCCAGTCGAAGTTGCCGACGGAGACCCCGAAGCGGTAGGACTGTCCCGCGACGCCCACGAAATCCATCGCGCTGATGTCAGTCGCGACGATGGACATGCCGACGGCCCAGAACGGCAGCGACCTGCCGCACAGGAAGAAGTCGTCCGCAGAACGCACGAACCGCGCGAAGTACAGCCCCAGGACCATGATGCCGACGAGGTAGGCAATCACTATGAAGTAGTCAATCCCAGACAGCATGCTCGGTCACTCCTTGAGCCAGACGCCGACGCACCCTAGTACACACGGGTTGCATTCTAACCGCAGGGACACGGTTTTGCAACCATGAGAGTCCCACACTAGGTCTTCCTCTGGGATAGTAGTATTCGATGCACGGCATGCAGCCTGTCGATGGGTGCTGATTAGCCAGGCGCCGGGGCATTAGACAAACGACAGGGTTAACGCGCCTAAGCAATCCCACCGAGCTGTCTCGCAGGAACTTCTTGTCCGGCTCTGACCAAATTGTTGCTCATTTCCCTGAGAAAGTCGTGCAGGTTTGACGATATGGATTCCATCAGGGCTTAACACTTCGACATGGGTGCACCTCCTTGTGTAATAAGGCTGTACTGGAAATCAAAAACTGTTCGTTGTATCGTCACACATAACGAGCGCACCCTTGGCGAATCCCTTAAAACACTTTTTCAAAAAATTCCCAAGTTTGAGGCAAGTTGTCATTGACAGGGGAATCTGCTCTCACTACAGTGATTCCTCAAAGGGTGTGAGATCTGCACAGACCTTACAGGCGCGTGGGGTGGTCGGGCCGCCATCTGATAAATCCGATGTTGTGAATCTCTATGAGGTACCTACGCCTGCACGAGGCCATCCAATCATCGATAGAGAAAACTCGACGGCAGGAGCCAGCGGCGCGATAGCGAGGGATCGCCCGACGAATGCCCAACTCTTACTAATACATGTGTTCTCGTGCAAACAGGCCAGCGGGCAATCCGGGTGCGCGACTGCACTCTCAGAGTACTACCCGCTAGGTAGAGAAGTGACCTTGGGAGCGAAAAAGGTTATGGGAATAATTCGAGTTCAGCCACAAAATGAAGACCTCACAGGCGTAGTGAAAAGAATAGTCCAGGACCTTGACGATTCTCACGCATATGAAGGAGAACTCTTCGTTACAAGAGTGCTTCCTTCCCGTGGATTTTCGGCAACTACTCCTGCTGGAAATCCTTGTCTGGTCATCCACGAAGAGAAACAGGTGAGGCTCTTCGGACTGATCCCGTACAACAGAAAGAAGGTGATACTCCGTGTAAGAGAGGGATTCTACGATATCGAAAACAAGGGGAGCAAAGACATGTTCGTTCGTCTGAAATGTAAGAGTTGCGAGACAATTGCTCGAAAACATCTCGAAGAGTATGGTAGAAAGAATCAGGTTACGGAGATTGTCTATTGGGGAAGGAGCCCCTTCCGACCGAAATACACAGTTCGTCCAAAGTTCTTCACGGTATTGTGATGTGCAGATGTCGTTTGAAACCAATGATCGCCAAGAAAGCCATTGAGGCAGAAAGGAGAACCGACAATGAATATCAACATTGGGGAATACATCGATCAGACCGTTGACTGGATCGTCAAGAGCGGCCCGAAAGTGGTCGTCATTCTCGTGCTCATGTTCATTGGTGTGAAACTCTCGGGCGTTATCGCGGGGCGGCTTTTCGCCCTGATCGGGCGCCGCAAGAAGATGGACGAGGAATACAAAAAGCGTGCCGATACGCTCAGTGCGGTCATTGGCTATCTGATCAGTGCCACAGTGATTATCGTGGCGGCTCTGATGATTCTGGCTGAACTCGACATTCAGATCGGTCCGATCCTGGCCGCCGCTGGCGTCGCCGGTCTTGCCGTCGGCTTCGGGGCCCAACATCTCGTGCAGGATATCATCAGCGGCTTCTTCATCCTTTTGGACGATGAGATTCGCGTGGGCGATGTTGTTCAGATCGCCGACAAGGGGGGTCTCGTAGAACGATTGAATCTGCGCATGGTTGTCCTGCGCGACTTGTCCGGCAACGTCCATTATGTGCGCAACGGCAAGATCGATGTCGTCACGAACATGACCAAGGACTATTCACGCTACGTTTTCGACATTGGCGTGGCCTACCGCGAGGACGTGGATGAGGTGATCCAACTCATCAAACAGGTGGATGAGGAACTCAGAAGTGACCCGGCGTTCGGGCCGGATATTATCGAACCCATCGAGATCCTCGGCCTCGACCAGTTCGCACAATCCGCCGTCATCGTAAAAGCAAGGACCAAGACCAAACCGATAAAGCAGTGGGGTGTCGCGCGCGAATTCAACCGTCGTCTCAAGAAGAAGTTCGACCAACAGAACATTGAAATTCCGTTTCCGCACGTGACCGTCTATATGGGCCAGGACAAGACCGGCCAAGCGCCGCCGCTGAACGTTGCCCTGGAGCGCCAGGCGTGACCGCCGACAACCTACTGGCCACAATCGCCGGCTATCGAGTGCGTGCGCCGACCTTCTTATTCGTCAGGCACCGGACCTGTGGAGGACTGCGCCAAGATAGACCGCGTATAGGATAAGCAGAAGAACGCCTCGTCCGCGCCCAATGAATCCGCTCCCTATTGGGAACGTACAGGCCACTGCCAGCAGCCCGAACACCAGCGCAACCGCGACCTCGCGCCAGTCGATTGAAATGGGGCATATCATTGCGACAACGGCAACGATGAGAAGGCCATTGAAGATGTTGCTGCCCAAGATCGTTCCAAGGCCCACCTCATCGTGTCCTCGCAGTTTGGCAATGATCGTCGTTGCGAGTTCGGGCATGGAGGTTCCCACCGCCACGACGGTTGCTCCGATGACAAACTCGCCGACCCCATAAGACCTGGCGATCCCTTTTGCTCCCGTGACCACGAGCTGCCCAGCCTCGATCAGGAAGGCAAGACCGACCGCACAAAGAATAATCGCCAATCCAATCTGCCATCGAGGGGTGCGTCCCTCGCCTGAACATCGCTGCTTGCGAGCCTCACCTACCGTGGCGATGAGCCAGCCTGTGAAGCCACTGAAGAGTAGAAAACCATCCAGCCGCGACAGCCAGCCATCCAGAGCAAGAAGACCGATTGCTATTGGAACGATGATCGCTACCGGAAAATCACGCTTGATGCTTTGGCGAGAAGTCACGATGCCAGAGATGCACAAGGCCAGAGCAAGTATCAATGCCACATTTACGACGTTGCTGCCAAGCACATCTCCCAGAGATATTTGCGGCGCACCAGCCAGCGACGCACGCACGCCGACTGCCAATTCGGGGCTGGATGTGGCGAACGCCGCCACGGTGGCACCAATGATAGCGGGAGAGACGCGAGTCGAACGAGCGATACCCACAGCGCCGCGAATGAAAGCCTCCCCCCCGACACCGGCACAAACCACACCCAGAAGCAAAGCAAGATAATCATTCATGGTGACTCCGATTGACACAGCCCAGTCAATGTCCTGTCTGGTTTCACCAACACCGCTGACAGTCTGCCTGAGATCCCGACGAATCAGGGGTCTCAAGGCGCGGCGGGTACGTCTCCATCGACTCCGCCCCAGACTATGAGGATCCCCTGCTCTTCTGTCTCGGTCAAGGCACCACAGGCATAGCCCATTTTCGGATGCTTGCAGTGTTGTGGTCAAGGAAGAACTTGACATCGATATTCGTAATTGTTATGTTCCTCGTACGAAGGGTGTGAGATCTGCACAGACCTCACAGGTATGTTGGGGTGGTCGGGCCGCCACTGAATCGAACCAATGTTGCGATTCGTTAGGAGGCCATTTATGTCTGGGCACGACCATCAAAACATCGAGACGCAAGGCTCAGGGCTGGGAATCATGGCCAGAGTCTGGTGGATGTTTCTGGGCAATATAATCCTTTTCATCTGCCTCGTATTAATTTACGACAATACGGGGGGGTTCCTTCACGCTGCGGATATGGTCTTTTGGGTGACCGTAGCAAGCCTGGTGCTGATCAGATATCTCGACATCAGGTTCCTCAATGGGCGCACTGCTACCGATGCGCCCGCATCGATCACGCATTGGGTCAGGTACACTGTCCTCATAGTTGCCTGTTCCGCAGCCGTATGGGCACTCGCGCACGCGGTGAGCTATTTTTTCGTTGCAGGAACCGCTCAAGGCTAAGAATATCCTGTAGAAGGACAGGCGTCCATGAAGACTAGTCTTCCAGCCGAACCAAGGGTTGCTAGTTCTGTATGGGCCTACGGCCTGCTCGGGAAACCATCTCTGGAAAGGAAATGACTATGAGAACAGTTCAGAGTCAGCCACAGAACGAAGACCTTATGAACGTAGTGGAAAGAATCGTTCATGAGCTTGAGGAATCCCACGCGTACAAAGGAAAGCTCTGCGTAGAAAGAGTACTTCCTCCCCCCAACGTTTCTACAAATACGCCTGCCGGCTATCCTCATCTAACGATCGAGATAGAGGAGCGAACAAAGTTCCTGGGGCTAATCCCGCACACCAGAAAGAGGGTAATACTCATTGTAAAAGAGGGGTTTTATGATATCGAGGATAAGGGAAGGAAAGACGTGTTCGTTCTTCTAAAGTCGAAGAGTTGTGAAGTAGTTGCCAGAAAACACTTTGAAGAGTACGGCACAAGAAACCAAGCGACAGAGATTGTCTATAAATCCTGAGGTGTTAACAAATGAGCTTCAGGATACGATGGTGGCTTTATGAATGGTTCCGAAGAAGAGAGATTCGCAAGGTGAGCAAGGCAAAGGACTTGGCGTAGACGACATGAATCTTACCAGACGCTTCAAAGGCTATTTCCTGCACGGATTGGCGGTGTTGCTGCCGACCATCCTGACGATCTGGCTGTTCGTCTGGGGCTACACGTTCATCCAGGAGAAGATCAGCGTCCATATCAATCGAGGCCTGGTGTACGTCATTGCCCGGCTGGCGCACGAGAGCGTCGAAATTACTGATAAAGAGGTCCGGGCGTATCTTCTGCAAGTCAAGCCGGAGCTGAGCGAGAACGAGCCGGAATTGCAGATCCACATGAGACGGGCCGATATCCAGCGTGCTGCCCGTATCGAACAAATCGAAAAGGGGCTTGCCAAAACGTGGGTGGACGGTCCCGGCTCGATCACCGGTTTTCTTATCGCGCTGGTCGGAGTTTGCGTGCTCGGGGCGCTGCTGGCAAGCTACGTTGGAAAGAGTCTATGGCGCACCGTTGAGCAGTTCATCATGAACGTGCCCTTTGTGAGAAAGGTCTTTCCTTACGTGAAGCAATTCACTGATTTCTTGCTTACGAACGAAAAAGATCAGAAGAAGCTGTTTTCGCGAGTCGTGGCGGTGGAGTATCCACGCAGGGGAATCTGGTCGCTCGGCTTTGTGACGGGCTCCGGACTCCGGGAAGTAGTCCATGTGGTCAGAAGAGAACTTCTGACAGTTTTCATACCGACCTCGCCGAGCCCGCTTACGGGCTTCGTGATTACAGTGCCGAAAAGGCAGACGATCGATTTGGGTATGACGATCGAAGAAGGGTTCAGATTGGTTGTTACCGGCGGGGTGGTTGCACCAGGCAGCGAGCACGCGGCAGCGGCTTTACCAAGGCATGAGTCGCCCAAGGGAGATAGCAGGCACCACGATTAAGGAGAGTCATTTTGCCTTTTACGGTCAGCGGCAAGCAGCCTTCCAGAAGTATGGGACGAAGATGAACGCCGCCAGCAGCATCGCTGGCACGGAGCCCAGCCAGTCGAAGTTGCCGACGGAGACCCCGAAGCGGTAGGATTGGCCCGCGACGCCCACGAAATCCATCGCGCTGATGTCGGTCGCGACGATGGACATGCCGACGGCCCAGAACGGCAGCGACTTGCCGGACAGGAAAAAGTCGTCCGCAGAACGCACGAACCTCGCGAAGTACAGCCCCAGCACCAGGATGCCGACCAGGTACATGATAACCACGAAGTAATCGATTCCACTCAGCACAAGCAAAATCTCCCCGGATTGGCGATCTGCAATTGTCGATTCAAATCGCAAATCGAGAATCCAGTATTCATCATCGAATCAGTTTCAAATATCTTCCCAGCCAATAGGGCAGCAGGTAGATATCACCGCTGTATTCATTGTGTCCGTCTTCACCGCCGTCCAGGTGGAAGGCGTTGCCGTTGTATTTGCTCATCGGACGTTCGTCGGGCGGCAGAACGTTGCGCGTGCTCTGGTGACGGAAACCGGGCTCCAGGAATTCTATGTCTTTGCGATGGCTGTTCCGGACCGACCAGCCAATGGTATCCAGCGGGAATTCCTTCAGGCTCCAGATCGACTCCTGCAAATCACAATCATCGGCCCCGGTTACGGCGTAAATGAGGTTCCACAAGGGATTTTTCTCCGGGCGCTCGATTTCCCAGTGGTCCTCAATGGCCCGGCGATATTTCTCGCGAAGCTCGTCCGTGAAGGCGTATTTGTACAAATTCCAGTAAGACAGAAAGGCCAGCTCGTCGTCCGAATGGTTCCACTCGGTGGTCAGGTCAATGCCCTCGACCCGGCCCATGTTGGAGATAGGGATCATGATGTTGTCGAGATAGCCGTGTTTGTCCATCAACTCGAAAGCTTTCTGTTTGTAGAGTTCCTTGCCCGTGAAATGATAGGCGGCCTGGAGGAACGAAATGATTTCGGCGGAGTTCAATCGGCGGTCACCCACCCGTTTGGGGAATTGATTGACGTACTCGGGGTTCCACTTGCCCCAGAGCGTCGGCTTGCCGTCGCAGTCGATGAGGTACCAGTTGTTACGGACAATATGATCCATGATGCCGTCCATCAGGGCGACCGCGCGGTCGCGCCATTGTTTGTCCGGGACGACCTCGGCGAAAATCGTGTATGCGAAAAAGTGCCCCACGATTTCATCGCTGCTCGTGGTCGCTTTCCATGTCCAGTTGGGATCCTTAGCGGGCTGCCAGCGGGACTTGTCCGACACCTGATAGCCGGCGCGTTCGAAGGACCGGGAAGGAAAGCCTTCGATAGGATCCACGGTGGACAGTCGCTCCATCGCTTCAAAGGACTCGTAGCAATTTTGCAAGGTTTCTTGCGAGCCGGTGACGGCATAGCGGAACAGCTCGCCGGCCAGATACATGGCCGTCCACAAGCCATCGTTGTCGCTGTCCGAAAGCGTGCCGGTCGAAAGGTTGCCCGGTTCAGTCATGGCCAGTCCGCTGTTGAGGCCATGCCGGATATGACGCTCTCGCGTAAGCTTGTCGAAGTGCTCCGCTTTTTGTTGAAGGGTCATCGCCTCAAAGCGAATGATGCTCAGCCCTGTTTGGCAAAGAATCAGCACGGAATTGCCCGGCCCTTTTGAAATGTCGATAACGCCGTCATCCGGCAGCCAGCGTTTCGAGGCATAGTAATCCATTCGGGCATCACTGTGCAGACTGAATGCACCACACGACGTTCCAAACCACAGCGACTCGCCGATTTGTTTGATGCAACGTATGTCGGTGCAGGGCAGCTTTCTCTGAATGGCTGACTTGGGGCCAAAAGAATCTGCATCCAATTCGATGTATCCTTCCGCAGTGCCGATAATGACGGTTGAACTGCTGCTGGTCAGCTCAAGACATCGAAGGTTTCGACCTTCGAAGACTTTTGTGAATTTCTTCCCGGGGACGAGACAGTCGAGCTGGTTTTCGCCCAAGAGCAGATACCGGCTGCGCGTCGGATCGAACAGGAGTTGTCTTACAGGCAGCGTCGCCTCCCATGTCTCAACGCGTTTGCCTTCGCTGAAGAAGCCGACAGTGCCTTTCCCGGCGAGCAAGAAACCGAAGTCGCTTCCCATCCGGAATAATGCCGCATCGGGTACGCCGTGCCGCACGGAAAACCGGCCCGCCCATGCGTTGCCGAGGACGAACTCATCCGTGAGATAGACAAACTGATCCTGATAGGTATCCAAGCCCCTTATTTTCATATCCAGCAAAGGCCTGTATCGGCGGTCCGGCACTAATTGGCCATTTGAAAGCTGCAAGAGTCCTTTGTTCGAGAGGACAAGGATGCGATCGTTTCTGTCGCGGCGCACAGTGGACAATTCCGCACCGCTCAGTTCCTCGCAAAGCGGAATCCTCTGGGCAGAGTCCTGCATGAAGGGGCGGTCCTCGTAGAAACCTGCCCGACCGACGGCAGGCGAGTTCGCAGGGTTGCTTGAATAAGTGGTCTGAGCAATTAAGAATGTGCTGAAGACTGCTACGCAAACGGCATCTATTCTCATCATGTCCACTTTCCACATTCGAGAGTTCCAACGAGTGGCCCAGGACATTGTAGAAACTACGGCCTACCTTTCAAGAGAAATTCCGGCCGCGTCTGTTAATTGATGTGCCCGGCCCAATTCGCAGTTATAATGCGTCACGGAATCCAATAGCAGCGTGACGAGCTGCTCAGGCATCGGTAAGGAAGGTTGGAGAATATGCTGAGACAGCGGATGTGGGCAACGGGATTGATCGTGGCTCTTTTCGGCGTGGGGGCGCTGCCGGCGCAGCAGACGGAGACCCTGTATCTTTCGGGCCAGGGCAAGGATGACCCCGCTCAGTGGGAATTTTACTGCACGGCCGGACGAAACAGCGGTCAGTGGACCACGATTGGCGTGCCCTCGAACTGGGAGCTCCAGGGATTCGGCACATACAACTATGGCCACGACCAGCCAAAAGCTGCTGAGCAGGGCAAGTACCGCTACAACTTTGAGCTGCCTGATGGCTGGAAGGACAGAATCATCCAAATTGTCTTCGAAGGTGCGATGACCGACACGCAGGTCTGGGTCAACGGCGTCTCAGCCGGCCCCGAGCATCAGGGCGGCTTCTACCGCTTCAAGTATGATATCACCAGCCTCGTCAAATTCGGCGTCGTCAATCTCCTGGAAGTCACGGTCAGCAAGGTCTCGTCCGACGCGAGCGTCGAGGCCGCCGAGCGCACGGCGGACTACTGGGTGTTCGGCGGGATCTATAGACCGGTATATCTTGCGGCCTTCCCGAAGCAGTTCATCGAGCGTATGGCCATCGACGCCCGCGCCGATGGTGGTCTTTCTGTTGATGTCTATCTGGAGAATATCACCACCGCCGATGGGATTGTCGGGATGGTCTCGGGGCCGGGCGTCGCTGCCGGAGGACCTTTGTCTGCACCAGTGGCCGCGGGACAACACAAAGTGACTCTGAGCGGAAAGGTCGCGGACGTCAAGCCCTGGACTGCGGAAACGCCGAATCTCTACAACCTGGAGCTGCGCCTGATGCAGAGCGGCGCGATAATTCACAAGACCGCCGAGCGTTTCGGGTTTCGCACGTTCGACGTCCGCCCCGGCGACGGCCTGTACCTTAACGGGCGCAGGATTCGCCTCAAAGGGGTGAATCGGCATTGCTTCTGGCCCGATTCGGGGCGGTGCCTCAGTAGGCAGGTTAGTTATAACGACGTTTGCCTGATCAAAGAAATGAACATGAACGCTGTGCGGATGTCGCACTATCCGCCGGACGTGCATTTTCTCGAAGCGTGCGATGAGCTGGGCCTTTATGTGCTGGATGAGCTGGCCGGCTGGCAGAAGCCGCCCTACGATACGCAGATCGGCAAGAAGCTCGTGCGTGAGCTGGTGACGCGGGACGTCTCGCATCCGTGCATCCTGTTCTGGGACAACGGCAACGAAGGAGGGTGGAACCGAGAGCTGGATGGCGAATTCGCCTTGTACGACCCCCAGGCTCGGACTGTGCTTCATCCGGGGGAAAGTTTCAACGGCATCGACACCGACCACTATGAGGATTACGAGAGCAGTCGAAACAAGCTCAGCGGCTCGACCCTGTTTATGCCGACCGAGTTTCTGCATGGCCTGTACGATGGTGGTCTCGGGGCGGGCCTCAACGACTACTGGAACCTGATGTTCAATTCGCCGCTTGGGGCGGGCGGATTTCTGTGGGCGCTGGTGGACGAGGGCGTCGTCAGGAGGGATATGAATGACGTGATTGACACCGACGGCAACCACGCGCCGGATGGCATTGCCGGGCCTTATCGTCAGAGGGAAGGCAGTTTCTACGCCATCAAAGAAATCTGGTCGCCGATTCACATCGGGCTTGAGGAGCTTGATGAGGACTTCGCCGGGCGGATCGAGGTGGAGAACCGCTACGATTTTACGAACCTGCACGAGTGCCGGTTTGAGTGGAAGCTTGTGAGCCTTCCGGGCCCCTGGGCAGCCGAAGACAAACATACGATTATCAATAAGGGGACTATCTCAGGCCCCGGCGCCAAGCCAGGCAGCCGGGGTGCCCTGGAGCTGGATTTGCCCGAGAGCTGGCGGCAGGCCAACGCGCTTTACCTGACGGCGCTGGACAAATCGGGCGCCGAGGTCTCGACCTGGTCCTGGGGCGTGCAAAAAGGCTGCGCGCAATGTCACCAGTACATAGCGCAGGACACCAAGAAAGGTGCGGACATCGCGGTCGCAGAAGGCGATTCGTTGCTGGTTGTGAAGATCGACGCTCTGAGCCTGTCATTCGATAAGAAAACGGGAGAGCTGGCCAAAGTCGAAAAGGATGGCAGGCAGATATCGTTCGGCAATGGGCCTCGACCGGTTGTCGGCGACAGCAAGCTTGTCGAGCTGAAACATTCGCGAAAAGGTGACAATGTTTTTGTTGAAGCCACGTACGAAGGCGCCCTTGACTACGCGAAGTGGAAGATCTATCCGAGCGGCTGGATCAGGCTGGACTATCAGTACGAGCTTGAGGGCCGGTTCGACCTGATGGGTGTCACGTTTGATTATCCCGAGAGCAAGATGGCTGGGATGAAGTGGGTTGGACGAGGGCCTTATCGCGTCTGGAAGAATCGCACTAAGGGAGGGCGCCTGGATATTTGGAGCAACGCCTACAAAGACGACACGCCTGGGCGGACCTGGGACTTTCCCGAGTTCAAAGGCTATTATCGCGACTGGGACTGGGTTGTTTTTGAAACGCAAGAGGGAAAGATTGCACTGCTGAACGGAACGCAAGCCTCTTTCCTGGGTGTCTATACGCCGAAGGATGGCCCCGATCCGGCACTCACCAAGCTAAACGTGCCGGCCACCGGGATATCCTTGCTGCACGGCATCCCGGCTGTCGGCACGAAATTCACCAAAGCCGCCGACCTCGGGCCCGAAAGCCAGACAAATGAAGCTTCGGGCAAATACAAAGGTACCGTTTGCTTCTATTTCGAGGCTGGCACGTGACAGTCAAGGCCAATAGCTGCAAGAGGGCGGGCGCGAGCATGTCGAGGTGGGGGCGGAAGCTAAGCGTTGAAGAGAAGCAGCGTCTGGTGTACTATCTGACGGGATGCTCGATATCCTTCGACCTGGCTCAGGATGGACCAGATGCTCGACGAGAATCGAGAATCGAGTATCCAGAATCGATGATGCAGAATCCTGATGGCGGACGTTAATACTTGCTTGAATATAACCGAGACTCTGGCCCCGGGCGGGCCCGTCTCGAAATCGCTGGCCGGCTTCGAGATGCGTCCCGAACAGGTCCGGATGGCCTGTGCGGTTCAGCGGGCGCTTTCCGGAGGCCGGCACCTGGCCGTCGAAGCCGGAACCGGCGTGGGCAAGAGCATTGCGTACCTGATCCCGGCCGTCGATCTGGTCTGTCGCGGGGCCGGCAGGATATTGATCAGCACTTTCACCATCACGTTGCAGGAGCAGCTCGTCAACAAAGACATCCCCTTGTTGCTCAAATGTATGCCGCACAAGTTCACCGCCGTTCTGGCAAAAGGCAGAGGCAATTACCTCTGCAAGCGCCGGCTCAAATTCACGCTGCAAAGGCATCGAGAGCTTTTTGAGGAATCCGCCGCCGAGCTCCAAGCGATATGCGACTGGGCGGAACAGACCGACGACGGCTCGTTGAGCAACCTGCCATTCCTGCCCAGCGGACGGCTCTGGGACAAAATCAGGAGCGAGCACGGCAACTGCCGCGGGCGGAAATGCCCCGGTTTTCGCGACTGCTTCTATTGGCGCGCCCGAAGGCGCCTGGAGACGGCCAACATCATCGTGGTCAACCACGCGCTGTTGTTCAGCGACCTCGTGCTCAAGCAGGAGGAGGTGAAGCTGCTGCCCGACTACCGGTATGTCATCATCGACGAGGCCCACAACGTCGAGCACGTGGCCGAGGAGCACTTCGGGATTGATATCAGCAATCACCGAATCCGGTACCTGCTCGACGGCCTGTACAACCCCCGAACGCACAAGGGACTCCTGGCCTATATGGGCGCCGAGAATGTGATTGACACGGTTCGCCGGGTGGACAAGGAATCCAGGGCCTTCTTCAATCGCGTTGGTGATTGGTTCAACGGCTCCAAAGACGAGACGAACGGGCGCTGCCATCGCAACTTCGTCGAGGATACCCTCTCGGGACACTTGAAGAGCCTGCGAACGGATCTGTCCAAGCTGGCCAAAACGCGGCAGGACGAGGACGAGAAATTCGAGATCGCGCGATATACCGACCTTTGCGAATCGCTGGTTCAGGATATGGGCAGCTTCATGCTGCAGGAGCAGGCGGATTCCGTGTATTGGGTCGAGGCAGCCGGCGGCGCAGGGACAACCGTTCGCCTGCGAAGTGCGGCGGTGGACGTCGGGCCGGATGTGAAGCGGTGTCTGTTCGATAAGTACGACTCCGTGATATTGACCAGCGCCACCTTGAGCGCCGGCGCTGCCGGCGACGAAAGCGCCTTCGATTTCTTCGCCGGGCGAATCGGGCTGGATGATTTTGACGCCGTCAAGCTCGGCTCGCCCTTCGATTACCAAAAGCAGGTGACTATCTACATCGAGAAAGACCTGCCCAACCCGAACGAAGCGGGTTTTGCCCCCGCCGCCTGCGAGGCGTTAAAACGATACATCCTCAAGACGGCCGGCAGGGCATTTGTGCTCTTTACCAGTTACTCGATGCTCGACGAGTTGGCCGGCGGGCTTTCGCCATGGCTCGCCGAGAACGGCATCGAGCTGCTCTGCCAGGGCTCGGACGTGGACCGGACCACACTGCTCAAGCGCTTCAAGGGCGACGGCAAAAGCGTCCTGTTCGGGGCCGATAGCTTCTGGCAGGGCGTTGACGTGCCGGGCGAAGTGCTCTCGAACGTAATCATCGTCCGCCTGCCTTTCGCGGTTCCCGATCAGCCGCTGCTGGCCGGCCGGCTCGAACGGATCAGAGAGCGGGGCGGCAATCCCTTTAACGACTATCAATTGCCCTCGGCGATTATCAAGTTCAAGCAGGGCTTCGGCCGGCTCATTCGCAGCAAGACCGACACCGGCATCGTGGTCGTCCTGGACAGCAGAATCATCCACAAGCCCTACGGCCAGCGCTTCCTCGCCGCCATCCCCAAGTGCAAAGTCGAAATCGTCCCCGCAGAGAGATAAGCGAACCGCCCCGGCGCTGTTCGTCTCTTGCCGCTGTCAAAGGGGTGCCAAGGCGCCTGAAATTGGGTTTGTTTTGTACGGCTGCCTGATTGCCACAAGGGCAGAAGGACGCCCGTTCTGCTTTCGATATCTTGCCCCACCATAATCATCGGCACAAAGTCCACCCACGCGCAATCGGCTTGTTTCAAACATGGAGAGCAAGCCAAAGATTGAGGAAGTAGTATCAAGCAAAAAATGATTGGCTGTCCCGAACGGCGGTCCGTTAAGCGGACGGCCACATACAAAAACGCTGTTTCTGATGTAGAAATGTTAATCAGGGCAGCAGGAATGACCTCAACGGACCGGCATTCGCATTCGGGGCTGTCGTAGTATCCCAATCCAAAAGAACCGTTACATTTTATACCGTCGCTGGAACGTATTACATAAATGGGGTGATACCTTCTCGGACGATGTGGGGGGTAGTGGTTGTTCGAGGGGGGGCGGCGGGCAAGAGGATAGGGGGCTCTTGCCCGTCAGTGTATCTTTATGGGCGTACGTCTGGTCAAGGCTGGGGGCAGCCGGGGGTCAGTTTGTGTTACTTTCACAGGGATATTTTGAAGCAGTTCATGTGGCTGCCTGTGAGTGTGTTGAACATGGGAACAATGGAGTGGAGGTGGTCCATGCATACGGAAATGAATCTGTCGATCACAAGATTTCAACTTGCGGATGATAAGGGGCTATGTCCCGAATGCGGGGTGCAGATGGCTGAAATCAGTCGGCTGAACGAAGGCGACAGTGCATACATCTGGCTCCGGTGCGGCAACGACGGCTGCGGCGGTCAGTGGCTGCAAAAGAAACGGTGCTCTGAGCTAAAGGAATGTCAAGTGTGTGAGAAAGTCAGATCACCAAAGGAAAGAGGATTATGAGGATACGAAATGTTGAGATTAGAAGCGAAGAAAACCCGTCGGCTGGCCAAATACGGCGGACCGGCTCCAGGGACACAAAGTTTCGGTGCGAAGGCGCATCGAGAAAAGGACTGCCTCAAAGCCTTTGCCGGCATCAGTAAGAGGCGCAGGCAGAAGCTGCTCAGCATCCGCCGGCAGCTTATTGCGGACAGGTACAACGTCGAAAGGCTGTTGGACGCCGTCTTGGAGAAGGTTCTGCAGGACGTTGCTAATTGAATGACGTCGCCCCCGCGAAAGCGGGGATTGAATCAAACACCGCTCCAAACAATAGTAGGGTTCGTCCCGATCCTGTTAAGGGTGTTGTCGATGTGGCCTTGCTAAGCCAAGGGGCGTAGAACGGCAGATAGTCGCCGCCATGCTCACAGGAGATCTTCCCGCAGGAGTGCACGGTTTCGGCGCTGTCGGGTGTTGCTACTCCTGCAGCAGATCTTCCAGAATCCTGTCGAGAACGGCCTCGAGCCGGTCAGCGATACAATATCTGCCTTCAGTGAGCTGGTCTCGAACAGCCAGAACCCTCTCTACCCTGATCTGAGAGGTCTGCTCAGCCGCAACCGCCCATCCAGTCTCACGATCATACAAACAAGCAACTGCATCCATGACGGAGTAAGCGCCTGAAGTATCCACTCAAAAGCTCGTCACCTACGGAATCTCATCGGATGGGCTGGACGGATTGCGGCATAGGCAATGTGCTTAATCCCGTATGGCAAAATACTTATATCTGACCTGGGCGTTCAAAGCAGAGCACGTGAGCAGTCGAGCAGCGGTACGCGCAGAGGAATGCGATTAACTGTTCAACTCACCACTACTCCACCGTTGGTCAGGCGTAGGTTCCGCCGCAGCACTCGTGCGGACAGTCGGGATAGACCGGCCCGTGGAATAGTTCGCCGCGGGCGACTTTTTCTTCTTCTCTTTGAAAGAGGGACAGGCACGTCTGCGCCGTCTGCTGTAGCCGCATGGTTTCGGCCTCAGTTATCGGACTATAGGAGCATCCGGCTTTGATGGCCTTATCGACAAGGTCGAGGAATGAAGGCGGAATTCCAGCCGCGACGCCTTTTTGCGAAAGGGTAAAGCGTATCGCGGCGTTCACTTCTTCTTGCGTTTCGGTTGCCCGGTACCACCATTTTCGGGTCCGTTCGACGCCCTCCGGCCAGGGGCCTTTCGAGAGCGCCTTCATCCCCACTACGGCTGTTCCTTTTTCGGCGGCAAGCTCAATGACCGCCTTGCCGAAGCCTATCTTGTAGTACTCGACGAAATTGATGGGGAACATGACCGTATCGAATTTGAAACCATTCAGGGCTGCAAGCGCCCCTTTGGTTGTGTGGGCGGAGAAGCCGATGAAGCGGATTTTACCCTGCTCTTTCGCTTTCAGGATGGTCTCCATCGCACCGGCAGGGCCGAGTGCCTGCGTGACCTCCTCCGGCGTGCGGATGTGATGCAGTTGGTACAGGTCGAAGTGGTCGGTTTTGAGCCGCTCGAGCGAGCGTTCAAGCTCCATGCGGGCGCCTTCCGCGTCGCGCATTTTAGTCTTGCAGGCTAAGAAGATTTTGCTGCGGTCGAGGGCCTGCAGGCCGACGCCCATCTTCTTCTCGCAATCCCCGTCTTTGCCATACGCGGGCGCGACGTCGTAATAATTGACGCCCCGCTCGAAGGCATTGACCAGACCCTTGTTGCATTGCTCCTGGTCGTAGTTGCTGAGGGCCAGCCCCGGGAAACCTACAACCGAAACCTTCTCGCCCGTGCGCCCGAGCGCTCGCCGCGGCAATTCGTTGACCTTCTGTGCGGCAAGAATGGGCTCGGCGCCGATGGCATAGCCTGTGGCAACACCGCCTGCAATTTTCAAGAAAGATCGTCTTTTCATGATCGTCTCCTTTTTTCTGCAAGAAATTTGACCTGGAGTCAGCGTTACGGAACTGAACCCAGCGTGCTTCATTATAGGCAAATCGTCGCGCTAAATCAATTGCGCCGTTCCCGGGACCGCCACGGGGCCGACGGGCAGGTCGCCGAGCTCGTATTTCGCCGGCGACAGGTCGAGCTTGGACGCTTTCAGCGCCCAATCGTATTTCAACGCCCGGCCCGTGTAGGCGCTCATCCGGCCCATTATGACGGTCAGGGTGCTTTCGGCCAAGCGCTTACATTCGTTGATTGGCTTACCCTCGCGGATACTGCCGATGAGATTCGCAAACTGCGCTACCTCGCCGCTGTGGATCGGGTCCTCATACGTGAAGATTTTCTTGCCTTTGACGTCCTCGATGTAGCCGTCGGCCCGCGTCGTGTTGATCGCGCCTTTCGTGCAGACGACGCGCTCGCCGACGCGCGGCGTCGAGGCTTCGATCTGCGAGCACATGCTCATGACGCGAATGCCGCCTGGATATTCATACTCAACCGCGAAGTGGTCGTAAATGTTTCCGAACTCCGGGCCCGTCCTGGCCTGCCTGCCCCCCACGCCCAGGCACTGCACCGGCGTTGAGCCGACGGCCCAGTTGATGATGTCCATGTTGTGCATGTGCTGCTCGACGATGTGGTCGCCCGAGAGCCAGACGAAGTAGGGCCAGCATCGAAGCTGCCATTCCATGTCGGACCATCCGGGCTTGCGTTCCTCGAAATGCCACTTGGCATGGCCCCAGTTCCAATAGGCCTGGCCGCCGACGATGTCACCGAGCCGGCCGTCGTGGATGCGTTTGATCAGCTCCTGGTACTGAGGCTGCCATCGCTGCTGCGTGCCGACGACAATGGACAGGCGTTTCTGGTCGGCCAGCTCCGCCGAGGCCAGCAGCGAGCGAATTCCAACCGGGTCCACCGCGCCGGGCTTTTCCATAAAGATGTGCTTGCCACCCTCGATCGCAGCCCTGACCATCTGCGGGCGAAAGGCCGGCGGCGTAGTCAGCAGGACGATATCCACCTCTTTGAGGGCGATGATTTTCTTGTAGGCGTCGAAGCCGAGGAAGGTCGTCTCGGGCGTGACCTTGACTTTATCGGCGGAAGCTTTCTTCATCTGGGCAAGGGAACTGTCGATCCTGTCCTGAAACATGTCCGCCACGGCGACCATTTCCACTGCCGGGTCGGACTTGAGGCAATCGACGGCATCTTTCGTGCCCCGGCTGCCGCAACCGATCAGCGCAACGCCCATCCTGTCTGAGCCGGCGGCAAACGCTCGGCTGCGTGCGGACACCCATGCTCCGGCGGAAAATGCCGCCCCGGTTTTCAACAAGTCTCTTCGTGATATCTGATTTGTCCTGGTCTTCATGTGTCGTGCCTCATTAACCCTGGAGTTGTTTGTGTTACTGTCATCGACCGGTCCCGGCCCAAAGGCGCCAAGATCACTGACGATTATAAGCCGCCACGAGAATTTGTGCAACGGAAACTAAGACATCGCAACGGCCACCAACGCCGAAACTCCCTCGCGTCAGAGACACTTGATATTTTGGTTCGAGGTTGCGAAAAAATCTGGATTCCCGCGGCAAATTTGGTATTCTGCAAGGAAACCCTGCCTTGCGGTCCGTCGCTTCGTGCCGGACTGGGCGGGGACAAGTGAAGAACTTCGAGTCAGGTTTCTTGTCTGAAAGGGGTTGAGCCATGAGAAGCGGGATTGTTTTTTTGTTCGTCGCGGCGATGTGTTCTTGCCCCGGCTGCGCCTCGTACTTTTACCGGGAAGGCACGAGTTTCGACCAGGCCAAGAGCGACTGTGCGAATTGCAGGGCCGAGCTGGAGAAGCGCGTCACCAACGACAAGCCCGGCGATTATGAACACAAGTTCATGGAGGACTGCATGAAACGCCAAGGCTACGAGCTCCTCCCGGAAGACAAGCTGCCTTTGAGCGCCAAGCGAGAAGATCCGGATACGAGCATGCGCGGCTTCCTCTACGGCAAGCGCTGGGGCCTGGCCGGCACCGTGGAATAACAACGGCCGAAATCTCACGGGCCGTCACTACACTCGATAGGTCAGACGATGCGTGCAGGGCTTCCCTGTTCAGCAGCGTGCTCCTTTTGAAAAGGCTATGGAGCACTCAGGCTTTCAACAATGTGCCAATTTTCAGGAGGTGACATTATGAACGCAGAGCGAAGAATCAGCCGGCGGCAATTCGTTGGGGGTTCCGCGGTCGCAGCGGCGATGAGCATTGTGCCGGCGCGTGTCTTAGCCAAGGCCGGACGGCTCTCGCCCAGCGGGACGATACAAATCGGGGCGGTGGGCATCGGCGGCGTCGGGCACGGCCAGATTCGCAGCATCAGCCAGCAGCCGAATACGAAAATCGTCGCGCTGTGTGACGTGGACGACGTCTATGCGAAGAAAACGTTTGATGTGTTTCCGGAGGCGCGAAGGTATCGTGATTTCCGGCAGATGCTGGAGGCCGAGGGCGACAAGATCGACGCGATGTATTGCGGCACGCCCGACCATACGCACGCGGTCATCACCATGCCCGCACTGAAGAAGGGCAAACACGTCTGCTGTGTCAAGCCTCTGACGCGAACGATCCATGAGAACCGGGCGCTGGCTGAGGCGGCGCGGCAGGCCGGCGTGGCAACACAGGTGACCGCGTCCGCCAACACCTCCGACAGCGCGTGCCGGCTGTGCGAGATGATATGGGATGGCGCCATCGGCGACGTGCGCGAGGTGCACTGCTGGTCGAATCGTCCACTGTGGCCGCAGGGCATGGTGCGCCCGCCGGGACAGGACCCGGTGCCGCAGACGTTCGACTGGGATTTGTGGATCGGCCCGGCTGCAATGAGGCCGTTCAAGGACAAATGGCCGGAGGGGCACTTGGCGCTCGAACAGCTCTTCTCAAGGAACCCTCGGCCCGCGGTATATCATCCGTGGAATTTCCGGGGCTGGTGGGATTTCGGCACCGGCGCCCTGGGCGATATGGGCTGTCACCATTTCAATACCGTCTATAGGGCGATGAAGCTGACGTACCCGACGCGGATCGGGGCCAGCTCGACAAAAGTGCTGGCCGAGACGGCCCCGCTGGCCTCGGTTGTGACGTACGAGTTTGCCGCGCGGGAAGGGATGCCGCCGCTGCGGCTGTTCTGGTATGACGGCGGATTGAAGCCGCCGCGGCCCGAGGAACTGGAGCCTGGCCGCGACCTGCCGGGCGAGGGCAACATGTACGTCGGCGATAAGGGCACGATTCTGGAGGGACGCATCATCCCCGAGTCGAAGATGAAGGCTTATGAGCAGCCGCCCAAGACGCTCCAGCGAAGGCCGGGCACCTGGGCCGAATGGGTCGAGGCCATCCGGGGCGGCGAGCCGGCTGGCTGCAACTTCGATCAGGCCACGCTCATCACCGAAGCGGTCCTGCTGGGCAACATCGCCATTCGGACGGGCAAGACCCTCGACTACGATGGCCAAGCCGCGCGATTTACGAACAACGACGCCGCTAACGAGTACGTAAAGCAGCCGTACCGCTCCGGATGGTTGCTATAAGCCGCCCAGCCGTTTGTCGGGCGGATTTTTGGGGTGAGCCTTGGCCCACCGACGCGTCTGTGTCATCCTGAGCGATAGCGAAGGATCTGGCCGGAGCACATCTCAAATCTCAAATCAAAATCTGGCACATCCGGCCTTTCTTAGACGGAGCAAATCGGCAATTTCAAATCGCAAATCGCAAATCGCAAATCGCAAATCACCATGCCTCTTGCCAGAACCGCCCGACAAATGTAAAGTAGGACAATACCTGGAGCAGTGGCCGAGCGGCTCATGGCGACGGTTTTGAAAACCGTTTTACCCTTACGGGTAACGGGGGTTCGAATCCCTCCTGCTCCGTTAGGAGGATTCGAACACCCGTAGATGCGAAGCAGATACCACGGGGGTTTGACGCCCCGGTGTCGTGGCCGGTGCCTGGCGCCCGACGCCTTCTCGGAATCCCTCCTGCTCCGTTGGTTTTTGACCCTGAAAACCGTGTTTTGAGCCCATTTCTTCCTCTTGTCCGCATTGTCAAAATTCTTGCACGTTTTGGCCGACCGGTTGGTTAGCCAAGCCGACCGCAGAGGCGTAGCGTGGGGCTAGCGTCGAGCGTAGGCCATTTTCTCTCACGATTTGAGGCCGGTGGTCGCATGCCTGGGCAAATCGAGCGTAGGCCACGTCCATGCGTGCGGAGGGTGGGGCAGGGGGATTGTGGCTTAGGAGTCCCACGCTAAACTAAACTGCTGTGTGGACCCGCGTTTAACTAAAAGTTCAATCGAGTTTAGCGAAGTTTAATGGTTAATGCAAACCAGGTTCTGCTGGCCAGCCGCAATTAGGACATTTACTTGCATCTATGTCGTAACGCACTCCGCATTCTGGGCAGATGACAAAGGGAGGCTCGAAGACGGCGTCTGAAATTGCAGCGGTCACATCTGAAATCTGCTGAAGTCGCTCTGAAAGTGGGAGGTTTTGGCTTATTATGTCATATAGCGGTTTTAACGCATTGTCCAAATCCGTCTTTGTAACAACTTCCCTGTGCAGGTGCTCATGTATCTCACGTATCATTCCAAAGTCTGGTGGAGAAGCTTTTTCGCAGAAGTCATACCAGAAATCTCGGTTCTGTTCGATGAACCTGCGCTTCTCCGGGTTTCCGCCGTAGAGGTCATGGCAATTTGCACACAGTGGAGCAGCATTATCTTCGGTGTCTGGACCACCCTCTGCCTCTGGCTTAATGTGATGGACATCGGCAACCCAGCATTTGCGGCATAGGCAGCACATATAATGTGCACGCTCCTTAACTTTTTGTTTCAATTTCTCACTGAATGACATAATTGCAGATTCTCGCACAAGTACAGGAATCTTTCAAGGTTTTCTTGCTGCCTAAAACACTTGCAACCACACCTCAAATCGACGATCTCAGCCAAGACCATACCGAAGACCGAAGCCTCCGCTTCCAGCAGAAGAACACAAGAAACGGTTCCGTCAACCGCCGTTATAGTTGAATAACGTCCTCAAAACCTTCGGTTGTCTGAGTCGGTCACGTCTCGGTAGCGTTTTTCTGACCGGTCCGTAGGCCTCAACGAACCTCTGCCGAGAGCCACGGGTACGTGCGTGCGTAGGTGCGCAGGCTGCCGGAATGTTTTTCGGTTGACAGCGGAACCTGCCGGATGGAAGATAGCCGTGTGCGGACAGTGAAACGATAAAGGATTGTTATGCGGAACCAAAACCAAATATGGGCAGAGGAGTCAATAAATGTACGATGTGCAACAAGTCTGTGAGAACGGGCATAAAATAACGGGATGTTATTCCACAAGGCCACAGGACCAACAGAAGTTTTGTAAAAAATGCGGAGCGAACACTATAATTGCGTGCCCAAATTGTGATGGAGGAATTCAGGGTGACCGGTTTGAAAGACGGAGGAATCGTTTGGAGCTTGTGGATAGTCCTGATGTCCCTTCCTACTGTGCTAATTGTGGAAAACCTTACCCTTGGACACAGCATAAGATTGCAACAGCTATTCAGATTTTTGTGGAGTTCGGCGATTTGAACGAAGAAGAAAAGGAGACTATTAGTCAAGATATAGAGAACATTGCCAAGGACGTGCCGGAGACTGAGCTTTCGGCGAGGAGAATAAAGCGGATATGGGAAAGAGGCAAGAGTGTCGGTTACGAAATTATGATGGAATTCGCAAGTCGTACAGCCGCCAAAATATTCAAGGGTCCGTAGGCTATGGACAGTTACTTCTAATGGCTTCTATACGGTCCACAGAAAACAGGTCAACACACACCAAATCGTTTGTTGAAAGAGCTTTTTGATGAGGAGATATTATGGACAAGTGGAAAACACACTTCTGGTGGATGGTGGCTGTTACCGTTGTCATTCTGACAGCCGTTGTCACTTATTGGCTGGGTGGCAAAGGAAATGAAATAGTGAGTTACATCAGCTTCGCCAGCGCACTCGTTTCAATCGTTCTGGCTCTGGTGGCTATTTTTTACTCGTTTGTCCAAAATGTAAGCTCTCAGCAAAACATAGGTGAGATGAAAACTCTTGTATCCGAAGCATCCCGAATAATGACAGAGAAAGCCAGCACACTTGCAAATCAAGCTATTTCAATGAAAGATACCGTCAAACAGTTGATTGAGAATCGTGTAACAGTTAGCAGCACTACGACCACGCCTTTAGGGGATGACTCATTTCGTTTTGATGCTTCACGCGCATCAATTGGTTTCTTATTGACTTTATACTATATGGTAAAGTGTTACAAGCTTCAAAAACTTATGCAACTCAAGCATCTTGGAATACTGGTCCTTGGCTACAGTGAAGAAGAAGGAACAATAGCCGAAGGTTTGGCCCAAATGTATGGAATAGGTGTCATTCAATGTCTTCACTGCTGTTTCGAATCGGAGAACTTTATTATAGATGACCAAGGACAGGAGGTCGAAATAAAGGGATTGCCAGCCGGTTTTGAGCGAAACATCTTAACCATTGTTGACCGCCAAAGTAAGGACGACCGGTATCCAAAGGACAGAGATCGCATAGAGCGTAGCATAAAGAAAATCGATGCTCATGTGGAAGCAGCGAGAATAGAATAGCAACAGTTTTCCTAACTGAAACACCTTCACCCCCACCCCGTTGCATTGTCAACCAGACCGTCGTACCAGCGTTTTTCTGGGTGAAAAAGCCGTTCCGAAAAGGCTGTTTGGACAGCCAAACGTCACTGCCAAGCAACTGAGCCTGTAGAAACAAGTCGGTGTATTTGGTGTATATGGCCGAGGCAATGCCTCTGAAAAGCTGTTTTTTTAGCAAAATCGTAGGAACAAACCTTAGCAACGGAGCTTCCACTTCAAGCGAACCAACTCCTGTTCAATCTCTGGAATCGAGTTTTCTGAATAGCCAGAGAGTCCCAAAAAAGTTCTAATTGTTATAAATTTTACAATTCTTATACATTTTGTGATATTTTCTCTTGAACGCACGCCTATTTTATGCGATAGTATATATAGATTGAAAGGGCACTGGCGATGACTATTCGCAGTATGACAGATGCCAGGCAGGATTTTACGGCACTGGCAAATGAAGTGATGTTCAACAGAGAACGCGTGTGTATAAGCAAAAATAACAAACCTGCTTTTGCCCTTGTGCCGATAGAGGACCTGGAGGCACTCGAAGCGCTGGAGGACAGGATCGATTTGGATGAGGCTCTCAAAGCCCTTAAGGAACCGGGCGGCATCAGCCTCAAAGCCTTCAAGAAGAAACTCGGACTTTGAATTTGCACGGATGTATGCAATAGCGTTAAAACCTCAAGCGCAGAAGTTCATTGAGAAGCAGCCTAAGAAGATTCAGCGACAGCTCGTCGCAAAAATTGAATCGCTTCAAAAAGACCCGCGTCCTGCCCAAAGCAGGCTCTTGCATTCCGACAGACAGATATATCACCTCCGATCGGGGGATTACCGCATTATCTACCAAATCAGAGACGACAGACTCCTTGTGCTTGTCGCCAGGGTGGACAACCGCAAGGACGTCTATAAGAACCTTTTGCGTTACCTCTGAGCCGTTCTATTTCAGCAGCAGGACGTCGCCTTCGTCGAGTCGGGGCAGTTCCACGATGATGGAATCGTCCGATTCGGTGAATTTCAAGGCGCGTTGGAGCATACAGGAAAAGACTTCTTTGGTTCCTTTGGCGGCTCGGATTTTGACCTGAAGATTCTCGGCCGCAAGGTGCTTGACGACCGCGGACCGGCGGCGAGAACTATCCTCTTTCATTGCGGCTACGCCGTAGGCCCAGTTGGCCAAAGTCACGGCGTGCATGCCGTTTGCCGCACTGCTCAGCAGGACCCCCTCAACCAGCGGGTCGGAAGCATCGACGACCGGCCGAGTCAGCTTGAGCGCCGGCTCTGCAATAATTAGGCGGCGGGCCGCATCAAAATCGCGGCGCATGTTGAAATCGAGCCGTCGAACCGCCGCGCTGTATTCCAGGCCCGGGAAGAATCCGACGACATAAACCTGTCCCTTGCCGAAGCTGTGGCGGGTCATTGCGGCGGCGCCGTCGGCGAAGCGGGCGAGGACCTCGGCGTCGTCTTCGGGACGGAGCACCTCTCGTCCGACCACCGGCGTGAAGGAAGCCTGGATGGCATCGCCGGCTGCGATTTTCGCCCCGGAAGGAACGGGCGCAAGCTGATTGGCCCGCTCATCGTATGATTCGATGTTGCCGGCGCCATAAAGGCTGACGCGGTACCACATTTCCGGCTCCCGGCGGTCCTGAAGTCCCAGCGCGGGCGCAAGGGCCGTCAACGGCTGGTTGGCCTCGTCGCGGGCCAGTCCCCATCCGCTGGTGTAGAGCGTACCGCCGTTTTGAACGTACTTGGCCAGTTTCTCGGCGGCCTTGGTGGTGATATGCGAACCGCTGACGTAAATGATCTTGTATCGGGAAAGGTCTTCTTCGGCCAGCATGACTTCATCAATGGGATCGACGGGAAGGTGAGCATGTTGAAGCGCCGAATACACCCACTTGGCGTTCTCCCACGCAGCCATCAGGGCGGGCGTATCGCCGCTGAGGTTCATCCATCGCTGGGTCGTCTCGGGCTTGACGACGGCAACCTCGGCCGGGACCGCCCAGCGGGAGCCGTAAAGGGCCTCTTCGGCCGAGCCGAGCAAGTGTGCGGCCTTGCTGGTCAGGTGCAGGGCCTCGGCGTCCTGGGAGAAGCTGTCTCCCTTGTTATAGTCAGGGCCATACGTGTACCAATAGAGCATCGTGTCACCCCGGCTGACGGCCGAAAGCATCCGTTGCAGCGGCGCGCCGCGATGAGGCTTGATGTAGATGCCCTGGGCCGGATGCATCTTTGCTCCTACCACGCGCTGCACGTCGCAGAGATAGCTGTCCCAGCCCCAGACATGAGGCCCACGGTTCGAGGTCTCGTAAACGATTGCGTTGTCCGCCAGGCGATAGAAGTCGAAGAAGTCGAGGCTGTGGCCTTTCATCAGAAACGTATTGCCACGGAGCGCATACGAATAAATCCAGGGCTGTCGCGCCTGGGGGCTGGCCGGCTCGACGCCGGCAGCCAGCGCGGCCCGCTTAGCTTCGTTGGCCTGGGCGAAGGCCTTCTTGAGGTCGGTGAACAACATGGCCGTGACATGGTTGTTGAAATCGAGCGTATAATAGGCCGCCAGTGCCGGACCTCGCTCGCGCAGCCACGGCTTATTACTGTTGGGGTCCCAGATATTCAGCGGGCAAACAGCGGACCAGTCAGACGCGCCAAAGTCGGCAGGCTTGAGCCCTTTGCCTTTGAGCCACTCCTGAAAGCCTCGGATGCAGCGGGGGCAAACGGATAGATGCGCCTTCTTCTCGCGGGAGGCGTCAACGACCGTTCCGATTTCATCGACCGTCAGGCCCCAGACTTCTTCGGCGGGAAGCGAGAGGGCGTTTTCGAGCGACTCCTTCACCAACCGTCGAGTTTCGGCGGCTACATTGTCGCCGAACGGGCACCCGGCCTGGGGATTCTCGTCCCGTCCCTCACGATACCTCTCTACCGGAAATCCCATAGCGTGGCCAATCATTCCGCGGTTCCACTGCTTGGCCTCGGGGTTGTTCTCTCGAAGCATTTCGAAGACAAAGTCCGGCGGGTCGCGAAAACCGTTGGTACCCAACTGGCGAAGGCTGCGCATCTCAGTGAGAGTGACTGCGCGGTTGGTCGTGCGAATCCCGTAGCCGAAGCCGGTCCCGTATCCGCCGATGTTGTTGATGATTGTGTATTTGTGAGGCAGGGGCCAGCTCGCCCAGGGCAGCTTTTCCAGGGCTTGCGTCCGGCGGCTCGCGTAATCCAGCACGTCGGTCAACTCCTCGATGAACTCGGGCGAATTCGGCCCGATGCCTTCGGTCAGACGGTAAAACGGAATCACAAGCGTCGTAGTACCCCCGTCGGGGCCTGCTGAGGTAAAGGTCTTGATCACGTCATCGCCGGCGCGGAACTCGAATTCGAACGTGACGTTGGTTGAGTGTCCGCCTCGCCTGCCGGTTGATCGATCTACCGTCTTACTCGGATTGCCCGCCGTGATTGTAAGAAAGAATTTCTCCGGGAATCGCTGGGCCAAAGCGACAATCGGCACTGGCGCCGACCACTGGCCCACCGCCAGGGCGTGGGCTTCAGTGCGTGCATCGGCCGGGACGTCCGGTTTCGCAAAGACGCCGCGAATGACCTGGCCGCCTTGTCCTTCTCCGCCATAGCGCCATTCGATGGGCGTCGGCTCGTCGGGGGTGATGCTCTTGAGCCTGGCTCGAAGGGTCAGATTGTCAGGGACCCGAAATGATTCTGATCGGACGATGGGCAGGTCGATTTGCTCGGTGTCTTGCTGTGCAAAACCGCACATCGTACAAAATAGGAGCAAGATGCCCACTGTGGCCAGCCGATATGCGTGGATGTGTGGACGCGTGGATGTGTGTATGCGTGCTCTCATCTCTTTATTTCCTCATCTACTTATTTTTCCTGGGCGTTACATTCCCTGCTCCGCCGGCATCACGAGGATGCGCGGGATCGCCACGTGGTCGGGCTGTTCGAGCATGAAGCGGACCACACGGCTGATTTCCGCCGGCTGAATAGGCTTCTTTATGTTGAACATGGCCTTGGGGTGGACCGGAAAATGGTCCTGCAGGTGCGTCTCGATAAGGCCAGGCTCAAGGGCACAGACGCGCACGCCCGTTCCCGCCGCCTGCATACGAAGGTCCTCGGTCAGCGCTTCAACCGCGAACTTTGTGCCGGCGTAAGCGCCGGCCGTCTGACGGACCTTCATCCCGAGGATGCTCGATGTATTGATCAAGTAGCCGCTGCCCCGCTTCAACATGTAACGCATAGCGACGATTGATAGACGATACACCGCCTCGACGTTGACGCGCACCATCCGGCACATTGCTTCAAGGTCGATGTCCTCGACCTTGCCGACGATCATCACACCGGCGTTGTTAAGGACAACGTCGCACGAGCCGAATTTCTTCACCGCCGTGTCGATCAGCTTTTGCGGCAACGATTCGTCGGCGATGTCCCCGGCGACGATGGCGACCTGCGTGTCGAGCTGCGAAGCGAGTTTCTCGAGCAGCCCTTTGCGCCGGGCCGTGAGCACCAGGTTCATGCCCGCATCAGCTAATTCGCGCGCCAGACCCTCGCCAATACCGCTCGATGCGCCGGTGATGATTGCGACTTTGCCTTTGAGCTCCATGCGATGTATCTCCTAAGGAAGAAGGATCAAAGCAAAAAATTCATTGTTCATGGCTCGTAGTTCGCAGTGATTATAGCACACTGGCTTCTTGCTATCTATGTCGAATCGCATATACTTGTCCGCGATGGCTTATCGGGGAAACTTTCTTCTGTGGGCTGTGGTACTTCTGCCGGCGCTGATATCCGGGGACCTGCGGGGCTCGGATTGGCCTACGTACCGCGCCGATGCGGCGCGCAGCGGCTATACGCCCGAGGCTCTGCCCGCCCACCTCAAAATGAGCTGGGTCACAAAGGCGAACCATCCTCCGCAGCCCGCGTGGTCGGGACGCGATACACGCATGCCGTTCGATTTAACTTTTCAGCCCGTGGTTTCGAGCGGCACGGTCTTCTTTGGCAGCTCATCGGATTGCACAGTCAATGCGCTCGATTCCAGAGCCGGCCAGTACAAATGGACATACGTCACGGAAGGCCCGGTGCGCTTTGCGCCCGCTGTTTGGAAAGACCGGCTCTTCGTTGTCAGCGACGACGGGTATCTTTACTGCCTCGCGGTACGAGATGGAAAGCTGCTGTGGAAGAAGCCCGGCGGACCGAACGCCGAGACAGTCCTGGGCAATGACCGGCTGATCTCACGATGGCCCGCGCGAGGCGGGCCCGTCGTCAAAGACGATATCGTCTATTTCGGGGCGGGGATTTGGCCGTCTGAGGGTATCTACCTTTATGCTGTTGACACATTGACGGGAAAGACACTGTGGGTCAATGATTCATCCGGCAATATGGTTCTTGGTCAGCCCCACGGAGGCAACCTCGCACGCAGTGGAGTCTCAATACAGGGATACCTCGCGATTGTGGGTAATTCGCTGGTCGTCCCCACAGGGAGAGCCACGCCGGCGGTCTTCGATGGAAAATCAGGGCAGTTTCGGTATTTTCGTCTGATGGAGTTGGGCGTCGGATGGGGAAGGAGAAGGGGCGCGGGTCCCTTTGTGACCTTTATCGACCCGAACCTCTATATCGTCGAAGACGACGTTTTCCGAACTTCAGACGGACGCTTTATGACGCGTGGGCTGCCTGTGTCCTCGACCGCGGTTCTGCCGGACATGATGGTATTTGCACGAGGCAATGAAATCAGGGCGATACGGAAGTCATCTCTGTGGATCGAGGAAGAAGACCCCAATGGGCCACCCGTGCGGAAAGTGTCTCTCGGCGATATCGCCTGGAGTATCACTTGTTCGGAGCCGGTCGGCGTTTCAGTTGTGCATGCCACGGCGTCGAATGAGGCGCCGGACTGGCCGGCGGCGACGCAGGTGACAAGTCCGCCTCTGGTGGTGGCGGGAAGCACGATTGTAGCGGGAACGCTCAACGGCAAGATCGTTACCGCCGACATGAACTCACGGAGCGTTGTGACGACGTCCGAGCTTGACGGGTTGGCTATGGGTTTAGCCGTTGCGGATCAGGCTCTCTACGTCGGTACAGACAAAGGCACGATATACTGCTTTGTTCCGGCTGAAAGCAGCCAGCCTGGCTTGGCGGATAAAGTACTGGTGAGCCAGGCCCGACCACATTCGGCGCCCTATCAGGATGACAGGCCGCACGTCAGGGCAGCTCGCGAGATTCTCAAAGCGGCGGACCTCAGCGAAGGTTATTGTGTTGACCTCGGATGCGGCGACGGTGCGCTGGCCTACGCTCTAGCCAAAATAAGTCAACTCCACATCATCGCTATCGACGAGGATTCGCGCCGGGTGGCTGTGGCCCGCCGGAAGCTCAGCGAAGCAGGCTTGTACGGAACCCGAGTGACTGTCCTGCAAAGGGACCCGTCGGCCACCGATTTGCCTTCGCGCTTCGCAAATCTCGTTGTGTCGGGACGGTCCGTGACTGAGGGCCGGCGTGCGGCGCCCGAACAAGAAATCAGGCGGCTCCTCCATCCATACGGCGGCGTGGCACTTATTGGCAAACCCGGCGGTCTGAGGCGAACCGTCGGTCGGCCCCCGGCGGGCGCAGGCGAATGGACGCACCAGTACGCCGATGCGGGCAATACCTTGTGTTCCGCGGATAACTTGGCACGAGGCCCGCTGAAAATGCAGTGGTTCACGGACTTCGGCATCCAGATGCCGAGCCGACACGGACGCGGTCCCGCACCACTATGCAAAGACGGAATCATGATCGTCGAGGCTGTTGACGGCCTGCTCGGCGTCGATGCTTGCAGCGGGCACCGGCTCTGGTACTATGGCATGGAGGGTATCCTCAAGCCCTACGACCAGGAACAGCTCCTGGGAACAGCGGGTACCGGAAGCAATATATGTCTTGCCGGTGACAGCGTGTTTGTTCGTCAGGATGGCCGGTGCCTCCGCATCAGCATCAAAACGGGCAAGTTGATCCGGGAGTACTCCATGCCGGATAAAGATGGCGTGTGGGGATTTGTTGCCTGCGACGGGGGCATTCTCTACGGCACAAGCGCCGACCGCACGCACGTTGTGCGGCAGCTCTTCAGGGACGTATCGAATATGGAGGATCTGCTGACCCAGTCGCGCAGCCTGTTTGCCCTGGATATCGAGACCGGCAAGACGCGGTGGGTCTATAACGCCCAGGCCTCCATCCGGCATAACGCCATCGCCATCGGCAATGGCAGGGTTTTCCTGATCGACAAGTCCAAGCAGATCGTGGATCTTCCCCCGGCAGATGCGAACGACGCGAACGTTCCGGTCGAGCAGTTCGAGACGGCCCGCCTGATGTGTCTCGACGCCGGCACTGGCAACGTCCTATGGGAGCAAAGTGAAGATATCTACGGGACTACCCTGGCGGCCAGCTCCGAGCACAACGTGCTGCTGATGAGTTATCAATACTCGCAACGCTCGTATCAACTGCCTTCCGAGAAAGGGGACCGCCTAACCGGATTTCGCACGACCGACGGAAAACGGCTTTGGGACACGCACGAGCGATACATATCGCGCCCGATTATCAATGGCTCGACCATCTACACGCAGCCACACGCCTTCGACCTGCTGACCGGCGCACGCAAAGCGGACTTCGAGCTTGTGGATCGCCAGCCGGGAGGGTGCGGGCCTATGACGGGGTCCACCCATCTACTGCTCTATCGGTCGGGAACGCTTGGGTACACGGACCTGTCGAGCGATACTCCCGCGACCCAGAACTATGGACCCGTGCGTCCCGGCTGCTGGATCAACGCCATCGTGGCCGGGGGTCTCGTGCTGATGCCCGATGCCACCGACCGCTGCACGTGCAGCTATCTTATGAAAGCCTCCGTCGCCCTGGCTCCACCCGATGACAGAGTCGCATCACGCAGATAAAGACATTTGAAATCGCCGGCGGCGTAGGTAATATTGTCTGTATGATTGAGAAAGCAAGTGCGTACATAGATGCGAACAAAGCCCGGTTCATCGAGGAGCTTGGGGAATTCCTGAGATTTCCATCCATCAGCAGCCAGAGCGCACATGTTAGTGACGTGAGAGATTGCGCCCTGTGGCTGAGGAATCACCTGGAGAGCATCGGCCTTCAGGCGCGTCTGATAGAAAGTGGGGGCCATCCTGTCGTGGAGGCGACCCGTCTGGGCAAAAGCGCGGGGCGGTCAAACCGAAAACTTATCCTCTACGGCCACTACGACGTCCAGCCGGTCGATTCGAGCGACCAGTGGCAGTCGCCGCCATTTGTCGCAACCATCCGGGACGGGTTCATCTATGGGCGCGGCGCGACCGATGACAAAGGCCAGTTGTTTGCCCATGTGAAGGCCGTTGAGAGTCTCATTAGAACCTGTGGGCAATTGCCATGTGACGTGAGGTTTCTCATAGAGGGTGAAGAGGAATCCGGGGGGACCAGCCTGCAAGACTATGTCAAAGGCGAGAAGGTCCGTTTGACCACTGACGCTGTCGTGATATCCGACACGGCGATGTACGATGAGCGAACCCCGGCCATTACATACGGCCTTCGAGGGCTTCTCGGAATGGAAGTGACAGTTCGGGTGGCAAACCGGGACCTGCACTCGGGCGCGTTCGGCGGCGCGATCGGCAATCCCGGCGTCGCTTTGGCCCAGATCATTGCCGCTTGTATGGGACCAGACGGCAACGTGCTTATCCCGGGCTTTTACGATCAGGTAAGGCCCCTGGAGGATTGGGAGAAGCAGAACGTACGGCAATTAGGATTCGACGAAAGCAAGCTTTTAAGCGAAGTCGGGTCGTCAGCGGGCTTTGGAGAGAAAGGGCATCCGGCCCTCGAACGCATGTGGGCCCGCCCGACCTTTGACGTCAATGGACTTATCGGCGGTTACACCGGCAAAGGCATCAAGACCGTAATACCTTCGCGGGCGAGCGCCAAGATATCCATGAGGCTCGTTCCCGATCAAGAGCCGCAAAAAGTCTTTGAGCTTGTGACACAGCACATAAAATCCAAATGTCCCCCCTTTGCACGTGTGGAGATTGAAGGACCGTCTTCGGCCACGCCGCCGGTGCTGTTCGATGTTAGCAACCCGGCGATTCAGGTGGCGAAGGAAGCTCTCAAATTCGGTTTCGGAGCCGAGCCGGTATTTATACGATGCGGAGGCTCTATTCCCGTGGCAAACACGTTCTGGCGTGAATTGCAGAAGCCCGTCGTCTTGATGGGTTTTGGGCTCGATTCGGATGGAGCCCACTCCTCAAATGAACGCTTCAAGATCGAGAGCTTCATCAATGGAGCGAAAACTTCGGCGTATTTCATAGAAGCATTCGGTACGCAATAGCCTTTGCAGCACATTGCAGCGGGCTGGCCATCCTGCATCTTTGAAGGGGATATAAGCCAATGATTTCTTCACGAGTTAAAATATCACCGAAAGGGCCTGAGTTCTCTCGGACAACACAGGGACTGTGGAGACTGAAAGACTGGAACAAAAGCCGGCGCCAAATCCAGGAATTGATCGATTGTTGTCTGCAACTTGGCATAACGACCTTCGATCACGCGGATATTTACGGAGACTATGCCTGTGAAGCCCTGTTTGGCGATGCGCTTGCCGAAAGCTCCGTTCGCAGAACAGATATCGAATTGGTCACGAAGTGCGGCATCAAACTGGCTTCGCGGAATCACCCGGAGAATTCAATTCAACACTACGACACGAGTGCTTCACATATCATCCCCTCCGTTGAGAATTCCCTGAAAAACCTCAGAACGGACTATATCGATCTTCTGCTTATTCACCGGCCCGATCCTTTGATGAACGCCGGGGAGGTGGCCGAAGCGTTCGGGCGCCTGAGAGAATCGGGCAAGGTGCTTCATTTCGGAGTATCCAACTTCCTTCCTTCTCAGTTTGAGCTGCTGTCGTCTCAAATGGATGTCCCGCTCGTGACAAATCAAATAGAGTTCTCCGTATTGAACATGGACGCCCAGAACAACGGCACACTCGATATGTGTCAACGACTCGGTATCTCTCCAATGGCATGGTCTCCGCTGGGCGGAGGCAGATTGTTCAAGGGGCGTACCGAACAGATTGTGCGGGTGCGCCGAGTGCTCAAGGATATCGCAGGCGAGCTGAACGCCCAGTCAATCGACCAGGTCGCATTAGCCTGGATTCTCACGCATCCGGCTGATTTCGTCGTTGTGCTGGGGACAGGCAATCTCGACCGCATAAGAAGCGCTGTCCAGGCGGAAGAAATCAGGCTCTCACGACAACAGTGGTTCGCGATATGGAGGGCGTCGGTGGGCCACGAAGTTCCGTGAACTGCGACTCTGCCACGGGAACAGAGGCCTGACGGAAAGGGAAACCATGTTGATTGCCGCGTCTGTGATGGTGGCACTGTGGATATCGAGCATCGTTGAGGCCGCTAATGTGCCGCGAGGGGTGTCGTTAGAGACGGAGATTCGTAACCAATCGATCCGACTCCACGCCGTCCAAGCCTCAGCAAGGACCCCGCAGAAAACCCGGCCGCAGCGCCGCTGGCTTGACACCCAAAGGGCCGCCCCTTCAGGGACCCGCCTTTGCACTTTTGCGAGCAAAACCATCGGCCGGGAGGTCAGCTACATACTCTATTTGCCGCCTGGCTACGAGGATAGTGGCGAGCGGCGGTATCCCGTTCTTTATTGGCTGCATGGCCGGGGCGGCACTCAATTCACCGGAGCCGACTTCGTTGTGCCCTATCTCGACGCCGCCATTCGCCAGGGCGATGCGCCGCCCATGATTGCCATCATGGTCAACGGCTTGATCGACGGTTTCTACAGTGACTCGGCCGACGGTAAATTTCCGCTTGAATCGGTCATCATCAATGACCTCATCCCGCACGTTGACTCGACCTATCGAACGATCTCTGAACGCGGGGCCCGCGCCGTCCAGGGGTATTCGATGGGCGGATGGGGTGCGGCGCATCTCGGTTTCAAGTATCCCGACCTCTTTGGCGTGGTCTGCATCGATGCGGGCGCTCTGCTCGATGCGGATGCCCTCCGCGAACGCCACCCCGACATCTTCGACCAGACGTTTGCAACAGCCGAGAATTATCTTGCCAACCACCCTCGGACGCTGATCGAAAAGAACGCGGACAAGGTGCGAGGCAGGACCTTTATCCATATCGGCGTCGGCGAGAAGGACCCACTCCTTCAGGTCAACCAAGAGTACCACGAGTTACTCACGGCCCTGAAAATTGAGCACGAGTATGAGGTAGTTCCAGGCGTCGCCCATTTCAATCGCGATTATCATCGCGTCCTGGGCGCCAAGGGATTTGCCTTCTATAAGGATGCGTTTGCCGGCGAGCCGCCCGGTCAGGTCGATTCTGCACTGCCTGGCGAGCTGCGAACCTATTGCACGCTGCATTCAATCGGGATCGAATGGGACATCCTTGGCGATGCCGATCACGACGCCACCTGCGAAGTGCGTTATCGAAAAGCAGACTCGGCGCAATGGCGGCGGGCCCTGGACTTATTGCGGATCGACTACTATGGATGGTATGGTGACACAAAGGCCGACCGCGCCTATGACATGCTGGCCGGAAGCGTTCTGTTTCTCGAACCGGGCACTGCGTACGAGGTCCAACTGGCGATGTCTGATCCCGACGGCGGGCAGGAGACTCGAACAATCCCCATCAGAACCCGCTCTGAGCCGATCCGGCCCCGGATGGAGCGCGTGCTCGAGGTCATGCCCGGGTCCGAAGGAGGAGATGGCTCGCCGGGGAATCCGTTTCGCGGGCTTGCCTCGGCGCAGTCCGCCGCCAGGCCGGGCGACGTGCTGCGGCTGCACGTGGGCCACTATGGCTCGTTCACGTTTGACAAGCCCGGCACGCCGCAAGAGCGCCTCGCGTGGATCGGGGCGGGCGATGGCGAGGCCGTGCTGTCCGGGGCGACTGTTTCCGCGAGCTACCTCTGGCTCGAAGGGCTGATCTTTCGTCGCGGCCCCGACTCGTCCAACGGCTTGGTGGCAAAAGGCTCGCCCGAGCAGGTCGTCATCTCCCGCAACCGCTTCGAGGGTTTTCACTACTCGATTCTGCTGAGCGGCCAGAGCAAAGACTGGTACATCGCCGACAACACCATCATCGGCGACAAGCAGAACCTTGACGTGAGTGACATTTCCGGCGAAGGGATCGAGCTGAACCATTCCAGCGGCCATGACGTGGCGTTCAATCGCATCTCCCATACCGCCGACGGTATCTCCTACCCGCATCGGAACTGCGACCTCTACGGCAATGATATCCGCGACCTGACCGACGACGGCATCGAGCCGGACTACGGGTACGCCAACATCCGTATCTGGGGCAATCGCATCCACTGCGCCTTCAACAACAGCTTCAGCTTCCAGCCGATGTACTGCGGCCCGTGGTACATCCTTCGCAACGAGGTATTTTCCCGCAAGGGCATGCTCAAGCCGAACGTGGCCGACCGCTTCGTGCTGGTGAACAATACGTTCGTCGTCCAAAGCCGATACGCACAAGGCCGCGCCGACCTTCTGCTCAAATCGCTGTCCCGGAACAACCTGTGGATTCTCATCCACCAGTGGAACGAGCGGGAGCCCGCGTACGCCATCTGGCACGCCGGCCGGGGCGGTCGCGGCGGCGAGTACTCGATGGAATATCAACTGTTGCCTGATTGGCGGACCGACATGGATTACGACGGCTTCGATTGGGACCAGACGCCTACGCCGTTCTGGTGGGAGCTGACAGGGGGCAAGGCCGAGCGTTTCAAGGACCTTGGGTCCTTTTCGCAGGCGGTGGGCATCGAGCAGCACGCCCTGCACGTGCGGCGGGAGGAGATTTTCGAGATTCAAGATATCCCGGCCTACGCCGCCGAGCCTTTCCCTGGGGGACGGCTGACCTTGAAACCGCTGTGTGCCGCCATTGACGCAGGCCAGGCGTTGCCGAACCTGTGTGACGATTTTGAAGGTGTGGCCCCGGACCTTGGGGCTTACGAGTTCGGCCGGGCTGCACCGCACTACGGCCCTCGGGCCCAAGGCGCAAATATGGGGTCTTCGGTTCGAGTTAGTTCCAATCCGCACTGGCTGGAGTTTCGCGGCAAGCCGATCCTGCCGATTGGCGATTCGGTCACACAAGGCTGGATGGAAAGCGGCGCCAACTTCGATCAGCGCGCCTACCTCAATGCCCTGGCGGCGCGCGACATGAACGTGGTCTTGCTGTGGAGTTACATCGGCACCAGCGCCAAGACGCAGCGGGAAGACCCGCGTATCGGCTACGATGCGCCGGAGATATGGCCGTGGAAGGGGTCGCCCGATGAAAGAAATTTCGATTTGACGGCTTTCAATCCGGCCTACTTCGAGCGTTTGCGTGAGTTCGTCCAATACGCCGACAGTAGGAACATCATCGTCGTGATTACCGTGCAGGATGGCTGGCCCAAGACGAGATTCGCGTGCCATCCGTTCAATGCGGCGCTGGGCAATCCGGCAGCCACTGCCGGACTGACCGACCGGCGTCAATTCGTCGAGCTGGCCGACTATAACAAAGAAATGCCCGCCCGCTACGACCCGGACTGGACGTGGCAGCAGAAGAACCAGTATTTCCAGGAGCGCTTTGCGGACCGTCTCGCGGCCGAATTGCAGGACTGCGGCAACGTCATCTTCGAGATGTTCAACGAGGGGGAGTGGTACGAGCCGGCGCAGCGGCGTCTGCATGAGGAGCATTTCCTACGTTTCTTCCACAATCGCACCGCCGCACCCTTGATGACCAACGTGGACCACATTCGCTCGCGGGACTTCGGGGCACGTCAAAATCCGGCTGTGGACATCATCAGCCTGCATGGCAAGCCCTGGACGGGTCACTTTGCGCGGTTTGAGAGGGAATTTGTGGCCGAGCCGCCGAAGGTGGTGTTCGAGAGCGAGCCGGTGCCATCGTTTGGCGCGCCCGACGCGGCGCCGCAGGAAGTGGTATCGCTGGATACTCTGCGTGCGGCTGTGTGGGAACGGGCCCTGAGCGGTTCCGGCTGGGTGGCGCAGAACGACGCCAGTTTTGGCTGGGATCCAAAGTCGGCGATGGCCGCACAGTTGAATCTCCGGGATCTGGCCTACGATCAAATCGGCCACGCCGCCCGATTCTTCAATCAAGGGGGAATCGAGTTTTGGAAAATGAGTCCTGATTCGACGCTCGCCAGTACCGGCATTTGCCTGGCCGAGCCGGGCCGCGCGTACGTAGTGTATGCCCCTCGCGGCGGAGAAATCAGCGTCGATCTCTTTGCGGCAGATGGGCAACTGAACGTTAAATGGATCAACCCTCACACAGGAGCTGCTACAGACGGCGGGACCGTGTCGGGCGGCTCGCGATGTTTGTTCAGGCCGCCTTTTGACGGCGACGCCGTACTTTATCTCAAGGCCTGGACTGCTGAAGAGCAAAGGAGACGCGAATGATAAGTCAACGCATGGGTATCAGAACGACGCTGGCAAGGATGTGGAACCTGTCTCTCCTGGCACTCGTTTTTTCCTGCGGGTGGGTGGTGCACGCACAGGCGGCGGCTTCTTTAGGGTGGGTCACGGCGGGGGCCAATTCGCAGCGGACCTCGTGGGTGCCCGATGCCGCTCCCGGAGCACTGAAGCCGCTCTGGGTCAAACCCGTCGAGGCCTATATCTCGCAGAAGGTGCAGATCGTCGCGGCGTCGGGAAAACTGTTCCTTTCGACCGCGCGGGGGCTGTACGTCTTCGATGCGGCTACGGGCGCTGATCTGTGGGTGTATCCCACCGAGCTTCCCCTGGGGCACTCCCCGACCTACGCCGGCGGCCGGCTCTACGTGGGCGGATTGGATCGCAAGATCCATGCCATCGACGCCGACACCGGCCAGGGGCTCTGGACGTTTAGCGCCGCGGGAGGATTCCACACGAGTCCGCTCGTGGTCGGAGGACTCGTCTATGCCGGCAGCCGCGACGGGTGCATGTACGCCGTGAATGTGAGCACCGGAAAGCTTGTGTGGAAGCATCAAACCGCCGGCCAGATCCTGCAGTCCGCCGCTTATCAGGATGGCATCGTCTTCTTCGGTTCTCAGGACGCGCGAGCGTACGCCCTGGACGCCCGGACGGGAACGCAGGTCTGGCGATCGGACAAGCTGCCCGGCATGGGCTGGCACTCCTGGTGGCCCGTAATCTACAAGGACGTCGTCCTGTTCACCCGGACCGAGGTCGAAAAAGGTCTTGTGGGATTCCAGAATGAGTGGCTCTTCTCGAAGAATAAGACCGCGAAGAACCTACCGGGGGTCCGAGGAACGGAGCCGGGCGACTGGGCGGCCGGCGAGCCTACAGTCGATATTCGCACCAACCCCAACGGCGGCACGATCCTGGACTGGTTCGAACGGTATCCCTGGCGACGGAGCCTGATCGTTCTGAATCGCAGGACCGGCAAGGAAGTCACCTTCGACCTGGACACGGATGGGACCACGGACGCCGCGCCGATGCTATGGGCGTGGACGCATGGTGGAACGTGCTATCCGCCGTTGGTGAGTGGTCACGATGGGGTGATCTACTTTCGCAGTGTCAGTCACGCTGTGGGGAGCAGCATCCCCGGAGCGGTGATGGTAGGCTGGAAGTATGGCACGCCTTTCCTGAGCCTGCCGGTTTCGAACATGCCGGGGCAGAGCGGCTTCTGGCCCGGGGATGAGCCGGTGGGGATCTCGGCGGGCGGGCGCTATGTCTATTGGAACTTGTGCAACGACCGCTTTGTAGGCAGCGCGGATCTGTCCGTCGCAAACGCGGCATTTCCCGAAACCGACGGCAGGCGACAGTGGCGGCACGTCAGCGGCGATGGGTTCAAGACCAGCACCCTGCCTGCCGGCTACAACAACCAGGTCTCCCAGTACCTTTGGAGCGTGGGGCCTGCGAAGGTCAAACCCATGTATTGGGCTCACGGCGATAACGTCGGGCCTACGATCTACGACGGCAGGATGTACGTGCATCGGGGCAATGCGATCATCGCCTTCGGTCCTGATGGTCTGGGCGGTGGCGCCCCAGTGTTGCCGATAGCGCGCACCCGTCCGGGAGGAACGGCGCCCGAACCGCTGTCCGAAATGGCGCTCCGAGCACGGCTCGAGACGGAAGTCCGGACGATTCTCGACCGGGGGCATTTGCAGGCGGGTTTTGCCAAGATCGGGCTCATCGATTTCCTGGCGGTCAATCGCCTGGGCCAGCATCTGCTCCATTACTGGCACAATCCTGCGGATATGCTTGTCACGCTGTTGCGTGCCCTGCCTCACCTGCCGCCCGAAATGCAGGAGCAGGTGCGTCAGTATCTCCGGGAGGAATACGCCGCCTTTGCTCCCTACAAGTACGCGCACATCGGATTCAAGGACGGAGCGCCGCGCGAACCCTTCGCGTACCCGCCCTCCACGCCCAGGATCTTTGAACACGACTTCGGACCTCTGACGGCCAGTCCGTTCGGCGGCTGGAGCAAGCCGCCTCACAACGTCTATGGCATGTGGAAATACGCGCAGGCCGGTTTGGCCGACCCCGCCACAGTGTTCGAGCAGGCCGCCGGCGTGATCGGTTCCACACCGTCCGACAGCTATCTCCAGGCGTTTCCACACGTCCACAACGCCTACCTCGCGGGCTACATCGGCTACGTGGAACTGGCCAAGCTGGCCGGCCGGCCTTATGCCACGCACCAGCAGGAATTGGACAGGCTGCTGCGGCTGCGAGCCCAGACGTTCCGGTGGGACGTGCAGGCGGACACCGGTGCCGCGCAGAGCGACCAATATTTCTACACCTTGATTACAGCCTGGAACTTCATGTTCCTGGTCCCGGAACTGGCGGATTATCTGCGCCAGAACGCCCTGGTGAAAGTCCAGGACGCCATCGATCGCTACACCCGCATGGCACCCTATTGGATGGCAGGGCACAACGAAGAGGTGCAGCATGAGAATGGTCTGACTCCGCTCCTCCAAACCCACGCCCTGTTCCAGGCCCGGGCCCAGATTCTGCACGCGTCCCGCGACGAGTTAGCCAAAGTTCTGGACACGCCCGTGGTCCCCGTGGGTGACCTTTTCCACCTCCAGAATCTCATCGCCACCATTGAGGCCTCTGGGACGCGTTCCGGCGTTGGGGCCAAAACCGAGTAATTCCCGTTCTCGCTGATCGCGGCGAAAGAAAGGAAAAGGGATTGAGCACGGACTTCACCTATTTTCTGGCGATACTGTTGTTTCTCGCTGCCGGCCCCATTATCGAGACCCCAGCGTCGAACGCGGAAGGTCCCTATCCCCCGAGCCCTGTCATCGCCGACTTGGTGCTCGACTGGTCAACGCATCAGCGTCATGCCCAGGGAAGCGACAATTTCCAGCTGACCTGGGCGGACGACGATCATCAGTACGGCGCCTGGGGAGACGGCGGCGGATTCGGAGGCTCGAACAGCGACGGGCGCGTTGGGCTGGGCTTCGCACGGATCGAGGGAGGCTGGGACAGCTACAAGGGCTTTAACGTCTGGGGCGGCAAGGACCCGGAGAATCCCGCCACGTTCGAGGGCAAGAGCTGGGGGACGATTTGCGTCAAGGGCGTCCTCTATTCCTGGGTTGTGCCGGACGTTCCGGAAGGGGGCGGTCCCCGCGACCATTACCAGTACATCGAACTGGCCAAGTCGACCGACCATGGCGCGACCTGGACCAAGGCGCAATGGCGATGGACCAGCGAAGACAACCTCATCGTCCCCACGTTTCTGGTCTATGGGAAGAACAACGCCGGGGCGCGGGGCGATTATGTGTACTCATATTTTATCCGTCCCCAGCACGTCAGGGTCCGTGAACGCGGCGACGGCGGCTTCGGACTGAACGTACATAAACCCGGCGCTCTGTTCCTAACCCGCGTGCACCAGGACCGGATCTTCGCCGGACGCGATGCTTATGAGTGGTTCACAGGTATCAGCGGCAGCGAGCCGACCTGGGGTCGGCTGGCGGACAAGAGACCTGTATTCGAGAATCCCGACGGGACGGGATGGTGCGTCAGCGCCAGCTACAATCCGGGTCTTGGCCGTTACCTTCTGGCGACCGAGCACAGCGTCTCACACTCCAGCGTGATGTCTCTGTTCGATGCTCCCGAACCCTGGGGGCCGTGGACGACGGTCAAGTACTGGACGCCAAACAAGAAATTCGGCGGCGTGCGGCCCGGCAGCACTCTGGATTGGGCAGACAACGTCTTTTTCTTCTCCTTTGCGCCGAAGTGGCTCAGCGACGACGGCCGCAGTTTCACGCTTGTCTTCACCGGTGGCGGCAATGGGAAGAACAACGACTCTCTGAACACCGTGCGAGGAACCTTCCAACTGCGAAACCCGGCTTCGACCACCCTGGATGCACATGCGCTTCGCGCGAAAGGCCCGCTGCGTGTGCATCCGACTAATCCCCGTTACTTCACTGACGGAACGACGAATCCCGACGGCTCGTTGAAAGCCGTTTACCTGACGGGCGCACACACTTGGAATAACCTCGTGGACATGGGCCGCAGTGACCCCCCGGAGAAATTCGATTTCCCCGCCTACCTGGACTTCCTTGAGCGCCATCATCACAACTTCGTCCGCCTGTGGGCGTGGGACTCGTCCACCTGGGATACCCGGGCCAACGGCGCGCTGGGCAAAGACTTCATTCACAACGCCTCGCCACTTCCCTGGGTGCGAACCGGCCCCGGCGAGGCGCTCGACGGCAAACCCAAGTTCGACCTCACGAAGTTTAACCAGGAATACTTTGACCGCCTGCGCTCGCGTGTAGCGGCGGCCGGACAGCGCGGCATCTACATGAGCGTGATGCTCTTCGAAGGCTGGGGGTTAATGCACGGCAACCGGCGCCGCAACACAGAAGACGGCTGGGCTTGGCGGTCGCATCCGTTCAACCCCACGAACAACGTCAACGGCCTCGTAATCGAAGGAGCTGACGCCCTCAGCGGACGGGTCCATACCTTGCGCAACCCCGAGGCGAACAAGCTTCAGGCGGCCTACATCCGCAAAGTTGTGGACACAGTGAACGACCTCGACAACGTCCTCTACGAGGTCATCAACGAAGGCGGCGAGAAAGAGTGGAACTGGTGGGTGATAGAGACCATCCACAAGTACGAACGGACCAAACCGAAGCAGCACCCGGTGGGCAATACCGGCCACGGCGCCGAGAGGCTGGCCAGCATGTTGGCCAGTCCGGCGGACTGGATTTCGCCCGGAGGCCAGAATGGCTATCGCGATCCGGCGCCGGCCTGGGATGGCCCAAAGGTCAGCCTGCTGGACACCGATCACATCTGGGGTGTTGGTGGCAATCACGCCTGGGTATGGCGCAGTTTCCTGCGAGGGCACAATCCTATTTTCATGGACCCCTATGATGGCGGGGTATTGGGCAACCGCTTCGATCCGAAATTCGAGCCGCTTCGCCGGAACATGGGCTACACGCTTGGCTACGCCGGGAAGATGAACCTGGCGGCGATGACGCCCCATGGTGAGCTTGCCTCAACAGAGTTTTGTATAGCCCATCCCGGCACGGAGTACCTGGTCTATCTGCCTGACGGCGGCCAGGTCACGGTGGACCTCTCCGCTGCGTCCGGCTCGCTCGCGGTTGAATGGTTCAATCCTAACTCCGGAGACATCGCACCGGGAGAAAATACTTCCGGCGGCCAGAAACGCTCGTTCAAACCACCGTTCGACGGCGACGCCGTGCTCCGTATCTCGAAGCAATCCCCGTGAAAGCCTTGCGACGACCAAGGCGAAGTCTTATGATGAAATCTGCATGAAGAAACGATACTTCATCCTACTGCTTCTGACACTGCTGTCTGTCGTCACGTACCTGGACCGGCTGTGCATCTCTGTGGCCGGACCCAGCATGCAGAAGGACCTCGGACTCTCGCCGGAGCAGTGGGGCTGGGTCATGGGCGCCTTTGCCTTCACCTATGCGCTGTTTGAGATTCCCAGCGGCGCCTGGGGTGACAGCTTCGGCCACAAGAACGTCGTGACGCGGATTGTCATTTGGTGGTCATGTTTCACCAGCTTGACGGGACTGACGAGCCGATTCCGGACGCTGGTGATAGTGCGAGCCTTGTTCGGCATGGGCGAAGCGGGGGCGTATCCTAACATCTCCGGGTGCATCGCCCGCTGGTTTCCGGCCACGGAACGGGCGCGGGCGCAAGGCGTGGTATGGGGCGCCAGTCGCGTCGGCGGGGCCCTTGCTCCGCTGTTGGTGGTTCCTCTGATTTCTCTTCTCGGCTGGAGAGAGAGCTTCTGGGTGTTTGGGTGCCTCGGCCTGGTGTGGCTGGTCGGCTGGCATAAATGGTATCACAACGATCCGAGAACGTACCCCGGCATCACGATGCAAGAGTTAAGAGAAATCGGTGCCGAGGGGCCAAGCCAGAGTCATCGTCACATCCCCTGGAAGAAGATTTTCGGCAATCCCCAGGTCTGGCTGATCATGGCCATGTATTGGTGCTACGTCTGGGGCTCGATGTTCTATCTGACCTGGTTTCCTACGTACCTGGTGAATGGCCGGGGATTCAGCCAGGGTGAAATGGGCGTGTTCGCCTCTTTGCCTTTTGTCATGGGAGCCATCGGTAATCTGGGGGGCGGGTGGCTGAGCGACATGCTCTCGCAGAAGTACGGCATCAAGACAAGCCGTCGTCTGGTGGGCTCGGTCTGTCTGGCACTTTCGGCGGTCTGCCTGTTTCTGACGGCGGCCACCACCGGCAAGCTGACGGGGATTATTTTCCTTGCCCTGGGTTTCGGTATCATGGATTGCATGTTGCCCTCGGCGTGGGCGCTTTGTCTGGACATCGGAAAGAACTACGCCGGGGCTGTCTCCGGCGCGATGAATTCCGCCGGGAATTTGGGCGGCACGGTCTGCTCCATTGTTTTTGGCTACCTGGTCGAAGCATCCGGGCAGTACAATCTACCCGTCGCTGTCATTGGGATTATGGTGATGGCGAGCGCGTTTCTGTTCCTGTGTGTCAACCCAGATAAGAAGATTGAGAACGAATGAATGGGAGACTGCTATGGAGGTCGTCAAGTGCTGGCAGGAGAAGGGTGAGCTGATCCAGGAACCTTTCAAGCGGCATATCAAGCTGTTCTTCGGCCCGGACAAGCGAAATGTGCCGGAGATCAATTTCACCCAGGCGATCATTTATCCGCGATACGAGACGGACTACCATTCCCATGACCGCCCGGAGCTGATCTACGTTGTTTCCGGCAAGGGGGTGGCTATTTGCGAGGGTCTGGAGACTCCGATCGAGGCCGACATGGCCCTCTGGGTGAGGGCCGGCGAGATGCACCAAGTCAAGAACACAGGCGATGAAACCTTGAAGTTGGCTACGGTCTTTGTGCCGGGCTATTCTGCGGCGGACCATATCGGAAGAATCAAGAAAGCCGCAGCGGACGCGAAGAAATGACGGAAATCGCAATCAACACATTGGCATTTCACGGCTATCCGCTCGACACTGCTTTAGTGGAAATCGCCCGACTCAGCGAATACGTCGAGCCGGTCTATATCTCCAAGTACGACCCGGCCCTTCGTGAGGAATACTTCACCGCGAATAACGCCGAGGTGCTTCGCAAGCGGTTGGAGGCGCTCCGGCTCAAAGTTACATCTATGGCGTCTCACATGGACCTGGGACAGGTGGACGCAGTGGACATCTTCCGCAGACGGATGGACTTTGCCAAGGCGATTGGCGCCAGGATGATTCTGACGAATGCGACCCGCAAGCCCCAGCAAGAGACATTCTATAGCAACGTCGAGAAGCTGGCCGCCCAGGCAGAGAAGCTCGACCTGGTCATCGCGCTCGAGAATCCGGGAGATGGACAGGACCAGCTTTTGGGTACTGGCACAGAAGGGATTGCAGTCCTCGAAAGACTCGGATCGAATCGGGTTAGATTAAATTACGATTTCTGCAACGTATTCACCTATTCAAAAGGTACGAGGCGCCCCGACGAAGAGCTTGAATCGGTGCTTCCTTACGTGAGCCATCTTCACTTGAAGAATGTGAAAGCCTGCGAAGGGACCTGGGCCGTTTGTGGTATTGATGAAGGCGTCATCGACTACCGGCGGCTCTTGCGGCGGTTTCCTGCCTTGTCGGGCATTCCGATGAGTATCGAGCTGCCCATACGATTTGGGTTCGATGGGCAGTTCAATTTCATGCTGCGCCGAGAATTCACCACGCCATCTCTTGAGAGCATCAGGGGAATTCTGAAAACCTCGTTGGACTATCTTTTTGAAGCATTGATGATTTGAGGGATTTCTATGCGTTCCATAACACGTCGCCATTTTCTTGAAGGTTCAGTGCTGGCCGGCGTTGTGGGGGCTGCCTCTGCGTTGCCCGCCTGGGCTCAAGAGAACAAGACAGCCGGCCGCCAGTCCATCACGGTAGGCGTTGTGCAGCAGGCCCGCGAGCCGCAGCTTGACGCCAATCGCGATAAGATCGTGCGTTTCATCGGTCAGGCCAAGGCCCGCGGATGCCGGCTGGTTATCTTTCCGGAAGATGCCCTGGGTTCTCCCGTGGGGACGTCGAACGAGGATATTGAGAAGGCGGTCGATGCGATTCGGGACGCCGCTCGCTCCAATGGCGTTTATGCGATCTTCTGTTCGTCTTTCGTAATCCCTGGCTTTGCTCCGGATCGACGGGGGCATTGCATGCGCGTGGTTGGCCCCGATGGCCGGATCCTCCTTCGCTTCAATAAGCTAATCTGCAACCTGCCGCCGTCGGACCCTCGCCGGGCGCCGGGCGTTTTCCACGTGGACGGGGTTCCGTGCTGTGCCATGATTTGCGCGGATCGCTGGCTTCGAGGTTTCGAGGAGCTCCCTGTCACCTTGGGGGCGAAGGTCCTGATTGACTGCTCTGCGAATGCCCGAAAGGAGTGGATTCCCGAGTTTGCCTGGTATTTGCCCGTCACGCGCGCGCTGCGGAACAACGTCTGGTCGATCTTCTGCAACATGGGAGAGCATCCGAAGAGGATGGATGAGGCTCGGCATGGCCACTCCGCCATTATCCAGCCGGACGGCAGCTTCGCCGCAGCCACCGATGATGCGGGTGACCAGATGCTGGTTGCGACTCTCGATTTATCCCTGGCCAACGGCGCGGAGGCCCGGCGCAGACACAATCACCCGGTCTTCAAGCCTTACTGGGACCTGGGCCGGCGGCTCCTGCAAGGAGAGAAAGCAAATGTTCCACTGACCGAGCCCTACACCTGCCCACAGGTCGAGATCACGATTGCCGCCGCACAGATGGCTTGTTCCCGTGACATACCCACTAATCTCGAACGCATGGCAGGGCTAATCGGCGAGGCCGCCGAGAATCGCGCCGACGTCGTGGCCTTTCCGGAATTGGCTGTCACTGGCACAATCGCCGGCGACATCAGCAGTGCAGACGCCGGTATCCTGCGCGATGCCCTGACCAAAATTCAGTCGCAGGCGCAGAAACACAAGATCACCGTTGTTTTTGGAATGCCTCATATCGAGGGCGCCAAACGCTGGAACTCCGCCTTTGCGGTGGGGCCTGACGGAGAACTGCTCACGCGCTATGACCAGATGGTCGTTGACCGCCGGGACTTGTTCGAGGAAGGCGTGGATGCCAAATCCATGTGGTTCAAGGTCAAAGGAGTGCCGGCCATCGTTACTGTCGGGTCGGATACCCGATGGAATGAGATCGGGGAGCTGGCGGCTGTACGCGGCGCGCAACTATTGTTCAACCTTTCCTACGACGAGGGCGCATCCGATGCGGCTACGCTGCTCCGCACGCAATTCTGGGTTCAGCTTGCGTCGTTCTGCACGTTCAGCGCCACCGTCAATGCGGCGGATCCTCGTGACCTTGCGAAGCCGAGCGGCCCGGCCAACGGAGGTAGTGCCATTTGGGAAGACTTCAACGGACACAGAAAGACGCCGGCGGGCAATGTCGAAGTCTTCTCTCAGTACTCGGCTTGCCGCGTCGTGTCCGCCGGCAGCCAGGAGAAAATCCTCTACGCCAAGCGGACCATGCCCAAGCTAAATCCGCACTTTCCGCGACTCGTGTCCAGGAGATACCCTCATCTGGAGCCGTGGTATCACCTGGGAGCAAGAATCATCGGCCCAGACCTATGATTGTCAGGTGTAATCCATGATCGTGATGCTGCTATCCCTTTCCCTGGCCCTTTCTGTCGTTTCAAACGCGGAAGGTCGTAGCGTATCCACAGGGACACCGGAAGAAACACCTCATGGTGTCACTACAAACGATTACTTCCCTCCGCCGGAATCGCAAGGGGGCTGGCGCCAGCTCGACAAGCCCCAGGACATCCGCAAGATTGGCGGCATGGATCCGGGTAAGCTGGATGAATTGAGAGAGTGGCTGCTGCAGAGCGACGAGCGCAACTTTGCGGCAGTCGTGATTCGCCGAGGGTACATCGTGCTCGAAGTTGAGCGAGGCAACAGTGCCAGGACGGACTCCCGCCGTGTAGCCTCGGTCTCCAAGGCCGTCTGCGCAACGGTGCTGGCCATCGCATCCGAGCAGAGCCGGCAGGGGCTGACCCCGAAGAAGATGAAGTTCGACGATCCGGCTTTTGCGTTCATTCCCTGGGCACAACCGCTGAGCGACCCGCGAAAGGCGCAAATCACCGTCAAGCAACTGCTCAATCACACTTCCGGTCTGTGCCCTGAAGCAACCGGCGCAAAGAATGACGGGACGTGGGAGTACGTGCTCGGCCACACCGGCGACCCGCATACGGCGCAGCTTGCCTTCGATCCTGGCACGGCCTGCGGCTACTCGACCCACGCCCTCCACCACGCGGCGCTGGTGTGCGAGACGGTCACAGGCAAGCCCTACGACCAGTTCGCCATTGAGGCCCTCTTCAAGCCGCTGGGGATCGAGCACTGGTGGTTCCAGTATTTCGATGGCGGCCAGAAGATCGGACGGCATCCGACGCATGGGTTGGGTATGCCCGCTCGTGACTTGGCCCGCATCGGCTACTGCATGTTGCGCGGCGGACGCTGGGGTGACCGGCAAGTCATCCCGAATTGGTTCGTCGAGGAAACCGCCGCGCCGACGCACGACGTCAAGACGCCCGAGATGCGCTGGAAGCTGAACCCGCAAATCTTTTCCCACGGCTGGCAACTACCCGCGCGGCACAGCGCCGAGAGCGGGCACAGCGCGGAGGGCATCCCCACCGACGCCCGAGATAAACCCGGCTCCGGCGGCCAGTATATCGCGTTCGTGCCCAGCCTCGAGCTGGTCATCGCCCGCCAGACCGGCAGCAGCGGCGAGTGGGCCTACGAAGAGTACCTGCGCCGAGCCTGTGCGGCCGTGGCGCCGGTAACGGCGCCAGAAGGAATGCCTCACGGCGTCACTACAAACGAGGTCCCGGAGTGGTTTCCCAAAGCGGCGCCGCTTCCGCTGCCCCAGGGGCAGGTGATCCGGGCGGCGACTGTGGAGGAGCTGTTCGCTGCCGTCGAGCGTGTTCAAACCGGTGGCACAATTCTTCTGGCCGATGGTCATTACAGGTTGCCGCGAGTCATTGTTCTTCAGGGAAAGAAGGACATCACAATCCGAAGCGCCGGCGCCGATCCGGACAAAGTCACGCTCAGCGGCAAAGGATGGGACAGCAATGCAAAAGGTGATGACATCCTCCATATCGGCCGCTGCGAAGGGGTCACCATTGCGGACCTGACTTTCGCCGACTGCCGGTCCTACGGGGTCAAGGTGGAAGCCGAGAACGCACCGAAGGACATCCACATCTATAACTGTCGCTTTCGGGACATCGGCGTGCGCGCCATCAAAGGTTCGGCGGGACAGGACCCGAACGTCCGCGCCGTGAAAGGTTCTGTTCGCTACTGCCGTTTCGAGAACACAAAGGTCCCGCCGGCCGACTGGCTATTCGGAGGCGACTACATCGCCGCCATTGACATGATGGCCCTGGAAGACTGGACCTTTAGCGACAACGTCTTTTGGAATATCAGGGGTCGCAACGGCGGCGGACGCGCCGCCATCTTTATCTGGGTGCGCTCCCGGCGGGTGGTGGTGGAGCGCAATTTGATTGTCAACTGCGACCGTGGCGTGGCCTTTGGCAATCCCGGCCAGTCCACGGCCAACATCGGCGGAGAGCCGCTCGTTTACGTAAGTGACGGCATCATTCGCAACAACTTCATCGCCGGCGGGCCGGACTGCGGAATTGAGCTGTGGTACGCCGAAATCGTCAAGGTCTGCAACAATTCCATCTGGCGGCCCGAGCGGAACTGGAGCCGCGGCATACGCATCGGAACCGGCACTTCCGACACAGACATCGTGAACAACCTCGTGCATGGCGAAATTCGATTGGAGGGGGGCCAGGCGCGGTTTGCCCAGAATCTCGCGGGCCGCCTCGACGGCTACTTTGTGGACCCCGCATCGGGCAATCTGACGCTCACGCCCGCGGCGGTCGGGGCCATTGATCAGGGCGTCTCTCTGCCGGAGGTGACCGACGATATCCGTGGGCGCTCTCGAACCGGACGCCCCGACCTCGGCGCGTGGGAATTCGACCACGACGATAGGACCACTAAATAGAGCCCGCAAGGGCCGGCAATGAGCGGTCTCGGCCCAGACGGCGACCGCAGCACATCGAGCCGGCAGCGGCGCCACCCCGGCGAATCCTAAGCAATTGCCGAACCACATTTACGTTTTTTCCCTAAGACGCGCTCCGGGGCGGCATTTAACCTATCTTGCATGATGCGCCATGACGAAAAGCTTGATGGCGTCGGGTCCACGTCCTGTCAGACTGCTCTGTGGGCCGTGGGAGAGGTGCCACCGAAAAGCGCAGACCCGTGCCGGAGTTTGCTGGGAAGGGCGCTGGAATTTCCCTTGTATTTGTCCCGGGGCACGCCGGGTTTTCGGTGCTCACCGCCGATTCGAGGGCGCTACAGCACATTCTCAGGCGGAGCCCCCCGTGAGCAAGACTGGGAGCCTTGGTTTTTGCATTCTCCCGCGCATACTTTAAATTGGGGAGTATCACGTCGAAACGTTCATCCAATGAAATACCGGGCCGTGTCGCCAAGATACTCCCGCTTTAGAAGGAAAGTGCATGATGAGAAGTAGAAGCACGAATCCGCAAAGCGTCCGCCGCGCAAACCGCAAGGTCCTGCTGGTCGCGGTCTGTCTGGCGCTGGTTCCATGTGCGGTTGCCGGAAGTGGAGCCGAACAGGTCCATTCAGGCCAGGTCCGTCAAGCGCCCGCGGGATGGAGAACAATCCAAATGAGGGTGACGGCCTATTGTGCGTGCCCCAAGTGCTGTGGAAAATCCAGCGACGGCATTACCGCCAACGGCCACAGAATCACGCAGGGTGACACATTTGTAGCCGCCGACAGAATGCACTCGTTCGGAACCGATATGATTGTTCCCGGCTACAACGATTCTCAAGCGGTTGAAGTGCTCGACCGCGGCGGCGCCATCCGCGGGAACCGGTTGGACGTTTTTTTCAACTCTCATCGTGAGGCCAGGCAGTGGGGCGTCAGATACCTGCTGGTCGAAGTGTTGGCCGATTAGCTCGAATCTTGCTGTCGCTGCTGTTTCTTGCTTGGCTTTGTGCTGCCTGCTAATTGGCCATTTTCTTGATGCCCAAATTCGACCTGTCTGCAAGCGGCAATTTCTCCCCCTCAGTGTACAACTATCTGAATGGAAAAAGTTCTCAGAGGCTCTACCCCTTCTTCCCAGGGTCTGTGATAGACGAGTGTAAGGACTTGTAATAGAATAACATGTCATTCTTGTTGACGTGGGTTTATCGTGTAATTCCATTGTGGACACACCGTGTGTCTTCGTAGATGGAGTTTTTTCATCTCGGCGTTACTCACCCGGATAC
>Ga0214473_10000200_pt1 | contig 84433 bp, 66 predicted proteins | sample RVTome_7_FD_203509 | JGI IMG/M metagenome (GOLD analysis project Ga0214473, IMG submission 203509) | Soil microbial communities from uranium-contaminated site in the Upper Colorado River Basin, Wyoming, United States - RVT98D197 | ecosystem: Environmental > Terrestrial > Soil > Contaminated >... | reverse complement strand
TGAGCTGACCAACCATTTAAATCCCCTTGTTGTGGTTTAACTTTATGTACCACAACAAGTTAATAAACTTTATCGAATTTTGCGAGAAAAATTATACAGCGATTAAATCAAAGGTTTCAAATAATCTGTCACCAGAAACTGTACCACTAAACAATAGATAATTCAAGAGCGCAGAGTACGGGCAGGGCCAGTATAATTGAAGGCTTTCCGGGCGTTGTTTATGCTTCAGACTGAATGGACGATGGCCGGGAAAACCTTACAGGCCGCTGGTGAGGGAGATATCAGTCGGGTACGAAACAGGGGGCGATAAAAAAGCCGCCCTTTTGAGGCGGCTTGGGGGCCGGATTAAGAGATCGTCTTAAGCCAGCAGGGTCATAACAGCCACAGCGAAGTAACTGGTGCAGAAGAGAGCCGTGAGGCCGATCAGGTCGATTCTTTCCTTGGTGGTCATTTTTTTCTCCAGGTTGATTGATTTCAATTTCTGTCTCTGCCTGTTAGGACGCGGTATAAGGGAGAATGGTTTCATTTTTCAGGCGGGTCGAACCGGGAACGGCGAGGGAATCGGGCTCTGCAATAGAACGAGGCAAACTTCGCAGACCATGAGCGGGCCAGAGAGAACTATTTCAGAGATCCTGCGGATCGGAAGTCCTGGCTATCAGCCCCACCGGCTCATCATTTGCCGGTCACTACGCTTCTGATATCAGGGATGATCCTTTTCTTCCGGGTATCCACCACGATCAGGTTGCCATAGTTATTATTTCCATCTATCGGATAAAGCACCACCAGGCTGTCCGGTGACAGCGCCCGGCTCAATTCACTCAGTCCCAGAACGTATCTTCCCGGCCCGGCCGGCTTCAATTCCACACTCCTGCGCGAAGCGCCGGGAGCCACCAGATAAAGCGAATGAATCAGCAGGTCCGATTTCCGGCTGGAGATTTCAATCCGCCTGTCCCGCTTCAAATCCGCGTCATATAGGCACTGGATGCCCCATTGCCAGATTGCATCGTTATACACCCGGATACGATGGTCTCCTATCGCTAAGCCATCCCGGGTCGTGTAATCGAACTGAATGGTCGAATATCTCTCCGCGCAGGTTTTCAGATCAAAATAGGACAACACCACAAACAGGCGAGAATTTTCCCCCAGTGCGTTCACTACTTCATCGGCCAGGCTAAGCTGTATTTTTTCGGTATCGAACATCTTCAGGCACTTCCGGCCCGCCGTCTCCACGATTTTTTGATTTTCTTTCAGCCAGGCCAGATTAAGGATTTCCAAGCCCCACTGGACTATTTCCCCCGAGTTTTCGACGACAAAACCGGCCGCCGGAATTTCATCCTGGACGAGCCGGCTATCAGAGGACTGAAAATCATTTATCTGGCAGCGGAAATCATCCCCCTGGATTTCCATGTCCGTAAACAGCGGCCCGTAAACATCCTCCGCGGCATGGCTGGCGTACAGCAGGGGCCGGATCAGGGGATCGACGTGTTCGGCCGGCGGCAGTTCGGCCGGCGCAAAGCTTTTCGACAGCACGTTCGCCACCAGCCTGGTATAAAAATACGGGTCCCGGCTCAGGCCGAACGGCGAATCCGTATCGCCCTCATAATAGTATCCCGGCTCGATCGCGTGCCCCTCGTGGTAGTCGTTCCACGATTTTATCGTGATAAAGGCCGGCGGTACTTCCTGACGGGAAATCAAATACAATTCCTTCAAAAACATCAGGCCGTGATCCCTCTGCTGATAGGGCATAATGTAGCCATCGTAGAGGACCTGGGGTTCTCTGGTGTAGTCGATCACCGAATCGAATCCCGGGGAAACCGATGCCGACCAGTCGTGCTTGACGGCCGAGGATTTAAGGTACGCCAGAAAATCTTTCAGGCCCTCGTTCATGGCGTACCACGAAATTTCACCGGTCTGGTGGTTCCTGGCGATTTCCTCCACTGCGTAGCGGAAGTCGACGCAATCGATCTCTTTGATCTTCAGGAATTCCTTATACTTCTCCTGGATCGGGAAATTGAAGCGGATAAGCGAGATCACCCAGTAAAGGTCGGTGCCGAGCTGACTCTCCACGTAAGTGATCAACTGCTCTAATTCCTGCGGAGTATAGGGGTAATAATCCATCCAGTTCTGCATCCAGATAGCCGGCTGGCCGTTGATGCGGTAGTATCCTTCCCGGTTGATGTATTTTTTCAGGAACAGCACCAGCCGGGCCGCATTGGCGATTATGTCATTCCCCCAATTTTCATCGTAAAGGGCTACCTTGAAATTGTTTTCTTCGGCCGCCTCCATTATCCTGTCGAATATCACTTCCGTGCGGCCGTACCCCATGCCGTTTTGGTCACGGTTCGGCCATAAATTGATGAAAGCGCCGTCCAGCCCGGTATTTTTCATCGTCCGGACCTGCCACCGGATAACTTCCCGGTCGAACGCATCGTAAGGCCCGATCAGCGGGTACTGACGCGAGCTGATGTCACGCTGCCAGAAATCCCGCTTGACGTACCAGGCGGTCCTGTCCCACAGCCCGGCAAACGGCGTCCTGATCTCCGGATCGACCTGGTACATCTCCACCCAGTCCGCCGGATGCCAGGGCGTGTGCCACCAGACGTGGAACTCCCGCACGTTCAGCGGAAAATTTACTTTCAGCTTGCGCAGCTCTTGATCCGGGGGAAAGGTTACCGGCTGGTCCTGAATGAGGATTTTCATGGTAACTTCATCGACCAGAAAGGACAGCCCTTCCCGCTTTTGCGGCAGCGGCGGCCCGGTCAGCAGCAATTGATATTCCGTCGAATTCGGCGGTACCTTCCCTTTGAAATCCAGAGTAGTCCAACCGCTGTACGACTTTTTGACCGGATAATCGGACTCCCCGGACAATGTCCCATCCTTGAACCATTTCAGCCTGACCGTGAAATAGTCTCGACTTGCCTCCAGGCTGGTCCGGACGCGAAGCTGCAGATGGTATTCTTTGGGGAATTTTTCGGGATTTTTTCTGTGATAGATTGAATAATTGAGATCATGCGTGATTCCACCGCCTTTTCCCAGCCGGGGGGAAACCCAGCCGTACTGATTGCCCTGCGGACTCCGGATTCCGATACAGCCCTCGACCTTATCGATCACCAGGTTCGCCGTATCTCCCAATGTTTCCCAGCGATAGGGCTTATCGACATTGAACTTTTCGAAATTTTCAGAGTAGGTTTCGACTAACACGGGACCCTGGACTTCCCCGGAAAAAGCTGAATCGGCGGCACAGGCCAGGCAGGACACAAGAGTAATTATCCGAAAAATATTATTTTTCATTTTGACCGGTCCTCCATGTTTGGAAACCTTCCGTGTCTGCCTGCTGATTTGTCATGATTTGAATCCAACCTGCCTCAGACTACGCTACCACCCTCGCTGATAGAATTCAACGATCATTTTACCGACGATCGGCACTGAGTTACTCTGGAGGTGGACGAGTTCTTGGAAGGCAAGCTGCGCGGCAGGAGGTCTGAACATACATTGCGTGGCGGGGATGCCGGTGGGGAGTATCCGAATGATCCGGCAATTGGGGCTTGATTTAAGGAATAGCAAGGGATAGAGCTTAAAAGGCACTCATTTCATTAAAACCATCTTTCTTGTCTGTGTATAATCTCCCGCAACCAACTTATATAAGTAAACTCCGCTGCCAATACCCCTGGCATCAAACTCGACAGAATACCTGCCGGGTGCTTTTTGCCCATCGACCAATGTCCTGATCAACTGCCCTCTTATATTCAGTATCTCTAATCTGACATAATTAATAAAGGATATTTCATATTGTATCGTAGTAATTGGATTGAATGGATTGGGATAGTTTTTAGACAGCCGATATCCTTTTCTGGTATTTGGTACGCCGGCAGGCTGAGTGTCCTTACTCTCCAGATCCCCCTCGATACCGGACTCTTCCGGAGTCTCAGGAGGAATTATATAGGGCGTGTAAGTTGAAATGGATCGAATGAAAAATCCGGAATTATTTATCATGGCAGGAATTATGGCTTCTAATTCACTTCCCGATTCGTTAGTGAAAAAAAGATGGGACCGGGAATTGAATTCTCTACTATATACAATGGTCGAACTATCCGAATAAATAATATTGTCGCCAAAAGATAATATCCTGGAGCTATTGCCGTACCTGTCTACGATCACTATCTCTGTGTCGCCTCCTTTTTCGCTCAAATAAACCAGGTTCCTGCCATCTGGAGAAATAGCCGGATTACGGATGACAACTTTGTTTTCTGAATAAGTGAGCCTGTTAACAAAATAAGGATTCGCTAAGTCTATCTCGGCAATGTAACTTTTCCTTCTTTCTTGCACGGTAACTAATAATCTATCTTCTGGGGTCCACTTAACTTCCAAATAAGTTCTTAATCTATTTGGAGTTAATTTTATTTTATTCCCATCCTCTTCGACATAAACAGAACCATCTGCAACATAGGCCAATTTATTTTGATCGTTTGACATTGATGGTGAACTTTCGTCAAGCTCAGCTGTATTTGTCAGGCGGGAAACTCCCCCACTGGGTGTAACCCTAATAATTTCCCAGTTATGGCGTGAATCCGTTGTGTCAAATGCAGCACATATGACGTTCCCGGATTCGACCATGCATATATCCTGAATAGATACAAGGCCTTTGGCGTTTATTGAGCCAGTAATGTCCGTAACTTTATCACCGCTGCTTAGCATAAGATGTTCATTCTTATTCTCCGGATCATATAAAAGAAAGGCCAACATCTTGGAATAAGTATCACTCGGTAGCGGGAACTGAGCATTTAAGTGCGGACATATAAAATCAGAAATGAATTTGGAGAGGGTGAATATGACGCTATTTGGGGTGTCAGCTTGTTGGTCGGATTGCGTGAATAAAGCCAGGGAACCGATTAAGCTTAAAGCAGCAAACCCCCTGCTTAAATATCTGGTTTTATTGCTTCGCAACTGAGGGCCATCGGTATTTTGAGTCAAAATATCGCTAAGCCTGCTCCTTGATTTCTTTTCTTTTTTCAAGGCATTCATCTGGCATGTCCCCATTAACGGTATCACTAAATATGAAAGAATACAAGCAAACTCGGGTTTGCCGCCCTTCCAGATACCGGTCATGACATTCAAATTCAGGGTCAATTCTGGCTCAGATGCCCGGTATTGCCGGAGTGTAATAAAGGGATTCAAAATGTGATAACAGATATGGAAGTCTTGCGGAGAAGCTTATTCCTTGCAGCAATGACTGGAATAAGCACAGGCGGGGCTGATGAACCAAAAAAAATCCTGCTGGTTATGGTGGGATTGACGATTTCACTGGTCTTTATCCGGCTGTTGCGCGCGGCCAGCCGGCCGTTCCTGTAATTTATTCTCCTACTTCTCCCGGATATACGGCACTCCGGCAATGCTAAAGCTCGGCCGCGAGCCGCCAATCAAGGGGCCGCCTGTCCGAACCATTCCGGGGGCAGTGTGCATTCGACTCCTGTTTTCCGGCCTGGGAGCCGCAAGTTGATCCCGGCCTTACTGCTTTACCTTGAGCATGCCGGCCAGCCATTCCAGATAGCCTTTCACCACGGTGGAACCCGTCGAATCGGCTTGTTCCTCGAGGAGGCCGACCATCGAATCCCGGCCGGCTGCCGGGTAATCCGGGGAGGAAGTTTCGGCGGCAATGGAAAACAGGGCCTGCCTGGCCGCCGAGGGAACCGTTGAATCGGGCCCGGCCATGAGACCGCACAAGAGGGGAACCAGCGGCCGGCCCAGGCGCACGGCTGCCGAGTAGGTTTCACGCCTTAGGCGCGGGTCGGTCAGGCTGAACCCGCGCGCCACGTAAGACGGCTCTCTGTCCAGGTCCCGGATTCTCATATTCCGAATCTTCACCCATTCCTTCGGCTCGGAGTGGTTGCCCTGCAGGCCGATCCTGCCTCTGAGATTCTTACCCTTCAGGGTCTCGACCCGGTCCATGTCCGCCCAGGAAACCGCTTGTCCATCCGCTGAAACGATAATAGTCTTGCGGTCGCAGACAATCTCCAGGGAATGCCAGATTCCGGTAGTTTCATCCGGCCGGTTGGTTACCGCCACGTAGCCATAAAGCGAGCCGGTGCAGTGGAGGTCGTCGCGATAGGGAGTCCAGGGCGCCAGAAGCTGCACCTCGAAGCCGGTCTGCCAGGCGCTGTCCGGGTCGCCCCGGACCACCACGCCGCTGTTGCCTACCGTGCTGAGCATGTAATCGAGGCGCAGGATGTAGTTGCCGAAATCTTCCCGGGTGAACATGTTTCCGCCGTTCTCCCCGGTCGAAAAGATGCAGCCCTCTTTCACCCGGAAGCCTTCCGTCCTTTCCCAGCCGGTGAGGTCCGAGCCGTTGAACAGGGGGACGAAGCCTTTTTCCGGAGCGGCCTTTCCGCCGCACGATAGCGCGAGAACGCAAGCCAGCAGGATATTGATAAATACTCGTTTCATCGCCAAGGCTCCTTATAGAAGCTTCCAGGGTGATCGGTACGGCCTGGAGAGAAGGTAATCTGCGGCCGGGTCTCCCACGAACCGTTCGGCCTGGCTGTCCCATTCGAGCTTGCGGCCCAGCCGCCAGGCGATCAGGCCCAGGTGCATCGGCAGGGTCATCCGGCGGACGTAGGGCAGGTTGCTTTCCGGCTGAGTGCGGGACTTGACGCAGTCGAGGAAATTGCGCTGATGGCCGGGAGAACGGGGAATGGTTTTAGGCACATCCGGGAGGTCCGGCAGAACCTCGCCGTCCAGCCTGACTTCCAGGCTGTCGTAATCGCAGACCAGCGACCCCCGGGTCCCCTCGAAGCAGGCCCCGATCTGGCGGCCTTGTGCCCCGGGTACGTCCGGCGGGTCGGTGGTCCAGTGCAGGTCGAGCCCCTCGAACGCGAAATCCACCTCGATCCAGCCGGGCGCATCGGCGATCCCATCCCAAGGCGGCTCGCCACGAGCTGATACGCTCTTCAATCCACCCGGCTCCAACGCCCAGAAGGCCACGTCCGCGATATGGCACCAGAAATCCTGGTACACGCCGCCAGAAAAATCGAGAAAGTAGCGGAATGTACCTGGGCATAGCGCCGGGTTGTATTCCCGGTAGCGGGCCGGGCCCAGCCACATGTCCCAGTCCAGGGTGGCGGGCGGCTTACGGTCGGCGGGAAAACCCATGCCAGGCGAACGGCCGGTTTTCCAGAGACGGACCGTGTGGATTTTGCCCAGGCTGCCGGAGCGCACCAGCTCCACCACCCGGTGGTAGTTCTCCGTGGCGTGAATCTGGGTGCCGAGCTGGAAGACCCGGCCGTGGCGTTCGAGGGTTTCCTGCATCACCCGGCCCTCTTCCGGGCAATAGGACAGCGGTTTTTCCCCGTACACGTCTTTTCCCGCCTGGAAGGCTGAAATCGCCACCAGGGCGTGCCAATGGTCCGGGGTGGCGCAGGTGATGACGTCGATATCCCCGCGCTCGAGCACCCGGCGGAAATCACTGTAGGCGACGGCCCGGCTCCCGGGCCTCAGTCCTTTCAGCTCTTTCATTCTGTCCGCCAGACGGGTTTCGTCCACATCGCAGAGCGCGGCGATTTCGACATCCGGGAAGGCGGCGAACCAGTGCAGGTGTCCTGTCCCCATACTCCCCAGTCCGATATGGGCCGTCACGATCCTGTCGCTGGGCGGCGCGGCTCCCAGGCCCCGGGAGATCAGGGTCAGTCCGGCCGCTCCGGCAGCGGCCTTGTGCAGGAACTCCCGGCGGCCGATAAGGTTTGGTTTTTTCTGCTGGTCTGCGGGCATGTCACTCTCCCGGCGGTTTTTGCGGTGGTTTAAATACGTATCTAAAAAGACGTTTTATCGGGAGTCCGGCCGATCACCTGGCGGGGATTAGCGGAACCGTGACATCCATATTTTATCCGTGTTATCCGTGATTCAGAATCACGGATGTCACAGATGTAGCACGGATTACACGGATACCCCACCCGGTTCATGTACCTTAGGGGCGGACCCCTGTGTCCGCCCGATGTTCGGGAATTTCTCGACGGTAATCGGGCGCACACGCGGGTGCGCCCCTACACTAAACCGGATAAATACCGTTTTCAAGAATAGTACAGGTCAAATAAATACTGCCGGGAAAAGGACGGTTACAGGCAACGGTACTACTGCCAAGGAGAGGAGTCAAGAGAGCAGGCTATGGCGCCGAGGCCGGCCGTCAATGAGAATTACCCGACTGGCTCCTGCCAATCTCAAATCAGCTCTCACCGACATCCCGGTGATTCTGCATGAAAGAGCGGAAGGACGTTTTCAGCTCGCCCTCGGCTTTCTTCTTGAGCGCCGCCATCTCCCCGGGGCTGAAAGGCTGGAAATTCTTCACCGCCTCGACATTGTCCATCAGGTTCTGCAGGTTCGGCATGGTGACCGTGGCTGTGGCTACCGAGGGCAGGCTGAGCGTGTAGCGCAGGCAGGTGCGGTAATCGAACTCGGGAAACTGCTTGACTATGTTGCCGGTGCCCAGGGCTTTCATGGCCGTGACCGCGGTGCCCCTGCGGACAAGATCGGGCAGCACGATTTCCTCGAAACCCAGGTCGGCGAAACCATTGGTGGCCACGTTGAGCGGCAGCATCACGTGGTCGAACTCGTGCCGGCGGACCGCTTCCAGGAGCACCCGGCTGTCGGTGTGGGCCGAAACCCCGGTCCAGCGGGCCAGTTTCTGCTCTTTCGCCCTCTGCATCAGTTCGAGCGGCCCACCCTTGCCTTCCAGTTTCTCCAGGTCGTCCCAGCCTTCCAGATGGTGGATCATCAGCGAATCCACATAGGTGACGTTGAGCCTTTTGAGGGAGGTTTCGCAGTGCTGCCACCACAGTTTCCGGTCGCGGGTGGCGATTTTGGTGTGGATCAGCACCCGGCTGCGATTTCCCGGCATCAGCCGGCCGATAAACTCCTCGCTGCGGCCGTAGCCATAGGCGGTATCTACGCAGTTGATCCCGCTGTCCAGGGCCTGGGTCAGGAGTTTGAGCGCAGTGCTCTCCTCGAAGTAGCCCCAGGGGCCGCCGCCGAAAGTGAGCAGGCTGATCCGGCTGCCGGTTTTGCCGAACGGCCGGGAGGGCAGGCCGGCTTCCGGGAAGGGCGGGAACCCGCTTTCATTGCCCCGGGCCGAGCCGCCAGAGAGGCCGGCCCCTACTGCCGCAGCGATGCCGCCGGCGATGAACTCTCTGCGGCCGATATGCCGCTTTTCGCTATCCTTGCCGTTCAACCTTTCCTCCTCGTCTTGGTTCGATACATCCCGTGTCCGATATGGAAATGGGATGCCAGTACCGGTAATTTGTAGTATGGGCGCCGGGAGAATTCAAGAGTTTTGGGGAGTGATGAGGATTGGAGGGGTGAAACTATCTATCCGGGATTAGCCACCAAAATTATTCTTGCCAAGTTTCATGTAGGGGCGCACCCGCGTGTGCGCCCGCTTGCCATCGAGAACCTCCCGAAAACGGGCGGACATGACTGCTACGCGGAAGCCGCTACGCAGGCTGAAGGGTCCGCCCCTACGGGAATTTACGATAATTTGTGAATGAGCCGGGCCTAATTGGTGGCTTTGAAATAACAAAGCCGCCCAAATGCGGCTGATTCAGGACTCTAATAGCGCAAGAATATTTTGCCCTTTGGCCGTAAGAATGAACCTCTGGCTTATATCAACTTTGCCGTAGCTAGAATGCGGTTCTTTGGGTTCTATATATCCCAAGTCAACCAAGTGCCAGACAAGAAAAGGCATAGCTATAAAGCCCTCCGCTTGCCTTTTGGCTAACTTTAGAGCATTGAGGCCATATTGAGTTACCGTTTTCAAAATTAGTTGTCGTTTGCAATCTCTAATTTCCTCTGTGGTCAAGTATTCTGGATGCTGGTGGTGTTTGCTGTGGCAATTATAACAAAGAATAATTTCATTTTCATAATCTGTGTGAGTGTTATCTCCATCAATGTGGTGTGTAGTCAGCGATTTATATTCTTTATAGCCGCACAGTGCACAGGCATTACTTGCTTCCTGGCGTAATCTGTCTTCTTTTTTCATTGTAGTATCACTTGGAAGGTTGTAGTGTTTGATAGGGATTAAAGGATAAGCCAAATTGATGATGAAAGAGAACTTTTTTTCAGGCATCCAGCTTCATGGCTGCCTGTCGCCCGTAGCTATATGAGACAGAAATCTTGCTATGTGACTGAAATCACTGCAATTTATCTAATATTAACAGAATGTAAAGCGATTTGAAATAGCCCGTTATTTCCAAATGCATAATCAAAAGGAGCCTGAAATGACCATTGTAGAACACCTAATAGTATTTGAACAGAAACTTGCTCCTGCAAACCGCCGCAACCACCGGCTGTTTATGGTTAGGCAAAGTGCGTATTTTCTTCTGGTAATTTTGTTTGCCGGGTGCGGGAGTAATCCGGGCCCCGTGGAGGTGGTGAAAAATGTTCTGGTAGGTGTTTGGGCGGCGTATAAGGTTGAGCGTCCTAATTCTACTGCGGAAATATCCGAATGGGCGGCGAGCGGAAACGTAGTTTTTGAAGAAAGTGGTGTGTGCAGCATTAATATAGATTATGCCAGCCACAACCAGTTGAATTTCATTGGGACGTATTCAACGAAAGGGGCTGAAATTTATTTTGTTGCCAATTCAGGGTTGACTACGGGCACGGATACCTACACAGTGAACGGCAGCGAGTTGACTTTAACGTATTTTGGTGGAGATTATCTTATTCGTGCGAGGCGGTTGTGAAGTTACAAGGGAGACGAAATGTTGCGCGTTTTCATCCCGATAATTGTCCCTTTGTCCCATACGATTGCAATTCAATCAGATATTTTTTATAGTATTCTTGGAATTTTAGTATTAAGCGTTTGGCTGAAACCGCCGGTTCCCATCTGGAAGAAGTGGATTTCCAAACTAAACTCATATATTAACGCTGCCAGCCTTTCAAAATAAAAAGGCGCACTTCCCTGCCTAATTCTGGAACAGTGCGCCTTATGCCTGGTGTCTGTGATGGGAATCGAACCCGTACTCCGCACTTAAGAAAAAGATTATATAAAACTTAACATTAATTAGAAATTTTTCCTAATTTAATATTATATCTGTAAATTATCGAATTCTTGTTGCCCTTGCTCCAACTTGTGGTTGCTTTCTTCTTTTTTCTTTTCCCATTTTTTCCTTTCTTCTTTTTTTTGAAGGTTGTAAGTGTCATTAGTACGCGGCAAAACAGTGTTTTTTATAAATACATAGGCTTTTGGAAGTTCTTTAGGATTTCCTAAATGAATTTCCAGTCTATCATCCCTAATAGAAAATGCGGCATCAACAAACCTTCCTTTGCATTTCTCTTCAAATATATGGTTCCACTCAGTTCCTGGTTTTTCTGATAATAAAAATGGAAAAACTACTCGATCACCACCTGATTGAACTATACCACTGCTTGTATCTTTCTCAATTATTTCGATAGGTTTAAAGACATTTGAATTTTCCATTAAAAAGATTCTCCCTTCTAGTTAAAAAACTTATTCTTCCTGATCATAGTGAAGAAAAAGAAATTGGTTTGATATGAATTCTTGCTCCACTCTCGCCTTCTTTGCGATTATTTTTTCCGCCGAAGCTAACCCGCCGCTAACCAAATAACCCAAAAAGTTTTTTCGTCTTTCCGTCCGGCCCAAGGTAATTATAGATTGACTCTCCAAATTTTATTTCAAAAGCGTCTCTAACTTTTTTCAACTTTTTCTGCATTATTTTTTCACAGGCATCTATCATTGCATTAAGCAAATTTGCACTCACTCCTGGTGGAAGAGTACATTTTTTAATACTATCTTCCATATGCTTCTTTGTTTTTTCCCAATCTTTGACGTACACGCTGTGCGTCTTTGCAAACTGATATGTAATGTTACAATTATCTATCAAATCTTGAGCTTGCATCATTTCCATTGCTTCCATTTTTGAAATCCAATTATCCAATTGTTGCTGCTCATCGGCTGTAAGGTTATTCTCTTTCACAATTTTATCTCCTTATAATTATTAACCGGCCTCGACTAATAGTCGCAATATACCAAATACAAAATTCCAAATAAAACCAACAATAATTGCGGCAATCGCTAAATATTTTCCTTTTTTTGTTTATACTTAATTTGCGCTAAAGCAATAATCCCCAAAATAAAACTTGCTATACCCGCAAAACCAACTCCAAAAACCGCAATGATTGAAAGCACTAATTCGCTGATTGCGGATTTGTTATATTTCTCCCCGCAACATTACCCTCTCCTTTTGTTTTTTCGTAATTTTACATACTTGAATTATAATAAATTTTTCTATGAATTTCAAATCTTTATGAAGTTTTTTCTTTGTTCTGCCTTTACGAATTTCTATTTGCTGGAGAACTCTTGACTGCCTGGCTAAAATATCAGTCTAATATAAACTTAGCGGTAATGAAGGCATCTTAAGACTGCATGTAATAGGAATCCGATTATTATAACAATTTGAATTTTTTGAGAGTGTGTTTATTTGAGAGCAATAAAAAAGCGCACTTCCCCACTCTAATGCTGGAACAGTGCGCCTTATACCTGGTGCCGGGGACGGGAATCGAACCCGTACGGAGCTAAGCTCCAAGGGATTTTAAGTCCCTTGTGTCTACCAGTTTCCACCACCCCGGCTATATTCGATCTTTTGCCAGAATAATACTGTCACCGCCCCTTCAAGTCAATCAGCCTTCCGGCCCACCCTCTCCCTCCGCCACCAGCTCCACCACCGCCTCGCTGTGCGGTGTGTGCGGGAAGAAATCAAAAAGAGCCGCGGATTTCACCCGGTAGCCCTTGAACTTTTCGAGGTCGCGGCCGAGCTGCTTGACGTTGCAGGAAACGTAAATCAACAGTTCCGGCCGCAAACGGATTAGTTCAGTAATAGTCTTGGGGTTCATCCCGGAGCGCGGGGGATCGGTGATCACGGTGAGCGGCCCGGCGAGCGTTGCGGTCTTGAGCCTTTTGGCGTCCAGCTCCAGCACGGCCACGTTCTCCACGCCATTGTGCCGCACGTTCTCCCTCGCGGACTCGACCGCACCCGGGAAACTTTCGATCACGGTCACTTCGCGGAACAGGTGGGCATTGATGATCCCGAACGTGCCCACTCCGCCGTAGAGGTCCACCAAGTGGTTACTCCGGGTGTCGTAACCGGCCAGCAGCCCGGCCACGTACTCCTGCATTGAGAGCGCCATGCGGTCGTTGTTCTGGAAAAAACCCTGCACGTTGAAACCAAAACGCTTACCCAGCAGCTCCACGGCCAGCACGTCCCCGCCCTTCACCGCCAGGTAATCCTGGGAAATGCTGATATCCGTGTTGCGGGGCACGTAGGTGATGACGACGTGGCCGGCGGAGGTCCGTTCGGCGAAGCGGGTGATATTTTCGCGGGCAGGCAGGAGCCGGGTCGAATCGGCGTTGAGCACGATCGAGATCGAGCTGTCGGCGCCGGGCGCGCGGATCACTGCGTAGCGGTAAGTGCCGGAATTCTTCCTGACCTGGAAATAATCGACCTCCCGGAAGTAGTCCCGGACTTCGGCGATCAGCTCGTTGATCCGTTCATTGGCGATCACGCAGCGGCCGATGTCCACGGTCTGGTACCAGACGCCCTTGCGCCGGAAGCCGATCCCGCCGGGATGAAACACCATGTCCACCCGCGTGCGGTAGAAGTATTCCCGGTCGGTGAACACCCGGACGTCGCCGCAGCCGATGGCATTGACGAGCTGCCTGCGCTTATTTTCCACCTGGCTGTAGTAATCGACGTTCTGGAAGAGACATCCGCCGCAATCGCCGAAATATTCGCACAAGGGCTGCGCCATCACCCGCTCCTCGATCCCGGCCTGGTCAGCCGGCCTGGCGTTCTTTGGGTAATCTTCCGCCGGCCAACTGGGCGCCGAAAGCCGCGCCGAGAGTGAGCAGGCGTGCCGGCGAGGCCATCACCCGGCGCAGGATGTTGCGGTAGGTGTCGTGCGCGGAAACGCTGTCGAAAAGGGCCTGCTTGAGCACCTGGTCGTGTTCGGCCAGGGCGATCACCCGGTCCATGGCGGAGAAGCGGCTGAGGCTATTGGCCATCCAGCGGGCGGCGCGGCCGTACCAGAGGTCGGCGATCTGTTCGGCGAAATCGATTTCGATCTGGGACTGCGCCTGGCGGGTCCAGCCCCGCTGGATCAGGTTGCGCGCGGCGAAATAGCCGGACAACAGGGCGATGTTGATGCCCTTGCCCTTGAACGGCCGCACCAGGCCGGCGCTGTCGCCGATCAGGATATAGCGGTCGCCGTAAAAGTTCCTGGCCCGGCTGATCGGGAAGTTGCCCTTGAAGACGTCCGTGACCTGGAAGTCGAAATCGAGCACTTTCCGGCAGGCCGGGCTGGTGAGGAAATCCACCAGCAGGGCCCGGTTGACCCGGCGGCCGGCCACCAGGGAAGTGATGTGGTCCCCTTTGGGCACCAGGGCGGCGAACTCTATTTCGCGGCGGGACGGCATGAAGGCGTGGATCCGGTTCTGGAAGCGTTCGACCCGTTCCTGGCCGGGATGGAGCTTGGTCACCACGGTTTCCAGGTAGTCGGGCGGGCGGTAGCCGGTACGCCGGCTGAAAGAGTCGCACAACTGCCGGTCCAGGCCGAACGCTCCCACCAGCACGTCCCCGGTGAAGCTGCCGCCCTCGGTGTAGACCCTCACGCAGTCTTTGCTGAATTCGAAATCGATCACCCGGTTGCCGAAAACTTCCACTCCCGATTTTTTCGCCTGGGTCAGCAGGAAATTATCCAGCAGCACCCGGCGGGTGGCAATCGACGGCCTGGGTGAATCGGCGGCGGTATCCTCCAGGTAGATGCTCCGAGTGTCGGTGTGCAGCCAGTAGCCCTCGATCCTGCGCTGCACCAGATCCGGCGGGATTTCCAGCTCCAGGTAGTCGTGCATTATCTGTTCGATCGGCGGACTCAGCACGCCCATGCACTGGTTGTAGTGCTGGCCGAAACTCTTGTGCTCAAAAAGCTTCACGTCCAGCCAGCGGCCGGTTTCGGCGCCCAGACGCACCAGGCTGAGGGCGCAAGCGCAGCCAGCCGGGCCGCCGCCGGCGATCAACACGCGGAAAGATTTATTTTTGTCATTGGCCATTTTCAATCCCGCTTTTCCTGCCGATCAGCCTGCCGGCAAAGGTAGTCAAGGTAGCGGTCAGGATCCGAAAGATCAAGAGGGGGTCGAGGCAGTTGAGGAAGATCCGCCGGTAGGAGGCATCCCCGGTGAACATGTTCCACAGGATCCAGCGCAGCTTCCTCCGGCTGTGGCCGGTGAGGCCGAAATCGCCGCGGGCAATGCCGAGCTGGGAGGTGGCCAGAGCGGGCAGCCGGTAAATCCGGTCGTGGAGGTTATAGAGCTGCCGGCCCAGAAAATTGTCCAGGCCGAAGATCTCCTTGATCTTCCTGGTATAATGTTCATGCAGGAGCTCCTGCGACCTGCAACCGTAACTCAGCAGCACCTCCGCCGCCAGCTCGGCCGACCGCAGGGCGCTTTCGATACCGTTCTTGTAGTAGCGGCTGACCGCGGCATCCCCGATCACCAGGCAGTGCGGCCCGGCCAGCTCTCCCCCGTCGGAAATCGGCATCTGCGGCGAACAACTGCAGCGCGAGCTCGCCAGATCGATACCCTCCGGAAGATGTTCCCTGACCAGCCTGTGCTGCATGAAGCGTTCGAGGTGTTCGTAGCGGAGAAACTCGCCGATCAGCGAAACTGTCAGATGGCTGCGCTTGGGAGTGATCACGGCGAAGCGGATCGGGTAAAGGCCCAGGGCGAAAATCTTGATCTCGTCCGTGGCATGGTTATCGCCGCTGCCGTCGCCGATACGGTATTCGGCCTGAAGAGCGCTGCTGGTGGCCGGATGACGGTAGCCGAAACCGAGAAGGCGGAACTGTTCGCCCAGTTTGGAGTTCGCCCCGAAAGCGCCGACCAGCACATCCGCCCGGTAAAGGTTGCCGAGGTGGTCGGTGAGGGTGACCGGCCCCGGCCGGCCCGTATCGACCTGGACGCTCTTGACCAGGACGCCGAGCTTCCTGGCTCCGACTTCGATGGCGCGGTCGAGCAGGAACTGGTCGAAGCTGATCGCGCCCTCTTTTTCCGGCACCGGCCCATGGCCGCGGAACACGGTGTAAATTTCCTGGTCGGGCGGTACCGGCAGGCTCAGCTCGCCGCCCAGGGTCACCAGGCTGTAGCTCCTGATCCGGGCCTGGATCACCTGCCTGGGGATCACCAGCCCGATCCTCTCCATCTCCCTGAGCAGGCCGGCAGAAATCACTCCCTGGCAGTAGTTGCAGTGGTAGGCGCCACGCCGCTCGAAAGTCTTGGGCTCGAAAATGGTCACTTCGAGCGGAAAGTTGCGTTCGGCCGCCTTGCGCCTGAGGCACCAGACGAAAAAGGTCCCCGCCGGACCTCCTCCCACCACCGCCACTCTCAGCGGGCCGTTCGGCTTTCCCTGACCGGCTTCCGGCACGGCTCTCTCCGCTATTAGAGAGGTTCGATTGACTGACGTTCGCTCAATTCCATTATAGCACGGCCGGCCGGCATTTGCCACAGACAGGCTCTCTTGTGACACCGGCCGGCTGGCGTTATCATTCTAATAAATCGGCCGGACATCAATTGATTCAGGATTCTTTCACCATTCGATATATCCGCAGAGGACCATGTGAAAATTATCGTCACCGGCAGCACCGGGTTGATTGGATCGGCGGTCTCTGCGGCCCTGGAGGCCCGCGGTGACCAGATCGTGCGGCTGGTGCGGGACAGAAACAGGGTTTCGGCCGAAGGGCGCCGGTTCTGGGACCCGCAGATGGATTTCATCGAGCCGGAAGCCTTTCGCGGCAGCGCTGCGGTGATACATCTGGCCGGAGAAAACATTGCGGGGGGCCGCTGGAGCGCAAAGAAAAAGGAAAAAATCCTCACCAGCCGCGTCCGGTCCACCAGCCTGATCGCCAAAACTCTCAGGGAAATGGCCGATCCTCCCCGCACCTTCCTCTGCGCCTCGGCGGTGGGCTTTTACGGCGACCGCGGCCCTGATGTCCTGGACGAACCCAGCGGCCGGGGCACGGGCTTTCTGGCGGAAGTCTGCCGGCAGTGGGAAGAGGCCGCGTCCCAGGCGCGGGAGGCCGGGGTACGGGTCGTAAGCCTTCGTTTCGGCATGGTGTTGGCAGCCGAGGGCGGAGCACTGGCCGCCATGCTGCCGGTTTTCCGGTTGGGCCTGGGAGCAAAGCTGGGCAGCGGATGCCAGTACCAGAGCTGGATCAGTCTCGAGGATGCCGTGCGGGCGATACTTTTCTGCTTGGACCAGCATTCACTGTCCGGCCCGGTTAACTTGGTTTCTCCTAATCCGGTGACCAACAGCGAATTCACAATCAGCCTCGCAAAGGCGCTGTATCGACCGGCAATCTTCCGCGTGCCCGCCTTTGTCCTGAAAACAGCCCTGGGACAGATGGCCGAGGAGCTTCTGCTGGCAAGCTGCCGGGCGGTTCCGGGCAAGCTGCGGGAGAATGGATTCGCTTTCAGCCAAGCCACGCTGAAAGAGGCGCTGGAAGCGGTTGGCAGGGGAACCTCCCAAGCTGCCCCACCGGGTATTCAGTAGTCAGAATTCAGAAGTCAGAAGGCCCTGACCCTTCCCCACCTTGAAGCCAGAAGAAGTGAACCACTCCCACTCCGTTATTGGCTTAAGTTCCTTAGCCCCTTCTTTTCACTTTGTGCCTCCGTGCCTTTGTGCCTGTTTTTTTTACTCTGTAACTCTGTCACTCTGTAACTACCTCCCCCTCCCTGTTGACCATCGAACGAATCCTGTTATATTCAGTTCCTTTCTGGACTTGAATATAGCGGAGCGTATCAATCGTCCGCTCGCTATAGACGCCCGCTGAGGGTAAGAATGAGAACTGAAATGGATTTCGCCCGGCAAATGGCGGAGCATTGCGCTGACCAGTGGCAGCGCATGCACACCCACCCTTTTGTTGAAGAAATCGGCCGGGGGACCCTGGCCCGCGATAAATACATCTTCTACCTCGAACAAGACTACGTCTACCTGATCGAATTCTGCCGTCTCCTGGCAGTGCTGACAGCCAAGGCGCCGGATTTCGGCACCCTGGTCCGTTTCAAGGACCTTTTGAGATTGACCGTGGAATTCGAAATGGACCTGCACAAGCGCACCTGCGCCGAATTCGGCGTGGACCAGGCCGAGTTGGAAAAGGTCGAGCCGGCCCCTTATTGCCTGGCCTATACCAGCTTCCTGCTGGGAACGGCCTATGGCGGCAGCTTTACCGATGGAGTGGCCGCGCTTCTGCCCTGCGCCTGGGGATACTACGAGGTGGGCCGGCGGCTGGCCGAGGCGGGCTTGCCGAAGGACAAGTACTACGCGGATTGGATCGGGACTTATTCCTCCACTGAAATGAAAGACCTGGTGGATTACCTGCGCGGTCTGGTGAACCGTCTGGCAGCCGGGGCGTCCGACGCGGACCGGCGGCGCTGGATGGAACTTTTCAGCCGTAGCGTGCATTTCGAAGTGATGTTCTGGGAGATGGCGTACAACAAGCTCGGGAAGGCGGTCTGAAAGTAATGGTGGATAGCGAGGGATATCTGACAGCCGACGATCTGGCCGCTGATCCCCTGGAACAGTTCGACCGCTGGTTCCGGGACGCCGGCCGGCGGGGCCAGATGGAAGTGGAGTCCGGCTGCTTGTCCACGGCCACAACTATCGGTGTACCGAGCGGCCGGATAGTGCTGCTCAAGGGCTACGGCCCGGACGGTTACACGTTTTTCACCAACTACACCAGCCGCAAGGCAGCCGAACTGGAGGCCAATCCCCGGGCAGCGCTCACCTTTTACTGGCCGGCGGTCAGCCGCCAGGTACGGGTGGAGGGCACGGCCGCCAGGGTGAGCCGGGACGAAAGTCGAAGCTATTTCGCCAGCCGGCCCTACGAAAGCCGGCTGGCGGCCTGGGCCTCCAAGCAGAGCAGCCCGCTGGGGAGCAGGGAGCTTCTGGATGAACGTATTGCCGAACTGAAAAAGAAGTACCTCGAAACTGCCGGAGTGCCTCTGCCGCCGTTCTGGGGCGGTTACCGGATCGTACCCGAGGCGCTGGAATTCTGGCAGCAGGGCCCGAACCGTCTGCACGACCGGTTCCGCTATGAGCGACGGCCGGATGGCTGGACTATACTCAGGCTCAATCCCTGACCAGATGGAAAATATCCGGCGGCTTCTTGTTCGCAAACTTCTAAATTGACTTGCAATTTCAATGATTTTGTAGTATATAAGACGTTAAAATCTGTTCGGACTGTTTGGAGCTAAACGTTTCCTGCACAACCAGTCAAGGAGTCGATCAAGCTGATGATTGCCGGAATACCGAAAGAAACTTTCCCCGGCCAGCGCCAGGTGGCGGTCATACCCGACGGCGCGGCGGTGCTTGCCAAAGCCGGTCTCGAGGTAATGGTCCAGGCCGGCGCCGGCATTGAGGCCGGCTACCCCGATGAGCTTTACGTCCAGAAAGGCGCAAAGCTGATCGGCTCGCGTCAGGAGCTTTTCGGCAAGGCGGACATCCTGCTGCAGGTATATGCGTTCGGAGCCAATCTTGAAAAAGGAATGGAAGACCTCAACCTGCTACGTCCCGGCCAGCACGTGATCGCCTTTCTCGACCCGCTGGGAGCGGCCGAATCGGTCAGGAAGCTGGCCGAAAAGAAAGTATTGGCTTTTTCCATGGAGCTGATGCCGCGGATAACCCGCGCTCAAAGCATGGACGCCCTGAGCTCCATGGCCTCCGTGGCCGGTTACAAAGCGGTAATCCTGGCCGCCGAATATCTGCCGCGGATGTTCCCGATGATGATGACCGCCGCGGGTACGGTAAGCGCGGCCAGAGTGTTCGTGGTTGGCGCCGGAGTGGCCGGACTCCAGGCCATTGCCACGGCTAAGCGCCTGGGAGCGGTGGTCCATGCCTATGACGTGCGGCCGGCGGTCAAGGAACAGGTCGAAAGCCTGGGCGGCAAGTTCGTCGAAATGGAGCTCGAAACCGGTAAGTCTGAGGATGCGGGCGGCTACGCCAAGGCGATGGACGAAAATTTCTACCGCAGGCAGCGCGAGCTGATGACCAGGGTGGTGGCGGAAAACCAGGTGGTCATTACCACCGCCGCAGTCCCGGGTAAAAAGGCGCCGATTCTGTTGACCGAAGAGATGGTGCGGGGGATGCAGCCGGGTTCGGTGATCGTGGATCTGGCCGCCGAACGCGGGGGCAACTGCGAACTGACCAGACCGGGCGAAACTGTTGTCGCCCACGGCGTGACGATACTGGGTCCGGTAAACCTCCAGGCTACTGTCCCCTACCATGCCAGCCAGATGTACTCGAAAAATATAGTCACTTTCCTGCGGCATCTAATCAAGGAAGGCAAGCTGGTAATTGACCGGTCCGATGAGATCACCGCTGAAACGCTTTTGACTATCGATGGCGAGGTGGTCCAGCCGCACGTACGCGAGGTGCTGGGACTGCCGCCTCTGCAAAAACCGGCCGCCTGAATCTGACAGGAAAAATTTAGCGAGGGCTGACAGCTATGGAAAATTTCGTAATCGTGCTGACGATATTCGTCCTGGCCATATTCGTGGGCTTCGAGGTGATCACCAAGGTACCGCCCACATTGCATACGCCGTTGATGTCGGGATCGAACGCGATCAGCGGCATCACTCTGATCGGCGCGCTGATTTCGGCCGGGGCGCAGCACTCGACTCTCTCCACCATTCTTGGCCTGGTCGCCGTTATATTCGCCAACATCAACGTCGTGGGGGGCTTCATGGTCACCCACCGGATGTTGAAGATGTTCCAGAAAAAATAGGGTAGATCATGAGAGAAGCGATAATAAACCTGGCATACCTGCTGGCATCGGTCCTGTTCATTTTCGGCCTCAAGGACCTGAGCCATCCACGGACCGCCGTGCGCGGCAACCTGGTCGGCGCGTTTGGCATGCTGATCGCGATTGTGGTAACTCTATTCGACCGCAATATCCTCAGCTTCGAGATGATAATTGTCGGTCTGGTGGTGGGCGCGGCTATTGGCGCGGTGCTGGCGACCAAGATCCAGATGACCGGCATGCCGCAGATGGTGGCCCTGCTAAATGGCTTCGGCGGCGGGGCGAGCGTTCTGGTGGCCGGCGCGGCGCTGCTGGAAGCCAATATCACCGGCCAGGACACCGGCTCCCAGATGACAATTTCCACAGCCGCCTCCGGGATTATCGGCGCGGTCACTTTCTGGGGCAGCCTGGTCGCTTTCGCCAAGCTCCAGGAGGTCGTGATCGGCAGCAAACCGGTGCTCTTCCGGGCACAACACCTGATAAATGCATTGTTTCTGGTAATATCAATCGGCTTAGGCGTGTGGCTGGTGCTGGAGCCGTCAAATGTAAATGTTTACTGGTACCTGACGGTGGTGGCGAGCGTATTGGGCGTGCTGCTGGTGATACCGATCGGCGGAGCCGACATGCCGGTGGTGATCGCCCTGCTGAACTCCTACTCGGGCCTGGCCGCAACCGCTACCGGATTCGTGCTGAACAATTCCGTCCTGATTATCTCCGGCTCGCTGGTGGGCGCCAGCGGCATCATCCTTTCTCAAATCATGTGCAAGGCGATGAACCGTTCCCTGGCCAACGTCATGTTCGCCGGCGTGGGCGGCGCAGTGGAGGGGGGGCCCAGTGCCGATGAGATTTATGCGGGCAAGATCAAGGCCACCACGGCCGAAGAATTTGCAATGATCCTGGATGGGGTCAGCCGTGTGGTGATCGTTCCCGGCTACGGCATGGCCGTGGCCCAGGCGCAGCACGCGGTTCGCGACCTGTACAACCTGCTCGAAAGCCGCGGCACCACGGTCGAGTTCGCCATTCACCCGGTGGCGGGCCGCATGCCCGGCCACATGAACGTGCTGCTGGCCGAGGCGAACATCCCCTACGACAAGCTCAAGGAGATGGACGAGGCCAACAGCATGATGGAACAAACCGACGTAGCCATCGTGCTCGGCGCCAACGACGTGGTCAACCCGATCGCCCGCACAGACCCCAAAAGCCCGATCGCCGGGATGCCGATTATCGACGTGGACAAGGCCCGCACCTGCGTGGTAATCAAGCGCAGCCTGAGTCCGGGATTCGCCGGTATTCCGAATCCGCTGTTCGCCGCGGACAATACCCTGATGTATTTCGGCGATGGCAAAAAGGCTATCGTGGACCTGGTGGCCGCGCTCAAGGAAAGCTGATTCCAGCAGAAGCGAAAAGAGTTTTAAATAACGAAGCCCGCGGATCGTTCCGCGGGCTTCGTTATTTAAACAGCAGACTCCTGCTCCCACTCGAGTTCTTATTACTCCTCCTCGAAATCGAGAGTATAGATGTCGTTCAGGTGCCGGAAGTCCTCCCCGGCGCCCAGTCCATAGCCCACCAGATAATCGGTAGAATCGAGCTGGAAGGCGAAAAAGTCCGGGCTGAAGCCCGCGCCGGAGCGCCAGACCAGGCTGCAGGTTAGGATCTCGGCCGGAGCGTAGTCCGCCTTGATTCTGTCCACCACGGCCCGGAAGGTCGCCCCGCTGTCGCAGATGTCGTCCAGCAGCACCACGGCCCGGCCGTCGATCGTCTCTCGGTCCAGGGCGTAGTGATAGAATTTAACGATACCTTGCGAATCGGTATCTTCGCCGTAAGATGCAACGCCCAGAAAATCGTAGTAATACGGAGCGGGATAGCGTGACAGGAGGTCGAAAGCGAAGCGCGCCCCTCCCTTGAGCAGGATGACGAAGGTGGCGGGCGTACCTGGTCCGAGCCTTTTGAACACCGCGGCGGCCAAGGTCTCCACCGCCTGTCGAATCTGTTCCGTGTCGTAGAGCAGACGTTTCGGCTTCATCTCAGTGCGCTTCCGGGTCTGAATGTGTCCAGCGGGAAAAGCGTCTCACTTGCGCTGCTCCTGGTCCGGGCCGACGTAATCGGTGCTTATCGTCAGGTCGTCCACCCAGTAGGTGCAGTCGTGAGTGCAATAGTGGATATACAGGCCGAACTTGAACAGGTTCAGCTTTAACAGGTCGGTATCCCGCCAGCGGATACCGGTATTATGAATGATCTGCTTGCCGTCGACCCAGAGCGCCTGTTCACCGTCGGGCTCTCCCGGCTGGTTCAGCCTGACCATCACCTCGAAACAATACCAGCGGCCGCGCTGGATGAAAAAGGATGGATCGGCGTAGAAGCGGGTTCCCCAATAGAAGCCGTCTCCGCTCTGTTTCATGTCGGGCCAATAGGTGTAAAAGCACATCTGGCCCGGTGGCTCGTTGCCATCGGTGAAGGCCGGTTCGACGCTGGTGGTGAACCGGTCGAAGCCGTCCGGCCGTTCGCCCGCCCGGCCGAATCCGCTGCGGGGGTTATCCGACCGGCAGCCGCGCAGCCCGCACCAATGCATCTGGCGGCCCTGGTCGAAATCCTCGGCGAACTTTGCGTACCAACGGCAATAGACCCGGTCGTAACCCGGCAGAAACCAGGTCTGGATCCAGCTGTCCGATTCCTTGTAGGCGTAGCCGTGCATGACCTTTTCCTCGCCGGCCACGGCGAATGAAGTCAGCCGAAAAGAGTATTTTCCCGACCTTACGTTAGCGGCCCGTGATTCTATATCGGCCCGCTGGAGATCGTCGGACAGCCTCTCCCACTGCTGGCCGAGCTTTCCGCTCTCGAAATCCTCGCGGAATATCACCTCCGCGCCAAGCCGGGAGTTCAACATTACAAGACAGAGGATCAGGGCCGTAATCAGGCCGACGCCGTGGAGGGAATCACCGCTCATGGATTTCTCCGGTTTGATGTTCACGAACCGCGGTTTACACCAGACTCGAAACGGACAGTTCAATTTTATATTTCCACCAGGTCTCAGGCAACAAAATATTGATTGTCTGAATGTAACCGATCCGCATTGCCGGTACGCAGCGGCCCGGGGAAAAATCTGTAAGAATCTGTTGACAAGGCGGCCCGCATGGACTTTCTTTATCGTGATGCAATTCACAGTGTGAATCCGATCGCGTTGAGAAGGAGGGCCCATGCAAAATGTCAGCACCAGGACGATCGGCCGCCTTTGCATCTACCGCCGACTCCTCTCCCGGCTCAAGGACGAGGGCAAGACCAGCGTCTATTCGCACGAGCTGGCGGCGCTTTCCGGCGGCAGTGCCGCCCTGGTGCGCCGTGACCTGATGGCGATCGGCTATTCGGGCACTCCCTACCACGGTTACGTCATCGAAAACCTACTCTCCAGCATGGCCGCTTTCCTCGACGATCCCCAAGGCCAACAGGTGGCCCTGGTGGGGCTGGGCAACCTGGGCCGGGCGCTTCTCGCCTATTTCAGCGGGCGCCGGCCGCATCTGGCTATCACCGCCGCCTTTGACATCGATCCCGCTAAAGTGAACCGGGTAATGCACGGCTGCCGGTGCCACGCGGTGGCCCGTCTGGTCGAAGTCGTCCGGGAGAAAGGGATCCAGGTGGGAGTGATCTGCGTGCCCGCTCTCCAGGCTCAGTCAATTGCCGACCAGCTCGTTACCGGCGGAGTACGGGCCGTGCTGAATTTTGCCCCGATCAGGCTCCACTTGCCGGACGGCATTTACGTGGAAGACCTCGACATGACGACCGCCCTGGAAAAAGCCGCCTATTTTGCCAGGAAAAAAACCAAACAGAATAAGGAAAACCGGCGAGATTGAACGGCAAGACCTCGGTGCGGGAGTAAGGGTCCGGGCGCAAAGAGCAGGTCCGGAGAAAAGACAAGGATCCGGCGTGTGCGTGATTCGTGACCGTTTCCGGCCGGGGGATATGGCAAGGAAGGAATCACGAGCGGAATTCAAAAGCTTATTATCAGACGAATCGGCAGAATAGGCATATCCACGGGCGCCGAATTCCTCAGGCCCCAGTCCGTGACTCCTCGAGTTCCGCGGCTTCGCGGAACTTTTGAATTTTCATTGCCGCCCATCCACGAAGATTGAACAATCCCACGGAAATGATTACAAAGTACAGCGGTATCAGTACGTCCCTCTGCCTGAAAACAGTGCCCACGTTGCCGGAAACCAGCGCGTTGGCGGACGTGACAATCAGCAGGAAGACGATCAGGACGCCGCTTTCCCGGTATTTATATCTCAGCAAATACAGCGCCCCGGCCGGCAGAAAGAGCAACAGCAGCGGATACCAGAGCAGCATCTGCGGAAGAGCGTAGACATTGTTGTGACTCACACCGGTGATAGGATTCGGCGAGCCGAGGTAATAGTAAATCGCGCGGACGTACGCTATTGACATCTCCTGCAGGTTCATTGGGGAGTTGTCGCCTCCCAGGCTTATCGGCTTGAACCTCTCCGGCAGGAACCGATAAGAGGAGCCGGGGGTGGTGAGGTTGCCAATCTGCTTGACATAGATCATTTCATTGGCTTTAAGGTAGGCCGTCTTGAGCCGTCCCGGTCCCAGCAGGACAACGCCAACCAGAGCGACACCGGCCAGAATCCGGTACCCGGTTTTCTTGTCTTTTGGGAAAAACAGCATCGCCGAAACCAGCAGCGAGAAGAGAACCAGGTAATTGTGATAATCTCTGAGGTGACCTAACGGGTACCAGAGTAAAGCGAGATAAACTATATTGCGCCAGCGCCTCGCGATGATCAGATCGACGAAAAGATAGACTGCGGTAACCAGGCAAAGCTGAAGTATGGGTTCTTTGAGCAGCTCGACCGACCACAGGATGTTGCTCGGCCAGAACGCAGTCAAGGCCATCGCCACGGATGCCAGATTCGCTTTGCCGGTTATTTTTCTGGTGATCAGATAAACCAGCCACGCCGAAAGACAGCCGACCACGGCGTTGATCGCCCATAGTATGAATGGCGAATAGCCCGCAATGTAATAGACCGCGCCCCAGACCCAGTGGAGGATGGTGTAGCCGTAGCTAGTCGTTTCGAGGGTTGTCGCATGCACAAAGGAATTTCCAGTCAGCGCGACCAATCCCGTTATGGATTGGCCGAAGTGGAACTCACTGTCTCCGAAAATGGTAAAAATCTTCGCCTGCCTGATCGAAATCAGGTAAAATACCGAAACTGCACCCAGGCGAACAGCCAGAGCGGCGATGAAAATGTTATAGGGATTCCGGTCTTCCAGCTCCAGGGATTTCCGCCGAAAGTAGATGACCAGGACAGCCACGGCCAGCAGTACTATGGCGACATCCGGGGCTATCGCCGAAATTGCCGCCAGGCATAGAATTAGAGAGATGGTTTTCTTATCGAATGAGTACATCGCCATGGGGGTGAATCTTTCAGCTGGTGATTAAGATCCTAAAATGCGACATTCTGCCGGTGTGGCCGTTCCGGTTCCGAAAAACGCCCGGAAACGCAATTCTTCCGATCATTTATTGGTTGCCTGGTAATTATATATTCTCAATAATTGTGCCAGACCAGTAAATTTTCAAGTATTCAGCCCGCTTGGTTCGGCTTGGACCAAGCCGAAAGTAACGAATTAACTTCAAGTTCTACAATAGGAATCGCAGCCTCGAGGCCTGGTCCCCGACCTCGGCTCGTCACTGCCATCCTGAAAAAGCTGTTGGAGTCGGCAGTAATATGTTATATGAAAAGAGATTGATCGGAAAGTGTCGTTCTTCGCTTTTTAAATTTTCCGGAATTGCCTCGAGGTTATTTCAGTTACTGTTGGATCGTTCAATGTTCAGGAGCCGAGGAGTGCTATCCGTGTCGCGGAGTTTTTCAGGTATTCCGGCGATCATCGCGATTTATCTGCTGACTGGCTCCCCTCTGTGCGGAGAAAGTCTCAGGACCGACTGGCGCTTTTTCACCGCTTCCGACGGACTGGCGGAATCCTGGTGCAGTTATATTACCCTCGGCCCGGATGACAAGGTCTGGGTTTCCCACGGCCTGATAAACGAGATCAGCTGGCTTGACGGCTGGCCGACCGAGGATGGTAAATTCGTCCATACCATGCCCAATCCCGGCCCCGACCTCGAGGTGTACGAAAGCCGTTCCGGACAGCTCTGGTCAGTTTACTCCAATGGAATCCAGCTTTTCAAGGACGGCGCCTGGGTTCAATATCCAGTCGAGGAGATCGACAATCCCTATGAGCCGGATGTCATCATCCGGTCCCTGACGCCATTTGCTCCCGGCGAGGAAAACGAATTATACTACCTTCTTCCCAACCGGCTGATGAAATACAATGTTGCCGATAAGCGGAATGAAATCATAATCCAGGCGGCTGAAGTCGGCTTCGGAAAGTTCAACGACATGATTCCCGCACGACTGGGTGGCGTCTGGATCACCTGCGATAAGGGCATCGTCCGCTATGGCCCGGTTGCTGATCCGGCGGAATTCCACTGGCGAAAATTCTCTCCCGGCTTCTCCGGACTGGGAAATTTCCAGAAGCCGGTCGAGGGAGCCACCGGTGAATTGTTCGTGGTGGCCGAACAGCATCCCGGATCAGCGTCCAACGTACTTTTGTACTTCAATGGTGGACATTGGAGGATTCTTTCCGATCACGTCGGCCAGATCGAAAAAGGCTGGCCCGGGCTGGATGGCAGCTATTGGGTCCTAAAACAGGACAACTCCCTGGTGCACGTCAAGAACGGCAGGGAGGATCTGGAGAAGAGAACCGGTATTCTCGCAGCCACAATCAGAGACGTGGCGGTCGGGTCGAACGGAGTATTCTGGCTGACCACTTCTCATGGCGTGGCACGTTATACTCCGCCGATCTGGAGAGCACCGATCGAAGTGGAGGACATCGAAACCTGGGTACATGCCATCCAGGAAGACCCGCAGGGCCGGCTCTGGTTTGCCTGCGCCGACCGGATCCTCCTCTGTGACAATGGTAAATGGAAAAGCTATACGCTACCCGAGAGTGTGAAGTCGCAGCCGTTCAGCACCCAATCGTTCTGCTGTCTTCCAAACGGCCTGCTTCTGATCGGAACCCTTCCCTACCGCAATAATATTTTCGCCTTCGACCCCCGGAAGGAATCGTTCCTGGAAATTCCCTACCACAACCCCGGCAGAGCTGCGAAAGAAAACGACAGGCGCATCGGTCTGCTGGCGCAATACAGGAATGGGGGAATCATCGTCGAAACGCGCAAAAACCAGGAGCCATCGGGATTCAGTCTCGAAATATTCGACGGCAAGACGTTCAGGACTGTCCTGGACCAGGACGGCAATCTCGAACTCGGCAATCCACGTTACGTTCTGGAAACCGAAAGCGGCGATCTCTGGATTGCCGGCCAGTCGGGCGGTGGAGCGGTCCTGACCCGCGGTGGAGAGTTCAAGGTAATGGAGCTGGATCCAGAGTACGGAGATAACGGCGTTTTCGCTATCTGCGAAGTGGAACCCGGTAAAATCTGGATCGGAGGAAGAGACTATATTCTTCAGTTCGATGGCAGCCGCTGGACTGAAGTGCGCTCCGGGATGGCCAGTGTGCGCTCGATAACCAAAAGCAGGGACGGATCGATCCGCATCGTCTCCGGGACCGGCATCCATCGTTTCTTCCAAGGTACCTGGACTACTAATAATGAATTGGACGGATTGCCCAATTCCGGCGCCTTCTGCATTTTCGAAGACAGCCGGGGTACGATCTGGGCTGGGACGATCAATGGGTTGAGCCGGTACCACCCCGAGGCGGACGCTTCTCCGCCCAGGACGCTGATTTCGGCGACCGAAAACCTGAAGGAATATTCCCCGGGCGGCGAAGTCAGGCTGATCTTTTCCGGTCTCGACAAGTGGAACCAGACCAACCACGACCGTCTGCTGTTCTCCTATCGCCTGGATGATGGAGAGTGGTCGGAGTACAGGCCGGGCCACGTCGCTGTCTTCGAGAAACTGCTTTACGGCAGGCACATATTCGCGGTCCGCGCCATGGACCTCAATCTGAATTTTGATCCCGTACCTAAAGACTTCTCCTTTACCGTCCTGCTTCCCTGGTACCGGGAATACGGTTTCCAGGTGGTGGTAGGAATCGGAGGCATCGTCATCCTGATACTGCTTGGAGTGGCCATTCACCGCCACGTCATGCTTGAGAAGCTCGTTATCGAAAGAACCGAGGACCTGCGAACGGCCAATGAAAAACTGGAAGACAATATCGTGGAGTTGAAACAGGCGGAGGAAAAGCTCAAATGGGAACATGCGAATCTGGAGCAGGCTCTCGAATACAAGAGCCTGCTCGCAGAAGTCGCCTCGCGCCTGAACTCGGTGGAAAGATTCGAAAAAGTGATCGACGAAGTACTGGACCTGATTGCCCGCAGAATGGAAATCGATTCGGTCTGCTTCCTTTGTCAACTGAACAGCGAGTTCACCAGCAGTTTCCGGAAACGCAGACAGATTGCCGGCGATCAAGACCATTCCAGAGGATCGTCGATTCCCTGCCAGTGCTGGAGCTGGTCGGAAATCTTCAGTTTGATGGCAGGCAGTAAAGACCTCGGGAGTTCGAGCACCGGTAAAGAGATCAATCTGCAGGAAGGCTGGTTCAATGCCGACCGGCAGCGGACGATATCCGTAATGCCGGTTCTGATCGACTCTGAGCCGGTGGGCTTTCTGTGTTACTGCCAGGGAGGTGAACTAAAGTGGCAGCCTGCGGAGATTGAAATGTTCAAGGCCGTCTCGGACATTATTTCCAATGCCTGGGAAAGACAGAGGCAATCCCAGGCCAGGCTCGAGGCTGAAAAGAAGCAGGCGGATGCTTTGAGAATGGCGGATAAAGCCTCGCGCATGGCCTCTATCGGCGTGATCGCCGCCGGAATAACTCACGAGATCATGCAGCCCTTGAACGACATAAAAGTTACGGCCGACAGCGTACTGATCTGGAACGAAAAGAACAAGGGAAATCTCCCGACAAAATACCGTGAATGGCTCGGCTCGATCTCGGGAAGCGTAAACCGGATCTCCAGGATTATCGAGCAGATGCGTTCCTACTGGGCCCTACCCAACGAGTCGCGGATCAGTGCTATCGACCTGAACGGTTCGGTGGCCAACGCCCTTTCGCTGATCAAGCGACAGCTCGATTCTCACGGCATCGAGCTTGTCGTAACCGAACACGCCCGCTCTACTTCAGTGAACGGTAACCAGGTCAACATGGAGCAGGTGGTGCTGAATCTGGTGGTTAACGCCATGCACGCTCTCGACTCTTCAGGCAGGAGCGACAAGCGGATTGAAATCGTGATCGATCGTATCGACGGCAAAGCGGTCATGGAGGTGAGGGATAATGGACCGGGTCTGCCCAAAGGAGTGGGCACCAAACTTTTCGATCCTTTTTATTCCACTAAAAAGAGGGAAGAGGGAATGGGTCTCGGCCTGGCCATCGTCAAGAGGTTCGTGGAAGGCTTCGGGGGCAGAGTCGAGGCGGGTAACAATACAGACGGCGGAGCCAGATTTACGGTGGAGATACCTTTATCGAGTTAAATGTACGCGAGGTCAGGATGCAGGTATTGTTCGTAGATGACGAGCCTCTAGGCCGCGAGATAATCGCCGATCACCTGGAGAACCACCTGGGCCATGATGTTACTCAATGCGATTCCGGCGAAAAGGCTCTCAAGCTGTTCGGCCAGATCCACCACCGGCTCGTGATGACCGACATCCGCATGCCCGGCATCGATGGTATCGAGCTGCTCAAGCGGATTAAAAAATCCCCTGAAGGCCGTACGACCGACATCGTGCTGATTACGGCTCACGGCGATATGTCCACTGCCATTGCCGCGCTGCGGGCCGGAGCTTACGATTACCTCAACAAGCCTATCGAGCTGGACGAACTCGATGCAGTCGTCAACCGGGTAGTCGAACATCAGGCGCTGATCAAGGAAAACTACGAGCTGACCCATTTTTTCAACGAAAAAGTCGAGGAGGCGACACGGGAAACCAACACTCTGCTCGAACAATTGCGCAGCTCGTATGCAGAAATCACCGGGATCGGGGAGGTGGGCGTCTTTTCAGACTCTTTCCGCCGCATAATCGATATGCTGGGCAGACTGCGGGAAGATCGGAACATGCCGGTGCTTATCGAGGGGGAAACCGGGACCGGCAAGGAAATCATCGCCCGGCTCATCCACCTGAGCGACGACAAGCACAGGGGTCCGTTTGTCGCCATCAACTGTTCCACGATACCGGCCAATCTGGTGGAAAGCGAGCTGTTCGGTTACGAGGGCGGAGCTTTTACCGGTGCCAAAAAGGCCGGACAGTCGGGAAAATTCGAGCTGGCCAGAAACGGTACCGTGTTCCTCGATGAAATAAGCGATATGCCGCTCGAGATACAGCCGAAACTGCTGAGAGTTATGCAGGAGCGGGATTATTACCGGGTCGGCGGCCTGCGCAAAATAAAGCTCGAAGCCCAGGTGATATGCGCTTCCAATAATAACCTGAAAACCCTGGTCGAAGAGGGAAAATTCAGGGAAGACCTTTACTACCGCCTGAACGTGGGCCGAGTGCTCATTCCCCCGCTGCGGGAACGCCGTGAAGAAATAAAGCCGTTGGCGCTGATGTTCATGGAACGCTTTGCCGCCAGACGCAACCGCAATTTCAAGACAATCAGCCCTGAGGTGATAGAAATCCTGGAGAATTATTCCTGGCCCGGCAATATCCGGGAATTACAGAACGTTCTCGAACGGTTGGTGCTTCTCTACGATGACATCGAAGTTAAACCCGCGCATCTGGAGTTCCTTATCAGCATGGATAACCACCGGCCTTATTCCAGCGAAGCTTTCGGAGCGGCGAATTCCAAAGATTCGCTGTTGATCAAATTCCCGGAGGAGAAACTGAGCCTCGAAGACATCGAGTCGGAAGTGATCCGCAAGGTTCTCGACAAGTTCAATGGCAACCGCTCAAAAGCCGCCGATTATCTGGGGATCACGCGCCAGACCCTGCGTAAGAAAATCATCTGATCCATATCTCGCCACCGGCAATTGCCTTTCCGTGATTTGTCCCGTAACTGGTAATTAATTTACCGGTCAATTATTGTTCACTGTTAATAATTTTACCAGTTAATTGGTGCTTCGGTTTTCCGTTTCACCCCATAACACATTGTTATTTATTGAATTGGGTTGCCGATAGTCATCAGGCATCCTTTTTGATCCAGTACATTTTCAGGTAAAATCGATTCCATTCCGACTCACCGAATTGACACTATTTGCCATACCCTGATGTAAGCCATATCCCCCACAATTGGTCATTCAGGGCATAGGAAAGGTGAAAAGAAGGTCCGATCGGCCGATCCGAATACTTCCCGAGTAGCCTTTCCTTCAATATTGCAATCGAGTCCGGACGCTGCCGGTAATGAATGAACCTTAGTTCATCGTGCAACATCTCAAGACCCTCGCCGTTACCATTGTATAGTGTCCATTTTACCGAAAAGAAAGCGGAATGCCCCGGAAAGCGAAAATCCTCTTTATCGATGATGATCCAGGGTATCTGCCTAAAATAACCGATTCTGTGGAATCTCTGGGTTTCGGCTTCAGCTTTTTTTCGGACTCACGAAAAGCGCTGGAGAGATTCAGGAAGGAGCATTTCGATGTGGTGGTGACGGACATTTTCATGCCGGGAAAAAACGGCTTTGAAATTATCAAGGAGGTAAGAGCGCGCAGCAAGTCGACTTACGTGATCGCCCTGACCGGCAACTCAGACAAGGAGGTGGAGCGCAAAGCGTTCAGTCACGGTGCCGACGCTTTCTTCCTGAAGCCATTGAATCTGGAAGCTTTTATCAGCACGATCTCATCACTGCAAAACGGACATGGAAGCGAGAGCGCCAAGTGATTTCTGTCTGCACTCTCCATTTTCCGTTTTTTCCGTTTCCGGGACGGCCAACTTAAAACTGGAGGGTAGGCTATGCAAATTAATTGATACAGTCGCCGGCTTGACCGGCTATGGATTTGAGGCATATTACGGCTTTCTATCCAAATGAGGGGGATTTTATGCAGCAAAGAGTGTTTAAACGGACAGCTTTGTCAATGCTCGCAATGACTGCGCTCATGGTAACCAGTCTGTTCGCCCAGCTTACCACCGCTAAAGTAGAGGGCACGATCCGCGATAAGGATAGCGGCCAGCCCCTGCAGGGCGCCCAGGTGGTTATCGAAGGGACACGTATGGGCAATGTGACGAACGCGGATGGATATTATTTCATCCTGAACGTTCCGCCCGGACGCCGTGACATCACCTTCACCTTCACGGGTTACCAGAAGACGACGATTGCGAATCAGCTGATTCTCGCGGGCCAGACATCAACAATCAACGCCGAGCTCAGCTCGACCGTAGTCCAGCTCGAAGGCATCACCGTCCAGGGTGAAAGCGATGTCCTGCTCCCGCGTGACCAGACCGTGTCCAAGCATCGTCTGACCACCGAGGATGTCCAGGATACACCGGTCACTCGTCTGGAAGACATGCTGGTTCTGCAGGCGGGCGTGCAGGTCGGCGGGCGTGACGCCGAGGCCAGAGGCCTCAGGATCCGCGGCGGCCGTCTGGGCGAAGAAGGAGTAGTGGTAGACGGCATGATGGTCCGCAACTACACGGCCAATCCATTCCGCGGCGGCCAGGGCTGGATCATGGAGATGGAAATCGGTTCCCAGAGCGAAGACACTACGCCTTTGGAACTGACCACCGGCGCGGTCGAAGAAGTTGACATCATCACCGGCGGTTTCCAGGCGGAGTACGGGAACGCCCAGTCCGGTATCGTCAACATCGTCACCCGTGAAGGCGGCCCGGATTATAAAGGCCAGGCTCGCTTCACCACCGACCAGGCCAATCCCCGCACCTCGGACTGGGGTTACAATCAGTTGACCACCAGTATCAGCGGCCCGATTCCGCTGGTACCCAACATGTATTTCTTCGGCTCAGGGGAATTGCAGGGATTCGCCGACCGCAATGCCACCCATGCGGACGAAGGATTCCGTGGGTTCGACCAGAAGTTCGTGACCAGGCTCAACGAGGCTGTCAGAAACGACCCGGTACTCGGCTCGCGCGTCAATCCCTACACTCTGGACATGTTCAAGACCGGCCGCGAATCTTATGCCTCCAGAACCGGCAAAGATCCGAATCTGTTTCAAGCCCCGAATCCGGTGAGACTGCCCGGAAACTGGCAGGACCGGACAATGGCCACGGGCAAGCTGACCTGGTCTCCGATCGAAGGCCTGAAATTGCAGTTGATCGACAACTGGTCCCACAACCAGAACGCGTACCCCGCCGGCTATACATCCGAGGGTAACTATTTCCAGAACGGTATCGTCGATCGGACGGATCCGAGCTACGACTTCCTTTTCGGCAACACATTCTCTCTCAGCCCCTATTGGAACGATCTCAAGGGCCCGGTTGATGTAATCCGGATCCCGATGTCTTACGGCAGAAGGATCCGCACCAACAGCGCCCTCCTGGGCGCGGACTGGGACATCTTCCGCAGCGCCGAACAGAGCCTCGCGTTCCAGTTGCGTGTCATGAATTTCGCCTCACAGGACATCCATGCCGCCAGCATGAAGACCAACTGGGAGCGCACCACGATCATGAGCTGGAGCCCGCACGACATCCAGTTCGAGATCGAAACCTGGCCGAACAAGGACAACCTCAGCACCGATACTGAGCGCCTGGCGTACCTGCCGGACGGTTCAACCGGCTGGAAGAACGGGATTCCCTACGAGACGCCGCTGGATATCAGAATTGAAGCCCTGTACTACATGAACTACGATTACTTGCGGGAAAGTCAGAACAACTACAAGGGTGACTTCGATTTCCAGATCGACCGCTTTAACCGCGCCAAAATGGGTTTCCAGTACAACGATGTTAACAACTGGCGTTTCAGCGCGAATTATTACGCCGATAAGCGGAATCCGAAGGACAATTTCCGTTACAAGCCGGAGATGTACGACGCCTATATCCAGAACCGGACCGACCTCGGTGATTTCGTGTTTAATTACGGGATACGCTACGATGCCTTCGAACACAACACCAACTGGGGTATCACTTCTCTGGATCAGTGGGGCGAGATCGTACGCCCCCGTGTGATGCACGAGTGGTCGCCGCGCTTTGACGTCGGCTTCCCGGTCACGGACAAGGCGCAGCTGCGTTTCAGCTACGGCGTATTTACCCAGCTTCCCAGCCTGGATCTGATGTTCGCCGGTTCCAGCGGCGGCTCTCCGTTCATGAACCCCGGCGGGCTCGAATATTCCCGGACCGACGCCTTCGAATCGGGACTGAGCTATCTGCTCAGCAATGACGTGGTCCTCGACGTAGTGGCCTACTACCGCGACGTGAACGGCAACCCGGCAGTTAAAGCCTATTTCACTGACTTAAACGCCTGGCACCGCGGCTACCGGATGCGGTTCTGGAACGACGGCTACACGAACCGGGACAACGGCAACATCAAGGGCGTGGATTTCACCCTGCGCAAGCGTTTCTCCAGCAACTTCTCTTTCAACCTAATGTACACTTTGCAGTTCTCCCGTACTACCGGCAGCACTTATTATGAGGGAAGCTTCATCGGCAACTACGACGCCACTTCCAACGAGCTGTTCGTCCCGCCGGACGTCCTGGCCCCGATCAGTGGCGACCGGACACATAAGTTAACTTATCAACTCAACTACATGTTCCCCGCTGACTTCAAGTCCGGCACCATCGCCAATACCATTCTGAGAAATTTCCGGACTTTCGTCATATTCCAGATCGAGAGCGGAGAACCTCTGTTGAACCGCAGCGGTTCAGCTTACACTAGTTCGGAAGACCCGTCTCTCACCGACCAGTACGGTGGCTACAACGCATTCCGCGGCCGCTGGTGGACGAACCTGGACCTCAGATTTTCCAAGGAATTCAGTCTGGGCCGGAGCCGCCGGATCACCGTGTTCAGCGAGCTGTTCAACGCCCTTAACAGCAAGGTCAACCGGGCCTATCCCAAGGGCTACCGGCTGGAAAGCTATAGTCATGAGACCGGTGGCGTGGACCTGGATTGGAACAACGTCGCCGCCAGTGACTACAATAAGGTCCGCTTTAATGCCGATTTCAACGGCGATGGCATCCTGACAGTCGAGGAGTCCGCGATGGGCGCGATCGCCGCGGACTTCATGATGTCAACCATGGATAAGCGCGTCTGGGGCAGAGCCCGGCAGATACGCACAGGTCTGGAGTTCTCCTTTTAGCCGATTCTGCGGTTGAATCGACTGTTTCTGCATTTTGAATAGATATGCAGGAGATTAATTATGCTGAGAAACAGATTTTTATTCAGTGCGATAGTCCTTGCCGCACTCCTCGGCGTTTCAGTTGTCCCCGTCTCCGCTGAACATCTGCAGCAGCGGGTGGCGCGGGGCAACAATGTCGGTCTGGGTATCATGACCGACTGGTGTATGCCGATGATCACGGCAAGCTGGACCGGCAACACGATCCAGTATCCCAAGGGATCCGGGAATTTAATCCTCAACGATGCCTGGACTGTCGGCATGATGACCGCCAACGACCTGGATGGTGACGGGGCCGCCGAGGATACGGCTACCCTCGGGTCCGGCGGACGCGACACCATGCCTTACCGCTGCTCGATCGAGGCTATAGACGCACTCACGGCCCTCGCCACCAGCGGTGAAAATATGGAGACTGCGGCCGGCGCCCGCTCGGGCACGGCTTTCAACCGTGTCTGGACCTCACTGGACGCAGACGAACTGGCGGATTGGCCGGTCGAAGCCCGCAACCCGCATACGGCCAGCGGAACTCCGATCATCCACGGCGCCGAAACCATTTTCACCCATTCCGGCGACGTGTTCAATTCCTGGGGCGCGGGGCTGAGCGGATACTACAACGGCTGGAGCTTCTACTTCCTGGACTTCGCTGAAAACAACAGCATGGTGTACGTTCACGAATATTTCCAGAACGTATCCGAATACATGAAGTGGAACCCGACCTACGGCAACGACATGTGGTATGCCGGCGGGGCCGCTCCCCCGGACGGCTGGACCTGGAAGGGCGCGATTCTGTTCAACAACTGGCGGCAGATGGCTTTTGGCAACAGCGGCAACCTGGGCTGGTGCTACCATCCGGCCAAAGAGATCATCGGCCTGTGGAGCACAGAGCCGCTGGTGTCCGACTGGACGCCTCAGCAACCGCCGCTGCTCGGTCTGAAAGTCCTGAAGTACCCCGAGCTGCGGGGTGAAGTGTCCGGTCTGATAAACATCCATACACCTGCCGGCGGCGAATTCGGCGTTGCCCAGGAGAACAACCTCCTGGCGATGGGCCTTTCCGAAAAGGAGATTTACCAGGCAGTCATGAACACGAAGCATCTGTACGCCGGCCAGATCAATCCCTTCACCGGCCGGGAGATGACCGACGGCTACCCGGGAGTCCTGCTTCCCTCGGATTCCCGCTACAATCAGTGGATCTGGGGCGGCGCCAGCAACTGGAACCATTATACTTTCTGGGGCGAAATTCATGACGTCGCGCCACGCGATTCTTTTGATCTCGACTGGGTAATTATGTTCACGCCCACGGGTGTCACTCCCCTGGTCGCGCCGACATACGACATTCCGAACATCGACGATCCGATGATGCAGACGGCGTACGCGCCCCTGGAGCGCTGGACTTCGGTGGCCCAGACGGTATACGACGGTGGATTCGTGGTGCCGGCCACTCCGGCTCCGCCCGCGCTGACCATTATCCCGGGCGACCGGGAAGTCACGATCACCTGGAGCGACATTAACCTCAAGACTCCCGATCCTTATTTCAGCTTCCTCCAGGAACACCCGGATCTGGATCCAAATGGTGTTTACAAGGAGTACGACTTCGAGGGCTTCCGGCTCTACCGCAGCTTTGTCGGACCCAACGACTCGCATTCCGAAATGATCTGGAATTCCAGCGTCTCCGGCGGCAATCTGTCTTTCGTCTACGTTGACAAGCTGCAGGACGACCAGCCGTATTTCCGGATGAAAAACGGGATGAAGGTCTGGTATGCCCTGGTGCCTTACGACCTGAACTACGATCCGGCTACAGAGGCATCCTTCAGTCTGCCGGATCCCACGAGCGGCAAGGCCTGGAACCGCGCCGGCGAAGCCGGACTTTACAACGCGATCCCACGCAGCGACGCAAGCAACTACCGTGCCGCATCGGCCAATTGGTCGTTCACCGCGCGGGGAACGGTCGAATCGATTGCCGCGACCAGTGTTGAACTTACCGGCAACGGCGCCTTGCTGACCCAGGACCCGGTTTACCTGGAGCCGAGTGCCGAGATCGAGTTTACGCCGGGGATCAATGAAAAGATCACCAGCGACCAGACTATTTACATTGCCTGCACCGCGCTGGCGCCCAACGGCAACCGCGCCGGCAGGCGCTACATCGCTCTGGTGAATGGCTCGGGCGGCGTATTGGACGATCCGGGCCACGACCTGCGTAACATGTACACCACCGTGCGCGGCGGCTGGACGAACGCGCTCGTTTTCCAGGGCGGCCTGTCCAGCGACGGCGCTACTTATTCACTTAGCGCTACGTTCGACAACGGTCGCACCGGAGGCTCATGGATTCAGGTCGACAGCCTCTATACCGGAGGCAAAGTCTGGATAAACACCAGCTCAAGCGACTGGACCACTCTCGCTCTTCCTCCGTACTCCGGAACTGGTAATTACCAGGCGCTGATGAGAACGGGCGCCTTCGAGATTACCTGGAAGGACGCCGGCGGCGGCATGCTGAGTGTCGACGTGCATGACCGGGTGCAGAACAAGAGCCTGGCGTTCAGCCCCTATATCGATGACGACAACTGGGGATTCATTCCCCAGGGCGTTTCGGCCAACACGTTCAGGACCGAATTCGGCGTCAAGTGGGGCGGCTCGACCAATGTGCTGACTCCGAAGTCCGCCCGCACCGCCATGCTCGTGGACAAAGTCGCCGCGAGCACTACGGAAGACGTCCGGCTGATGGTCAGCGGGGTAATCATCGGTTTGACCGGGACTCCGCACACCATGCCAGCGGTCGGGACCAAGATTACCCTGATCACGGCCTTTGGCGATTGGAACAGCGATAAGACGGTCTTCACACAGACTCCGGGTCCGGTTTACGTCGGGGACAAGTGGCAGATCGACCTTAAGGCCTCGACCATGAACGTAGAGGACATCGACCTGACGAAAATCAAGGTGGTGCCCAATCCCTATGTGGCTTCATCGTTCCTCGATCTGTCGAACACTCAGCGCCGGATCGAATTCGTGAACCTGCCCAGCCGCTGTACGCTTCGTATTTACACGCTGGGCGGGAACCTGGTGAACGTGATCAACCATGTCGGGGCGAACCGTTCAGGCTGGGGCAATTACACCGACTGGGACCGTCTAACCATGGGTCAACCCAAGGAGTTTAGCGGCTGGGACAATCATTCTGGCACAGAACCCTGGAACTTGCGTAACCGGTTCGGACAGACTGTGGCCAGCGGCCTGTATTTCTTCCATGTTACGGATGAACGGGGACAAAGCTATACAGGCAAGTTCTACATTATCAACTGACCGGTTGTGGTTATGACCAGTATTGAACTTTAGCTTGGGGATTCCCCGTTGAGTATATGGAGGTTTAATATGTTGAAGAAAATGGCCACACGAGCCTTTCTTACGGTATGCGCAGTTATACTGCTGCCGGCGCTGCCGGTTCTAGCCCAGGGCGTGTCCCGTCAGGATTATGCCGGACTGGACAAATATCTGAGCCAGGGCCGTATGTCCAGCTCCTCCTTCGTCGGCGTAAGAGCTGCGGAGTTTCTGACCATTCCCGTGGGAGCGCGCGGCATCGGCATGGGCAGCGCATTTTCTGCCATTGCCGACGATATTTCTGCTACATGGTGGAATCCGGCCGGACTGGGATTCCTGCAGCAGAACCAGTTAATGCTGACAGTGGTGGACTATACCCTGGACCTGACCTACAGCTACGGGAGCGCCGCGTTCCCGTTAGCGGACGGCAATGTGGTGGTCGGCGGATTTTTCGGCTACCTCGACATCCCGGACATGGAAATCACCACGGTCAGTAACCCGGAAGGGACCGGCAGTGTGTTCAACGCCTATGATTACCAGATGGGCGGGTCCCTGGCGTACAACCTCTCCGACCGCTTCACCGGCGGTATCAACCTGAAGTACGTACATCAGGATATGTGGGGCAACCTGGGAGGCAACGCCTTCGCCATCGATGCCGGTGCGATCTACCACTCCGAACTCGGCGGCCGGGAACTCAGGTTCGCTTTCGCCATCCAGAACCTGGGCACCAACATCACCATGCGCGGGCCCAACCTGATCCAACAGGTTGGACCTGAGGACGCGAGCGGAAGCCTGCCCACTCCGTATCATGACTTCACCGGTGATGCTTATGCCATCTCCAGAAGAAGCGATCGTGAAGTGATGTGGCTGACCCACACCTACCGCCTGCCGACCACGGTCAAGCTCTCCATGGCCTACAACATCCTGACCTCGGAGAAAGCTAACTGGCTGGCGGCGGCTGAACTGTGGCGGCCGAGTTACATTCCCCTCTCCTATGCCGCCGGGACGGAGTTGACTTACAACTTCGATACCTTTACCTCAGCTTCCCTGCGCATGGGCTGGCAGATCCAGACCGATGAGTACACGGAAGGCAGTGATCAATTCGGCTATAACTATCTGGGCGATGATCCCACCTTCCGCGGCCTCAGTTTCGGCGGCGGCATCCAGCGGACCTGGTACGGTAAAACGATCCAGTTCAACTACGCCTATAAGAACAAGGGCAGATTGTCCGCGGATAACTTCTTCACCGTGTCATTCGGCTTCTGAGAGAAAGCCGGGCGACCTCAAAATAAAAACTCCCGGCCCCAGGTGGGGCCGGGAGTTTTTAACGTATCCGCCAGTAAGACAAAATTTCCTGAATTCTCTGTGCATTCCGGAGGCCCGGCACTCAAGCGGCCAATTGCCCTCCGCCGGAACATCATGTAACGAAAAGGAAACCGATTGTGCCAGTAACAGTCAAAAAACAATCGCACGTATCAGCGGCAGCCGAATGAAGAGCCTCGATGTAAAATCAAACCGGGAGTGGATCATGCGATTTCACCAACTGAGCGGCCTGCTCGTTTTTGCCGCTGTCGTACCCTGCGCGGCGCTTGCCGCCAGGGAAGACCCTGCGGTAAAGCAGTACTCCATCACAGTATCCGGGGCGGAAAAGACTTTCGAGATCGAAGTGGGCGGGACGGTCGACCCGGAAAATATCGAAATCCTGGTCGAGAACGTCGGTACCACGGCGGTGGAGAATCCCCGCCTGACAGTCAACAGCAAGTATAACTGGTACACTCTCGAGGACCTGGTTGCCGAAATCACCGCCGGCTGCTCCTCCGAACAGGAAAAAGTCATGGCGATCTTCGATTTCGTCGAAAAACAGACCCACTGGTGGAGCTACCCCAAGGACCGGACCAGCCTCAATCCCCTGCGCTTTTTCAACGTTTACGCCTATCACATCTGTTCGCAGGCCGCCTGCCAGTTCGTCGGCCTCTGCCGGGCCGCCGGCCTCGAGGCCCGGGTCTACGAAATCTGGCACCACACGGTGGCCGAGGCGATGTGGGACGGAGTCTGGCACCACCTGGACCCGGATATCGGAGTCTGGTACCTGAAGGATGACAACCGGACGATCGCCTCCATAGCCGAACTCGAACAGAACCCGCAATGGGTGGCCAGAACCTACAAGCCTTACCGCTGGTATCTGACCTCGGGCGACAACCGGAAGATGATCTACAAGCCGGAAGCCGACCCCGCCGGTGAGGGGCTGGCCTCGATCTACGACACTGAAGAGGACAATTACGTGGAACCCGGCTATGACCAATGGCTCTACCAGGAACAGAACATGAACCTCACTCTGCGACCCGACGAACAGCTCGTGCGCTGGTGGAAGCCGGTCCTGCACAAATATTACGACCAGAAGCGCTCCCATGAGCCGCCGCGCTACGCCAATGGCCGGCTGACATTCGAGCCGGATTTCAGCAAGTCGGCATACGACGGCCTGGTGGAACGAAGGAACGTCAAGTTCAAGGCCGAGGACGGGAAGTCGCCGGCGGTACACGTTGACCGCTTCCAGAACCCCCGCTACGACCGCCCCTCAAGCCTCACTATCAGCCTGAACAGCCCCTACGTCATCGTCGGCGGCTGCATCGAAACCAGCTATTACAAGGGCGGCACTTCCGGCCTGGATCAGGTCTCGCTCGCCGCCGACCTCGATCCGGTCTACCACCAGCCGACGCCTCTCTGGGACTACTATTCGTGGGCTTACGGCCCGGGCGATTGCCGGGCCGTGCTGGATGATAAAATGCTCAAGGACGGCCCGCAAGCCACCTATTCGTTTTCCGCTGAATACACGCTGTCCGCCGACAGCGAGGGCGCGGCCAAGCCGGCCGTATTCCCCCTGGTTTACGGCGGCCAGTCCGGCCTGGACCGGGTCAAGATCGTCGCCGACCTGCAGGTGAACCCCGGCAGCCTCCCCGCTCTATCGCTGGGCCGCAACGTGGTGCAGTATCGAGCCCATTCCGCTGGCGAAGTTCGTCTCACCTGGAAGTGGCGGGAGATCAGCGACCAGCACCGGCCGCAGGCCCCCGGCAGAGCGCTCGCTCCGTCAGACGGAGCCGGCCAGGCCCCCAGGTTCGAATGGTCTCCGGCCGCGGACGCCGATGACGACGAGATAGTCTGTTACCGCTTCCAGCTCTCACTCAGGCCCGACTGCGCCTGGCCTCTTACCCAGAGTTTCGACCGGGACGTCCGCCAGGGCACGGTTTTTCAGGCCCCGAAAGGCTGGCTCAACCAGGGAACCACTTATTACTGGCGGGTAAGGGCCGAGGATTCGACCGGCAGGTGGAGCGACTGGAGCGAAACTTTCAGCTTCACCACCAGGAAATAGGCCCGGGTGAACCTCGATAGCCAGCCGGTCAGGGCGCGAGACAGCCGGGGAGTCTTGGCAGACTGGGGGCTCGTCTTCCGCTTCCGCACCTCCGCCAGGCGACACCCGGTTGCCTGGACAATTTGAGAATTTTTTTCATTATCCGGATTTAAAGCTGAATTAACTCCAAGCTGGACAGGTAAACCATGCGAAAAAGAACACTCTCCAGAAATAATTCCGGACTGAAGCTTTTACCGGCCCTTGTGCTTCTGGCCCTGCTGTCCGCCGCGCTCCTTTCGGCGATGGAAAACGAGACGGTACCGGGAGCGATCACCACTCCGTACCCCACGATCACCTGCCTGGCTGTCGAATGGGTAATCGAGGGGGACTACAACCAGAATGCCGAGGTCAAAGTCGAATACAGTATCTCCGGCGCTGACCGCTGGAAGACGGCCTTGCCTTTGGTGCGAGTGCCGGCCGGCAATACCGATGACCGGACCACTCCCACCTACCGCTGGGTCAACAAGTTCTCCGGCAGCATCTTCGACCTGAAGCCGGACACCGAATACGAAATCAGGCTCACTCTCGATGATCCGGACGGCGGCGGCAACAGCAAAATCGTGAAAGCCCGCACCCGTCCGGTGCCCCGGGAGGCAGTGGATGCGCCGGTTAAAAAAGTAAATCCGAATACTTTCGACGAGGCGGCCCTGGCCGTCGCTCCCGGCGAGGTCCTGCTGTTGTCGCCCGGTTATTACGGTTCCTTCACCCTGCTCAGGGACGGCCGGCCCGGCCAGCCGATAGTCATCCGCTCGGACCGGTCGCACCCGGTGATCAACAGCACCTTCGACAGCGTTTCGCTCGAGGGCCGCCGGCACGTCATTCTCGACGGAGTGACAGTCAACGGCCCAGTCGAGCTGCGTTCGGCCGAGGACGTGACGGTGCGCTACTGCACGGTCAACGCCCAATACGGCATCATCGCCAAGAGCCAGCCGGGGTGCAGGAACTGCTACATCGCCGACAACATCGTGCGCTACGTGATGCCTTGGGTGGCGGAAAGCGTCGGTTCGTCGAGTATTTGGGGCGGGGCGGCCAACGAGGGGGAAGGCATCGAAATAACCGGACCGGGGAACGTCATCTGCCATAACCGCGTGTCCGGCTACCGCGACTGTATCTCCACCATGGAGGACCTCTGGGTCTACGACCAGGTTTGTATCGACATCTACGACAACGATATTTCCGTCGGGCCGGACGATGGAATCGAGGCCGATTTCTGCATGAACAACTGCCGGATCATGCGTAACCGCATCACCAATTGCGGCATGGGCCTCAGCTCCCAGCCCGGGCTGGGCGGCCCGGTCTATTTCATCCGCAACGTGATGTATAACCTGGCGATGGCCCCCTTCAAGCTCGAACGGCTGAGCTACGGCAACCTGTTCCTGCACAATACCGTGGTCAAGGCCGGCAACGGGTTGTTCGAGCACCACGGCCAGGATGAATTTTTCCGCACGGTTTTCCTGAACAATCTCTGTATCGGCGGCAGCGGCGGAGGCCTGAAAGGGCGCTATTCGAGCGGCGATGGCCTGGCGGCAGCGCTGCCGGGCTTCAACTCCACCTGCCGTTTCGACTACAACGGCGTGGGGACCTGGCAGACGCCGTTTGCCGGCCTGATCGCAGACCAGCGGTTCGCCACGATCGAGGAGTTGCGCCAGCTCACCGGCGGCAGCCACAGCCTCAAGGTGGGGATGGAGGTGTTCGCGGCCAGGGTGGCCTTCCCGGACCCGGTCTTTCCGGAGCGGGAGCCGGCGGACCTACGGCTGGCGAAGGGATCGGCGGCGGTGGACGCGGGCTTGTTGCTGCCCAACATAAACGACAGTTTTACCGGTAAAGCTCCGGACCTCGGCGCCATCGAGCTCGGCAGCGAACTCCCGCTTTACGGGCCCCGGCCGCGAGGGGTAGACGAAGAAACCGCCTGGCAGGACAAATGATCTAACGGGATTATTCATAAAGATTTTCTGTTCTAATTTTTTGTAGGCGCGCACCCACGTGTGCGCCCGACTACCATCGAGAAAATCCCGAATAATGGGCGGACACATGGGTCCGCTCCTACGAGGGTTTATGCTAATTGGTGAATAATCAGGGCTAAAAAGAGCGTAAATTTCATTCCCAACTCTTGCAAACGTACATCGGCAAAGGACCCGAAGATGAAACTGTTTGACCATCGCCTTCCGGACATAGCGCGGCGCTTTTGGTTTTCAGCTCTTATGCCGCTGGCGGCTCTGTTGCTCCTGCTTCTACCGGCGGATTCTTCTAGCGAGCCACCGGCGGACACTCAGAAGATTTTCGAATTCAACGTGCGTTCAGCCCGGGACCTCAGGAGCTTCCGCACCTATGCCGAACTGGCCGCCCGGCTCAAGCCTTACGGCCGGGTCCAGATCAATGTCGGCACTCTCGCAGATAAAGCCTGGTTCATGATCCCGGAGGGGGGCAGTCCCTGGCACGAGTATGCCTGTTACGTGCCTGCGCCCTGGATGTTCTACCCGCATCCCAAGATCGCGCCCCACGTTCCGGCGGCCTGGGTGGAAGCCAACCGCAAGCTGCTCCTGGCCAAGGCGGCGATCGCCCGGGAACTGGGGCTGGAGATGATGTTCGCCGGGAAAAATTCGGAGATGCTGCCGGAATCGTTTTTCCGCGAGTACCCCTACCTGCGGGGGCCGAGGGTGGACCACCCCCGGCGCAGTAAGGCGGAAGCCTTCTCCTGGTGCGTAGACCTGGAAGAGACCAGGGAGATAATCGGCTGGACCATGGCCCAGCTTCTGCGCAACGTACCGGAAATCAAGACCTTCTCTTCCGGAACCAACGATGCCGGTTCGGGGCTGTGCTGGGCCGCGGCCCAGTATCCGGGTCCCAACGGCCCGCGCCATTGCCAGAACCGCAACACCGGCGAAAGGGTGCGCGACCTGGTGCTGGCCGTGCAGAACGGCGCCCGCCAGGGCGGCGGCGACATCGTCTTCCGCTGGGACAACGTCAATTTCTGGCAGAACGAGATGGACGTGGTTCTGCCGCTGCTTCCCGAGAAAGCTTACATAAACAGCAGGGACCGGTCTTATATGGGCGTGGGGACCCTCATCAACCAGGCCTACCCGTTCCTGGGCCTGGTAGACCCGCTGCAGGTGATCCAGAGCATGGAGCGCTACCAGTCCTCGCGCATGGAGACTCTTTCGATCGGCTTTTCGGCGATGTACAGCCGGTACGAGGACACGCCCGAGGTGGTCGGCAAACTGATCGAACTGGTCCAGGACTGCATCGACCGACCCACCGGGGATCTATCCGAACGGCTCGACAGGCTGAAAGAGGTCGCCGGCCGCTGGGCTGGTGAAGCCAACCGCGAGAGAGCCTTCGAAGCGTTCTACGACATGCACCTGGCCTTCGAGTTGAAGGAGGCGGCGGCCTCGCGCTACAGTAACTTCTACTGCGGAGTCTCGATGCGGCACCTGACCCGGCCGCTGTTGATCAAGCCCGAGCTGCTCGAATCCGCGGAAGAGGCCTATTTCCTCCCCTACGTCTTCAACGTGCGGGAAAACGAGGCGCGCATGGACTATATCGACCTGCACGGCGGCCGCATGTCCGGCACCGCGAGCTGGGACGACGGCGGTCTCAGGCGGGCGCTGGGTCTGGCCCGTTCTGCCGCCTCCCGGCTCGAAAACCTCGACGGCGCACCCGAACGCGAGTTTCTGAACCATCTGGCCCTGAGCCTGAAAATGTGGGCCAGCGAAGTCCGTTCGATCCACAACTTCTACCACGCCCAGCTTATCCGCGACGCCCACGCCGTGGTACTGGCCGGGGCGCCCCGCGTTCCGGTCAAAGTCGCCAATTGGGACGGCGAGCCGGGCAACCTCCAGTGGAACGAAATCATGCGGGACGAGCTGGACAACACCAACGAGCTGATCGCTCTGCTCGAGGGTGGAGGCATCGACCTGGTCGCCAGGGCCGGCGATCCGCGCTACGAAGACACTTTCCTATTGGGCCCGAACCTGATCGACCAGCTCAGGAAAAAGGCCGACCTGATCAGAAAACACTGGCTGGACGTACAGGATTATCTCGCACCACCGCACAAATAGGCCGCTCTCGCAGACTCGAAATCACAGGTAACCGGTCGAAAGGGGGATTTTGGTGTTCAAGCAGGCAGGGCTTGTAGACTACGCGGTGATAGCGGCTTATCTGGCGGCGCTGGTCTGGATCGGCAGGTTTTTTTCCAGATATAACCGGAATATGGAGGACTTTTTCAGGGGCGGCAGCAAGCTTCCCTGGTGGGTGGGCGGTATCAGCTCGTTCATGGCCGGTTTCAGCGCCTGGATGTTCACCGGGGGAGCGGGCGTGGTTTACGAGCGGGGGCCGGTGGGCATGCTGGCCCTCTGCACCGGACTGCTCGGCACTTTCGCCGGATACCTCGTCTTCGCCAAGCGCTGGCGTCGGGCCCGCGTAACCTCGATGTTCGAATACGTGTCCACCCGTTTCAATCTTGCCTCGCAGCAGCTCATGTCCTGGTTTTTCCTGCCGATGAACCTGCTCTACTGCAGCACGGTGCTGCTGGCCACCAGTATTTTCGTCACCGCGGCGCTGGGGATCTCCGAACTCGATCTGGCGGCGCTGGGCCTGCCCTGGCATTTCAGCGTGGGGGCCGTGCAGCTGACGATTCTCGTGGCCGGCGGAGTGATCCTGACCTACTGCTATTTCGGCGGACTGCTGGCGGTCGCCACCTGCGACGTGCTCTCCTTTCTCATCATCATCCCGTTGGCGGTGCTGATCGTCCCGCTGATTCTGCTCAAGCTGGGAGCCTCCGGCGGCTCGATTGCCGAAGTTTTCTCCACGCCCGAGGCTTTCCGGATGCCGGCCGACAAGAGCATTATCGGCGAGCCGGTAACGGTCGCTTTCGTGCTGATGTGGCTGGTGAGCAACATCCACAGCTACAATACCAACCCGATCGTGCAGAGATACTGGAGCGTGCCGGATGAAAAGCAGGCTCGCAGGGTGGCGCTGTCCTGCGTGGTGCTGTTCTGTTTTGGAGTGTGGGTCTGGTCCATTCCACCCCTGGCCGTGCGCCATCTTTACCCCGACCTGTCATCGATCTGGACCACGCTCAAGGCCCCGGCGGAAGGAGCCTACGTCAGCGCCTGCCTCGCCGTTCTGCCGCACGGCCTGATCGGTATCATGTTCGCCGCCATCTTCGCCGCCAGCATGAGCTCCATCGATTCGACCCTCAACTTCGTCTCGGGGATCTTCACCAATGACATCTACCGCAAAACCATCCGGAAAAATGCGGACGACAAGCACTTGCTGCTGGTGAGCCGCCTCTCCACGCTGGTCCTGGGAGTGCTGGCCATCGTCTTCGCCCTCATGATGAGTAGCCGCGGCGGGGCTTTCGGATTCATGGTGTTGATGGACCGGATATTCGTCACCCCGATAGTGGTGCCGCTGCTGATGGGGCTTTTCTTTCCCCGCCGGGGCAGCCGGGCCGCCGCGATCACTTTCTTCGCCTCCCTGGCCTTTAACGTCATTGCCCTCGTCTTTTTCGACCTGCCCTATTCCAGTTTCATGCTGATCAGCTTCACCCTCGCCTATGCCGTGTATTTCACCAGCGCCCTGCTGCTGCGGGACAGCCCGGAGAAAACCTTGCAGATCGGGAACTTTTTCAAGCTGTTGGAGACGCCGGTCGAGTCGCGGCTCGAGCTGGTGGAAACCGCGGTCGACCGGCTCTCCATGCTCAGCTTCATCGGCAAAATGGCCTCGGTTACCGGCCTGACGATCTGCCTGATGGCGGTCATTTCACAGCCATTGACCGAAAGGCTGAAAATTATTATCGGTGGAGGAGTGGTACTGGCGCTTGGCGCAGTCATGCTCTGGCTCAACCGGAGGAACAATTTGTCCTTACGGAAAGAAACGAAAGCCGTGGAGAGCGAGCTCGAAATATCCAGAACCTGAATTCGACCCGAATTATATCCTCCAATCCTGGAAAGAGAGGGTCTGGAATGTATCACCGGCAAGACCGCCGAATTGGCGGACTATCGAAATGGCTGGCGAGACGACTGGCGCTCGTACTCCTGTCTTTTCTCACCGCCGCCGGATTGTCGGCCGGATACCGTCAGCCGGGCCATTACCAGCCGGCGGAGGGCTCGATCCCGGTTTCCGCCCCGGGAGTCTTCGCTAAAGCCGGAGCCACCTACGTGCTGACCGGCGACCTTGCCAGTCCCACGACCGCGGTCTTCCTGGGACGGGACGTCACGCTCGACCTGAACGGCTACACCCTGACCTACGCGGATGCGGACTACGGCCACGTGACCAATTACGATTTCGAAAACGGCCTCGAAGGCTGGGACTTGTCAGGAGCGCCGGGCGCCAGAATCGAGGACACGGAAAAGGTGCACGTTTTTATCGGCCGCCGGATACTGCGGCTGGCCCGTGGAGACCAGATCGTCTCGGACTGGGTCCGCCTGCCGATTGCCGGCCGTTCCTATTTCGCCATGTGCGGCGTGCTGACCTGGGAGATGAAGGTGAGCTTGTTCGTGGAGGATGAAAGCGGAAAGGAAGTCCGGGTGGTCACGGATTACGGCGACAGCACGCGGTTGAGCTGCCCGGTGGAGAGCCGGTCTCCCAGGCTCGGCGGCGGTTTCGTCCTGGCTCACTTGCACGGCCTGCCAGCCGGCCTGTACCGGGTGCGGGTGCGGGCGGACACGGACTGCCTGGTGGACCATATCGACATCCGGCCGGCCATGGACGTGGGCGTGGCCATCGTGGACCAGACGCATCCCGGGGCCCACAACGACCAGCTCTACAATGGCGACCACTGCGCTTTCTTCGATTACACGGTCCCCGGCTCGAGTTCCGAACCGCTGGCCTGGGTCCCGCGCGCAGCCGGTCCGGGCACGGTGGTTATCCGTAACGGCGTAATCAGGAGCGCAGCGGTGGGCATCCTCTCCTGGGGAGTGCAGTCCACCGCCCCGGAAGTGAAAGTGATACTGGACAACGTCCGGGTGGTCGCCGCCGGCATCAACACCAATGCGGTGGACGTGCCCCAGGCGGTGATCACCGACTGCCGTTTCGATATCGAAACGCCCTTCATCATCAACCGCCACGTCAGCGAGCACGCCGTGGTACTGCGCGGCCCCGCGCCCTCGGAAGTTTCCTATTCGGAGTTTTTCGGCGGCCAGGGCTGCCTCAACTTCCTCGGCGAAAACTCGATCATCCACCACAACCTGTTCGTCAACCGCCAGACCGTCACCAACCATTACTGTATCATGGCCCGCGGGGACGGGTCGAAGATTTTCGCCAACCGCCTGGAGCCGGAAATCGGCTCCGGCATAGAGATTTTCCGCCATAACCGGATCGACATCTTCGACAACGAATTCAGGATCGAGGCTGCGCCGCCCACCTGCGAATACGGCCACGAGGAATACAGCACCACCGCCATCCGGATCGCGGACTACAACGCCCGGCCTGGCGCCTCGGACGGCTGCAGCGGCAACCGGATCTACAACAACCGGATGTACATCACCGGCCGGGACTACCCCCAGTACCCGGACTACATCCCCATGGCCTGGGCGTTTTTTTACAGTGTCAGCGGTGGCGATAATTTCATTTTCAATAACGATATCCTGGTCAGGCACCGCGACCCGGGGACCAAAGCCGAGGCGAGCGCGTTCTACGTGGGCGGCGGCAGTATCGGCGGAGTGTTCAGCGACAACCGGGTCACCTCCAACGTTCCGGTCGCCTGGATCGGCAATCCTTACGGCGAGGCCGAGGGGACGGTGTTCGAAAAAAACCGGATCACCGCCAGCCCCGATGCGCTGCCGGGCTTCCGGCCCATCCGGATAGGCTATTCCGGCAGGGAGACAAGCGCCGCCCGCGACATAAAATTCCGCTCGAATGAATTTATCGGCTGCTCGTTCGGCGTGGATTCGGCCGGCCGGGGCCACGGCTATTCGGTAGCCTGGACGCTGACAGTCAAAGCCGTGGACCGAGACCACCAGCCCGTGCGGGAGCTGATGGTAGAAATCGAAGACCGCCGGGGAACGCAAACTGTTTCGGGCCAGACTGGCGCCGATGGAGTCTTTACCGCCGAACTCCTGGAATATTCCGTGGCCGGCGAACTCCGCACCGATTCGTCGCCCTACATGGTCAAGGTCGGGAAAATGAAAAAGAAGGTGGAGCTGCGCGCCAATTCCACTATCGAATTCAGCCTCAAGTGAAACTTCTGGTTATTTCCGACCGGAGGAGAAAATGCGACCGGTAAGACTGCGAGTTATCCTGGCCACCGCCTTACTGATAGTATCAGCCACGACCTTCCCTGCCTTGGCCGCCGAGGGCGGTTTCGACGTCGAGACGGTTTCGCTGGATACTCTGCGCATGAACGGTTACCTGGCCGCCGAGGCGGTCAAGGTGAGCCGGGAAGCCTGGGAACGGATCGACTCGCGCGAGAAACTGGAGAAAGAAAGGGATCGTCTCTACCATGAATTCCTTTTCATGATCGGCCTGGACCCTCTTCCAGCCCGCACGCCTCTCGAAGTGAGGCAGGTATGCACCGTCCAGCGCAAGGGCTATACCATCGAGGTGCTCTATTTCCAGAGCCTGCCCGGATTTTACGTCACTGCCAACCTCTATCGGCCGGAGGGCGGGCCGGGGCCTTTCCCGGCGGTGGTCTGGGGACCGGGCCATTCCTCCCACGTGGACGGCGCCAAGGCGCTGTGCCAGAAATACGCCATCCCCTGGGTGCGTAACGGCTACATCTGCCTGATGGTCGATCCGATCCAGGTGGCGGAAGTTTTCGGCGTCCACCGCGGAACCCACGCCCGGGGCATGTGGGACTGGTTCGCCCGGGGCTACTCGCCGATCGGCATAGAAGTCTGGAACGCCATGCGCGCGGTCGACTACCTGCTCACCCGGCGGGACGTGGACAGCACCAGGCTGACTATCAACGGAGTGTCTGGGGGCGGGCACCTGAGCTGGATGGCGGGAGCGGCGGACAGACGGTTCAGCGTGGTGCAGCCGGTGGCCGGCACCGGTGACATCCAGACCCATGTCGGCAGGGATCTCGAGCGGTCACATTGCGACTGCGCCTACTTCATCAACGTCTTCCGGCACGACTGGACGATCCTGGCGGCGCTGGTTTCACCCCGGCCGCTGCTCCTGGGCGCCTCCACCGAAGACTCTTATTACCCGACCGCCGGCTACCGGAACGTCTACGAAAAGGCCTCTCAGCTCTACAGCCGGCTGGGCGTGGCGGACAGGGTGAGCCTGTTCGAAGTGCCGGGCGGGCACGATTACACGCAAGCCGAACGGGAAAAAGCGGTCGAATGGAGCGACCTCTGGCTCAAAGGCCTCACCTCCCACGTCGAGGAAAAGCCGTTCGAAGAGGTGCCGGGCGAACAACTGGCCGCCCTGGGCGGAATGTACGGCCAGCACCCGCCCAACATCAATGCCAGGATCCAGGAGCTGCTGATACCCACGGCCCGGCTCGTAGAATTCGATGACCCGGCCCAGTGGCTGCGCAAGAAAGCCGAGATACTCGACCGGCTCGAATTGGTCACCTTCCGGAACCTGCCTGCCGACCGCAAAGGGGTCAAGGTCGCAGAGGGCGAGCACGGCGCGGTGATCCTGGAAACCGAACCCGGCATCCGGGTCGGAGTGATCTCCAACGTTCCGGAGAGCATGGGACCCAGGCAGAAAGCCGTCCTCTACGTAGCTTCCGAGGGCGACACCGAGGATATGGGTATCTGGAACTTCATGAAGGCCTACCCTTTCCCCGGCTACTCCGCCTCGCGGCACATGGTTTTCCCCCGCGGCCTGGGAAGGGGAATCTGGGACCAGGGGCTCGTTAGGAAGTACGAGCGCAACGCGATGCTGATCGGCCGCAGCCTGGATGACATGCGCCTCTACGACGTCCTCTGCGCTGTGGACTACGTGGTCGGCCTCCCCTCTTTCGCCGGCACGGAACTGACCGTGGTCGGCAAGGGCAACCAGAGCGTGCTGGCGGTGTATGCCGCTCTGCTGGACCGGCGTATCACCCGGGTCATGGTTTTCGACCCGCCCGAGAGCCACCGCCAGGGGCCGGTCTTCCTCGACGTCCTGCGCTACACCGATATTCCACAGGCCATGGCGCTGCTCGCCCCCCGCGAGCTGGTGTTTCTCACCGGCAATATCGACCGGTTCGACTACACTCGGAAAATTTACGGACTGCTGGGCGCGCAGCAAAAATTCCGCAGGGCATACACGGTGGAGCAGGCGCTCAGCCGGCCGGATTAGAGGAAAGCCATGAAACCGGCCTTTTTGCGAAGTGTTTTGTTATTGCCTGATTTTACAGAAGAGAAAGAACCTGACAGACAGGAAGGGCCTAATCTAAAATACTTTCCGGCTACCTTATCACGGAAGGTAGAATATGGTTATCCAGCAGATCAAATATTGAAAAGTAATGCCGACGAATGCGGTCGCCGTCGCCCGAATTCGCCAGCGCTGAATGAGTTACGACCACCAGGCTCAATTCCGGAATGCAGAACAGGAACTGGCCCCCCGCCCCGGATGCGTAAAAAACGTCGACCCCTCCGGCTTTTCTGGTCCACCACATGTATCCATATCCCTGGTCGGGCGGATTGCCGTTCAGGGTAATCTGAGCGCTGGTGGATTCTTTTATCCAATCCGTCGGCACCACTTGTTCACCTCCAGCCCGGCCGCCGTTCAAATAGAGAAGCCCGAATTTCCCGAGGTTGCGCGCGGTAAGGTACATTTCCGCCCCGCCAAAGTAATATCCCTGCGGATCGCGGTCCCATCTGTCGATTCTGATTCCCGCCGGCCGGAGTAAATATTTATCGGCAAAATCCAGGGTGCTCATTTTCGTGGCGCGGGTCAACAGCGCCGAGAGCAGGTGCGAACCGGCGGTCGTGTAATTGAAAACCTCCCCGGGTCTATTTGCCATCGGCAGGCTGAAAATGAAGCGGACCCAGTCGTTGCTGGCAAACCAGGCCTGCACCACCGGGCCGTTCTCGATCCATTCCAGGCCGGTGGTCATAGTAAGAAGATGCCGGATATTTATTTCGTTCTTACCCGCTCCCAGCGCAGCGTCTCGGTACTCCGGGAAATAATCCAGAACTTTCCGGTCAAGGGCCGGAATATATTGTTCCCTAACCGCTATTCCGGTCAAAGCCGACAGGACACTTTTGGATACGGACTTGACATTGAAGGCCGTTGACTGGTCTGTCCCCTGGAAATATTTCTCGGAAACGATAGAGCCGTTCCTGATTACGAGCAGGCTCGATATATCCTCTATTTCCCCCGCTCGTCGATCCACCTCGGCCAGCCTGGCCGGATCCATCCCCTGCGCGGCTGGCTCGGAATACGGCAGATCGTCTGAACCGGCTTCCAGGGGACTGGCCGATGAATGAAAGCAGGATAACCAGGAAAAGGACATCAGAAGAGCGAAGATATTAACTTTTTTTGGCATAGTCCACTTGGCGAAATTATATTCGAACAAGCTGCGGTCACAAAGAAGATGAAGCGATCGGCCCGGCCGATTAACAAATTCAGGGCAAAATATATTGAATTGAGTATTCCGAATAATTAGACACGGCAGGTGCGGATAAATTTCACTTATTCGATTTAATTACCCCGCAGTCGACGATGAGGTTTCGGGTGGGATAGAATTTCCTGTCTTTTTCCGGCGCGGGCGAACGAGAGGTTCGCCCGGCCGATTCAAATAGACATTAACCCCCGGCCATCTATTTATTTCTCTTCAGTTATGCCCCGTTATTCTTTCGCATGAAGCGTTACGCGCAAGATCTCGCCGGGACGCCAGAGGCGCATGCGCGGCCCCCAGGTGCCGGTGCCGCGGCAGACGATGACTGTCAGGCCGTCCACTTCGTACCGTCCTGCCAGCATGGGAAAGGCGCGCTTGACGAGGTAGCCGAATGGCCAGATTTGTCCTCCGTGGGTGTGGCCGCAAAGCATCAGGCCCGCGCCGGCAGCGGCCGCTCTTTCGGCCTGCAGCGGCATGTGGGAGAGAAGAACCGTTGCGCCCGGCGGCCGGTCCGCCAGCGCCTTGGCGATGCGGTCGTCCGCCCCGGAGGAACGGCGGCGGCTGGAAAAATTGTCCACGCCGGCCAGGACCAGACCCGGCCTGATTTCGGCCCAACTGTCGCGCAACACCCGGATACCGGCCTCCTCGAGCAGGGAGGTGGTCGAATTGCCCCGGCCGTAGGATTCGTGGTTACCCATAACCGACCAGACGCCCAGGGGAGCGGTCAGGCGGCGGAAGGCCGGAAGCAGATCCTCCTGGGATTCGCCGTGCCCTTCGACGAGGTCCCCGAGCAGGACCACGAGGTCCGGTTTCTGCGCCTGGACCTGGGTCACCCGCGCCTGGAGCCACCGTCTGCCGATCAGCGAGCCGAGGTGCAGGTCTGACAGGGCGATGATCACCGTGCCGTCCAGCTCAGCGGGAAGCCCGGAGAGGCTCACCTGATAGTTCTGCACTACAGGCGGCCGCAGGCCCTGAACCAGCGCGATCGCGGAAAGCATTCCGCCGGCAGCCAGGGCCCACCCGCGCAGCAACGGCGCCAGCCGGGGCACGAAAAAACCGAATCCGGTGACGAGATCCATGGCCAGCAGGCAGACCGTGGTCAGAAACAGCGCAGCCAGCCAGTTCATGCCGAAAAACTCCAGCGCCTGGGCGAGAGTGCCGGTGCCGTCGTGACCGTAGACGCGGTTGAAGTAAAAAATCGCCCAGAGCACCACGCCCACGCCGATGATGATTGCACGGGGGACGTGGCTTTTTAGAAACGGCACCGTGCAGGCGCGCCAGAAGACGTATACGTTCATCAGGGTGACTGCGGTCGTAAGAACGGTTCCGAACACTTGCCCTCCCTGCGTGTGGAACTCCAGTCTCGAAAGCCGATAGAATCAGCCGGGAGTGCCGATACCTGATCTCTTATCAGCGGCGCCCAATTCCTGCCTGAAAACCATAGTGAGCCAATTCAACTATCCCAGGGCGGTAACCTCCAATCCGGCCCGCCCGCTAATTTTCACCCTCTGCCGGAGATAACTCAAGGGTGGCGTGCTTTTCTCCATCGATTTTCCAGTCAGCAGAAAAGTATTCCGAGTTTGATTCCGGATAAAAGCCCGGCATTCCCGGGGCGCAATTAGGGTACAAAATGTAATGGCGGATTGGAAGTCCGGGTAAGGCTTTTTTTACATCTCCTGTAATATGTTCCGGCGAGGCCCATGATACTGTTTAAACTCGTATGCAATTATCAGGATTGAAAGCGGTTTTCGAAACCGGCCTGCAATATTAAATTGGAATCAGGAATTCGCCTTCGAAAGGAAGAAAAACAGCACTCATCAGATTTGCTATGGGTAATATCGATTGAATAACTGCCGTGAATTATTACATGGATCCCGGATGAAACTCAGAGCAGCCATTATCCTGGTAATCCTGGCCGCTGGCTGTCTCCTGGCGGAAGAATCTTTACAGGGTGCCGCCTGGCAGGAGGATATCAACGGTGATGGCCGGGTGACGATCACCGATGTAATCGCCCTTCTTCTCCTGGGGCGGGCCAACCCGGCCGACCCGCGTGCGGATTACAACGGCGATGGCAGTTTCGGCGCCGCCGATGCCATATCCCTGCTGAGTAATATCTGCAGCGGCTCTTTGCACCAGACAACGCCGGTCCAGGCCGGCTGGAGCATCGTGGGACCCGGCGGCGGGGGAGGAATTTTCCTGCCGACAATCAGTCCATTCGATCCCCAAATCATGCTCATGCACTGCGATATGACCGGCGGCTATATAACCTACGATGGCGGCGAAAACTGGCGGATGCTCAATCTCTGGAACGTACCCACGGATTTCGAATTCGACCCGGTCGACCCCAACACGATCTACGCCGCGGTGATGGGCTCACTTTATAGTGAGGACCGCGGTACCGGCCTGAGCATCCTGTTCCGTTCCGAGGACCAGGGAAAGCGCTGGCGTATCGTTTACCCCCTGGTGGAAAATGCTATATCCCTGGTTCGCCTCCAGAGCCAGGACCTCCTCCCTTCGCAGATTGTGGCCGGCACCTCGGACGGCTCGATCGACAAAGTCGAGGTCGACCCGGCGGACAATCGCAGAATCTATCTCGGACTTTCACCTCTGGTAGACTACATCAGCGGAGCCGGCGGGACGACCAAACCAGCGCTGCTGGTAGTTTCAACAGACCGGGGACTGAGCTGGAAGGTGTGCGCCGAACTGCCCGGCAGCAGTGTGAGGGGCATTTTCCCGGGCAGCCTGGTGAACCGGAAGGACGAGGTGACCGTGTTCACCGAAAAAGCCTGCGTCCGCGTGGATATTGCCTCGGGCCAGATAACTCAAGTCTCTCTTCCGGTATCGGCAATAACCGAGGTCGCGGGGGGACAAGGAGCCAAAGGCACCCTGATTTACCTCCTGACGTCCATAAATGCCAGCCGCTCGCCGGTCACGGGCGGTGTCTTCCGCAGCACGGACTGGGCTGTGACCTGGACCCAGGTGAACAACGGCCTGTTCGCGGGAGTTCCCTCCGGGAGGTCGCCTCAGATCCGCGCCCTGGCGGTCAGCGAGAAAAACTCGGAAGTGCTCTATCTGGCGAGCTCCAATCCGGGCTATGTCTCCGGCAGCGGCGGAACCGCCTGGCGCTACGGGATATTCAAGAGCGTAAATTCCGCTGACAACTGGACAGGGGTGTGGCTGGCCAACGATTTGGGATACCCGACCAACAACTACCAGGGCTCCTGGCTGGATTGGAGCTACTCTCCAGGCTGGGGCGGGAAACCGATCGAGATGGGCGCGGCGCCCTCGGACCCGAACGTCTGTTTCGGCGGAGACAACGGCCGCGCTTACGGCACCACGGACGGCGGAAAAACCTGGAACGAGGTTTACAGTCACAACAACTCAGGCAACTCGGTGACCAGCAGCGGCCTGAACGTCACCACCTGCTATGGAGTGCATTTCGACCCGTTCGACCGGGAACACATATTTATCTCTTACACGGATATCGGGCTGTTCCAAAGCTATGACGGCGGAAAGAGCTGGTTTCACGCGATCACTGGCGTCCCGGATCCCTGGGTCAACACCTGCTACTGGCTCGAATTCGACCCTGCAGTCAAAGGCCGTGCCTGGTCGGTGTGGTCCAACGCCCACGACTTGCCGCGGGACAAGATGTTCAGCTCGGACGATATGAGCTGGTACGAGGGAGGGGTGGCGGTAACGGATGACGGGGGGAAAACCTGGCGCAAAAGCTCGAGCGGCCTGCCGGTCAATTCGGCCTCCACTCATATCCTGGTCGATCCGGCCAGCCCGGCCGGAAAGCGTACCCTCTACGTTACGGTCTTCAACCAGGGTGTCTTCAAATCAACCGATAACGGGGCCAGTTGGATAGCGATCAACCAGGGTTTGGGGAATAACTTTTTCGCCTGGCAAGTCCGGCGCAATAAGGCGGGCCGGCTTTTCCTGCTCATGGCCCGGGGCCGCCGCGCGGGGCAAACCGTGGACGGAGCGCTTTTCACCAGAAACGAAAGTTCATCCCAGGGAAATCCCAATTGGGAATCTTCCCCTCTGCCGTCAGGGGCCAACGCTCCGCACGACCTCGAAATCGATCCCCAGGACGACCGGATCATGTACCTGAGCTGCTGGGTACGGCAGACGGCAGGCCGGGATGTTTCCGGCGGGGTGTTCCGCAGCGAGGACGGCGGGCAGAGCTGGAAGCAGACTTTCGATGAGCGGGTCCGGGTGAATTCCGCCGCGCTTGACCCGCGCAATCCGAATACCATATTCATCAACACCTTCCAGAACGCCGCCTACCGCAGTGACGACCGTGGAGAACATTGGAAAAGACTGGAAGGATACAGGTTCAAGTGGGGACAGCGAGCCATTCCGGATCTGAATAATCCCGGTATGCTCTATCTTACCACTTATGGGGGAAGCGTGTTCTACGGCCCGGACGAAGGCGTTCCGGGAGCCTTCGAGGATATCGAAAACATGCCCGCGGATTGGTGGTGACTTCGATCATTCAGGCCTGGGCCGCGGAGAGGCTCTTATCTTATGATGTCTCTGTTAAATCTCTTGGAAAATTACCCGGCGTAGTTACCGGAGGGTGTGATAAATCGAATACTGGCGATTCCGGCTTTATTTTATGATCGGTGAAGGTATTTACGATTGAAGTCCAAGGGTCCGAGGTTAGTCACAAGCAGATTGAAAGCTGGCAGGAATAAAAAAGCCGACGTCCTATGCTGAACAATCGGCTTTACTGCGGATGATCCCGGTCAATCCTGGTCATACGAATCTCCCCATGCCAAAAAGGCTCACGATAAAACCGAAGTAGGCTGCTATCGAGAAAGCGATCTTGGCATAGGGAATCGGGTTTTGGATCTTGTTAACTTTTTCCGCCTTCATTGTCTCCTCCTGTTGATCGATTGTTCGGCCGGGAAAAAATGCAACTCTTTGGTTTCTCTGCTTAATAAGACACGAAACAGCAGGCGGCGGTTTCATTATTCGATGTTGAAAGAGAAAATGCGGCAATCCGGGGAAAAAGTCTGCCTTTCGAGGTGGTTTTGGGTCTGGTTAAAAGCCAGCGGGCGGGAAGGAAATCTAATTAACTAAACACTTCGGTAAGCCTCTTACTCGAGAATTGCTTTCGCAAGTGAGAGCATATAGGGAGCGGTTATCAGGTCAGATGCTTCTCGATTCTTTCATTAAAGTACGGGACGTACTTCAAGTCCATACGCATAATGTGTGTTTTCAGCCAATTGCCGAGATACTTTAAAAGAGTCTTGCGCGCTTCCAGCTTGCCGGACTGACGGCATTGTTCTTTAAGGGACAGTATCTTCAACCTGAATTTTTTGTGTTCATGAAGCTGCTCAGCAATATCAGGGTAACCATATTTTTGCATTAACTGTTCCTCGGACGTGAAATGGTACAATGAATATACTTCGAGCCGGGCCATCAAATATCCGCAATCAAATTCTTCCCCTTTCTTGACTGCGCCCGCTAACTCCTCCACCAGTTTAAACAACTCCTTGTGTTGATCGTCGACAACCGGAATTCCCACGGCGTATTTCTCACTCCATTTTATCATTTTTCAGCTCCGCAGTTACAACTCGATTTTCGGCAATTGGTAGATCTTCTAAACATTATCACCGATAATGCGCAAGTTCAAGCCTTCCAGTTTTCCTCGATGCTTTCTTTGATGATTAAAATCTCTAAGAGAAATTATCGCCGGGGCGACGAGACCTGAATTTTGGTTGGGAATGGAGTACCTGTACACAATTCCATCCCCCATATATCCCCCGCAGTTGGGGGATAACAGGAGACAACGGGGGATAACAGGGGATTATCCCCCCAAAATAGCAAAGGCCGCAATCCCTGTAAGACAAGGATTTGCAGCCTTTTACCTGGAGCCACCACCCGGAATCGAACCGGGGACCTACGCATTACGAGTGCGTTGCTCTACCGGCTGAGCTATGGTGGCGGAAGAGCCTGTTGACAGAGTGGAATAAAATATGATTTTTGCTCGACTTAGTCAAGAAATCCCTTCGCTGAAATATCCTCTCCCGCGGGTGCAAACCCTTGATCTGGCACCACGTGAAAGGTATTATCCAGCCGGCCGGATCAGCCGGCGGACAATGAACTCCCGGCATCCGCCCCCGCGCAACTTTCCCTTCTCGCCTTTTCAAGAGACGCCGGGCTTCTGATTCCTTTTCGCTGCCGCTCGATTCCAAAATAGGCTTGCCGTTATGGTAATACTTCAGCCACCACTTTCGGCCCCGTTGATAAATCATGCCCATAAGTTCCTCATTTGTGGCTTAACCGGGCCGCAGCCCTGCTCCTCGCCTTAATCGGGTTCTGGCGGATCAACGATCTGCCTGTTCCGAATATCATACCAATCGGGGTCAGACATGTCGGTGCGCACGTCCTCCAGGCACCCCAGGCCCTGGTATTCGTGTGCCCGGTGCACGTGGCCGTAGTTCGGGTCATCTTCTACGTCGAAACCCCAGTGTTTGCAGTCGGCCCAGGCCGCAACCGGGCTGTCACCGCCGCCCAATATCGGGCCGGCATTCTGATAAACCGAATAAACTGTCATTTTGTTCCTCCTGTTGTGCCCGTGTGGGCGGTTAGTTAATGTTGAGTGGTCATTTGGGTCGACCTGGTGTTCTTATCAGCTTTGTAAATCGTAAAAGTTCAGACCTTTTAATCATCCAGTCCCTACCATGCTTAATCGCAGGAAGCCGACCTGCCAGGATTAACTGCCGCACTCTGGCTTGAGAAACTCCGAGAATTTCCGCCGCTTCGGTCGTAGTCATTTATCATACTCCTATGTTTGAATGTTTCAATAAATATAACGTATACATAAGAGTTTGTTAAGGGTTTCAATCATGTCGGCCTGGTCGCGGGCCTGTGGTTCACAATCTTGAGGCAAAATTGCCGCAAGGTCCGATTGCTGCCGCGCCGAAACGGTCAGGATTAAGTTTTTTCAATGAAACATTGCTCATTCAGGCAGTGTAGTATAATATGAAACACTTGCAGCGAAAATTATATATGTATCAGGCAGACCGTTGCCGACGTAGTTCGTAATTTATCCGCAATTCCTTCCGCTGATAAGGGCCCGGCAAACGCCGGCAGATTACCGAAAGACCGGGATAGCCGCGATTATGCGGGCCGATCTGCCGGCTCAAGCCAGGGGCTGTTACAATAAATCTCCGATCTCTTATCTGAACCACATATTGATAAAGCCGTAGGCTTTTGTTTGCGGAAGATGCCATCGACTGCGAGTGATGGGAGTGACCGCAATGAAATTCAGCAGGGGCGCATTCACTCTATTATTTCTTTCCTTGCAAGCTGTCGCGGCACCGGCTGATACTTCAGCCAAGAGTCCCGGCCGCGAAGCCGATAATAATCCCTCGTCACCTGTCCGGCAGGCCCGTCAGCTCATAATTGACAAGAAATTTTTCGAGGCGGAGAAAGTCCTCCAGAAGCTCAAGGACTCCCCTTTGCACAAGGGGGAAGCCAATTTTTACCTTGGCCTGGCGACTCTCTCCAATACCACGCTAAATAGAAATCAGGTCGTAATAAGAGCCGCCAATTATTTCAAGGCTTCAGCCCGGGCCGGCTTCTATTTACCAATCGGGGAATGGGCGGACTATCCTGTCCGCCAGTCCTCATACTGCGATGTCAATTGGAAAGCCACCGGGGAATTACTCAAATCGAAAAAAGCTGAAGACCTCGAGCCGGCTGCCAACCTCCTGAAAAACATCATTGCAGTCGATGTTTCAGCGCATAGCGCCGGCCGGGAGTTGGGGCAGCTATATCTGCGGACAGGGCAGACACCCAGGGCTATCGAGCTTTATCAGCAGATTCTCGAAGCTTATCCAGGCCGAAACCAGGATCTCTACAACCTTAACCTCGATTTCCTGGATCTCTATCTGCCGGAACATGCCGGCCGGATCCTGGACTGCCTTAATAACGTGACTCCGGATAGTCTGACTCCTCTTGAAATGCTGTTAATGGCCCGCTCCCATTTCGTGCTGGGACATGACAGCCTGGCCTGCAGCCTTTACGACAAGTGTCTGGACAGGCTGGATGCGGTAACGGCCGGGGAGATACTGCGGGATGCGCTGGACATATTTTTCGTGGCCGACCGAATAGCTTATTCCAGGGCCACGACCTCCGCAGAAAAACGGGACTTTTTCCGGAGACTCTGGCGCTCGCGCGACCTGCCGACCGGCTTGAGCTACAACGGCCGGCTGGCGGAACATTACCGAAGACTCATTTATGCCAAGAATTATTTATTTACGAAGAGTGGAAACGGCTATGACGACCGCGGAAGCATCTACATCAAGCACGGCGAGCCGGATAAAAAGGTACATGAATCGGGCACCTTAGTTAGCGCACGCACGATAGGCGAGAATCAATATGTAGAAAATGAAAGCTGGCTTTACTACAAATACCCGCACAATTTCATATTTCATTTTGCCAGAAGGGCTTCCAGTTTTGATAAAATTGAGTATCTGATGGGGGCACACAGGCCTTACCATGGTCCGGGCGGGCCGACAGATGCTTATGGCAAACCGGTAAATCCATTGGAAATCTATTGCTCGAGGGATGATTTCGACCCGTTTTATGGCATGGTCTGCATAGAATCCAGCCCTGATATGGTATCAATTATGCAAATGGAAAGGGATATTCTCGAGCCTGCGCGAACTCTGGGAGAAACCACCGAAACTTATAATCCGTATCAGGGGACCAAGCCCCTGGACTACTATTATTACACCGCGGATTTCATTTCCAGGGATCCCAACAGCAGGTTTTACCTGTTTTACGGCCTTCCCTTGCGTAACCTCAAAACCAGTGAGGATTCCCTTTCCACCGTAGACTACGAATGCGCTCTTCACCTTTACGACCGGGACTGGCAAGAGGCCGCCGGCGTGGAGGACAAGCGCAGGTATCAGTTGAATCCATCACCCGACGAGGTCGGTAAGGGTTCCCTGGTCATAGACCGGCAGGCGGTGGACCTGCCGCCGGGACCCTATCACCTGGTAGTAAGGGTTAAAGACCTCAACTCGGATTACGTCGGTCTGTACCGGGACTCGATCGAGGTCACGCGCTACGAACCCGATAAGTTCAACGTCAGCCAGATTCTGCTGGCAACTGAGGTGAAAAAGCTGCAGGCCGGGCAGAAAGCGGGCAAGTTCACTCGCGGCGAGCTTGACATAATGGCTCTTCCTTCCCGCACTTTCCGCAGAGACCAGAAAGTTTTCGTTTATTGTGAGATCTACTATTTGAACGGTGACAGCTTAGGCCGGAAAAACTACAATATCGACTTCTCGGTCAACGCAGAACGTCTGGACAAAAGTCTGATTTCAAAGATATTTTCTCCGTTCGGCAGGCTGCTGGGGCAAAAAGAACAGGACAACAGCATTACCATGACGTTCGCCCATGTGCAGGAGGACCCGGGGAAAATAATGCAGCAGGAATATATTTCGATGGACATATCCGAATCCCCTCCCGGCAAGTACAGCCTGGAGCTGCATGTGACCGACACCGCGACAGGCGAGGCAGTCGGGCGCGACGCCGTTTTTTACATTGTAAAGCCGGATTGAATAGATTGCCGGGCTAACAACTGGTCGACTTACGTGGCTTAAATGAACTGCTCCGCGGCAAGCCGCGAGGTATCATAAGGTTGATATTGATCATTCTTTGCCCCGCATCCACGGGCGACCAGCCGGTCGCCCCTACGACTGGCCGGTGGGGCGGCGGATTACCCCGGAGCAAGCTCCGAGGAATTCTTTGCGATTAACTGGTGGGTCAGCTTGAGCGAGACGAAATATCCAACTTTACGCTATACGGTCGATAGCCGGGACCGGATTACGTGGATCGACGGCCCCTGGGATGAATTCGCCGCAGCCAACGGCGGCCGGAACCTGCTGGCCGGGGATGTGATTGGCCGGCCCCTGACCGACTTCCTGAGCGGAGCCGAGACAAAACACATTTACCGATCGATGCATGCTTACGTTAGGGAGTCAGGGAAAAAGATCGCGTTCGATTACCGGTGCGATGGGGGCAGACGAAGAAGGGAGATGCGGATGGAGATCGAGGCGGACGGGGAAACGATACGCTACAGCTCGCAGATTCTGCGCGAAACCGAAATTTCGCCGCCGGCGGCAATCGATTATACAGCCAAGTCCGGCGTCTTCGTCATGATGTGCTCCTGGTGCAAAAGTTTCGAGTTTCCGGTCAGGTCAGGCTGCTGGCGAAGTCTGGAGCTGATCTATTCCTTTGTTTCGGATTCCTTTCAGCTCACTCACGGAATCTGCCCCGCCTGCCGCGACAAGTTCGTTTTCAGCAAACGGCATCCGGAAAAATGAACTCGCCGGATTACCGGCCCAACTACTTAGCCTGCTCGTCGGGCTTTTTTTCACCCAGGTCGAAACTTTCTTCTTCTCCGGCAGCAGCCGGCTGCGCGGCCGAATTAGCTCCATTAACCGCAGCACCCTCAGGTGCAGCGGCTGTCACGGGCGCCGAATGGCCCGGATAGCGATCCACGGCCGGAGGCGTCGGTCCCCAGCGCGACTCCGGAGGACGGACAGCCTGGTCTTCCGCTTTCGGCTTTTCCGTTCCGGCTCCCAATTGGTCCACCGGAGCGGGCATCAGCAGCCAGAGCAGGATGTAGAGTATCGGCCCGAATCCATAGAACAAAGTCGAAATCACGAAGAACACCCGCAGCGGCAGGATCAGCACCGGAGCATCGAACTGAGCGGCGATCCCGGTGCAAATCCCGGCGATCTTCTTGCCCTCGGTTACCCTGTGCCAGAATCCCCGGGGCGAGCTCAGGTTGATCCCGATTCCCTTGCGGTCGAGCTCGCTGCCGCAGTAGCGGCATTTTATCGCCTCGGCCCGGATCATCTCCGCGCAATAAGGGCATTTTTTCATGTCACCGTTATCCATCTGTTCAGTCTCCTTTTGAAGATAAAATGAGATTCATAGTTTTCGAAAACGATCGACTCCGGTCAGGGGCGCCGGCGCTCGGTTCTGAATCGCACCGGGCGACCACAAGAGGGAGTAAATCACTTTGCCATTCCCGCCTGGTTTAACGCGGGCGCCGGCCTTACCGAAAGCACTTTGAAAAAGACCACGATCACCATCACCATGACCGTGGCGGTGCAGGCGACCGAAATACCCAGCATCGACTGGTTGAGGAAGAAGCCCGCCGAGCTGGGCAGGAACATCTTGAGCAGCGTGCCGACCGTGGCCACGTAGAACAGGTTGAAACCGATCAGCAGGGCGAGGACCAGCACGGTGAGCACCAGGCCGGCATTGCCCTTCCAGGCCAGGCGCCGATTTTCGGCCACGGCCTCGGCTGCCGCCATTTCCCGGCGCATCAGGTCCTTGGTGCGGGCCACCAGCGAGGCCGGCGGCGCACCCACTTCGTACTCCTGTAAAAACTCCCTCAACTGTTCATCGCTCAGCTTGTCCATCATTCCACCTCCACGCCTGGAGTCGCCAGACCCGTGGTTTCTATTTTTTCACGCAACACCTTGATTCCCCTGAAAATTCTGCTCTTGACCGTACCGGCCGGCAGGCCGGTTATCTCGACAATTTCCTGGTCGGTCTTTTCGTGGTAGAACCGCAGGACTATCACCTCCCGCATTTTCTCGGGCAGGCTGTCGACCAGTTTCCGGATTCTCCGGGCCTTGAACGGGTCGCTCTCCTCGGCCTCCGCCTCCACGCTCAGAGTCCCCGCCTCCTCGATCGCCACGTACGTTCTGCGTGCCGCCTGCCTGGCCAGATTGCGACACAGGTTGAGCGCGATCTGAAAGAGCCAGGTTGAAAACTTCGACTCGCCCCGGAACGAACCGATATTGCGGACCACCCTGATCCAGGTTTCCTGGAACACGTCCTCGGCCGCCTCACGCTCGCCGGTCATCCGGACGATAAAGGCGAACAGCGGTTTGCTGTAGCGGTCCACCACGCTGTCAATCGCCGCCCGGTCGCCGCTTCTCAGCCGCTGGAGGAGACTATAGTCGTCCTCGATGCCCCCGTCCGCTATGAATTGGTCCATCGGTAGTATCAATCGTCTTCGACCGGGATGACGTTTCAGTTGAGGTCTTCGATCCTCTTTTCAACTGTTCTGACGCCTCAGCCTGTTTCCCGGTTCAATTTTTTATGTGTAAAAGGGTGATTTGCTTCGATAATATTACATCTTCCCCGCCGAGACAAGAAATCCCCGGTTCATCGCCTTTGCCCAGCCGTGACCGTCGGGACGGTCTGGATTGTGGAGATCGGCCAATAGGCTTATATATAGAGAAGCCTTGATAAGCGGAATCAGAATCTATTACAATCGCTCCCACGTATTTCCCGGAGGCAATCATGGTCCAAAGTATCTTCCGTTTTGCCTGTTCCATCTCTCTCGGCGTTTTGCTCGCGGCCGGTCCGGCAGCAGCCCAGCAGGAGCTGTTCGTAGTCCCGGACGGCGTGCACACCCGCTGGATATCGTTCGAGAACCGGGACGGCGCCAAGGGCCAGGGGGGCCAGGCCAACGAGGGCCGCAAGGGAGCGCCGGCCGCTCCGGTCAAGGCCGGGCAGAGGCTGACCCTGGCCCAGATCGAGGGGCCGGGCGTGATCCGTCGAATCTGGCTCACCGTCCGCGGCGAACCGGAGATTCTGCGTGGCATGGTGCTCCGCATCTTCTGGGACGGCCAGAAACAGCCGTCGGTCGAGGCGCCCCTGCAGGACTTTTTCGGTATCCCGTTCGCCCGTCAGGCGAGTTTCGAATCCTGCTTCTTTTCCAATCCCGAGGGCCGCTCGTTCAACTGCATCATCCCCATGCCGTTCCGCGGGAAGGCCCGGGTGGAAGTGGAAAACCAGTCGCCGGTCGACTGCGGCTCCCTCTTTTTCGACATCGATTACACGATCGGGGACAAGCTTCCCGAAGACCTGTCCTATTTCCACGCCCGTTACAGACGGGAGAATCCCACCACGCCGAAGAAAGATTTCGTCATCCTGCCGACTGTCACCGGCCGTGGCCGCTACCTGGGCTGCAACGTGGGGGTCCGGGCGCTGGAGGGCTACAAGTTCGCCTGGTTCGGCGAAGGGGAGATCAAAATTTACCTCGACGGCGACGACCGGCTGCCCACGCTGGTCGGCACCGGGACCGAGGACCTGGTGGGCAGCGCCTGGGGACTCGGCCGTTTCAACCATCTCTCCCAGGGCTGCCTGCTGGACGAGCAGACTCACGGGGTCTGGGGCTTCTACCGCTACCATCTGGCCGACCCGGTCTATTTCCATCAGGACCTCCGGGTGGAGCTCCAGCAGATGTCCGGCTCCGGAGCCGAGGAAATCCCGCAAAACCTGAAGCCGGAAGCTTACCCGGAACTGGTGAACGGCCACATCCGGTTCGACCCCAAGTTGCACCCCACCGGTTGGAACAACTTCGAGGCGCCGCAGGATGTCTGCGCCACCGCCTACTGGTACCAGACCCTGCCGTCCCCGGACTGGGGGCCGATCGAACCCTACCAGATACGGATGAAAGACCTGGGTCTGCCGGTCAAGTGAGAACCGGCTGTTCCTGAAGGAGTGCGGCTTGGATCGCACGGGAAAGATCATTGCTGCGGCCGTTTTCCTGGTCAGCCTGGCCCTGACCCTGGCCTCGATGGGCCGCACCGGCATTACCAGCCGCGAGCTGGCGCTCTGCCGGCCGGGCTTTCTCCCCGGCGCCGAAAAGACTTACCCGGGTAACGGCTCCGCCGTCGCTGGCGGCTTTTACCGGGTGTTGGAACCGGCCGGCCGGCTGGTGACCGCCCGGCCTTATTCGCTGAGAGTTGGAGCGGCACTCTTTTTCAGCTTGACCGTGCTGGTGGTGTTTATCTGGACCGCGCAGACCCTGGGCCCTGCCGGAGGACTGGTTGCGGCGCTGCTTTTATTGACCCTGCCGCGGGCTTTCGCCGCCGGTATCCAGGCCACGGAATTCCCGGTGCTTGCGCTGGCCGGAACGCTTTCCGCCTGGCTGGTGGACCGCTATGCCGGCGCGACTGGAACGGTGCTCCTGGGTCTGGTCATGGGACTGGGCCTGGTGGTTTCGCCGAAATTCCTCCTGATAGCGTTCTGCGTACTTGTCTGGCTGACGTTGAGCGGCCGGCTGAAAGACAGAGCGCGCTGCCTGGCCTCCGGGTTGATCGGGATGCTGCTCGTGCCGGTCTTAGTAAATCCGTCCTGGTGGGCCGGCCCGCTCGAAAGCTACCGGAACTGGCTGGCCGAGGGACTGACTTTCACGGGCTACACCGGTCCGGTTCTGTATTTCGGCAAGGCTTTCCATGAGAGCGTGCCCTGGCATTACGTGATCGTGATGCTGGTGGTGGGGATGCCTTTGACCGTGGTGGCTCTGGCGGTCAGCGGCAAGCTGGTGTCGGCGATACCGAGGTATTTCAGGGGGGCCGGCCGGGTTCGCAGTCGTCACCTCCACTTGCTTCATCCTCTACGCCACGAGCGGCCGCTTCCCCGCCGACTGCGGCCTGGCCTTTTTCCTGCCGCTTTTCGCCGCCGATTCGATCATGTCCGCTTTCAGCCTCGAATGGTTCAGGCTGAGACTTGCGGCCCGCGGATTCCGGCTGCCGGCCTGGCTCTTGATCCCGGTGGTCATCCTGCCGCAGGTGGTGGTGGGCAGCCGGCTCTACCCCTTCCTCGGCTGCCACTACAACCCGATAACCGGATTTCTTTCCGGGGCGGAACGGGCCGGCTTCCAGATCACTTTCGACAGTTCGCCGCTGACCGACAATTTTCTCTCCCGGGTGGAAAAGGCGCTCCCCGGACAGGCCGCAGTCGGGGCGGCGGAGTTTGACCGGGAAGCGATAGCCGCGGGCGGCAGGCTCGCCGGCCGGGTTTCCAGAGTAAGCGGCCAGCGCTATGTCATACTGCTCAACTCCCCGGCCAGCCTGGCGGCAGACAGTGCCGGGCTGTTCCGGAAGGTCAGTCCGCTGACAGCGGTAAAACGCGGCGGAGTGATTCTGGCAGGATTGTACGAGGTTCCCCATTAGTGGGATCGAACACCCGGGGATAAGCAGGTCCGCTGCTTTACGACCGAATGCCGTCAGCCGAAACCGGTGAACGGTCGGTCGAGTCAGGGTAGGAAAACCGGCACGTAGGCAAAGAACCCGGCGGTGTGGAGAAAGGCTTCTTCGGCCACTCCGGGCAGGTTCGAGATGCCGAAAGCCAGTCCGCCCTGGATCAGGGTGCCGGGCAGCGAATCGTGCTGCCGGCCGTCGAAGAGCTGTTCGAAATCCTCCCGCGACAGAAAGAGTCCGCAGGCCAGTGGTCCGATTTCCGCTTCAACCCGTTCGGCCGCCCGGTCGAGGCTCTCGCCGCTGAATCCATCCACGCCGGCCTGGTCCGGCCAGCGGTCGAAAGTGGTCGCCAGCTCTGTCTCCCCACCCGCCACTTTCGCCACCCAACTGAAAAAGATTCGTTCCCCTTCGAAAACGGCCAGCAGCAGGCAGCTCGTCTCGGCTATTTTTTCGGACAGGAAGGCCGCCTCCTGCTGAAACAAGACCGGTCCCCGGTCCAGGGTGGGTCCCGGATAGATGGCCGCCCGGTTGTCGAACTGGCCGTTCAGCGCCCGGAACATCCTTTCGAGGTGAGTGAATTTCGGCTCTCCCTCCCGCGGCACGATATTGACCGCGGCCAGGAGGCGCTGGTAGCCCTCGAAATCTGTCACCACCGCCCGGCTGACCCGGTTGCTGTATTTCTCGTACAAGGCCCTGGCGGTCTCCCTGGCGTCCCTGATCCCCACTCCGTCGGGCTGAACCTCCTCGCCGGCCACGACCAGACGGCGGGGAAAACCCTCCTCGTGCCAGAGCACGGCCTGCGAGCCGGCGGTGGCAATTGCCCGGCAGGAACCGATAAAATTGGCCAGCTCCCGCGGCGCTACGTCAATCAGAGTGAACCGGCGGCCTATCATCCGGTCACCTCCCAGACGCCGATTCGTCTCCGGTCCAGCTCGATCCTGAACTTGCCCTCCCGGGTGAAGCTGTCGCCGGAAGCGAGGTCGCGGAAACCGAGCTGGCCCTGAAAAAAAATGTCCGTGCGCTGCAAGGCCGACGTCTTATTGGCAGCGAAAAGCAGACGCCGACCATTGGCAGCCCGGTGGACTGTCAGATCGAACGCCGGATTGGCCCGGGTGAAAGGAATCACCACTTCCAGGGACTTGAGCAGGTCGCCGAGGCTGAGTGGACTCTCCAGCCGGATCAATTTCCCGGCGCCGGCCTGGTCACCGGAAGCGAACGACTCGTAGTCCTCAGCCCGGGAAAAAAAATCGGTCACTCCGCGATCGGGCCGCATCCGCGAATCGAGTGACGGCGCACCGGGTCCGAATATCAGGGTCCCGCTCCCATCGAGGAAAGCCTGCAGCCCAGGCAGGTCTTCCGGCCGGTAAAAATCCAGCGAAGGCACGAGCGCCACCCGGCAGCCAGTAGGCACTTCGACTCCGGGGCCGGAGAGCTCATAGTTCCAATCGAAGCCCACCTCCTCCATGATTCCTTCAGCCTGTTCGATCCAGTTCCGGCAGGCCTGGGGGCCAGTTTTGAAACCGAAATCGACGGACTCATCGAACATACTCCCGTCGAACAGGAAGCCGGAGGCGGCTTTCACCTGGCTTGAAGCCGTAATCAGGTCGGCCAGGATGCCGTTGTCGATCAGCACCACTTCCGTGACCCGCCTGAACTCGTTCGACCGCGACTCCCGCAGCAGGCGATAGATCCTGCTCCAGGCTTCGTAATATTCTTCCCTTATCCGGCCATCCCGTCTGACCGGGGAAGCCGTCGAAAAATCCCGCTCCACCGCCAGCGGCAAATTCCAGCCTTTAAGTCCGTACATCACGGCCGCCAACGCCAGAAACTCCACGTCCTCTCCGGCCGGGACCCGGCCTGCGGGAATCTCCACCGGTACGCCGCCGCCGAATGCCGGGCTGTAGGCCAGACGCCCGTTCCCGGCCGCCGCCCGGCAATACCGCCTGATATCGGAGTACGTATCCAGGATTCCAACTGGCTCTCTTACTTGCACGCGCACGGCCCGATCTTTTTCGGCGACACGGACCGCGGCTGAATCGCCTCCGCCCAAGCGGTAAATTACCGGTACGCTCGAAATCTTCCGGGCGACGAGCATCGAGGCGACTTTTTCCGCGGCGAAGCGTTCACTCCACTGCCGGAATTCGGTCCAGTCGAGATAGGCGGCCAGATTGTCGAGCCGTTCGGCGAGAAAGGCGCGCGGCGGTTCGACCAGGGTGAAGTCCTGGTAAGAAGTGCCGTAGGAGCGGTTGAGGTTTTCGATGGAGACGTAGCGGTCGGCCAGCCGCCGGCGGTAAAGGGCGAGCGCATCCGGATGGTAATCGACACCATAGGGATAGGGCGACAGACCGAAAAAGGCGAACGGGCTTTGTACCTCCAGCGCCACCACCGGCCCACCCTCGGCCGCAGATCGCCTCGCGATCACCCGGGCCAGGGCGTCGAGAAAGAGGCCGAACTCCTCATACAGCCGGTTGCTCAAGGCCGCGGGCAGTGGATACTGGCCGGCTGCCGAATGACAGGTAACCGCCGTGTCCGCGAAGCTGCGGGACGCCACCCGCACATCATACAGGACCCGAGTAGGAATGCCGCAGCCGAAAAACGGAGCGCCGACGCAGGGACCCGGGTTGACGATTGCGCGTAAACGCTTACCGGCGGCGAGGTCGAGGACGGCGCCGAGATCGTTGCCGGGCTTTATCTCGCCGAAATCGAACTTTCCCGGAGCGGTCTCGTGCCTCTCCCAGGGGACATTCAGCGTGAGCGTATTGAGTCCCAGGCGGGAGAGCCGGTCGATCAGGACCGGCCAGGCGCCGGGTTCGAATTGCCAGTAGTCGAACCCGCCGCTGTACAGCGGAAAGATCCGGCCTCCCACCACCAGCCCCTCGGCTGTCACTCCCACCGCTTGCCGGCCCCGGCCCCCGCCGCAGCCCGGCGCTAAAGCCACAGCCATGCCGGCGGCTATCCCGCCGCCGACTGAGGCGAGAAACCGTCTTCTGTTGATCGAATCAGTGGTCATCGGTTCGAGCGGGCCGATCTGTCCGGCCCCGGCCGGTCAGAGCAGGACTTCGACCAGGCTGAAAAAGAATGGGATGGTGACCAGGGCGGCAAGGTAGGCGACAACCAGGATGCCGCAGATCAGCTTCTCATCGCCCCCGTAGTGTATCGCCTGCAGAGCCAGCGCGGTTGCCGGCGGAGAGCTGGCCTCCAGAATCCAGAAGGCGTTCTCCAGATGTCCGCTGGAAAAGGCCAGGTACTTCAGCGCCAGAATCATCAGCGCCGGCGCCAGCAACTGCTTGATCCCGATCACCCGCAGCATGTCGAAGGCGTTGGGCAGACGGTCCACCTTGAGCGAACCCATGGTCATGCCCAGCACCACCGTGGCCAATGGCACGCACGCCCCGCCCACCAGGTCCACCGCTCCGAGCACCGGCGAGGGGATACGGCCGCCGGTCCCGGTAAAAACGCAGATCATGGCCAGCACCGCCGCGTAAAAGGGCGGCGTGAAAACCTGGCTCATCCGGATCTGCGCCCCTTTCGTGTGCGAGACCATAAATTTGGCCAGGCTCCACAATAAGGGCATATAGCTCAAGAGCATCAGGAACAGGATCACGCTGAAACGGCCAAACTGGTCTGGAAAGAGCGCCTCACCGATCGGCAGGATCAGGTATCCGGCATTCTGGAAAGCGGCCAGAGCGCTCAGCGTAAGGCCCTTTTCCCGGTCACGCCAGAAAAAAATCCGGGCTGCGGCCAGAATGGCTAAAGTAAACCCCGCGCCGATCAGCGGGAATTTCCACCAGTAAGGGTAGCTCCGGGTATCGAAATTGGCGATTATGTTGCCGAACACGAGGCAGGGCAGGGCGAGGTATACCACCACCCCGGTGATGGCCTTGATGTGAGTTTCGCCGAATACGCCGCGCCGCACCAGCCAGGCGCTGGCCACCATCACCAGGGCGATTTTGACCAGGGCGATGAACGACGCGGCGAAGGATGCAGCCAGGGCCTGGAACAATCCCGGTCTCCGATTTATTAACACGTTTTTAAATCCAGTCCCGCTTCCCGTCCGCAGTCCAGCGGACAGGTATCCAGGTAAGTTAGTTTTTCAGACCGGTTTTATCAAGTAGCTGAATCGCCGGGCTGCCGAACGACCGCCGGACGGTTTCCATTCATTCGCGTGAAAAGGATTGACATGGACGGCCCGGTTTAGAACTATTGAAGACTTCCGCAGCAGGCTGTGGGGAATGCGCCCGCTGTTCAATTCAGGAGGCCCCGAACACCTCTTGTTTCAGCACTAAGTTTGCCCCGGTCCGGCTGCGGATAATAGTGGGAGTGGACAATGAACGCGGAGAACAAATTCGACCTCGTCGTCCTCGGTTCCGGTCCCGGCGGTTACGTGGCCGCGATCCGGGCGGCCCAGGAGGGCCTGTCCACGGCGATCGTCGAGGCGGACCGGCTGGGCGGTGTCTGCCTCAACTGGGGCTGTATTCCCAGCAAGGCCCTGCTGGCCAGCGCCGAGGTGTTCGAGACGGTGGGCCGCGCCGCCGAGTTCGGTGTGCTGGTGGAAAACCCCGCCTTCGACTGGGAGGCGATCATCCGGCGCAGCCGCCAGGTTGCCGACCGGGTGATGCGGGGGGTGCGCTACCTGATGAAAAAGAACGGGATCGCGGTGTTCGAAGGCCGGGGCCGGCTGGCCGGCGGAGAGCGGGTCGAGGTCGAGGGGGAAGAGACCGTGACCCTGGCGGCCCGCAACGTGATCCTGGCCACCGGCGCCAGGCCGCGCCAACTGGCCGGCATCCGGCCGGACGGCGAAAATGTGATTACCAGCAAGGAAGCTCTCGTCCTGCAACATCAGCCCCGCTCAATCGTTATAGTCGGTGGCGGCGCGATCGGGATGGAATTCGCCTATTTCTTCAGTACGTTCGGCACGCAGGTCACGGTGGTCGAGCTGCTGGAGCGGGTGCTGCCCACCGAGGATGAAGAAGTTTCGGCCGAGCTGCAGAAGATTTACGAGAAGCGCGGCCTGAGTTTTCTGACCGGCGCCTATGTAGAAAAGATCGAACCGTGCGCCGGCGGCCTCGAAGTCACGGTCAGGCAGGGCGATTCCACCCGGAAAATTAACTGCGAGAAGGCCCTGATCGCGGTGGGCGTGACCGGCAACGTGGAGGGGATCGGGCTGGAGGAAGCCGGAGTGGAAACGGCCCGCGGTTTCGTGAAAGTGGGGGACGGTTTCAGGACTGCGGCACCTCGGGTGCGTGCAGTGGGCGACTGTATCGGGCCCCCGCTCTTGGCTCATGCGGCCAGCCGCGAGGGGATTGCCGCGGTGGAGTCGATCCTGGGCCGCGAAACCCGGGTGCCGAAACCGGAGGAAGTGCCGGGCTGCGTTTACTGCCGGCCCCAGGTGGCGAGCATAGGTCTTACCGAAACCCGGGCCCGCCAGGCGGGCCTCGAACCGGTTGTCGGCCGCTTTCCCTTCCGGCCGCTGGGCCGGGCGGTCGCCAGCGGGGAACAGGAGGGATTCGTCAAGGTGGTGGCAGACAGCGCGAGCGGTAAGCTTTTGGGCGTGCACATCCTGGGAGCGGAAGCCACGGAGCTGATCGGCGAGGCGTCGCTGGCCCGCTGGCTGAGCCTGGGGGTCGGAGAGCTGCACGAGGCGGTGCACCCGCATCCCACGTTCAGCGAGGCGCTGATGGAGGCGGCCGCCGATGCTGTTGGCCGAGCCATCCATCTCTGATGCCAAATGTGCGTAACTGGCCTATTTCAAAGCTTTCGGGAAACTTTTTTCTGGACAAAGCGGCGGGCAGTTTGTAAAATGTAGAAACTTCTCGCCCCTACCCCCCATCAAGAGGATGAACCGCGTTACCAATGGCTGACTATCTGGCAATCCTGATCACTATAATAGTTGCCGCAGTCCTGGTCGGCGGCGCTCTGGGGCTAAGCGCCCTGATCGGGCCGAAAACCGGAACCAGCAAGGAAAAAGAGCGGCCGTTCGAATGCGGCAACGTGCCTTTCGAGGAGCCGGGCAAGCGCTTCCCGGTGCATTATTACGTGGTGGCGATCCTGTTCATCGTTTTCGACATCGAGGTGATTTTTCTCTATCCCTGGATCTCCTCTTTCGCCGCAGTCGGTTCCTACGGCTTCGGCGCGGCGATGTTTTTCATCGGCGTGCTGACTTTCGGCCTGGCCTACGAGTGGCTCAGAGGAGGGCTGGAATGGCACTGAGACCGTTATTGGGGGGAGATAACTTCCTCACCTCGCGCCTGGACAAGGCAATCGGCTGGGCCCGCAAATACTCGATCTTCCCCTACCCGTTCGTCACCGCCTGCTGCGGCATGGAATACATGTCCCTGGCCAGCTCCCACTACGACCTCGACCGATTCGGCGCCGCCTTCCCCAGGTTCACTCCGCGCCAGGCCGACCTGCTGTTCGTGGTGGGCACGATCAGCCATAAGATCGCACCGCTCTTGAAGCGCGTCTACGACCAGATGTGCGAGCCCAAATGGGTGATCGCCTTCGGGGTCTGCACCTGCACCGGCGGCTTTTACGACAACTACGCGACCGTTCAGGGGATCGACACGATCATCCCGGTGGACGTCTACATTCCGGGCTGCCCGCCGCGGCCTGAAACCGTGATCCAGGGCATCATGCTCCTGCAGGAAAAGATCGCCAAACAGAAACAGGAATATTGAACCCGGCCCGCCCAGGACATTCGGCGGACGGCGAAGCGACGGAAACCGTATGGAACAGGCTACCGACAACAAGACTCTCGGCGCGCTCAAAGAGAAATTCGGCGAATCGATAATCGAAAGCGGCCTGGACAAAGGCGATGCGCTGGCGGTGATCGCTCCGGCGGCTGTCCACGAAGTGATTCGCCACCTTCGCGACGAGCTGGGGTTCGACATGCTGGTCGACCTGTTCGGGGTGGATTACCAGCCGCGCCGGCCGCGGTTCGAAGTGGTCTACCATCTGCATTGCCTTCAGCGTAACGAAAGGTTCCGCCTGCGAGTTCAAATCGAGGAAAAGAAGTGCGAGCTGGCCACGATCACCGACCTGTACCCCGTGGCGGACTGGCTGGAACGGGAAACCTGGGACATGTTCGGCGTCGTGTTCAAGGGACATCCGAATCTAAAGCGGCTGCTGATGTACGAGCCGTTCGAAGGCCACCCCCTGCGGCGGGATTACCCGATCAACAAGCGTCAGCCTCTGATCGGCCCGCCCAGCTGACGGCTGCGGAAAAAATCGAATATGGGAAGCAAGACCACCACGAAAGATCGTCATACCGAAACCGCCTTCATCAACGTCGGCCCCTCCCATCCCGCCATGCACGGCGTGATCCGGATTGTCACCGAACTCGAAGGTGAAAAAGTGCTGGGCGCCGATGTCGAAATCGGCTACCTGCACCGCTGTTTCGAGAAGGACTGCGAGCATGTCGGCTGGAACCAGGCCTTCCCCTATACCGACCGCCTAAACTACGTCAGCCCCCTGATCAACAACGTCGGCTGGGCGATGGCCGTGGAGAAGCTCTTCGGCGCGACCGTTCCCGAGCGCTGCCAGTACATCCGAGTGATCGTCTCCGAGCTGAGCCGGCTTGTCGACCACCTGACCTGTATCGGCGCCGCGGCCATGGAAGTGGGCGCCATGACGGTCTTCCTCTACTTCATGAAGGCCCGTGAATTCCTCTATGACCTGATCGAGTGGCTCACCGGCGGCCGGATCACAATCAGCTACGTGCGCGTGGGCGGAGTCAAGGCCGATTTGCCCGAGGGGTTCGAGGACAAGCTGCGGCGAGTGCTGGCCGAGGTCCTCGTGGTGATCAAGGAGGTGGATAAGCTCCTTACCCGCAACCGCATCTTCATCGACCGGATGAAGGGTATCGGCCGGCTCGACCGCGAACGCACGATCGCCTACGGTATCACCGGCCCGCTGCTGAGGGCGGTGGGCGTTCCCTACGATGTGCGCAAGGACATTCCGTACCTGGTTTACGACCGTCTCGATTTCGAGATTCCAGTCGCCGATGACGGCGACAGCTACAGCCGCTACCTGGTACGCATGGAGGAAATGCGCCAGAGCGTGCGGATTCTTCAGCAGGCGCTCGAACAGATTCCAGGCGGCGCGATCGCCGTGGACGCCTACGGCAACGAGCTGACAGGAGCCGACATGGTGGAGCTGGCCAAGCGGGGCCAGGTCAAGGACTACGTGGACGCCAAAGCCAAAGTGGACCTCACCCTCGACTACACCGACAGCCGCAACGCCAGCCGCGTCAACCTGGTGGGAGACCGCACGCTAACCCTGCCCTCCAAGGAAGAGACTTTCGGTAACATCGAGGGCCTGATGGCGCACTTCATGCAAGTCATGGACAACTGGGGAGTGCGGCCGCCGGTGGGCGAAGCCTACCACGCGGTGGAAGGCGCCAACGGCGAGCTGGGATTCTACCTGGTTTCCGACGGCAGCGGCCGGCCCATGCGGGCCCGCTGCCGGGGGCCGTGCTTCTTCCCCATGGCCGCGCTGCACGAAATGCTGGTCGGCGACATGGTGGCCGACATCGTACCCGCTTTCGGTTCGATAAACATGATAGCGGGCGAACTCGACCGCTGATCCGGATGGGCCGTATTATGCCTGTGCAATTCGACGACGAAAAGCTCGAACAGGTCCAGCACCTCATCGAGCACTATCCGCAGAAGAAAGCCGCGATCGGCGACGTGCTCTACCTGGCGCAGAAGCAGTTCGGGCATATCACGCCCGAGGTGGAGATTTACATCGCCAGCCTTCTCGACCTGCCGGCCTCCTACGTCCACCAGGTGGTCACTTTTTACGTCATGTACCTGCAGAAGCCGGTTGGCAGGCACCTGATCATGCTCTGCGACAACGTGAGCTGCCTGCTCTGCGGTGCGGAAGACCTGGTGGCCAGGATCAGGGAAAAGCTCGGGATCGGGCCCGGGGAAACCACCCCGGACAATAAGTTCACCCTCTGGACCGTCGAATGCCTGGGCGCCTGCGAAATGGCCCCCAACCTGCTCCTGGACGAAAAGTTCCACGGCAACCTGACCCCGGAGAAACTGGACCGGATACTGGACGAGGCGGAGTGAAGATGGCCCGGGTCAAGCTGATCAGCCGCTTTTTCGAGATACAGGATTCACACCTGCTGCCCATCTACGAAGCCAGCGGCGGGTATGCTTCGGCCCGCCGGGTAGTCACCGAAAACTGGCCGGCCGATAAGATAATCAGCACGGTCAAGGCCAGTAACCTGCGCGGCCTTGGCGGAGCGGGCTTCCCCACCGGCATGAAATGGAGTTTCGTGCCCAAGGACCATCCCGGTCCCCGCTATCTGGTGGTCAATGCCGACGAAAGCGAGCCGGGCACATTCAAGGACCGTCAGATCCTGCTCAACGCCCCCCACCTGCTCCTGGAAGGCGCTATTATCGCCGCTCTCAGTTTCGGGGCCGAGGACGCCTACATCTACGTGCGGGGCGAATACTACGAGCCGGTCCGGATCATGGAAGCGGCTCTCGAGGACGCCGAACATGCGGGCTACATCGGCCGGAACATCTTCGGCTCGGGCAGAACGCTCCGCTTCCACCTGCATCGCGGCGCAGGCGCCTACATCTGCGGGGAGGAGACCGCGCTGCTGTCGAGCCTGGAGGGGTTCAAGGGCTGGCCCAAGCTCAAGCCGCCTTTCCCCGCGGTCAAGGGCCTGTTCGGCAAGCCGACCATCATCAACAACGTCGAAACCCTCTCCTACGTGCCGATCGTGATCGAGAAAGGGCCGGAATACTTCGCCGGCCTGGGTATCGAGCGCAACGGCGGGGCGCGGCTTTTCGGCGTGAGCGGCCACGTGAAGCGGCCCGGCGTGTACGAGCTGCCGCTGGGCACGCCGATGAAGGAGCTGATCTACGAGCACTGCGGCGGCCTCCACCAGGACCGTAAGCTCAAGGCGGTGATCCCCGGCGGCTCAAGCTGCCCGGTGCTCACCCCGGAGGAAGCGGAAACAGTAAACCTCGATTTCGACAGCCTGGCCAAAATCGGCTCCATGCTGGGCAGCGGCGGCCTGATCGTGATGGACGACCGGACCGACCTGGTCAGGGTGCTCCATCGAATCTGCAAGTTCTATTCGTATGAATCCTGCGGCCAGTGCACGCCCTGCCGCGAAGGCACCGGCTGGATTACCCGGATAATGACCAGGATCGTCGAGGGCCACGGCACCAGCCAGGATCTCGACGACCTGGTGGACATCGCCCAGATGATCATGGGCAACACCATCTGCCCGCTGGGCGATGCGGCGGCCATGCCGGTGATCAGCTTCCTGACCAAGTTCAGGGCGGAGTTCGAGAAGGCGGTCAAGCCGTCGAAGAAAAGCCTGATGAGCGAACCGGTGGGAGCGTAACAGCCGTGGCTGACGAAAAGAAAATGGTGAGGGTGACGATAGACGGCAGCCAGTATGAATTCGCCGAGGGCACGACCGTTCTGGAAGCGGCCAAGAGCGTGGGCATCGCCATCCCGCATTACTGCTATCACCCCGGGCTGTCCATCGCCGGCGCCTGCCGCATGTGTCTGGTCGAAATCGAAAAGATCCCCAAGCTGCAGATCGCCTGCTACATGACCGTGGCTGACGGCATGGCGGTGCAGACGAAGAACGAGCGGGTGAAGAAAGCCCGCAAGGCCATGCTCGAATTCCACCTGGTCAACCATCCGCTCGACTGCCCGGTCTGCGACCAGGCCGGCGAATGCGGCCTGCAGATTTACTACATGCAGCACGGGCTGTATATCTCGCGGGTCCGGGAAAACAAGGTCAAGAAGACCAAGAAGGCGGTGCCGATCGGCCCGCACGTCATGCTCGACCAGGAGCGCTGCATTCTCTGCAGCCGCTGCGTGCGCTTCTGCAACGAGGTGCCGAAAACCAGCGAGCTGGGCTTTTTCAGCCGCGGCGACCGCGAGATCGTGGACGTTTTCCCCGGCCGCCAAATCGACAACCCCTATTCGATGAACGTCATCGACATCTGCCCGGTGGGCGCGCTCCTGTCGAAAGAGTTTCGCTTCAAGACCAGGGTGTGGTACCTGGAGAGCGCGCTGTCGGTGTGTCCGCGCTGCTCCCGCGGCTGCAACATTTTCATCGATTTTAACCTCAGGCGTCCCTGGAAAAACGACGGCAGAAGGCTCAGCCGGCTGCGGCCCCGCCAGAACGACCAGGTAAACAAGTGGTGGATGTGCGACGAAGGCCGCCTGAGTGTCGGCTTCGTGGACGATGACGACCGGATCGAAACTCCCCTGATGCGTAACGGCGGAGAGTTAGAGGAAACCGGCTGGAAAGAGGCGCTGGAAGTGGCGGCCGGCCAGCTGAAAAAATGCAGCGCAAACCAGGATATGGAAGTGGCGGTGCTGGTTTCCGGCTGGGCGGCCAATGAGGAGCTCTACCTGTTACGCCGGCTGCTTGCCGAGTGCCTGCCCGGAGCCAGGGTGGCTTTCACCGTCGCCGGCAACTTCGCCCCCAGCGAGGACAAAATCCTGCGCAAGGCGGACAAGAACCCGAACACCACCGGCGCCGGATTACTCGGCCTAACCGATTCCTCGAAAGAGGTGATGACCGCCGGGGACTTGCGGGAAATGGCCGCCGCCGGCAAAATCGGCGCACTGGTGATATTCTACCACGATCCGGCCGGCTATCCGCAGACTTACGGCCAGGGCTGGGCCGAGGCGCTCGGCAAGGTGGGCAGCCTGATCTACGTGGGCACCAATTCCTGCGCCACCAGCCAACAGGCCGCTATCGTGCTCCCGGCGGCCGCCTTCGCCGAACGCGAGGGCACAGTGACCAACTTCGAGGGGATGGTGCAATTACAGAACCGCGCCTTCGGCCCTTTGGGTGAATCGCTCCCGGGCTGGGAGATCGTACAGAGGCTGGGTGTGGCTTTAGGTGGGAACTTCAAGTACTCCTGCGCCGAAGGGATTTTCGACGAACTGGCGCAGAAGGTAGAGGCTTTCAAGGGCCTCGACTACCGGAAAATCGGCCCGCAGGGCTGCAAGGTAAAAACCTACTGAAACATCGGGTGGACTAACAGTGAGCGATCTATTGGTAAAAGCGGCAATCGCGGTGATCGTCCTCAACGGCGTACTCGGCTTCGGGGGACTGCTCACCTGGGTGGAGCGCAAGCAGAGCGCGGTGATGCAGGACCGGATCGGCGCTAACCGGGCCGACATCCTGGGCTTCAGGCTCCTGGGATTGTTCCATATCCTGGCCGACGGCCTGAAGATGTTCACCAAGGAGGAGTTCATCCCGAGGACCGACCACCGCGCGCTGTTCGTACTGGCGCCGTTTATCTCCTGGTTTTTCAGCCTGATGGCCTTTGCGGTGATCCCCTTCTCGCCGGCGGTGGAGATTTGGGGCGGGCGGGAATTCAGCCTGCAGATCGCCAACCCGGCGATCGGTATCCTCTTCGCCTTCGCCATGATGGGGATGGCGGTCTACGGCGTGGTGCTGGGCGGCTGGAGCTCCAACAACAACTTCGCCCTGCTGGGCTCGATGAGGGCCACGGCGCAGATGATCAGCTACGAAGTGGGCCTGGCCGCGGCCGCGGTGGGCCCGCTGATTATTTACGGAACTCTCGACATGCAGAATATCGTCCTCTGGCAGGGACAGCTCTGGCGCGGTTGGCTGCCGCTCTGGGGTATCGTGGTGCAGCCGGTGGCCTTCCTGCTCTTTCTGACCGCCGGCACCGCCGAAACCAAGCGCGTGCCGTTCGACCTGCCGGAAGGCGAATCGGAGATTATCGGCTTCAACCTCGAATATTCGAGCATGCGTTTCGGCGCGTTCATGTTCACCGACTTCATCGAAAAGATCCTGGTGGCCTGCCTGACCACCACGCTGTTCCTGGGCGGCTGGCAGGTGCCCTGGCTCACCGACCAGGGCTTCGTTTTCGGCGGCGTGCTGGTCCTCGAGCTGCTCAAGCTGCAGGTCTTTGCCCTGCAGGTTGCGGCTTTCGCGGTCAAAGTCTGTATTGTGATCTACGTGCTGATGCTGGTGCGCTGGACTCTGCCCCGCTTCCGCTACGACCAGTTGATGAATTTAGGCTGGAAAATCCTGCTGCCGCTGGCGTTCGCCAACATTATCGTAACTGCGGTAGTGGTGATGCTGTTAAAATGATGGAGAAATAAAAGGAACCGATGGCGATTACGGTCAAAAAAATAGATACGAAAACCCGGCTCACTTTCCTGGAGCGCATCTACATCTGGGAAATCCTCAAGGGCCTCTGGATCACCAACCGCCATTTCGTGGTCAACCTCACCCGCCACATCCTGAACGCAGTGGGGATCAAGACCAGAAGAAAGGGCGCGGTGACCATCCAGTACCCCGAGGAGCACAGGGGCTACCACCACCGTCTGCGCACTCTGCATTACCTGACCAAGCGGGAGGACGGCAGCCCGCGCTGCGTGGGTTGCATGATGTGCGAAACGATCTGCCCGGCCCACTGCATTTACATCGTGGCCAAGGAACATCCCGATCCCAACGTGGAAAAGCAAGCGGCCAAGTTCACGATAGACATGGGCAAGTGCGTTTACTGCGGGTTCTGCGTGGAGGCCTGCCCGGAGGATGCGATCCGCATGGACAGCGGCCACCTCGAAATCTCCGACTACAGCCGCCAGGGCATGCTGTACGACATCGACCGGCTGCTGGCGGGCGGCCACGATCCCAAGCCTTATAAAGATTACCGGAAATATTTGGAAGAATACCCCTGAATGGCGGAAACAAATAAACAAGGCAAATTACCGCATGTCCCGTAGGGGCGGCTCCCGAGCCGCCCCTGTTTTTTTAGCTGTTAATGCCATGAAAGAAGAGGCTCGGATGCTGAAGAAAAACGCAGATGCCGTTATCCATGAGATGGGCGCGGGCGTTTCCCGCAGAATCCTGATTCACGGGGGCAGGCTGATGGCGGTGGAGTTCCATTTCAAGGCGGGCGCGGAAGTCAGGCCTCATACCCATCCCCACGAACAGATCGGCGTCTTTATGAGGGGCCGTTTCGAGGCCACCGTGGGCGGTAAAACTGTCATGGCCGAGCCGGGTGACAGCTATTACGCCGCTCCTGAGGTGCCTCACGGTGTAAAGTGCCTGGAGGACGGCGTCATCCTGGACGTCTTTACGCCCATCCGCGAAGATTTTCTCCTATGAGACTCTTCAGATATTACTTCGCCGCCCCTTCCAGAATAGCCTTTACCGCCGGATTCGGGTTCGTGATGTCGGCGGCGGACCTGACCGTAATGGTCGGGACAGCGCCCAGGTCCTGGTGCAGCTTCATTCGCAGCTGTTCCGCGGGCGTCCGGCCGCTCAAGGCGGTGTAGCCGAAAGAACGGCACCACTTGCCGAACAGGAACTCATCCAGCGGGCAGGTCACCAGCCGCTCCAGGCCCTCGGTATTGCTCTGCCAGCTTTGGTACAGATGGACCTGGGCGAAAGCCTGGTCCTGCATGGTGATTTCGTTGCGTCCCTCGCCCCCCACTGCCAGGCCATGGCCCAGGCTCCCGATCAATGACTCCAGCCGCTTCATGCCCTCGGTGGGCGTAGTGTTTTCCACCAGGCCGTTCCGGACGTTCCAGGAGCAGAGGGTGACATCCAGGAAGACGATTTCGAGCTGGAGCTTTTGCGCCGCCGGCAGGATGTTTTCCGCCAGGATCGAGCGCCACATTCCCAGGCCCGGATGGATCTTCACCATGGTTTTCTTGTCCCGGTGCCTTGTCCGGGCCGCGTTGGATTCGGGTACGGGCTTGGTGGAACCCTGGTACCAGGCCCAGCCTTGGACCCTGCCGGTCTCGATGTCCCGGTACTGAAAATCGCGCAGGTAATTATAGGCCGGATTGGTGGGGTCCATGTCGATCGAATTGAAATGCGGCATGGCGTGGAAACCCATGGCCCGGGCTTTCCGGATGAACTGTTCCCCCTGGGCGCTCGGCTGAAAAGTCGGGTAGTTTTCATCGTAGGGGTCGCTGCGCCATTCGGAGACATGCAGAAGCACCCGTTCCGGTTTTACTTTAGCAGCCAGGGCATCCAGCAGGGCCGGGTCACTGTGCACCCA